>OMBP01000795.1_pt1 | contig 16976 bp, 9 predicted proteins | sample 1644911 | NCBI WGS metagenome assembly OMBP01 (sample SAMEA103958122, study PRJEB25191) | human gut metagenome | biome: human-associated habitat [ENVO:00009003]; feature: intestine environment [ENVO:2100002]; material: feces | place: Germany | collected 2013/2015 | reverse complement strand
GAACGGAATACAGCCTCGATAGCAAGTTTTAACTGCTCAACAGGATCTGAAGGGAAATCTGTACCTAACTGATTCTTGTACTCAGCCTTGAACTGCTCTGCTAACTCTTTTAAGTCAGCTGCTGTAAGGTCGATATCAAATTTAACGCCTCTCTCTTCTTTCATCTTGTCGATGAGCTGCTCAAAGTATTTTTTACCAACTTCCATAACTACATCTGAGAACATCTGAATGAAACGTCTATATGAGTCATATACGAAACGCTCGAATGCAGGATCCGGATTACCTTTGATCATTGCAGCAACTACTTCGTCATTTAAACCAAGGTTTAAGATGGTATCCATCATACCTGGCATGGAAGCTCTTGCTCCTGAACGAACAGATACTAATAACGGATTCTCAAGATCGCCGAATTTCTTTCCGTTGATCTCTTCCATTTTCTTAACGCCTTCCATAGCCTGAGCCATGATCTCGTCGTTGATCTTGCGACCATCTTCATAGTACTGTGTACAAGCCTCTGTTGTGATTGTGAATCCCTGTGGTACAGGAAGTCCGATGCTTGTCATCTCTGCAAGGTTGGCACCTTTACCGCCAAGCAGGTTACGCATGGTCATGTCGCCTTCGCTAAACATATACACCCATTTGTTTGCCATTTTGATAATTCCTCCTAAAATAAATTACTATGTAATTATGGACACCGTATTTGTTTCCATAATCAAGCCATGTTATGTGCCTTTCTAAAACGCACATATTTATTCTAACATATTTTGTCTAAATAGCAACATTTTTTTTACTGTTTTTCCCTGTTTTTTTGTAACATTTTCACAATGTAAAACTTTGTTCCGTTATGTGGAACATTTTGGATTTGTTTATTTCTTTTTCCATTTTGCATACAGTGTGATTTTCCCCGTGCTGCCTTTCTTAATAGAGGTTACCTTTCTGGTACATTTTTTATCACGGTACCATCCTTTAAACACATACCCTTTTCTTGTTGGTGCTGCCAGTTTTATCATCTTTGAAGTAATGGTATATATTTTCGGATTTTTCTTATTATTTTTGCCTCCGTTTAATTTGTAGGTAATGGTGTACTTTTCCTTTGCCCATTTTGCATACAGTGTTACTTTTCCGGTACTGCCCTTTTTAATAGAGGTTACCTTTTTGGTACATTTTTTATCACAATACCATCCTTTAAACACATACCCTTTTTTTGACGGATTTGAAAGTTTTATCGTCTTTGAAGTGATTTTATATGTTTTGGGATTCTTCTTATTATTTTTGCCTCCATTCAGGTTATATGTAATCTGATACTGTGCTGCTTTCCACTGGGCATATAAAGTTACGACCTCATCTGCTTTTTTTGTCAGATTTTTTACATAGGCATTTTCCTCATAAAAGGTTCCCTTCCCATCTGGCTGCCTATTCCAGCCTGCAAATGTATATCCTTTCTTTTCAAACTTATTTTTTGAAAGTTTTTCCTTCTGACCCGCCGCACATGCTTTCTCACTCATTTTCCCTTTTGCTGCACCATTTCCATCAAATTTTATTGTATAAAGATATGGACACACGACAACCGGGACATTCCTCTTAAATGATTCTGCATTGATTTTATCTTTGGAGAGACTGGTTATTACATATATTTTTTCAGGTCCGTCTGTCGTTTCCCAGGAAAATGCTTCGCTGCCAATCTCTGTAATCGTCTTTGACAGCCTTATCTTCCCAAGCACGCCGCCGTCCTTATAAAACGCACAGATTCCAATTGTTTTTACCGCGGTCTGGGAAAGATCAAGTTCCCCCGTTAAATTTTTACAGGATAAAAAAGCATAACTGTCAATCGCCGTTAATGTTTTGGGGAATTTCACGGTTTTTAATCCACTGCAGGCAGAAAATGCACTACCGCCTATTTCTGTAACCAAAGTCTGGGATAAATCCATTTTCTCCAGTGAACTGCAGCCTGTAAATGTGCCAAATCCAATTTTCGTTATATTCTCTGGCAATTTCACCGTTTCCAATGCACTGCACCCCTCAAATGTTCCTTCCAATTCCGTTATCCCTGTCTGTGACAAATCTGCTTCTTCCAACAGCGTGCAGTCTGCAAACACACCCGTTCCATCATTCACTTCCAGCACGTCAATATCTTCAAATCCGCCACACTTTACCTGACGGATGTTTTTATTTTTTACAGCAGCTAAGTCGAAATACCAGTTTCCTCTGCTCCATCTATAAGAAATCAGACTGTAATACAATCCATCCTTCAGCAAGCCATCAACTCTATATATCTGATGATTTGATAATTCTGCAATCTCCTCCGGGGACAGGTCAAAATACCTGTCAGAATACCCCTGATACTCCCATTCTTTATCTACCGAATAAGAGTTGCGGCTGCACCATGTAGCATCTGCAAAAATCCATTTTCCATTTTCACTGTCATAAACAGCATTGTATTCATGGGCATGCCCCTCTAAATCCATGCACGGAATTCCAATGGAAATGCACAATGTTCTCATAAGGCTTGCATAACCCGAACACATGGCCCGTTTTTGCTCGTATACCTCATAAGGTGACCAATAACTTGGCTTATTATTATAATAGGCATAATAATCATAATAAGTTCTGTCCGCAACAAATGCCATAATCGCTTTTATTTTCTCATACTGTGTAGTACACCCGGCTACAGCCTGTAATGCAGCCTGTCTTAATTCCTCAAACTGGGCATCTGTTATAGCATTCCTTTCAGGATCTGTTAAAAAGTAATCCGGGTCTGCATATTTATTAATCAGAGTCCAGGCCTTCTGTTCCGCTGCAATCTGCTCTTCACTTGCGTCCCCCTTGATTGAAGTTTCTTCCCGTTCTTCTGTTTCTTCTTCCATTTCCGGCAGTTCTGTTTCTGTGTCTGGCTGCTCTGTCTCCTCCGGCTGTTCTTCTGTGTCTGGCTGCTCTGTCTCCTCTGACTGTTCTTCTGTGTCTGGCTGTTCTGTTTCTTCCGACTCTGGCTGCTCCGTATTCTCCCGTTTCTCCTGTTCGCCTGCCTGTGTCTCCTGACGTTCACGATCCATCAGATCCAGTTCTTCCGTATCCGCATATTTTTCATTTACTTTCTCTGATGCCGATTCCGCTTTTTCTGTCTCCGCAATCACATTCGCCTGCATATTTACCGGCATCCCACCAACCAAAACAGTCGCAGCCAGCAATGCCGTAAAAGCTTTTTTCATCCCTCCTTTCATAAACTAAAACTCCTCCTTCATTTGTACCGCTATGTTACATTACCTTTTCTATATTATAACCGCAATACGACTATTTTCAATTGTTTGCGAAATCATTTCTATCATATCTCCGCAGACTATCTGCCTGTACATACTTCAAAATATTTTTCTTCTCCTCCGCGAGGTGCGCATCCCGCCCGGAGGGCGTTTTCATTCATAGGACGTAATTTCCTATGAATGAAAAACAGACGGATCATTCCCACCCAACAGGAATAATCCGTCTGTCTTTTTCTTTTTATTCTCCGCTTCGAAAAATCCTAGAAATCTACTTCCGTGTCATAGTAACAGCATTTCAACAGCTTTTCCATCTCCTCCTGGCTCGGCTGTCTCGGGTTTGATCCTGTACATGCATCTAAGATTGCATTGGCTGCGATCTCCGGCAGTCTCTCTAAGAACACTTCTTCCGGTACAAAGCCCTGCTCGGTCGGATAACTGTCTGCGCCATAATTTTTAATACAGTGCGGAATCTTTAAGTCATCATTCATACCACGCAGGTATTTGATCAGAAGATCCACTTTCTCGTCTAATGAATCACCGCCAAGTCCCATGAAATCTGCGATCTCACCATAACGTTTCTTTGCAGTTTCATCTTTGGCGTTAAATGCGATCACTTTCGGCAGATACATTGCGTTGGCTGCACCGTGGATGATATGTGCGCCGTAATCCGCAAATGCAGCACCGGTCTTATGTGCCATGGAATGTACGATACCAAGCAGTGCATTGGAAAATGCCATACCGGCAAGACACTGTGCATTATGCATGTTATCTCTCTTTTCCATATCCCCGTTATAAGATCCTACCAGATCACGCTGGATCATCTTGATTGCATGCAGGGCAAGCGGATCTGTGAAATCACAGTTCGCTGTCGATACATATGCCTCGATTGCATGTGTCATCGCATCCATTCCGGTATGTGCTACCAGTTTCTGTGGCATTGTCTCTGCAAGTTCCGGATCAACGATTGCAACATCCGGTGTGATCTCAAAGTCAGCGATCGGATATTTGATACCTTTCTCATAATCGGTGATGATGGAAAATGCAGTTACCTCTGTTGCAGTTCCCGAAGTTGAGGAAATCGCACAGAAATGCGCTTTCTTACGAAGTTTTGGAATACCAAACACCTTGCACATATCCTCAAATGTGATATCCGGATATTCGTATTTGATCCACATAGCCTTTGCCGCATCGATCGGCGAACCTCCTCCGATCGCAACGATCCAGTCCGGACCAAACTCTTCCATCGCCTTTGCGCCCTTCATTACGGTCTCCACCGATGGATCCGGCTCAATTCCTTCAAAAAGCTGTACTTCCATGCCGGCTTCTTCCAGATACTGTTTTGCGCGGTCAAGAAAACCGAAACGTTTCATGGAACCACCGCCTACGCAGATAATCGCCTTTTTGCCTTCAAACGTCTTTAATGCTTCCAATGCCCCTTTTCCGTGATACAAATCGCGTGGTAATGTAAATCTTGCCATCTTTCCTCCAATCTGCCGCCATCAAAAGGCCGCCCCCTGACACATACACATGCCTGTATTTTTTGTGTCATTTACTGTGTGCAACTTTTATATAACCATCACATATTTTGTTAATTAAATAACAATATGTATGGTAACATTATATCATATCTTTCAAAAATAAGAAGCATTTTTATACATTTTTAATAATTCTTAATATTTTCTAAGCATTGTTTTTAAATCCACATTTTGGACAGATATTTCCTCCCTTATATACATAACCACAGCGGAAGCAGCAGATCGTATCATGTTTTTCTTTCGCCAGATAAGAAATATTTCGCGAATCCGGTTTTTCCTGTAAATAATGAATAAATTCATTCAATACCCCGGCATATGCCGTGAGCTGCTTATTTTCTACCGCATATGGAATTTTCGTCTTTTTCCCATTTTTCTCTGTCACATACACACCACGGTTTAAAAGTCCTGTGGATGCAGTGATCTCATCTATGGACGGAACATCAATACGGTAAGATGTCATCAGTGTGCTGTAATATAGATGTTCCGGTGTCAGGATAATCCCCTCTTTTCCACTGTTGTTTCTCGATGTGTCCACCACAAAAATCGGATATTCAAACAGACCGTTTCCTGCGGCATAGGATGCCATGGCATAATCGATAACCTCTGTTTCCTGCGGCGCTGCCTGCTTTAACAGCACTTTTCTCGCCGGGTAAAAATAATGTTTCTGGCTTTCTGTGATTCCCGCCTCTTCCAGTTCATTTTTCAGCTTATTTACAAGCTGTTCACACTCATCCGTCTTGATCTTGGAAAGACGCCTGCTTAAAAGTTCTAATGCATTATCCTTTAAATCCGGTAAATATGGTCCTTCTGCAATCTTCTGATACGCATCCATTCCCTCATCAAAGGACATGTGTGCCGGATCACCGGTAATTTCTGCGATCTCATTTTCATCCATTTGACGGATTTTATTCTCGATCTGCTCAAAATACGGCAAAACCAGCCCCGGCTCAAACTCCTTTTCTTTCAGACGCTCCTTAAGCTCTGTCAGATCATCTCTGGTGATTTTTCTCGACTGGCGGATCATATTTTTTATTTCCTGCTGTTCGGCAAGATTTTTCTGCGATTCTAACCGTTCCTGATATGGGGTTAAATCTACTCCTTCGTATTCTTTTAATTTCTCCCGAAGTGCATGGTAACGTGCCCTGTCCATATTAGGCGGCATTTTTCCAACCAGCTCTGCGACTTCCCGCTCTGCCTGTGTCTGCATTTTCTGTTTCAGATTTAAAAGCAGATTCTGTTTTTTCTCCTGCGGCAGCTTTTCCTCTGCAATCTCGTCATAGACACGGCGCATCACGGCATAATTTTTATCTGCGCAGCTCTCTGCCTTTTTATTTAACGCGGCAAGCTTTCTGTCCTGTTCTTTTTCCTCTAACACATCCAGGTATTGTTTCCGCTCTTCGGGCGAAATTCTTGTTTCATGCATGAGCTGGTGTTTTAATTCGGAAAGCTGGCGCTCTGACATACGGTCTGCGACTCCAAATTTAGCCTGATAAGTCTCGCGGACTTTCTGCGCCTCCGCATTATTTACCTGTGCATATTTTTCATCGGACGATTCCCCGCTGATCTGCCCAGCTTCGTGCGGCTGCCTGCTGTCACTCTCATATCGGGAAACTTTCACATGGCGTCGTTCGGTTTCATCCTGACGTGCATCTGCATACAGCCTTTCGTTCTCATTCCGCTTCCATCCACTTTCACTCGCGCTTTCATTTCCATGCTGTTTTTCTGCGTGCCGGTTCTTGCTCTCATCCTGCTCTTCTTCATCATCTATGACTTCGTCCTGATCTGATGCAGGCGTACTCTTTAACTTTTTACGATGCTTTTTTTCCTCCTGTATGGCAGGTTCGCAGGCTGCAATACTGCTTTCCGGGAAAAATCCCTCTTCTATCTTATTTAATAATTCCTCAAAGTCTGCATCTGAATATTCCGGCAGATCCTCGCACAGTTCCTCAAGTGGCTGCTGCTCGTCCTCGACACCCGCCGGCTTTCTGCCGTCCTCATACTCATTATAACGGCTGTTTGCCTCATGCTCGCCGTTACGCCCCATCAGCTCAAGATAATCTTCGTATGCCTTTTTATCCTCCTCAAAATCCATCAGATAAATATCGCCGTCTCCAAGAAGTTTCCATGGGCGCGGCGTATAAAATCTGTGACACGCTGCACAGGTACATGCTTTTGCCAAAAGGACTACTCCCTCAGGCGTCTCGATTCGAAACTCTTTTCCTTTCGGATACATGATCATATGCAGATTTCCTTTGCATTTTGGGCAGCGGTAACCAACTTTATAAAAGTTATTGCCAATCCTGCCTTTTGCTCTTTCTGACAGTGAAAGTTCTATTCTCTCAAAAACAGTATGCGCCATCTTCCATTCAACTTTATGCCAGAGTCCCTGTTCCTCGTCTGCTTCCTCTTCCTTCTGCACTGCTTCTTTTGCCTCAAGTGCCGCCTGTATCACATCTTCATAGGTAATACGCTTTCCTGCATGATAAAAACGAAAATACTGCGTGGTATATTCCGGTTCAATATAGATTCCTGCAAGCACATGCCCGAAAAGAGTATTCAGCTGCTCCGTATTTTTTTCCACACGAAGTCCCTGGATCGTTCCCCATTTTCCAAATGCATACAGGATCATATTGATCACATCCCGTACTGCTGCCTCATCGGTATCTTTGATCTCATCTTCTTTGATCGGCAGATCTACAATATTTTCCGCCACTTTTCTACTGTCAAAATGAAAAAACAGGGAGCGCACTTCCCCCTGTAAAATGAGATAATTATCAAGTGCCACAAAAAGACCTGTCCAGTTTACATTTGCATGCATGGTCTTTATCAGCCGTTCAAATGTCATTTTTAATTCGCTATCTGCTTTTAATACGATCACTTTTTTCACCTCTTACTTTTCAAATGCAGATTTTTCCTTCAAGATCTGCGCAAAACCCATATGAAGTTCTTCTTTTGCCCACTCAAAATCAATCTCCTGATTGCTGTCATTCAAACAGACGCTTCCACTCTTCTGATGACCTATATCAGCCACAATCCTGCTGTTATCATTTGAGACATCATAATACCGGCAGAGTCTTCTTACATTGCCGGGAACAAAACCGCCAGTCAGTTTCTGATACTCCCTGAGCACATACTGGCTGACATCCTCTTTCTGACGGAATTTATGGCTGCACACCTCGTTTAACAACTCCGGCTCTAATTCCCACATTTTCACAAAAGTACTCTTTTTAAAAGGAGACGGCCCATGAACCGTGTAAAATCCTGTAAACAACGGGAACGCCAGTTCTAACATATTATAAATAAAATACATAAACGGATAACCGGGATGGAAATATGCTCCCGGCTGTTTTTTCATATTTTCACGTTTGTCAAAATATTTTGCCAGAAGCATGGCATTATTCAGGTAAATATATGGCATGACCTGATCTTTTGTATTTGCCACATCAGGCTGAAGAGCCAGCATATCCACCGGAAGATCATTTTTAAAATACTGTTCCGGTCTGACCTTTTTTATCAGAAACATATCATCATTAAAATATACAAAATTCTCTGCCAGACCTGGGATTCTGTGCATATTCCACTCAATGGCATGTGAATTAAATGTCGGCAGATATTTTTCTGGAATAAAATCTTTATGATTTACAATATTTAACTTCGGCTGTTCTTTATTTAACCAGGATGGCAGATGCCCCCATGTAACAAAGTGTATCCTGCGCACCCATGGTGCAAAACGCTCCACACCACGAAACCAGTACCTCAGCAGATCCCAGTCTCTGTATCTCTCTTTTCTGTCATCCTGTTTCTGCGACAGATCCGGCTGCATACTGTACTCCATTTTCTGTTTCTGCCAGTCCGGATCATTGCCATCTACCCATGTGATCACAAAATCAATTTCCGGAATGTTATTGTCGCGTGTCATAATAATCTCCATTTCTGCCCAGCAAACATCTTTTTCATCTGCTTAATAAATTTCACTGTTATCATGATAAAACAAATCCTGCAAAATGAAAATCCTATTTATCTGCTTAATTTATATTTTTTTAAGAAATACTGGTTTTTCCCTGTTTTAAGGCATTTCCGTTTCTTTTGTTAGCACTCATTAAAAAAGAGTGCTGATTTTCTATTGACTTTTGAAATTTGCGGTTATAATATTAGATTCAGGCAGCAGCGAGGCGGATCTGCCCACTGCATTTTATTACGATTATAAAGGAGTGTTTGAATATGGCAGAGAAACATGGAAATCTTTCAATTAACAGCGATAATCTGTTCCCGATTATCAAAAAATGGTTATATTCCGATCACGACATCTTCTTCCGTGAGCTGATCAGTAACGGATGTGATGCGATCACAAAATTAAAAAAACTCGAAATGATGGGCGAATATACATTACCGTCTGACTACAAACCGGAGATCCACGTTGTTGTAAATCCGGAAGAAAAAACCTTAAAATTTATCGATAATGGTCTTGGTATGACCGCAGACGAGGTTGAGGAATACATCAACCAGATCGCATTTTCCGGCGCAACAGATTTCATTGAAAAATACAAAGACAAAGCAAACGACGATCAGATCATCGGTCACTTCGGACTAGGCTTCTACTCCGCATTCATGGTAGCTGATCAGGTAACGATCGATACATTATCCTACAAAGACGGCGCAACGGCTGTTCACTGGTCCTGCGACGGCGGTACTGAATTTGATATGGCTGATGGCACCAAAGAAGGCGTCGGTACAGAGATCACCCTTTTCTTAAACGAGGATTCCGTTGAATTTTCCAACGAGTACCGTGCAAGAGAAGTCATCGAAAAGTACTGCTCTTTCATGCCGACTCCGATCTTCCTTGAGAAGGCAAACGCTGAGACAGAATATGAGACGATCGACGCCGCTGATAAATTAGACACAGACACCGTCGTTGAGACGATCCATGAGGAAGCAAAAACAGAGGAGAAAGAAAACGAAAACGGCGAAAAAGAAGTTGTTGAAGTTTCTCCTGCAAAAGATAAATTAAAGATCGTAAAGCGTCCGGTTCCATTAAACGATACCAACCCTCTCTGGGCAAAGAGTCCGAACGAATGCACCGACGAAGAATACAAAGCATTTTACCGCAAAGTATTCTTAGATTACAAAGAACCATTGTTCTGGATCCACTTGAATATGGACTATCCGTTCAACTTAAAGGGTATCCTGTACTTCCCGAAGATCAATACCGAGTATGATTCCATTGAGGGAACCATCAAACTTTACAACAATCAGGTATTTATCGCCGACAACATCAAGGAAGTCATTCCTGAATTCTTAATGCTCTTAAAAGGTGTGATCGACTGCCCGGATCTACCGCTTAACGTATCCAGAAGTGCACTGCAGAACGATGGTTTTGTAAAGAAGATCTCCGAGTACATCACCAAGAAAGTAGCTGACAAGCTGATCGGTATGTGCAAGACGGATAAAGAAAATTACGAGAAATACTGGGACGACATCAGCCCGTTCATCAAATTCGGCTGTCTGAAAGATACCAAGTTCTGTGACAAGATGAACGATTACATCCTGTTCAAGAATCTGGATGACAAATATCTCACTCTTCCGGAACTCTTAGTCAAAGAGGAAGAAAAGAAAGACGAAAACAAAGATGAAGCTGAGGTATTAGATGCTGACGGCAATCCGATCAAAAAGGAAAGCACCGATGCAGCAGATGAGAATACTGAGGAAAAAGATGAGCGCAAGGTAATCTACTATGTAACTGACAAACTTCAGCAGGGTCAGTACATTAAGATGTTCAAAGAGCAGAACATGGACGCTGTCATCTTAGACCACAACATTGATACTTCTTTCATCTCACAGCTTGAGCAGCGCAATGAGCATTATAAATTCATGCGTATTGATGCAGATGTCACAGAATCCTTAAAGGACGAGACTTCCGCTGAGGACTTAAAGGCTGAGACAGATACCCTGACTGATGTGTTTAAAAAAGCTTTAAACAACGATAAACTGACTGTCAAAGTTGAAAAACTGAAAAACGCTGATATCGCATCTGTCATCACCCTTTCTGAGGAAGGCAGACGTATGCAGGATATGATGAAGATGTATGCAATGAACGGCATGGGCGGCATGGATCCGAACATGTTTGCTGCGGATCAGACCCTGACCTTAAACGCAAACAATGAACTTGTAAAATATATCTTTGAGCACAAAGATTCCGAGCATGTTCCGATGTTCTGTGAACAGCTTTACGATCTTGCAATGCTTTCCAACCAGCCGCTGTCTGTTGACGCTATGGCAAAATTTGTACAGCGCAGCAATCAGATCATGATGCTTCTTGCAAAATAATTTTTACAGAATACAAGCCCCTGCAAAACCTGTAGATACGAGTTTTGCAGGGGTTTTCTCATGCTGTTTTTTATCGTGTTTATACCTGAATTTCTATAAAAATATTATTTTGCTGCGGTATAGATTGCGATCATATCTTCCACATCCAGATGCTTTACTTTTCCAAGATTGCCTCTGACTGCCGCATTACACTTTTCTGCCAGTTCTTTTATCTGTTCTTCTGTCGGCGCAATGCCAAGTTCCGTTAATGATGTCGGCATATGGATTTCCCGATAAAAATCCTCCATTGCAGCAATGCCTGCCTCTGCCGTCTTCTGTTCTGTCTCCTGCGGCTCCACACCCATAACGTGCTCTGCAAACTGCACAAATCGTTCAATACGCTCCCCGCAGACATAGCGTGCCCAGCTTCCCCAGATCGCGGCAAGCCCTGCTCCATGTGCCACATCAAACATTCCACCAAGCTCGTGTTCTAATTTGTGCGTTGCCCAGTCACCACCATCCGTTCCGCAGCCGGTCAGTCCATTATGGGAAAGACTTCCCGCCCACATGACTTCCGCGCGCGCATCATAATTTTCCGGCTCTTTTACAAGGATTTTTGCATTTCTGATCACCGTGCGCATCAGTGCTTCGCTGATCCCGTCGGTCAGTTCCATGTTTTCACTGTGATTGAAATAACGCTCCATTGTGTGCATCAGGATATCCGTACACCCGCATGCCGTCTGATACGGCGGAAGCGTCATCGTAAGTTCCGGGTTTAAAACAGCAAACTTTAATCGGCTGTAATCGGTCGTGCATCCTCTCTTCATGCCGCCATCTTCCTTTGTTATTACGCAGGAACCGCTCATCTCACTTCCCGCCGCCGCGATCGTAAGCACTACACCGATCGGCAGACATGCAGTCGGTTTCCGTTTAAAATCAAAGAAATCCCACACGTCTCCTTCATTTGCAACACCATATCCGATCGCCTTTGCGGAATCAATGACACTTCCGCCGCCGACGGCAAGGATGAAATCGACATTTTCTTTTTTACAGAGTGCGATTCCTTCATACACCAGAGAAAGTCTCGGGTTTGGAACGACACCGCCCAATTCGACGTAAGTGATCCCCTCTTTATCAAAGATTGCCTCGATCCTGTCTAACAGACCGGAGCGTCTGGCACTGCCGCTTCCATAATGGATGAGAACCTTTTTACAGTTCTGTTCTTTTATCAGGTTTCCAACTTTTTGTTCCGCACCTTTTCCGAAAACAACTTTTGTCGGTGCATAATAATTAAAATCGTTCATTTTGCTCCTCATTCCCACATGTAAAAGTTCTTATTTCCTCTTTTCATAACTACTTCTAGTTATATAAGCTATTATCGGTAAGAAAACGTATCTGCTTTAGTCTGAACAAGCTCGCAGGAAACCATCAACGGTTCTTTGCGGGCTTACACTCTCTTATCGTATCTTCTTATTATATATCTGTCTGACAAACTATCTACATTGAAATTTTATCAAGTATTCCGGTCAGATGTGCGATCGTCACCCCATAATTTGTCATCGGAACCTGCTGTTTTTTGGCACGGTCGATCCGCGACATCACATATTTGCGGTTAAACATGCATGCACCGCACTGGATGATCAGATCATAGCCGGATAAATCTTGTGGAAAATCCGTTCCACTCATGATGTCTACGGTAATGCTCTCTCCTGTGCGCTTTTTTAACATGCGCGGGATTTTGACTCTTCCGATATCTTCCTGCAGTGGCGCATGGCTGCAGCATTCTGCGATCAGAACATGCGATTCATTTGTCAGGGAATCTAACATTTTTGCACCTTCCACATAGTAAGGAAGATCTCCTTTATACGCTGCAAACAAAACAGAAAATGAGGTCAGCATGCTCTCTTTCGGCTTGTGCTCATACACATAGCCGAATACCTGTGAGTCTGTGATGATCAGTTTCGGCGGTTCTTTTAAGGCTGCAAGTGCCGGCAATAGTTTATCCGTTGTCACACTCATGACCAGGCACTTTTTATCCAAAAGTTCCCGTAATGTCTGCACCTGCGGCAGGATCAGCCGTCCTTTCGGCGCCTGGATATCCTGCGGCATGACCAGTAAGACGAAATCTTCTTCTGTGACGAGATCTCCCGTGATCAGCCTCTCTCCGTAATTTTCCGGCACAAGGCGGGCGAGTTCTTCCCTGACTGCGTCGATCCCTGCCCCCGTTTTGGCACTGACTGTGAGCGCCTGTTTTCCTGTTTTTTCTTTGATATAAGAAGCAAGTTTGTCCGTATGCGGATCAATATCTGCTTTCCCGACGAGGAATAAAACAGGCGTATTTTTTTCTTTCAGAAACTGATACCACTTTAATTCTTCTGTGAGATCCGGTAAGTTCTCCTGATTTTCTTTGGACGACTGTTGTAATTTTTCTTTTGCATCTTTCGTCTCTGAAGCATCCTCTCTGCAGGCATCCGCGCCAGATACCACGATCACAGCGATATCCGCCTTTTCCACTGCCAGTTTCGTTTTCTCCACACGGCGTTCCCCAAGCTCAGTCTCATCATCAAATCCCGCTGTGTCAATAATCACACAGGGACCAAGCGGACTGATCTCCATCGGCTTATAGACCGGGTCCGTCGTCGTTCCGGCAACATCTGCAACAATGGAGACTTCCTGATGTGTGAAGGCGTTGATAAAAGAAGATTTCCCGCTGTTTGTTTTCCCGAACACACCAATATGCAGACGGTTGCTGCCTGGTGTATCATTTAATGTTCCTGCCATAGTACTCCTTTCGGACAATCTACCCGGCAGCACGGATTTTCCCGCTCTGCTTTCTGTTTGTCCATTTAAGATATGCATCCCGTTTTTCTTCTCTTAAAATCTGAAATCACGTTTTCCCTCTGCGATATCGTGGATGTGCTCGTATGCAGTCTGTTTTACTTTCGGATTCGGAATTTTTCCAAGTTCTCTGTCGATCAGCTCCATACCAAGACGTTTTGTCTCTTCGCTTGCATAATCTTCCAGATATTCTTTTAATGTCATCAGCGCATTCGGGTGACAGCAGTTTAAGATCTGCATGTTTTTACAAAGTGCCATAAAACGGTCACCGGTTCTTCCCTCGCGGTAACATGCAGTACAGAAACTTGGGATATACCCCAGTTTGATCAGCCAGTTCACAACTTCATCTAAGGTTCTCTGGTCGCTGACATCAAACTGCTCGCTGGTCACTTCTCCCTCTTTTTCCGGCTCTGCGTAGCCGCCGACGCTTGTTTTTGATGCACCGCTGATCTGGGAAACGCCAAGCGGAAGGACTTTGTTTCTCACTTCCTGGCTCTCTCTTGTTGAGATGATCATTCCGGTATATGGCACGGAAACACGGATCAGAGCACAGATCTTTGCAAATGTGTCGTCAGAGATGCCATTGTCAAATGCAGACGGATCAATGTCATCTGCATGCTTGATTCGCGGTACACTGATAGTATGCGGTCCGACTCCATGTACTGCCTCTAAGTGTTCTGCGTGCATCAAAAGTCCTGCAAACTCATAACGGTAAAGGTCAAGTCCAAACAATACGCCAAGTCCTACATCATCAATTCCGCCCTCCATTGCACGGTCCATCGCTTCTGTGTGATATGCGTAATCGTGTTTCGGTCCGGTCGGATGCAGCTTTTCATAGCTTTCTTTATGGTAAGTCTCCTGAAACAGGATATAAGTTCCGATTCCAGCTTCTTTTAATTTGCGGTAATTTTCCACGGTCGTTGCAGCAATATTGACATTGACACGGCGGATTGCACCGTTTTTATGTTTGATGCTGTAGATGGTCTTGATGCACTCTAAGATATATTCGATCGGGTTGTTGACCGGATCTTCGCCCGCCTCAATGGCAAGACGTTTATGTCCCATATCCTGCAATGCAGTAACTTCTTTTACGATGTCTTCCTGCGTCAGTTTCTTTCTTGCAATGTGTTTGTTTTTCAGATGATACGGACAGTATACACAGCCGTTCACGCAGTAGTTTGACAAATAAAGCGGTGCAAACAATACGATACGGTTTCCGTAAAAATCTTTTTTGATCTGCTCTGCAAGTGCATAAACTTCCTGGATTTTTTCAGGAATCTCACATGCTAATAGGACAGATGCCTCCCTATGATTTAAGCCCTTTCTTAATTTTGCCTTCTCGATGATCTCATCGATCAGTGCCACATTGTCCTTGTTGGCATCTGCATAGGCAAGTGTCTCTCTGATCTCCTCATCTGAAATAAACTCTTCTGCTTTTAATGATTTTGCGCTATACATACATTCTTCCTTTCTTTCCGGTCAGTTTGCGCCCGCTTGCTTTCCGGTTAGTGTATTTTTATATGGACGACAGACTGCTCTTTTTGCAGAACTGTCGTATAAAACCAGTAGATCCGCCTTAAGTCTGCTGGCTTTTTGTCAATTTGTGATTTCTGAAGTTATCTTATGTCCGCCCGTTCTGTCTCACAGATGGCTGATACTTTCCATTCTGCTTCCTTATGGCTGAAAATCGCCCCTGTTTACGGCTACCTGATAGCCAATGCTTTCCATTCGTTTCTGCATGCAGAAGCGGCACTCTGCTGCCTCGTCACCGGTGCAGATCTTATTATCATATAATTTATATTTCTCCCGCACGGCAACCGGGGATAAATTCGGCATGACGACATTTGCTCCCGCTAAAATTCCAAGCTCCCTGCCCTTGGGATGAATCGTTCCAAGCGCTGTGGTCGCCGGGAGAAGTACATGCGGATGGATCAGTCTGATAATGGAAAGCAGCCGCAGTGTCATCTCCATAGTGCCCGCTGTCTCAGTACCAAACGGCGTATCTTTCTGCGGGATAAACGGACCAATACCGACCATCTGCGGTTTCAATCTACGGATAAACTGCAGATCTTCCCACAGGGTATCTACGGTCTGATAAGGCGAACCTACCATAAATCCGCATCCGGTCTGATATCCGATTTCTTTTAAATCTCTAAGACAGCGCATCCGGTTCTGATAGGACATCTCTGCCGGGTGCAGTTTCTTATAATGTGCCTCATCTGCCGTCTCGTGGCGCAGCAGATACCGGTCTGCCCCCACATCAAAATATGCCTGATAGCTCTCTCTTGATTTTTCTCCGATAGAAAGTGTCACCGCACAATCAGGATATTCTGCCTTGATCTTTGAAACGATCTGACAGATCTTTTCATCGGTATAAAATCCATCCTCCCCACCCTGCAGTACAAAGGTGCAAAATCCCAGCTCATATCCGATTTTACAGCAGGAAAGAATCTCTTCTTCCGTCAGCCGGTAGCGGTCTGCGTGGCAGTTACTTCTGCGGATTCCACAGTAAAGGCAGTCATTTTTGCAGTAATTTGTGAACTCAATCAGTCCGCGGATGTAGACATTTTTTCCATAGATGCGGTCACCTGTGTTCCGCGCACGCTGTTTTAAATCCTGTATCATCGCATCGTCCTCTGTGGCAAGAAGAAATGCAAGCTGTTCTTTTGTGATATCTGCTGTCTTTTCTATTGTCTCTGGCAGATTTTTAAAATTCTGCGCTGACATGCCATAGTTTTTCTGTTTGTTTTTGTCTGGTGTTCTCTGGTTTTGTAACATAAATTTATCCCTGTCCGATCATAATGGTCTTTCTGCTAGTGAGATTGGGCATCCGACATATATTTCTTTTGATTTTGCCCAATGTGTATATTTTCAATTCATATCCACGCCAGCTTATGCCATGCCAACATTCGAATACACCGTCTTTGCCGTGATTCCATCAAGTCTGCCGATTTTCCCGGAAAGTGCATTGATAACATCCTGCGGCGCATCGATTGCAACGCTGATGATATGCACATTCCGCTCACGGTATGGCAGACCCATCCGT
>OMBP01000784.1_pt1 | contig 17141 bp, 15 predicted proteins | sample 1644911 | NCBI WGS metagenome assembly OMBP01 (sample SAMEA103958122, study PRJEB25191) | human gut metagenome | biome: human-associated habitat [ENVO:00009003]; feature: intestine environment [ENVO:2100002]; material: feces | place: Germany | collected 2013/2015 | reverse complement strand
GCTCAGCTAACACAGATAAGAACGGAGAGAATACAGCAATCTTCTTCGGTCTTTCAGGAACAGGTAAGACAACACTTTCAACAGATCCTAAGAGACTCCTCATCGGTGATGACGAGCACGGCTGGGACGACAACGGCGTATTCAACTTTGAAGGCGGCTGCTATGCTAAGGTTATCAACCTTGACAAAGAGTCAGAGCCTGACATCTACAACGCTATCAGAAGAGACGCTCTTCTTGAAAATGTTACTGTTGACAAGGAAGGCAAGATTGACTTTAACGACAAGACTGTAACAGAGAACACTCGTGTATCATATCCGATTGATCACATTGACAACATTGTTCGCCCTGTTTCTTCCGCTCCTGCTGCAAAGAATGTAATCTTCCTTTCAGCTGATGCTTTCGGCGTACTTCCGCCTGTTTCAATCCTCACACCTGAGCAGACAAAGTACTACTTCCTCTCAGGCTTCACAGCTAAGCTTGCAGGTACAGAGCGTGGCATCACAGAGCCAACTCCAACATTCTCAGCTTGCTTCGGTCAGGCATTCCTCGAGCTTCATCCTACAAAGTATGCTGAAGAGCTCGTTAAGAAGATGGAAATGAGCGGTGCTAAGGCATACCTCGTAAACACAGGTTGGAACGGCTCAGGCAAGCGTATCTCTATTAAGGATACTCGTGGTATCATCGACGCTATCCTTGACGGTTCTATCACAAAGGCTCCTACAAAGACAATTCCACACTTCAACTTTGAAGTTCCTACAGAGCTCCCCGGCGTTGATTCAGGCATCCTCGATCCTCGTGACACATATGCAAATGTTGCTGATTGGGAAGAGAAGGCTAAGGATCTTGCAAGCCGTTTTGTTAAGAACTTTGCTAAGTACGAAGGCAACGAAGCTGGTAAGGCTCTCGTTGAAGCAGGTCCTAAGGCTTAATTTGCCCGACTGCGCTTAACGCATCATAATTGGTGCAACCTTTATCTAAATAAAAATTTCACCCGAAAGGTTTTTGAAAAAATTCCTTTCGGGTGTTTTTTATTGAGATTATACTTACAAAAATGCGGACATTTCTTTTATGTTTTCTTCTTCGGTTTCTAACATTCTTTTGGCGAGGAGGCTGACATGGGGGTCATTGCCGTTGTATTCTCGGATTTTGCGTGACATTTTATTCACTCCCATTGTGTTGCCTTTTATCATCATTTCGGCAATATGCGAAGATGACGAGTCACGCTTTAAATCCCTTTGTGCGGCATAGCGTGTCATTGCTTTTGTCATATTACTCACTCTGTGTGGCTCTGCACCACGATTTTGCAACATTTTATTTGCACAATGATACAGCTTTCCGTATTTAATAAGATGTTCGCACAAAACACCGTCAACCTTGCTGTCCTTCAAACTTTTCCTCACGCTCGTAATTCCCTGACAGCCCATTTCGGCATTCTGCAAAACGCAGTTGAGCATTTCAATATCGTTAGTCATAACAAATCACCTCTGTAGATATTATTTACGGGAATTTTTGTATTTATGCAACCGTAAAAAATTAGGTTGCAACACAGCCGTTTTTATGGTTTAATATCTATTAGATAATAAAAATAGGTGATTTTATGGTTGACGCAAAGTTACATACAATAAAACTTCCGTATCCCGACAAGGGTGACAGAAATGTTTGGGCTTATGTCCCGTCACATTCTGACGGCGAAAAACTTCCCGTTGTGTATATGACAGACGGACAGAATCTTTTTGACGATAATTCAATTCCGCACGGTTCGTGGGAGGTTGTAAAAGCTGTTGAAAATGAGCAGAAAAGCGGTGTAGGCAACGCTGTAATCGTAGGTATTGACAACGGTAATGCTTGGCGTGACAGCGAGCTTACACCGAAATCAATCGGTGAGGTTCAGCACCTTGAAATGCTCTGTGAGGACTTCAAACCAGAGGGCGAAATCTTTGACAATTTTCTTATGAATACCGTCATTCCGTATGTTGAAAATAATTTCCCCGTATGCACCGACAGACAGAATGTTGCCGTCTGCGGAAGCTCATCGGGCGGACTTATGTCATTTTTTTCGGCTTTTGAACACCCGGAAAAATTCGGCTATGCAGGTGTGTTTTCTCCTGCATTTCTCTGTTACACAAGAGAGGATTGGGCGAAATATCTTTCGACAAAAATTGTTGAAAATATGCCGTACCTCTACATCTATACGGGTAACGGTGATGAGCTTGAAGAGATGATTTTTGAAAGCACCGAAATGCTCTATGAACTTTTGGAAGAAAGCTTCTACCCGTATGACAGAATGAACGAGGTCATTCTTTTTGAAAACGCACACAATGAAAAATCTTGGCGAGAAATTTTCCCCGATTTTCTCCACACATTTTTGAGCAGACTTTGATAATATGAACAGCAAAATTGATATAAAAATATGCACTGTTGATATGCTGACGGACCTGCAATATCTTTGCAGAACAACTTTTTACGAAACTTTCTCCGATTCAACCGATGAGGTGGATATGCGAAAATTTCTTGCAGAAACCTATTCAGCGGAAAAGCTGTCAGCAGAACTTGCAAACTCCGAAAGTGTAACCTTTATAGCGTACAAAAACGGTACTCCTCTAGGATATTTAAAACTGAATATCGGCAATGCGCAGACTGAAAAATGCCTTGACAATGCGCTTGAAATTCAACGCATCTATATTCTGAAAAGTGCCAAAGGACAGGGCATAGGCTCAGCCTTTATGCAGATTGCGGAGAATTTTGCAAGTGAGAAAAAACTTTCAACAATATGGCTCGGTGTGTGGGAACATAACGAGCCTGCAAAGAAATTCTACAAATCAAAAGGATATGAAAAATTTTCACATCACACATTTGTCATCGGTGACGATATGCAAACCGATTTCCTTTTGAAAAAAGAAATTTTATGATTTGGGGCAAAACAAAAGGACAGCCTTTAAGACTGTCCCAAAAATGTGATTTGGTTTAAATCGAAATTATGCGATGATTTCGCCGTCAACCGTACCGCCAAGACCTGCGGCATTTGATTCGTCTGTGTCAATGTGCATTGCAGGAGCGTAGTTTGCGTTTACTCTGATTACAACATCACCGAATGTTGTTGCTCTGCCTGTATTTTCGCCAACCTTAACCGAAACGAGCTGTTTGTCCTTAAGACCAAACTCCTCGGCAGTTTTCGGATCAAGGTGAATGTGTCTTTTAGCGGCAATTACACCGCATTCGATTTCAACTTCGCCCTCGGGACCGACAAGCTTGCAACCGGGTGTGCCTGCAATATCGCCTGATTCTCTGACAGGAGCGGCAATGCCGAGCTTACGAGCGTCTGTAAGAGAGATTTCAACCTGATCTGCACTTCTTTCGGGACCGAGAATTGACATTTTCATTTCACTTTTCGGACCTACAACAGTTACCTTTTCAACACAGGCAAACTGTCCTGGCTGTGAAAGATTCTTTTTGTTTGTAAGAGTTGCGCCCTTGCCAAAGAGAGCCTCAAGAGTTTCTTTTGTAACATGAACATGATGCGCTGATGTTTCAACCATTACTTTCATTTTGTGTACCACCATTCAATTAGAATTCGCCGTACGGCTTCGTGTTTATTTTACTACTTTATTCTTGGAATTTCAACATTTTTGATAAATTTAAATCTTTATTTTGGGAGAGAAAATTATGTATAATACCTGGGAAGAATTAAAATCGGCTTGTGAAAACTGTCACAGGTGTGAACTTTGCGAAACTCGCACAAATGTTGTTGTGGGCGTCGGCAACGAAAATGCAGAGGTTATGTTCATCGGTGAAGGTCCTGGTGAAAACGAGGATCTTCAAGGCGAACCGTTTGTCGGCAGAGCAGGCAAACTGCTTGACAAAATGCTTGTGGCTGTTGACCTTGACAGAAACAAGAATATTTACATTGCCAATATGGTAAAGTGCCGTCCGCCGAAGAACCGTGATCCAAAGCCCGAAGAACAGGAAATGTGCATTGAGTGGCTCAGAACACAGGTGAGAATGATCAAGCCGAAAATCATTGTCTGTCTCGGCAGAATTGCGGCGGCAAGGCTTATTAAATCGGATATCAAAATCACAAAGGAACACGGTCAGTGGATTGAGAAAAACGGTGTGCTTATGATGGCAATGCTTCATCCTGCGGCAATTTTGCGTGATCCACGCAGAAAGCCCGACGCTTTTGACGATTTCTTAAAGCTCCGTGATAAAATCAACGAGGTCTGTAATCATACATATGAATAATTTTTTGCAGCGGAGGTTTAGTGTGACCTCTGCTGTTTTTATATGTATAATTTCAAAATATTGTACATACAGATGACGAATACGGTAAGATTTCTGTTGATATTGCGGCATTAATTTGGTATAATTAGTATGCAAAACACAGTGATTTTTTCTGTAAGAAACATATGAAAAGGGTGATTTTATGAGTCTTGTAGAATTTAATAATGTTTACAAAAGATACAAAACGGGTGAGATTGTCATCAATGCGGTTGACGGCATTTCGTTCAAGGTTGAGGAGGGCGAGTTTGCAATTGTAGTCGGTGCGTCCGGTGCAGGCAAAACAACCGTTCTGAATATTCTCGGCGGAATGGACAGCTGTTCCGAGGGCGAAATCATTGTCGGCGGAAAGGATATAAGCAAATTTAAGGACAAACAGCTTATTGAGTACAGACGGCATGACATAGGTTTTGTGTTCCAGTTTTACAACCTTGTTCATAACCTAACGGCAAAGGAAAATGTTGAGCTTGCCGCTCAGATTTGCAGCAATCCTCTTGACAGTGAAACTGCTCTTGACAGCGTGGGCTTGCTTGAAAGGGCAAACAACTTCCCTGCACAGCTTTCGGGCGGTGAACAGCAGAGAGTTTCAATCGCAAGAGCACTTGCCAAAAGACCGAAGCTTTTGCTTTGTGACGAACCGACAGGTGCGCTTGACTACAACACGGGCAGACAGATTCTGAAATTGTTGCAGGAAACCTGCCGTAAAGACAAAATGACCGTTGTTCTCATCACTCACAACGGAGCAATAACGCCGATGGCGGATCACATTATAAGAATGAAAAGCGGAAAAATTGTTGAAGATATTTACAATGAAAATCCGAAAAATGTTGAAGAAATTGAGTGGTAAAAAATGAAAAGGAGGTGTCACAATGACTAAATCCTTGATAAAAAACACATTCAGAGAAATTAAAAATACAAAAGCAAGATTCATCTCAATTATGGCGATTATCGCCCTCGGAGTAGGATTTTTTGCAGGAATAAAGGCAACGGTTCCGTCAATGTACAATCTTGCAAGAACCTACACGGATGAGCAGGAGCTTATGGATTACCGACTTGTGTCAACGGTTGGATTTGATGAGGACGACATAAAGGCGGTAAAAAATACGGACGGAGTAACCTCTGTTATGCCGTCATATTTCTGCGATGTTCAGACCGATGCCGACAGCGGCGGCAGGACTATGAGAGTCATTGCGCTTCCCGAAAAATACGGTGATAATTCCGTTCAGAACAAGCTTGTTTTGACGGAAGGCAGACTTCCCGAAAAGTCGGGTGAAATTGCAGCCGATTCAAGCTCGTTCACGGCAGAGGGTTATAAAATCGGCGACAAAATCAGATTTGCAAAACAGACGGGCGATACAGATACTTCAACCGAACTTAAAACCCTTGAATACACTGTGGTCGGTCTTGTGCAGTCACCTCTTTACATAGCATATCAGCGAGGAACTACGACGGTCGGCAACGGAAAAATCTCGGATTATTTCTACATTTGCCCCGAAGATTTCGCCTTTGAACGCTACACGGAGCTTTATGTAAAAACCGATATTTCGGATAAATTCTTGGCATACACGGACGATTATGATAATGCCATAGAGAATAAAGCCGCCGATTTTGAAAAGGTGGGAGAGAACAGGAGCAACAGCTTTACGGTTGAGGTTATCGACAAGGCTAAGAACGACCTTGCAGATGCAAAACAGGAGTATTCGGACAATAAAGAAAAAACCGAAAAGAAGCTTGCCGATGCAAAGACGGCGATTGATGACGGCAAAAAAGAGCTGAAAACCAAGACCGATGACGCACAGAAAAAACTTGATTCGGCAAAACAGCAGATTGAGGACGGCAAGACACAGCTTGAAAATTCACGCAATGAATACAACACAAAAATTGCCGACGCACAGGCTCAGATTGCCGAAAAGGAAAGTCAGCTTAATTCTGCCGAAAAGCAATATAATTCTTCAAAAGCAGAATTTGATAAAGAAATTTCAAAATCACAGGCTGAAATTGAAAATGCGGAATATCAGCTGCAGTTGGCAAAGGATACATTTCAAACCGAACAGGAACCACAGCTTTTGGCAGGAATAAGTCAGGCTGAGGACGCCGTTTCCGCTTTGCAGTATCAAATCAGTCAGACGACCGATGAAGAAACGCTTGCTGCTTTGAACGCACAGCTTGAACAGGCTCAGCAGAAGCTTGACGAACTCAACGCAACATACGATTCCGCAAAGGCACAGCTTGAAGAAAGTGAAAGCCGACTTTCCGAAAGCAAGGCACTTTTTGAACAGAAAAAAAGTGAGGGACAGGCTCAGCTTGACTACGCATATTCACAGATTTCAAGCGGAAGGACACAGCTTGATGCCGCAAAAGCAGAACTTGCACAACAGTCGGCAGACGGTCAGACACAGCTTGATTCGGCAGAAAGCAAGCTGAATGACGCTCAGAGCGAGTATGACAGCGGTGTTGCAAAGCTTGCCGAGGAAAAGAAAAACGGCGAGAAAAAACTTTCCGATGCACAGACAGAATACGATGACGGTGTTAAAAAAGCCGATGAAGAATTCAAAAAGGCAGAGGATAAAATCAAAGATGCAGAGGAAGAAATTAATTCTCTTACAGAACCAAAGTGGTATGTCTTCGACAGAAGCGACAACCCGGGTTACTCAACATTTTCTTCAAATGCTGACAGACTCGGCGCTGTTGCAACGGTATTTCCAGTATTTTTCCTGCTCGTAGCGGTGCTTGTCTGCGTAACCACAATGACAAGACTTATTGAGGAAAAGCGTACCGAAATCGGAACGCTGAAAGCACTCGGCTACAGCAACACAAGTATTATAATGAAGTTTGTAATCTACTCGTTGCTTGCGGCTGTTATCGGAAGTGTAATCGGTATTTTAATCGGCATTTTCACCTTGCCGTTTGTAATTTATGATGCTTACAAAATTATGTACTACATCGGCGATATAACGCTGATACCAGACTATACAAGCATAATTTTTGGAATTGTTGCCGCAGTTGTCTGCACGGTTGTTGTGTCGGTTGTAGTGTGTGCAAAATCTCTGCACGAAAAGCCTGCGGCTGTTATGCGGCCGAAAGCACCTAAGGCGGGCAAGAGAATTTTGCTTGAACGCATAAAACCGTTGTGGTCACATATGAGCTTTAACTCAAAGCTGACCGCAAGAAATCTGTTCAGATACAAGGTAAGACTTTGTATGACTGTTATCGGTGTGGCAGGCTGTACGGCTCTGATTGTTGCCGCATTCGGTTTGCTCAACAGCTTTGAACCGATGACACACGATCAGTTTGAAACAATCTATAAATACGATGCCGTTGTTGTTCCGAAAGACAGCGGAAGTGCCGACAATCTTTCGTTTTTGACAGATACACTTGATAAAAACAGCAATGTCAAACTCTCAATGCTTGTTTCACAGCAGGAATGTACGGTAACACACGGCAGTAAGGTTAAGGACAGCGACACAAATCTTGTTGTACCGCAGAATCCCGAAAAGTTTGACGAAATTGTTTCTCTGCATACAAGAAAAGGCAAAGAAGAACTCAAGCTTTCGGACAACGGAGTAATGCTCAGCGAAAAAATGTGCAGTGAGCTTGGAATAAAAACGGGCGACAAAATCACACTGAATGTTGACGGCAAAAAGGCAGAGGTCAAGGTCAGCGGAATTTTTGAACAGTACATTTACAATTTTGTTTATATGACGCCAACCGCCTATAGGAGCTTGTTCGGTAAGGATTGCACCTATAATATGGCTGATGTCGCACTCAAAGATACCTCGGATTCCGCCTGCGACAAATTCGGTTCACAGGTTTTATCAGATGATAAAATTGCGGCGGTAAGCTACATTGCATCAAGCTTGAACGAATTTAAAAATATGCTCAACTCGCTTGATATGGTTGTTACGGTTATGATAATCTGCGCAGCGGCACTTGCCTTTGTTGTACTCTACAACCTGACAAATATCAACATTGCCGAGCGTGTCCGTGAAATTGCAACCTTTAAGGTTCTCGGATTCTACAACCGCGAAACCTCATCATTCATTTACAAAGAGAACATAATTCTGACCCTCCTCGGAATTTTCGTAGGTCTGTTCCTCGGAAACCTTTTGACGGGCTTTATTATTCAGACGGTTGAGGTTGACAACGTTATGTTCGGAAGAGATATTTATTTCACTTCATACCTCTATGCGGCAGGGCTGACATTCCTGTTTTCAATTCTTGTAAATGCGGTTATGAGCTTTAAGATTAAAGCCGTTAATATGGTTGAAAGCCTTAAAAGCGTTGAATAACGGAATATTTTGCCGTATGCTTAAAAAATCTTTTGTAAAATATTGATTGAATACAGCAATTGTGTTATAATACAGAAGAATAGGCTAAATAAATAGGCTGACAGGCAAAATATCTGTGAAAGGATAGTTACAGTAATGATAAAAGCTAATGAATACCGCACAGTCACCTGCGGTGAGTTAAGAGAAGAAAATATCGGACAGCAGGTCAGAGTTGCGGGCTGGGTTGAAAATATCCGTGACCACGGCGGTGTAATGTTCCTCGATATCCGTGATCAGTACGGTGTGCTTCAGGTTGTTGTTCACAACGATGAACTCCTTAAAGATATCAACAAGGAATGTACAGTAACTCTCAGCGGTACTGTTGTTAAGCGTGACGAAGAAACAATCAACAAGAAGATTGCAACAGGTTTCGTTGAAGTTCACACGGAGGACATCAAGGTTCTCGGTAAGTGTAAGAATGTTCTTCCGTTTGAGGTTGCAACCTCTACAAATACCAACGAAGAAGTAAGACTTAAATATCGTTTTCTTGACCTCCGTAACCCGAAGGTTCACAATAATATTATGATTCGTTCGCAGATTATCACATTTCTGCGCAACAAGATGAACGAAATGGGCTTTATGGAGATTCAGACTCCTATCCTTTCAACTTCATCTCCGGAGGGCGCTCGTGACTACCTTATCCCGAGCAGAAAGCACAAGGGCAGATTCTACGCTCTCCCACAGGCTCCTCAGATTTTTAAACAGCTCCTTATGGTGTCAGGCTTTGACAGGTATTTCCAGATTGCACCTTGCTTCCGTGATGAGGACGCCCGTGCAGACCGTTCACCGGGTGAGTTCTATCAGCTTGATTTTGAAATGGCTTTTGCAACACAGGAAGATGTATTTGCTGTTGCTGAAGAGGTTCTTTACGAAACATTCAAGAAGTTTTCAAATAAAGAGGTTTCAAAGCCTCCGTTTGCCCGTATTCCGTATGCCGAGAGTATGCTAAAGTACGGTACAGACAAGCCTGACCTCCGCAATCCGCTTGTAATTGTTGAAATCAGCGACATGTTTGAGGAAACAGACTTTGCTCCGTTCCGCAAAAAGACAGTTCGTTCAATCAATGTTCCGAACGCCGCAGGTCAGTCAAAGAAATGGTTCAAGAAGATGGAGGAGTTTGCTCTTTCAATCGGCATGAAGGGCCTTGGCTATGTTAAGGTCAGAGATGACCTCACATTTGACGGTCCGATTGACAAGTTCCTTAAAGAGGGCGACCGTGAAGAACTTATCAGCCGTAACGGTTCAAAAGCAGGCGATGTAATCTACTTTATCGCCGATACTGCTCAGGAAGCTCCAAAGCTTGCGGGTCAGATCAGAACAGAGGTTGCAAAGCGTCTTGACCTTATCGATACAAGCCGTTTTGAAATGTGCTTTATCGTTGACTTCCCGATGTTTGAGAGAGATGAAGAAACAAATCAAATTATCTTCACACACAATCCTTTCTCAATGCCACAGGGCGGTCTTGACAGCCTTCTTAACAAGGATCCCGAAGAGGTTCTTGCTTATCAGTACGATATCGTTTGCAACGGTGTAGAGCTTTCATCAGGCGCTGTTCGTAACCACGATATTGAAATTATGAAGAAAGCGTTCGAGCTTGCAGGCTACAGCGAGGATGACCTCAAGGCTAAGTTCTCCGCACTTTACAATGCGTTCCAGTACGGTGCTCCGCCGCACGCAGGTATGGCTCCGGGTGTTGACCGTATGATTATGCTCCTTACAGAGGAAGAGAACATCAGAGAAGTTATTGCATTCCCGATGAACTCCAATGCTCAGGATCTTCTCCTCGGTTCACCGGGTGAGGTAACAGAACAGCAGCTCCGTGAGGTTCATATTAAATTAAGATAAAAACTGCATTTGCAGTCATATATTCAAACTCAAAGGGCGAGTTATATATTATATGACTTGCCCTATTTTCTTTAAAAAGGACGGTTTTTATGGTAACAAGAGAAGATGTTGAAAACATTGCGTTGCTTTCAAAGCTTTTTGTTCCCGAAGAGGAGCTTGACGGCCTTACAAAGTCAATGCAGGAAATCATAGATTTTGCCGACACAATCAATAACGCTCCGACAGACGGCGAGGAGTTTGACGATATTAACAATCTGTCAAATGTTTTTCGTGAGGATGAGGTTGTTGAGTCCTACGATACAAAGGAGATTCTTTCAAACGCTCCCGAGCAGGCAGAGGATCACTTCCTTGTAAGAAACAGAGAGTAAGGCGGTGTAAAAATGGGTTCTATTGAAAAAATTCATGAAATGCTTGTGTCAAAAGAGTGTTCATGTACCGAGCTTACAAAAAGCTATCTTGATGAAATCGAAAAGGCTGACGGCGAGCTTAACGCATATGTTAATGTAACAGGCGAGGAGGCTCTGAAAACTGCCGAGGCTGTTGACAGAAAAATTGCCTCCGGCGAAGAAATCGGTATGCTCGAGGGTGTTCCGATGACGCTCAAGGACAATATTTCAACAAAGGGAATTGAAACAACCTGTTGTTCAAAAATTCTCACAGGCTATAAGCCGATTTATAACGCAACCGTTTGGGAAACTCTTGCAGGCGAAAACGCAGTTATGCTCGGCAAGACGAATATGGACGAGTTCGCAATGGGCTCTTCATGCGAAACATCATACTTTGGCGGTGCAATGAATCCGTTTGATTCAAACTATGTTTCAGGCGGTTCATCAGGCGGTGTTGCAAGTGCGGTAGGCGCAAACATTGCCGCTTACGGTCTTGGCTCTGATACAGGCGGATCAATCCGTCAGCCGGCATCATTCTGCGGTATTGTCGGTCTTAAACCTACTTACGGTGCGGTTTCCCGTTACGGACTTATCGCATACGCAAGTTCACTTGACCAGATTGGACCGATTACAAAGTCTGTTGAGGACGCTGCAATTGTTTTTGATGCAATTTCAAAGAGAGATGAAAAAGATTCAACCTCAAAGGGCTTTGTCGGTGACACTTATTCAAAACTCAACAATGACATCAAGGGTATGAAAATCGGTATTGCAAAGGAATATCTTGAGGGTGTCCGTGACGATGTAAAAGAGGCGGTCTTAAAGGCTGCCGATATCTACAAGTCAATGGGCGCAGAGATTGTTTACTTTGACCTGCCCGAACTCAAATTTGCCCTTCCTGTTTACTATATCATCGCCTGTGCCGAGGCATCTTCAAACCTCGGCAGATATGACGGTATCCGTTTCGGTTACAAAACCGAGCATTACAACGGCACTCACGATATGGTCTGCCGTACCCGTTCGGAGGGATTCGGCGAAGAGGTTAAACGCAGAATCCTCCTCGGTACTTATGTGCTTTCCGCAGGTTACTATGACGCTTATTACAAAAAGGCTCAGAATCTTCGCGGCACTATCGTTAAGGCATTCAACAACGCATTTGAAAAGTGCGATGTAATCCTTGCTCCGACAGTTCCTATGACAGCATTTGAAAAGGGACATGCTGTAAGTGATCCGATTGAAACCTATCTTACGGATATCTGCACTGTACCTGTCAATATTGCAGGTCTGCCGGGTGTTTCGGTTCCGTGCGGATTCAACGCAAAGGGTATGCCGATTGGTATGCAGCTTATCGGCAAGAGCTTCGGCGAGGCTGAAATTCTTAATGCGGCATACAAATATCAGCAGGCTGCTGCTGAAAACTTTAAGGATACAAAGTGGGGTGTTAAGCTGTGAGTTACGAATTAGTTGCGGGTTTTGAAACCCATATTGAGCTTGCCACAAAGACAAAAATCTTCTGCGCCTGTACTACAAAATTCGGCGGTGCGCCAAACAGCCATTGCTGTCCCGTGTGTATCGGTCTGCCGGGAACACTTCCAAAGCTTAACCGTGAGGTAGTTCGCTATGCAATCCGTGCAGGTCTTGCAGTTCACGGTGAAATCGCAGAGATTTCAAAAATGGACAGAAAGAACTACTGCTATCCCGACCTTTCAAAGGCTTATCAGATCAGCCAGCTTTATGCTCCGCTTATTATAGGCGGTTATGTTGAGCTTTCAAACGGAAGAAAAATCCGTCTGCACCATATTCACATCGAAGAGGACGCAGGAAAGCTCATTCATCAGCACGGCGACACATATGTTGACTATAACCGTGGCGGTGTTCCTCTTATCGAAATCGTTTCAGAGCCTGACATTCGTTCAATTGACGAGGCGAGAGAGTATGTTGAAAAGCTTCAGCAGGTTATGCGTTACATCGGAATTTCCGACTGTAAGATGCAGGAAGGCTCAATGCGTTGCGATGTAAACATTTCGGTTCGTCCAAAGGGCAGCGAAAAGCTTGGTACAAGAACCGAAATTAAAAATATGAACTCAATCAACAACATAGCAAAGGCTATGGAGTATGAGTTTGAAAGACAGGTTGACCTTATTGAAAACGGCGGAAGTGTTGTTCAGGAAACTCTCCGTTATGACGACGCAACCAACACAACATCTTCAATGAGAAGTAAAGAGGATGCTCACGATTACCGTTATTTTCGTGATCCCGACCTTGTTACTATTCATGTTCCGAAAGATGTTGTTGAAGAAATCAAGGCTGCAATGCCTGAGCTTCCTGCCGACAAGTGCAGAAGATATATTGATGAACTTGCAATTCCCGAAAAGGATGCACAGCTTCTTACAAAGTACCGCAAAATCAGCGAATATTTCGACAAGGCTTGCGAGGGCGTTAAGTCACCAAAGACAGTTTCAAACTTCATTATCGGTCAGATTTTCCGCAGAACAGAAACCGAGGCTGACAAGGAAATCTTTGATGTTGCGGTTACTCCGGAACAGCTTAACGAGCTTGTAAAACTTCTTGACAGCGGTAAAATCCGCAACAACCTTGCGAAGGCAACACTTGAAAAAATGCTTGACAGCGGCAAGGGTGCTCTTGAATTTATCAGCGAAAGCGATATGGGCGGTCTTGACGAAAACGCACTCAACGATTTGTGCAAGCAGGCTGTTGAGAGCAATCCAAAGGCTGTTGAGGACTATAAGAACGGCAAGGAAAAGGCGATTAAATCGCTTGTCGGAAATGTTATGAAGAACAGCAGAGGTAAGGCAGATCCTGCTCTTGCAGAGTCAAAAATCAAGGAGCTTATCGGCTGATAACTTAAATCTTCACGGGGGTGTGTCTTATGAAAGAAAAAATCAAAGTAACGGCAGTTGTAATGTTTCTCGGAGTTATATTTTCGGGAATTTTGGTTGCATACAAGCTGGTTAATACGATTATCCCGTCATTTGACGGCGGATCGGCATCGGTATTCGACTATCTGCTAATCGTGACCGTCACCGTTTCAATGGTGCTGAAGCTCGCAGTAGGTTCAATGGGACTGAGAGCTGTTTCAAAAAAGACATCACCGCCGGATATGCAAAAAATGTTGAAAACTTCGGGCAAACTCGCAGTAGTGCTTGTGCTTATCGGAGTGCTTAACATCATATTTAATGTTGTCAACGGACAGGTTGTTTTTGTGATTGAAGTGTTCGACATAGCAACCGATATTCTCCTCGGTTTTGTGTATATACTTGCCTCCGCAAGCGTTCGTGCCGGCAGAGAATAAGTTCGGATTTTAGATTACCAAATAAAAAATTAACGGTTGGATTTACGAAAAAAGTAATCCAACCGTTTTTTGTTTTAGTAATTTTTCTTTTAGAACCGTATGGGCGGACAATATCCGCCTACACGAACTGGGTGCGAGACACTCGCATTAGTCAACCTTTGGCAAGCCGTCAAAGCCCTGCTGGAGGTCGGCGTCTGTCGGAATGTAGTCGCTCATTTCGCCGTCATTATACTTCTGATAAGCAACCATATCAAAATAACCAGTACCGGTAAGTCCGAACAGAATAGTTTTTTCCTCTCCGGTTTCTTTACATTTCAGCGCTTCATCAATCGCTACTCTTATAGCATGACTGCTTTCCGGTGCAGGAAGAGTTCCTTCAATTCTAGCAAACATAGTTGCTGCATCAAATACAGAAGTTTGTTCAACTGATCTTGCTTCTATCAAACCTTCATCGTATAATTCAGAAACAACACTGCTCATGCCGTGATAACGCAATCCGCCTGCATGATTAGCTGACGGAATAAAACCGCTGCCAAGAGTATACATCTTTGAAAGCGGACATACCATGCCCGTATCGCAGAAGTCATAGGCATATTTGCCTCTTGTCATTGAGGGGCATGAAGCAGGTTCAACAGCAATAAATTTATAATCTGCCTCGCCTCTGAGTTTACGTCCCATAAATGGTGAGATCAGACCGCCGAGATTTGAGCCGCCTCCTGCACAGCCGATAATAACGTCAGGTTTAATATCATACTTATCACATGCTGCCATTGATTCAAGTCCTATAATTGATTGATGAAGCAGAACCTGAGATAATACTGAACCCAGCACATATCTGTAACCCTCGCTGGAAACGGCAGTCTCTACAGCTTCTGAAATTGCACAGCCCAGTGAACCTGTTGTACCTGGGAATTGTTCAAGAATTTTTCGACGGTGTAACAGAAGCTCCATATGTTCTCATTACTTCACGTCTGAAAGGTTTCTGTTCATAAGATACTTTAACCATGTAAACCTTACAGTCAAGGTCAAAATATGAACAAGCCATCGACAAAGCAGTACCCCATTGTCCTGCGCCTGTTTCAGTAGTTACGCCTTTAAGTCCCTGCTTTTTTGCATAATATGCCTGAGCAATAGCGCTGTTAAGCTTATGACTTCCGGAAGTATTGTTACCCTCAAATTTATAATAAATTTTTGCCGGTGTATCTAAGGCCTTTTCAAGAAAATATGCACGTACCAGCGGTGACGGACGGTGTCTATTGGCCCTGGTTTGTAGCCAGTGTGCTGATCTGTTTAGTAGGCTGCTATATTTATCTTCGTTATCAAGCTCCTGTTTTGCCAGTTCTGTACAGAAAACTCCACTCAGTTCCTCAAGGGTCATTGGTTGTAACGTACTGGGATTTAAAAGCGGTGCAGGTTTAGTTTTCATATCTGCTCTGACATTATACCATTGCTTTGGCATTTCATTTTCATCAAGATAAATTTTATATGGGATTTTATTTTCCATTAATTTCATACCTCGCAATCAAATTTTTATATCTAATTTTAACACTATTTGTGCATTTTGTCAATAAGTAAAAATCGGCGAATTATTCCGCCGATTTCATAATATTACTTCATTGATGAAATTTTAATTCTATTCAATGCACGTTTTAGTTTTAGTTCTGCCAAACGATGTTCAAAATCACTGTTGCTTTCATTAAGCCTTTTCAATGCATTTTCCTGAGAACGCTTAGCCCAATCCGGATCAATATCTTCCGCCCATTCAGCAGCCATTGCCAGAATAGTTACAGCTTCCTTTGAAACCTTGAGCGCTCCTCCTGAAATTGCCGCAACTTTAAATTTGCCGTCTATTTTTACACGAAAAGGTCCGGCTGGCAAATCTGCAACATAATTTTCATGACCTGCAAGAATACCGATATCGCCCTCAGTGGTACGGACAATAATCTGTTCTGTTTCTTCATCAAAAAAAACTTTTTCAGGTGTAATAATTTTTAATTTAAAAGACTTCATCAGCTTTCACCTTTTTTAGCCTTTTCAATTGCTTCGTCAATAGTACCTACAAACAGGAATGCAGATTCCGGAAGATCGTCATGCTTTCCTTCGATGATTTCTTTAAATCCTCTTATAGTTTCCTTGATAGGTACATATTTACCCTTCATACCCGTAAACTGTTCTGCAACAGTAAACGGCTGAGACAAAAATCTCTGGATTTTTCTTGCACGGTTAACCGTCAGCTTATCTTCATCTGAAAGCTCGTCCATACCCATAATCGCAATAATATCCTGAAGCTCCGTATAACGCTGAAGAATTGTCTGAACAGATCTGGCAACTTCATAATGCTCATATCCGACTATTTCAGGAGACAGAATTCTTGAATTACTCTCCAGCGGATCAACTGCCGGATAAATACCCAAAGACGAAATCTGTCTTGAAAGTACCGTAGTTGCGTCCAGATGAGCAAAAGTCGTTGCAGGAGCAGGGTCTGTCAGGTCGTCAGCCGGTACGTATACTGCCTGAACTGATGTGATTGAACCCTTATTTGTTGATGTAATACGTTCCTGTAATGCACCCATCTCCGTAGCCAGCGTCGGTTGATAACCAACGGCGGAAGGCATACGTCCCAGAAGTGCTGAAACCTCTGAACCCGCCTGAGTAAAACGGAAAATATTATCAATAAATAATAATACGTCCTGACCTTCAACGTCACGGAAATATTCTGCCATAGTAAGTCCCGAAAGACCGACTCTCATTCTTGCTCCCGGCGGTTCGTTCATCTGACCGTAAACCAGAACAGTTTTATCAATAACTCCGCTTTCTTTCATTTCATTGTAAAGGTCGTTACCTTCTCTTGTACGCTCACCAACACCGGTAAAAACGGAAATACCGCCGTGCTGATTTGCAACGTTGTTAATAAGTTCCTGAATAAGTACTGTTTTACCTACTCCGGCGCCTCCGAAAAGACCGATTTTACCGCCTTTAAGGTAAGGGGCGATAAGA
>OMBP01000783.1_pt1 | contig 17150 bp, 15 predicted proteins | sample 1644911 | NCBI WGS metagenome assembly OMBP01 (sample SAMEA103958122, study PRJEB25191) | human gut metagenome | biome: human-associated habitat [ENVO:00009003]; feature: intestine environment [ENVO:2100002]; material: feces | place: Germany | collected 2013/2015 | reverse complement strand
CGTTCCCGGGAGAAAATTTTTAAGAAACAGAACGACGAATTAAAACGTGTTATCGCCACAAAATAAAAGTTTGTGTAAACAAATAAAATAAGCGGCCATATACTTTTTGATATAGGAACCATACCTAAAAAATATTAACACAATTATGAAAAAGGTGTTAACATGAAGCCAGAGATCGGTCATAGCCGCAGTATGGCATAAGCTGTCGGCGGCTGAAATTCAAAAGGAGGTTTCTGGTATGATTAGTTTCTTACTGTGTCTGGCACTTCTGATCGTAGGCTACTTTGTCTATGGTAAGATCGTGGACAACACGTTCGGACCGGACGACCGCGAAACTCCTGCTGTGCGCATCAACGATGGCGTTGACTACGTTGTGATGCCCCAGTGGAAGCTGTTCCTCGTCCAGCTGCTGAACATTGCAGGTCTGGGCCCCATCTTTGGTGCACTGCAGGGTGCTCTGTGGGGTCCCGTGGTGTTCCTGTGGATCACCTTCGGCACCATCTTTGCCGGCGGCGTACATGACTACTTCTCCGGTATGATGAGCGAGCGCAATGAGGGCGCTTCCATCGCCGAGGTCACCGGCCGCTATCTGGGCCCCGTGATGCAGAACATCATGCGTGTGTTCTCTGTGGTGCTGCTGATCATGGTCGGTACCGTGTTCGCAGTCGGCCCCGCAGGCTTGATCGTTACCCTGTGCAAGAACGGCGGTATGTCCGGTCTGCTGACCAGCACTCTGTTCTGGCTGATCATCATTCTGACTTACTACTTCATCGCAACCTTTATTTCCATTGATGCTGTCATCGGTAAGATCTACCCCGTGTTCGGCATCTGCCTGATCATTATGGCTGTGGGCGTTATCTTTGGTATCTTCACCAACCCCGCCTACACCATCCCCGAGATCTGGGCAAACTTCAGCAATATGCACCCCTCGGGCACTCCTATCTGGAGCTTCATGTTCATCACCGTTGCCTGTGGTGCTATTTCCGGTTTCCACTCCACCCAGTCGCCTCTGATGGCTCGCTGCATGAAGAGTGAGAAGCAGGGTCACTTCGTATTCTACGGTGCAATGGTCAGCGAGGGCATCATCGCTCTGATCTGGGCTGCTGCCGGCTGCGCACTGTACACCATCACCGATGGCAAGATGGTCGGTCTGGCCGAGGCTCTGGCTGCCGGTCAGTCTGCTGCTATCTACGACGTCTGCCTCAAGACCATGGGTAATGTCGGCGTGGCACTGGCTATGATCGGTGTCGTTATCTGCCCCATCACCTCTGGTGATACTGCATTCCGTTCCGCTCGTCTGACCCTGGCCGACTGGCTCAAGATCGATCAGGACAGCTACGCAAACCGCCTGAAGCTGTGTGTCCCCGTGCTGGGCGTTGGTGCTTTCCTTGGCATCGGCAACGCACTGGGCTTCATCAACTACACCGTCATCTGGCGTTACTTCAGCTGGACCAACCAGACGCTGGCTATGATCGTCCTGTGGGCTGCTTCCATGTACCTGTTCAAGGAGAAGAAGAACTTCTGGATCACTGCCGTGCCTGCTACCTTTATGAGCGCTGTGTCCTGCACCTACTTCGTGCTGGCTCCCGAGTGCCTGGGCAAGATGATCAACACCTATGCAGACGGCAAGCTGGTGGCTTACAACACCGCCGTTGCTTACCCCATCGGCATCATCTTTGCCATTGCAATGCTGGCTCTGTTCCTGTTTGCTACCAAGAAGAACTCTACTTCCAAGGCATAAGGAACTGACGGCTCCATATTTCCGTAAGTAACTTGCGCCCGCCGCTGCCTGACCGTACAGCGGCGGGCGCTGTTTTTTGAAAAAATCAGGGCTTGCAATTGCTCCCGTCCCGTGGGAAAATAGGGACGTGAAATTTACAGAAAAGAAGGGAACTACCCATGATCTTCAAACCCGCACAGCTGGGCATGGCAAAGCTTGACCCGCAGGAGCTGGCAGCCGACAAAAAAGCCTGCCGGAAGATCGGCCCCTGCGGTGTAGGCAAAAAGGCGCTGTACCTGAACAGCTTTTACATCGACCGCCGCTATTATCTGCCCTACGGCAGCATCACCCGGGTGTTCAAGCGGGTGGCTATGAGCTCCGGCGGCTTTTCCGGCAAGGGCGTGTTTGCCTCCATGGCCTATCTTGTGGTGGAGTACGACGACGGCAAGCAGAAGCAGTGCAACTTCAAGGACGAGCGGGACGTGGACGCCCTGCTGGAAGTGCTTGCCAAGGAGCAGCCGCAGCTGCATCTGCTGAGCGCCGCCGGTGAGCAGGCGCTGGAGAAAAAGGCTGCCGAAAAGGCCGCCCGCAAGCTGCCGGAGCTTTCCGAGGACGCGCAGCACAGCCTTACCGTGCTGCGCCGGGCAAAGGAGTATCTGGACGCAAAGCCGGAGCTTTCCGCCGAGCTGAGCGCTGCCCAGCGCCGCAAGCGTGCGCAGCTGCAAAGCAAACCGGTGTACCGCTATGTGGCGCTGGCCATCTTTGTGCTGGGTGTTGCGGCTGCGGCCTACGGTCTGTATTCCGTGTTCAGCCACACCGGCAGCTACGGCGTGTACTTTGCGCTGTTCGGCTTTGCCGCCATCTTCCTGTTTTCCAGCTACAATATGCTGCCCACCGCCCACAATAACAACAACGCCATCATGAAGCGTGCGGAAAAGGCCGAGGCAGCCATGGCAGAGTATGTCAAGCACTACCCCCACGGCGCTTTCCCGGTGAAAAGCTGGTACGCCCACCCCATCGTGCTCAAGCAGATGATGGACGCCGTGGAAGAAGGCCGCGCCGTCACCGTGCCCGAGGCGCTGGATGCAGTCAAGGCACGCCTGAAATCCTTGAACGCGGACGTGGAGGTGGAGCAGGAGGAATATGACGAGGTGGTGGTCATCAAGGCCCTGTTCCTCAACCACGATTATCAGTAAAACCTTTCGATAGCACAAAAAACCGGACAGCCCGCAGGCTGTCCGGTTTTCTGCTTTTACAGGGCAGTGCGGCTGTTCAGAACAGGCGGCGAAGCCCTATGACACAAGGGGACTTTTGAACAGTAGCAGCTGCGCCTCAGATCAGCGCCTCCATCCGCAGCGGGTCGGGGTGATGGGCGTATTTCTGCTTGGCGATCTCGATAAAGGACTGTACCTCCAGCCGGGGTGCGTGGCGCATGGCGGCGATCTCCACCGTCACCGGGGGGAAATCCAGTAGCGGCACCTTAACGATGCCCGGGATCACCGCCGTGGACAGGCAGGGCACAATGGACATGGCGGTGCCCATCTGGATCATGATCAGCGCACCCTCAAAGCTGGGGGTGATCTTGCTGCAATCCACCCCCACCTGCGCCAGCTGCTCCAGCGAAGGTCCCTGACAGGCGGACAGAAAGCTGTCGAACGCACCGGAGGACACCACGTTCTGCCCCTTCAGGTCTGCCAGATGCAGCGCCCGCCGGTCGGCAAGGGGAGAGTTTGGGTTCATCAGCACATGGTACCCCAGCGAGAACAGGGGCGTAAAGGAGATATCCCGGTCGCGGGAGTGCTCGGTGGCGTAGAAGAAGCCGATATCCAGCTGCCCGGAGCGCAGCTGTTCCAGCGGGCGGCGGTTGTCCTGCGGCACAACGTCTACGCAGGCGTTGGGAAACTGGTGCTGGAACTGGGCCAGAATGCTGGAAAAGGTGCTGTAATCGAACAGCTGCCGCAGCCCGACGGTCAGGCGGGAGCGGTCGGCGTCCTGAATATCCTGCGCCTTCTTCAGCGCCTGCCGCCCAAAGCTGGTCATCTGCACCATGTCCAGATAAAAGGACTGCCCGGCAGCGGTCAGCTTGGTGCGGCGGGTGGTGCGCTCGAACAGGTGCAGCCCGGTCTCCTTTTCCAGCGCATTGATCTGGTAGGTGATGGCGGGCTGGGTGGTGAACAGCCGCTCGGCGGCGGCGCTGAAATTCAGCTCCTCTGCTACGGCAATAAAGCACTCCAACTGGTAAATCGTCATAGAATGGCGCACCTCCTTGTGTAAAAAGCTGGTCATCTTTATTATACAGGATTCCGCACAGGCCGTAAAGGGAAAACAATTTATAAAGAGATTTGATAAATTCTGACACAAATTTGTATTTCACACCGGGACAAAACTTTGCTATAATCGTATCAATGTTCAAAATGCACGAAGGAACAGGAAAAACGCAAAAAAGAAGAGAAAAAGAAAGGCGAACCTTATGGCTAAGATCTCTCGTCGCAACTTTATGCGCGGTGCCGCTGTGGGCACCATGGGCGCAGCTGCTGCCGGTCTGCTGACCGCCTGCGGCAACTCCGCTTCCAGCACCACCGGTGCTCCCGCTTCCTCCGCAGCTTCCTCTGCTGCTTCCTCCGCTGTGACCAAGCCCTCCTCCCCGGTAGACGGCAAGTACGTCACCAAGGCAATGGGTCACGAAAGCTGGGTGCACGTTGCCACCACCTTCTTTGACGGCAAGATCACTGCCTGTGAGGTGCTGTCTCACGAGGAGACCATCGGCATCGGCAACTATGCCTGCTCCCGCATCCCCGCCGCCATCGTCGAGCACCAGAGCGTCAACGTGCCCAACCTGCGCGGCTCCTCCATCACCTCCATGGCTGTCAAGGCAGCTGTGAAGGAGGCCATCGAGCTGGCCGGTTATAACGTGGACGACTTCTCCAAGGAGGTCACCATCGCTGCTTCCAACGAGGTCATCGAGGAAGAGGCTGATGTCGTCATCATGGGTGCCGGCACCTCCGGCCTGACCTGCGCCTGCCGCCTGCTGGAGGCCGGCTACAGCGTCATTCTGGTGGAGAAGCGCGATATCCCCGGCGGCTCCATGTCCATGACCTACGGCGGCGTTGCCACCGCAGGCTCCAAGCTGCAGTACAACTACGATGTGGACGGCAGCTTCCGCAGCTCTGCCATGGGCACGCTGGAGGGCATGATGAACTTCTGGCAGACCATGGAGAAGTACCACCGCACCGAGTTCTTCAACGGTGAAATGCCCTACATGACCAAGCAGTACACCGTCGCCGGTGATCTGGTGGACTGGATGGCAGGCATCGGCATCGGCTTCAACACCATGGGCAACTACGAAAGCGCTACCCAGTACGGCGCTTCCACCCCGTATCTGGCACCCGGCTGCTACGAGGGCGGCGCAGGCTACGCCATGATGTTCATGGCACAGCGCGTGGAGAAGTACGAGAAGGGCAAGATCATCTACTCCACCAGCGTCACCGACCTGATCAAGGACGAAAGCGGCCGTGTTGTGGGCTTCCACGCCAAGGGCGAAAACGGCGCAAGCTATACCCTGCGCGGCAAGGCGGTCTGCCTTGCCTCCGGCGGCTTTGCCAAGAACCCCGAAATGCTGAAGAAGTACAGCCCCGACTACGCCGACTTCTTCTTCAATTGCGCCTCTAGCATGACCGGCGAGGGCATCCAGATGGGTATCGACGCCGGCGGCTATGTGGAGTGCGAGAACCGCGCTCTGCCCGCCTTCCTGTCCAGCTACAAGAGCAAGTTCGAGCTGGCCTTCATCCACCAGTCTGCCCCCGGCATCATGGTCAACATCAAGGGCGACAACATCGGCAACATCGTCTCCGATAACCACTACACCATGGCCAAGGCAAAGCTGAACAAGGACAACGGCGACACCTTCTACTATGTGTTCGACGAGTCCTCTGCCGTCAAGCTGCGCGACAGCGAGTCCTACGGCTTCAACGGTTACGTTGCCATGTTCGAGAAGGGCGAGGCTGTGCACTACGACAGCGTGGAGAAGGCCTCTGAGGAGCTGAACCTGCCCAATCTGGCAGACGCCATCGAGGCAAACAACGCCGCCGCTCTGGCCGGCGAGCCGGACGAGTTCGGCCGCAGCAACTGCCCCTACATCGAGACCCGCGACGGTCTGTGGGCCATCCGCGTTGACCCCACCTTCTACCTGACCACCGCAGGTCTGGCCATCGACACCGATTGCCACGTCCTGACCGAGGACAAGAAGGCCATCCCCGGCCTGTACGCTGCCGGCGACGTCTGCGGCTCCATCGAGGAGAAGGACGCCAAGCAGTACGGCATGGGCTTCGACGCCGCTCTGACCTACGGCTACATCATGGGCGAGACCCTGAAGAAGGAGATCTGAGCTGCGCTCTGACCCCCTGACAATAGCATAAACAAAGGGCTGCTGCACAAACTGTGCAGCAGCCCTTTTGCGTGGGAGAAAACTTCCTCAGTTGCCTGACCCCTTCCGTAAAAAAGGGGATACCGGAGCGTCCGCAGACGCTCCGGTATCCCGAAATTAAAAATCATTCTTCCGCTGAATATGCGCAAAGCGAACGCGGCGCGCATTCCAAATCGTCCTCTTATGCCGCCGCAGGCTTGCGGAAAATCGCCATGGCGCGCTTGTAGCAGCTGGCGAAATAGGCGATCTCCGCCAGTGCGGTCAGGATCCAGCTGCACGGGTACAGCAGGTACAGCGCCGGGATGGTGTGGAAGTGGGCAAAGATGGTGTACACCCAGATCACCCGGAATACGCAGGAGCCCAGCACTACGATGACGGTGGGAATCACTGTCTTGCCCAGCCCGCGGGAGGCGGCGATGGTGCAGTCCATAAAGGCCGAGATGCCGTAGGCAAAGGCCATCACGGCTACACGCTTCATGCCGGCATCAATGACCGCCGCTTCGGTGGTGAACAGCGCAAGGAAGGCCGGCCCGCAGAAGAACAGCGCCGCGCCCAGCACAAGCCCCACGCCGAAGGAGTAGCCCAGACTGATGAAGTAGCTCTTCTTCACCCGGTCAGGCCGGCCTGCGCCGTAGTTCTGGCTCATAAAGCTGGCGCAGGCCATGTAGAAGGCCGCCATGCAGTCGTAGATCAGCCCATCCGCGTTGGCGGCGGCGCTGTTGCCCTTGACCATCAAAGAGTCAAAGGAGTTGACGCCCGCCTGAATGAACAGGTTGGCAATGGCAAAAATAGCGTTCTGCAGCCCGGCGGGCACGCCCAGCGCAAGGATGCTCTTGGCCTGTACCGGGTCCAGCTGTAATTTGTGCGGGTCCAGCGCGTAGCAGTCCTGCACCCGGGTCAGCGCCCGCAGGATCAGAAACGCGGAAACGCACTGGCTGATGGCGCTGGCCAGCGCCACGCCCACCACGCTCAGATCGCACACGATGACAAAGAACAGGTTCAGCGCAATGTTCAGGGCACCGGCAATGGACAGATACATCAGCGGCTTTTTGGTGTCGCCGATGGAGCTGAACACCGCGTTGCCGAAGTTGTACAGCGCCAGCGCCGGCATACCCAGAAAATACACCCGCAGATACAAGATCGCGCCGGGCAGCAGATCCTCCTTGGTGTTCAGCAGCCGCAGCATGGCAGGGGAACCCAGCAGGCCGATGAGCAGCAACGCCACACCGGCAACGGCGCTGATGATGGCCGCCGAGTGGACGGTCTTTTCCACGTCCTTGGGGTGACGCGCACCGTAAAAACGCGCCACCAGCACGTTGATGCCGTTGCTCAGGCCGATGAGAAAGCCGGTGAACAGGGTCACCAGCGTGCTGGTGGAGCCCACGGCGCCCAGCGCCGTGGACCCGGCAAAGCGCCCCACCACCGCCACGTCCGACATATTGAACAGCACCTGCAGCAGGTTGGAAAGCGCCAGCGGCAGACTGACCAGAAAGATCTGCTTGGCCAGAGGGCCTTCCGTCAGCGTATTCGTTTGAGAACTCATACTTTTTTCCTTTATCCTATACATCCTAACCGTACCCGCGCACACCGGGGCACAGCCTCTATTATAAGGCACTGCGCTGCTTTTGCAAGATGGATTCGATAAAATAAATAAAAAGGACTGCTGCACATAACCTGTGCAGCAGTCCTTGGTGCAGTAAAGCAATCCAAATCCGAACCATTTTCCTTTGATGCGGCTTGGGCCGCTTCCTCAAACGTGATGGTCTGTGTACCTTCTTTATAGTTAAAGGTTATCAAAACCTTATCATCGTACAGATAAATCGAATTGATGAACGTATCCACCAACGCTTGCCTCTGGTCTTTCAGGCTCATGTCCAGTTTACGGAAGCGCATCAGCCAGAAACGGATAAATTCCTCTTTGATTTTTGGCTTTGCCAGCTTTTCTTCCGCAATGCGGGCTTCAAGCTCACGCTTGGTTTCTTCGAGCTGTTCCAACCGTTCCTTGGTGGAACTGGTGAGGATTCCGGCTTGAATTGCGTTGAGCATATTCTGGATACCCGATTCTGCATCCCGGAGCTGTTTCTCATAGAGAGGAAGGTTGGTGTTCTCTCGGTCTTGCAGCTCCATGACCTTGGCGATAATGGATTCCATGGCGGCATCGTCCCGGACAAGCTGCATGGTCTGGTTCACCACCAGATCTTCCAGCCACTGTTTGCGGACAGTTTTCTTCTTGCAGCCCTTCTTCTTTTTGGCCGTGGCACATTTATAGTAGCGGTGGACTTCTCCCGTCCGGCTTGTGCCGCTTTCGCCAAACATCAGCGCACCGCAGCAACCACAGTGCAGCTTGGTTGTCAGCAGGTAATCGTCCTCTGCCTTTCTTCGGGCAGGGGCTTTCTTGTTTTTGGCAATCTTTTCCTGCACATCATCGAACAGTTCCAGCGGCACGATGGGCGGAATCGCATCCGGCACGACCACATCCCGGAATTTCAGTTCTCCGATATAACGCCGGTTTTTGAGCATGTGCTCCACGCTGTTGTAAGTAAATTCGCCTCCGACCGGGTTCTTGATGCCGTTTTCATTCAGCCAGTCCCGAATCTCTTTCATCGTGAGGCCATCCCGATACTTCGTGAACGATTCCAGCACGAAAGGGGAGGCAAGCGGGTCGATGTGGAACTTCCGCTCCGAATCCAGCGTGTAGCCAAAGGTTCCACGACCACCGTTGCAGCGGCCTTTCAGGATGTTCTCGGTCTGTCCACGCACGACCTTCTCGGCAAGGTCGGCAGAGTAGTATTCTGCATAGCCCTCCAGAACCGATTCCAGAATGATACCCTCTGGCCCCTCGGAGATGATCTCCGTAGCCGACATGAGCTTGACACCGTTCTTCTTCAGCTGGGTCTTATACCGGGCACTGTCGTAGCGATTCCGGGCAAAGCGGTCAAGTTTCCAGACCAGAACAATATCAAACAGCTTCTTGTCGCTGTCCTTTATCATCTGTTGGAATTGAGGGCGATTATCCGTCTTGGCAGAGATGGCGCGGTCAATGTAGTGCTTGACGATAGTGATGTCATTCTTTTCGGCATAGGCCGTGCATTCACGAATCTGGCCTTCGATGGATTCTTCGCGCTGGTTATCACTGGAATAGCGGGCGTAGATTACAGCGGTCATGACGGACACCTCTCATTCTACATCATTGAACGGTGGAGCGTTCTTTCAAAGCACTGTTTCGTATAATGTATATACCATGTTTTGATGGAGAAATCAAGACTTTTTATTATCTTCAGTTTTTCTTTTTGAACAATTGACCCAACAGCCACCCCTCTCGTTGAAATGAGGTGACTGTTGGGCCGACTTGCTCGGATTCCTTTATTCTTCGTTTAGCTGGACGATGGTATTATAAAAGATTTTGTTTGGAATAACGACTTGAAGAACACCCTTTTTCAAAAGTGCTTCTATGCGTTTCATGACATACCAGTCACTTACCGGAGCAGAAATCGCTTTTAATACGTCTGCGGTAAGTTCACCAACCGAAATAGGAATTCTCGATACTAAACTAATAATTCTCTGGTCGAAATAATCTATGTTAACGCTTTTAACATCGTTCGCATGCCAAATACGCATGGAGGTGTTTTCGTTTAATAGCTTTCCCCATCTTTTGGCATACTCAGTAATAGTTTCTTCCGTCAAATACTTTTGTGAGATCTTATCGGTTTTCCCTTCCATAAATTCTTTCAGACCTTCTCTGGATGCAAGCAAAATTCTATTTGTACCATACTTTGCTGCATAGTAACAAATATAATAAATGCCGCACCAACAATCGGCAGAACTCCTGACCCAAACACGCAGTGGCTTATGATTTATCATATCACATTGAACCGCATTCGCTGTACCATGATATTTCGACCACAGTTGTCTAGCTTCAATTTGGCTGTCAGGATAATATTCTGAAAGGCAATTCACGAATTGTTTGCAACGATATTCTGAATCGCAAGCATATTGAAGTTCTCCCATTGATAACATAAACGGAAACAACTTTACACTTTCGACGATGCCTAAAGCTGCTAACATATTGACATCACTGGGTTCAAAAACAATTTCATCCATAGCTGGTCAAAATCATAATTTCGGGATGGTAACTTGTGTAGTTGCACTCCAATAGATTGGTTTGCTTGAGCCAACCACTCCAAAATAACACCCAACGCTGCAATCAAGATAAGTTCCAACATCATAGAAGTCATATGTATAGGTTGTATTATATATACTTTGTTCTGGAACTAGTGCTGTCGTTGAAAATGGGCAGCTTCGTTCGATGTTATCGGAATAGCTCGTGTAGTAATCCGTTCCTGAAACATTTTTTATTAAATCCGGGCCAATACCGACGGTAGTTCCACTCATATAAAAGCCCAATCCATTGGCCTTTGTATAAAGAACTCTCCATGTTACCTTACACTGCTTTGGGTGATTACTTTGCTTTCCTTCATTGAATAGCTAGAACAACAGCTACTATCAAGAACAAAGTTGAAAGCCCAAGCTGAACCCATGCAATTTTTTCGTTTTCGGCATTGTTACAGCCTTTGGAGGATACTGCCACTTGGATATAATGCACTGCTACGATTCCATATGAGAAAAACAAAGAAGCCCAAGCATAAGGTACTGCGCTTTTATCTGTCAATCGGACAAGATTACTAGTCCATACTGAAATGCAGCCCCAAAGGGCAAAAGGAGCAATAAGAAAAAAGTTGCTTTTGCCTTTTTTCATTCTTAGCCTCCCACAGCTTGATGGTACGATTTTGTAGTATCCATAAGGTGTCCACCGGAATCATACGAATACAAAATATCATGATAGCAATGGGTATAGTAGCTATTATCATATGCGAAATGGACTTCATACAGCGATTGATTTATAACAACTTTCGATGGAGAAGTAGCTAGAACCACACTAACCAAAAAGGATCCAACCGTAACAGCAGTGCTTCCCGGCAAGTGCAACCCAGTAATTAAAAGGCTTGCTGCAGTTTCAACTCCACCAATCTCAATTTGCGCAATCGCCGTATTGTCAATTGTATAGCTGAGATTTGATACAAATATATGCTTATACTGTGATCCTGTAACATCACTTCCAACAGTGGCTCCCCTTGTTTGAGGCATAGATTTTGAAGTTGCTAATTTCAAAAAGACATCATAGCTTTGATTGGTCAATTTGCTTTTTTTCGTTTTTTGGGCTTTCGTATAGACAAGTTCACCTGTACCATCTTCTTTAACGCTCCGGTTCAAGGTAACATTTTGTCCATCAATATCAGTAAAGCGAGTTACTTCAATGATCGTATTTTTATCTATTTTGTAGGACACTTGCACAGTTCTTGCAACAGTAGCCACCAAATTTTCACGGTCGCTTTTAGAAATAATTTTTGTTTTACTGATTGCACTGTCTGCAAAAGCCGTTGTCATTGGCAAATTTTGTAAAGCGGCTACTGTTATGCCTAAACATAAAGTTTTCAAGAATTCTCTTCGAGATACATCTTTCATATTCTATCGCCGTAAGTTTTTTGATGAATTTTCTTGTACTCATGATCACATTTTCCTTTCCTTATTTTGATTTGATTGCTTTTACGACTAAATAAATGACCAGTATGCCGATGCAGAGCGAAATAATTGTCAATGCCTCTGCCGTTGCATTAAGGCAAGCACCAATAAAATAAACCAATACCAAAAATGCAACAAAAGCGATAAGAAGCAGCACCCATTTGTTTTTTTTCATGTTATCACCTCCCTATCTACAAAAGTTGGCATTAAATTTTTGTTGAACCAAAGGAATTGTTGAGAATACAATCAATACCCATTTGGAGAGATAGTAGCAAACTACATGACGTGTATACGGAAGCACATTAAAAATGGCAAGCAGGAAATCTATTGACGAAAGAACAGATGCGACCATCTTGTAACTTGACCGCTTCTTTTCACTTAAAGGCTTATTCTTTGCTTCGATAGGTGAGAGAAAGATAGAGATGCCCAAAAGAGCTACTGTTGTCAGGATACGGAAAAGGTGATTTGCTGCGATTGCCTTACTTAGCAAAATGCAGATAAGTGCCAGTCCGGAGAATGCCAAATAGCATCTGGTGTGCGATGTTGCATGGTATCCGCCAATGTAGATTCGCTGTGGGATAAACCCGATCAAAAATGAAAGTGCGTACCGCACATCACCACACACAACAGCGATTAAAACAACAAGCAGAACGCTCACAACAGATGATATGAGCAACTCGTACCCATAGACATACGCATCCGCCTTTGCTTCATCTATCACTTTTTGCTCGCAGAAAAGACGGACTGATTTTTGAGACAGCGTGCGTTCCCACATTGCAGTTGCGCCACCTTATCTTCTGATTTTTGCTTCACTGTATCATAAATTTCAGCAAAATCAAGAGGTTTGGCAAAACTGGTCGTTCTGGTGACAAAAGTGGTAGGTCAGGCTACTTGTAAGGAGCCTTTGCACAGTCTATAATAGTAGCAGGACATTATTTTGTGGAGGTTGTCGAAATGCTGAAGTACCACGTTGCAGTCTGCGATGATGAGAAATCAGACCTTGATGGCATTGTTCAAAGCGTCCAGCAGTACGATGTGCAAGGCTGCTTTGACATTGAAACTTACATGGATGGAAACGAACTTCTGAGCGAATTGCAAATGCAGAAGAAATCCTTTGATCTGCTTCTTCTCGATATCGAGATGCCATCCAACGGTTTTCAGCTGGCGCAGTCTTTGATTCAGATGGAGAAGCATCCTTTGGTGGTATTTGTCACGAAGCGGCATGAGTACGCTGTGCAGGGATATGGCATTGCATTCCGCTACCTTGTCAAACCTTTGGATCAGACGCTGTTCGCTGCGGCAATGGATGCCGTCCTTCAGGAACTGAACTCCAAACATTTCACGATCGAATACGATGGTGTTACCATGTCCTTGGAAACATCGGACATTTACTTTCTGGAAAGCCACGGACATAAAGTTCTGATTCACTGCAAGGAGCAAGACCTTACATTGCGAATGAGCATTCCTGAAGCCTTGGAGCAGCTTCCCAAACGGTGCTTTGTGTCACCACACAAAAGTTATCTCGTCAACATGGAACACATTGTTTACGCTACGGGAACCGCTGTTTTTCTTTCCAGCGGACATCAGCTGCCGATCAGCAGGAGGAAGCGTCAGGAGTTCAATCAGATCTTCAACGCTTATTTGGGAAGATGATGCTTTATTATTTCGTTGAGTTTGCAGGGAGCTTTGCCAACATTGCCCTGTTGCTGCTTTTTATCGGTCGGCTGTTTTCCAAAAAGGAGCCCGTCTCAAGGTGGTTCTATGCCTATGTTGCACTCTTGATTGCTGGGCAGTGTGCTTTGAGTTTATTCCCGGATTGGGTGACGCAGCGCACGATCTATCTTTTAGTTGGCGGATTTTTCCTTGCATTGCTGTTCTATGAGGTTCGACCGTGGCAGGCGGTTTTTGCAAGCGGAGCTTTCTTCACACTGATTGCTTTGGTGGAAGTGCTTGCAATGCTTCTGATTGGGCTGCGTATCCCGGATACCGACATTCTAATGCAGGCTGGGGCAGCACGGTTGGTCTATGTTGTTTTTTCAAACCTGATTCAAATTCCACTCGTAGTCCTGATCTCACATTTTTTCAGCCGAAAAGGAAATGCTCTGCGTATCCTATGGCTGCTGCCGATCATTGCGATTCAAATCGCAAGTATTGCTGTCTGTTATGTGGCACAGTATCATGCTGCGGATGAGTATTTCCCGGATTATATGGTCGGTCTTATGGCGGTGCTTCTCCTTATAAACATCCTGATCGTGTTCTATGTGGAAGCTCTCCGGGAAAATGAACTGGAAAAATTCAAAGTTAAGTTCAACGAACAGCAGTACAATCTTCAAATGGAATACTACCAGCAGCTCAAAGAACGCCAGGAAGAAGTCCGTTCTCTGCGGCATGATGTGAAGAAATACATCCTGGCGATGCAGGCAGTTGCAGAACACGGTGATACCGAAGAACTTCACAAGATTGCGCAGGCTGCCACGGATGTTTTCGAGCGTTCCACAAATATTTCTGCGGTCGGAAATCCTGTTGTTGATGCTCTTTTGAATTATTACTTACGAATTGCGGAAAGGAATAACATCAACGTCAAACTGGATGTGACGATTCCTGAAGTCCTGACGATCTCATCGTTGTCTTTGAGCATCATTATCGGAAACACATTTGACAATGCCATCGAAGCCTGTTGCGACCTGCCAGCGGAACAGAGAATCATTCATCTACAGCTGCGCAAGCAGTATCGAAGCCTCTTCTATCGGCTGGAAAACCCATACAGTGATACTTCTCGCGGAATCCGCATCGGAGAGTATCACGGTTACGGACTAAAAAATATAAATCGTATCGTTCAGGAGAACCATGGTGACTTCTATACGAAAAAGAAAGACGGTGTGTTTACCGTCCAAGTCCGCCTGAACTGCGAAAATTAAAACATTCTCCTAAAACATTGCTTTGCTTTTGCTTGTACTTTGTGTGTTTCATTCATCTGATGTATTCATTATCCTGAAGTGTTGACACACATCAATACTTATGTTATCATTCCCAACAAATCCACAGCGATTTCTGTAAAGAAACGATTCTGTGCGGTTTTATTTCCTGCGAAGATTTACCGCCCCGCAACACACCCGATCATTTTGCCGTCTGTTTCACCCGACAAAATCCTTCGCCTGTACTGCGTGGGCGGTATTTTCTTTTTGGGGAAGCCGTACCTTGAGAATTTCATGAGCCGTCCGAGCGTGATACCGGCTTTTCGGCCAACGCCGCTGCAAAACAGGGGCAGGAACTTCGTTCGGAGCAAACGGCGATCAACATACACGAGCAGCGGAACTCTCTACTTATTTTTGCGTCTTAACAATTCGGAAACAACTTTCGGAAATGCGTTTTGAGCGCAGCGGTGGAGAGCAAGAACCGTCCCGTGGCCACAAATTTTCAATTCTTGAAAATGTTGTGCTCCACCGGGACTTCACTTCTGCAATGCGTCTGCATTTCCGAAGTGATCTTGTTGGGGCGTGCCTGCCCCAAACCCTGCTCATGGTTCGCACCTGACGGTGCGAACAGCAACGGCGTGTCGTGCTTTACATAACTTCACCGAGGAGTTATCGAACAGACAGGAGGTACAATGACCAAAACGAATGTTCAATCGACCCCTAGCAATTCCCAGCACCACGACACGCCGAACAACAAAACGCACGTCATCAAGTTCCGTGTGACAGCGGAGGAAAAAGCGTCACTGGAACTCACTTGCAAACTCCTGAATCTCTCCCTCTCCACTTTTATCCGCCGTGCCATCCACAACGTCAAGATCGAGAAAACGGTCATCGTTGCAGGCGGCGGCGAAGAAACCCTGACCGCTGTTTCCACTTTGCTTGCCCAGTGCAGCAAGGTGGGCACTAACCTCAACCAGCTTGCAAGGCACTTCAATTCCGGCGGTGCGGACACCGAGCAGATCCGGGCGAAACTCCTTGACGAACTTGCAGACCTGACCGCATTCCGGCTGCACGCCGAGAAAGTTCTGGGTGAACTGTATGGCAACGCTCAAGCATATCGCCTCTAAAAACTCGGACTACACCGCCATCGAAGCGTACCTCGTTTACCAGCACGATGCGTTCACCGGAAAGCAACTTCTGGATGAACAGGGTAAGCCGAAGCTGCGGGATTCGTACCAGCTCGACACCCTTGAGTGTGGCGATTTCTCGTTTGCAACGGCCTGTCTGCTGGCAAACCGCAAGTATGGTAAGAACACCCAGCATGGTGATATCAAAAGTCACCAGTATATCATCAGCTTTGACCCACGCGATGCAGCCGACAACGGCTTGACCATGGAAAAGGCACAGGCACTTGGCCTGAAATTCTGCGAAGAAAACTTCCCCGGTCATCCTGCCATCGTCTGCACTCACCCGGATGGGCACAACCATTCGGGAAACATCCATGTCCACATCGTGATCGGCAGCGTCCGAACACGAGAGGTGGAGCGCAAGCCCTATATGCAGAAGCCCCGCGACTGGCTAGAGGGCATGAAACACTCCAGCACAGCCCAGACCATGCGGCACTTGCGTGTCGAGGTCATGGAGCTGTGCGAGGGTGCCGGACTGTACCAGATCGACCTGCTCAACGGCTCGAAAGAGCGCGTGAGCGAAGCCGAGTATTGGGCGCGCAGGCGTGGCCAGTTGAAACTTGACCGTGAAAACGCAGCCCTTACCGCAGCCGGACAGCAGACAACACAAACGAAGTTTGAAACCGCAAAGGAAACCTTGCGGAAACAGATCTCGGATGTGCTGGACACCGCAATGAGCTTTGAAGATTTCTCGGACAGGCTCTTGCAGCAGTACGGAATCACGGTCAAGGAAAGCCGTGGTCGGCTCAGCTATCTGCCTGCCGGAAGGACAAAGTTCATCCGGGCGCACAGCATCGGTGACAAGTTTGAGAAAGGACTCGTGCTTGCCGCCTTGCAGGAAAACGCTGAGCGCAAGCGCACGATTCAATTTAAGTCCGACCGCATCGGGAAACTGGTGGATATTCAGGCGAAGCTGAAACAGGGCAAGGGCATCGGCTACGAGCGTTGGGCGAAAAAATACAACCTCAAAGCTATGGCACAGACCTTGATCCTCTTGCAGGAAAATGGTCTGCTCAACGAGGACGCACTCGACCAGAGAATCGCAGAGCTTGACACCAAGTTCCATGAATCACTGACCGTAGTGAAAGACCTCGAAGGTCGCATGAAGGCCAACAAAGAACTGCGCTATCACATCGCAGCCTACACCAGTACCAAGAATGTTGCCCAGCAGTTAAAGACCGCCAAGCACCCCGCAGTCTTTGAGGAACAGCATCGTGCAGAGCTGACAGCGTACCGGGCGGCAGCAGCCTATTTCAAGGCAAACGACCTTACCAAGCTGCCCAGCCCGAAAAAGCTGGAAGCCGAGTATGCGCAGCTGGCATCCG
>OMBP01000767.1_pt1 | contig 17522 bp, 17 predicted proteins | sample 1644911 | NCBI WGS metagenome assembly OMBP01 (sample SAMEA103958122, study PRJEB25191) | human gut metagenome | biome: human-associated habitat [ENVO:00009003]; feature: intestine environment [ENVO:2100002]; material: feces | place: Germany | collected 2013/2015 | reverse complement strand
AAGCACAGAAAGTAAAACTCTGCACCAGCACCTCATCCCCCGGCTTCACGCCACAAGCAAGCAATGCCAGATGCACTGCGGCAGTACCGGCAGACAGAGCCACCACATGTTTATCTTCACCCACGAATTCCTCCAGATCCTTCTCGAATCCATTCACGTTCGGGCCTAGAGGCACGACCCAGTTCGTATCAAAGGCCTCTTTGATATACATTTGTTCCTTGCCGCTCATGTGAGCGAGACAAAGATAGATTCGTTTGTTCATATTTGATTCCTAATATTATTCTCCGTTAGCTATTTTCTTGATTATCTTACATCTGTTTCCCACAGCAAGAACTCCATCTGGGATATCTTTCGTTACCACCGATCCAGCTCCTATCACACACCAACGACCAATCCGCAGTCCAGGGATAACAATCGAACCTGCACCTATCCAAGAGCCCTCACCCACATACACATTTCCACAAAGTGTGGAATGGGGCGAAATATGTACATAATCAGCAATTACTGATTCATGATCTATAGAGGCACCCGTGTTAATAATACAATGTTTACCTATTTGAGCATCAGCTTGCACGATCGCTCCCTGCATAATGACAGTGCCCTCACCAATCGTAGCCGAAGGCGATACGATAGCCGATGGATGAATGGCTCTACCAAATACCCCCTGCATATGTTGGCTAATCATGCGACGAATACGGTTGTCTCCTATACTGATAATTAGAGGAAATAGATCAGACCTCCCGTGAAAGACTGGGTATCCATGAAGTTCCCTTATCTCAGAGTTGTCATCAATCAATCCCTCCACTTGCGAACCTTGCGCACACAAAATATCGATGATCACTTTAGCGTGACCACTTGCGCCATACAAATACATATCTTGATTTAATTATTTCCTGTAAAAAACTCCATCGTCGCCTGTCCCTCTTGTGAGATACCTTCACGCACAAAGACCTTTTTCAAGGTGATGAATAAGATTCTCAGATCCAACAGGAACGAACAATGATCCACATACCAAACATCCAACTCGAACTTCCTCGTCCAGCTGATCGCATTGCGGCCGTTACACTGTGCCCAACCCGTTATTCCCGGCCGCACCTCATGCCGACGAGCCTGTTCTTTACTATATAAAGGAAGATATTGTACCAATAACGGTCTCGGGCCTATCAAGGCCATATCTCCTTTCAACACATTAAACAATTGCGGTAATTCGTCGATCGAGGTGGAACGGACAAACTTACCTACTTTCGTCAAACGGTTCTCGTCTGGTAAAAAATTTCCATCAGTATCACGTTCGTCCGTCATTGTCTTGAATTTGATTACTTTGAATATTTTACCTTTTTTACCTGGACGGTCTTGTAAGAAGAATGCACCGGCTCCCTTATTGGCAAAATGAAGCCATACGGTAATCAGTAACAGTATTGGCCAGATAATAGTCAACACTACAAACACGAGAATGAAGTCAATCATCCTCTTAAAAAAGGATTTATACATATTTATTGATTATGTAAACACTCTATTTAGGACATAACCTCTTGAAAGATGTTATAGGGTACCTTACTCCTTTTACAAAATGACTGGACGAACTCTTCTTAGAGCAATGACTCCGTCTGATACTGAAAATAAAACCGTTCTAAATCTTCGTGGCTATACATAATTACTAAATTTTATTCGCTTCGAAGGTAGCTCGTTTAATTATAAGCCCTTTTTTGAGTACTTACCTAAATCATGGAAAAATTCCGTATCATAGCAGCCATTTCTTCTCCTGTATACCCTAAGGCTTTTGAAGTTTCTTCAATTGTCGCTTCAGGATGAGCATCACGATATCGCATCATTTTGTCAATGGCGGCAGGTATTACGAGACGGTATTTACCTTTGTTTTGAATATCAAATCGACTTTGATATATCTGACCTGTTTCTTCGAGCCTTTTCTCATCTACATTTTCATACCTTATGAACTGAGAGATTCCAGTGGAAAATTCTCCTTCTGGATTGTAATCGTAATCCCGCTTGAAGTTTTCATCCAATATCTTTCTTTTCATCTGCCAGAATTCAATAAATGTCGCTTCAGAAATCTGTTCCAGTGATTTTCCGTCATTGACAGGCAATGGATTCGTTCGTACTTTCTGACATTTTCTTGCTTTATCGAGGGAATGGTAAAAGTTCACCATTAAATCACCGATCATGTAATGTGCTGGAATTGTCGGTACAGGGATACCCAATATACCCGTCTGCTTCCCTTTGGTTTGATTAACCCTCTGAATAGTATAAGCACAATGCCCCATTTTATTACTGTTACTTTTTATTTCTCCAATTGTCAAAGCCAATGTTTTATCGAGAATCGAACGGTATTTTTCAGCATGATTGTCAGGAAGAGAAATTCCCATCTTTGATATTGACATACGCCAAGTAACAGACATCCAGAAAAGATATGGCACAGCATAATGATATTGCTTTACACCCCTCATGACATTAGCGTATTCTCTCTCTATCACGCTCAGACGTTCTTCACAATGCTTACAAAAGTAATGATCGAATGTCAGTGGATTATGTACGCTCGTCTCACCCTGTTCATCATCACGAAGATTACGGTTTATCAAACTTACGATTTTCTTTTCATCTGTAATATTGCGTCCAAGATATAACTGTCGTTCCCCTTTTCCAAGAGTAAACCGCTCTACAACCTCTCGGTCACGTCCTTTTTTGCCATCGTAGGAAAACAATTTTTCTATAAGGCAATGGGGTACCATGTGCGAACCTACAGCATCAGCCGTCCTTGATTTGCATAAAAGACATTTTGATTTCTCAGATCTTACATTGATTTCATCAACAGGAGGATAGACTATTTCATGAACTTTCGTCATGTCTTCACCATCCGCTTCCAAACGATCGGCATAATCATCTACATAACTCTGAAGATCTTTCTCCTTTTTTAAATAGTCCAAAATAATTGTATTTAACCGCAGATACTCTTTCTGTAACTGAAGCCTTTCGTCTTCCGTCAAATCAGCATTCGAAATTATATCTTCGTAGGCCAGCCTCCATTCCACAGCTCTGATCATCAGAGTCAAATTATCGTTCTTTCTGATGAAGTTTTTTGCTAAGAGACGGTTCGTCACAAAAAACAGCTGAAAATCGTTAAATGTACGATACTCATTATTCGTATATGATGCGACTTCATCAAGCAATTCATGAAATGCAGCATCAATAGTCTCCTCGTCACCAACAGGCAAGAGGATCTCAATCTTTTCAATGAGTTTCTCAAACTTTTCAAGCACTTTTATATCTATTTTAAACGTCTAATTCGCCTGTTTTCATTTATGGGTATGAGCCACCCATAAACAAAGAAAAACATTTTCTTCCGGATTCACAAAAATGGAATAAATATTATTCTATATGCTTCATGATCGTCTCATAGGTATGTTCGGTGGTATAGTTATCTAAAAAGAACTGATACCCATTTTCACCCATTTGTCGTATATCCGAGACCAACATTTTATCTATGGATTTCACGAATGTCTCTATTGAGTTACTTGGGCAGTAGAAACCATATCCATTCTCCTCCGCCAATGTACCCATATCACAAATAGGGTCTGTCACCGCTATAATAGGTTTACGCTCCATCAAGTAGGGCAATAACCGGCTGGGATAATTGGGAATGGTAAAACGATAATCCAAGAAAATCAACCCCACATCGCAAGCTTTGGCAAGCCGGTCGTAATCCTCCTTGGGTAAATGCTTAAAAAGAGAGACTGATTTAGGCTTACGCTCCAGCATAAAAGTTTCCAGCCGTGGATATTCCGTGCCATTACCCACAATTGCGAAATGACAATCCTCTCTCTCACACACCGCTTCCATGCATTCTATGAGGAAAGGTATTCCTTGCGGTTTCCCCATATTGCCGCCATAGATAAATATTGGCTTATTTGCTGGCAATCCATATTTTTGACGAATATGGGCAGTGTCCTCATACTCAACGGGAATCTCGGAAGGTACATCGCATGAGTTCGGGGCTATCTCCACTATAGCTGGATCAATCTCCGGATTATGTCCTATCACATACCTCACATTCGCCGGGCTCATGCAGCCGATGTAATCAGAGATCCGATATAAATCTTTTTCCTTTTCCCGAAATGACCGATAGAGGAATCCTTTCAAGCCATCCTTGGTTAACATCCCCAAATCCACAGCATTTTGAGGAAAGATATCCTTCAATAAAAGATAACTCATTGCCTTAGGATTCTGCCTTTTGACATACCGAATCACTTTTGTAAAAGTAATGGGCGGAGTGGAATAGAGAATAACATCAAACTTAACCTTCCCAAAATGTTTTTCTAACGCCGACTTGAATTGACGCTCCAACATCACCTGCCCCAATCCTTTCTCGATCAGATTCGTTTTAGTAAGATTCAAGGTCTTAACTCCCAATAAATGTACCTTGCCTTTATGACTAACCTCTGTTGGTAAACCTAATCTACGTTCCCTAGGATAAATGATATATACTTCATTCCCTTTGTCTCGAAATTTCCGCATCAAGTCCGTATAAATACCGCTCGTCTCTATATTTTTCAGGCCTGACACCATTGTCAGAAACAGGATATTCATCATTAATAGTATTTATAAAAACAGAATACGTATTTATTCTTTCCTCCAAACCATCTTATTCACCACACCGGCGTAACTTTGGATCAGTTTCACCACTTTGGTGGATACAATTTCATCGGTATAGTTCGGTACAGGTAAACCGTGATCACCGTTCAAGTTCATCTCGACTGCCAGATCTACGGCTTGTAACAGATCCTGCGTGTTGATACTCGCCAATACGAAGCAACCCTTGTCCAATGCCTCCGGACGTTCTGTAGAGGTACGGATACAAACAGCGGGAAAAGAATGACCCACGCTAGTAAAGAAACTGCTCTCTTCCGGTAACGTTCCGCTATCTGAAACAACACAGAAAGCATTCATCTGAAGACAATTGTAGTCATGAAAGCCCAACGGTTCCTGGCGGATCACACGATGATCGAGCTTAAAGCCACTCTTCTCCAAACGATTTCGACTTCTTGGATGACAACTGTACAAGATTGGCATATCATATTTCTCTGCCAGAGCATTAATACCAGTGAAGAGCGAGTTAAAGTTCTTCTCTGTATCGATATTCTCCTCCCGGTGGGCACTTAGCAAGATATACTTACCCTTCTTCAAGCCCAATCGTTCATGCACATCACTTGTTTCTATCTCGGTAAGATTCTCATGTAACACTTCCGCCATGGGTGAACCGCTCACGTAGGTGCGTTGCGGAGCCACACTACTGGCATTCAAATAACGGCGGGCGTGCTCACTATAGCAAATATTCACGTCACTGATGATATCCACGATGCGGCGGTTGGTCTCCTCCGGCAGGCACTCATCGAAACAGCGGTTTCCAGCCTCCATGTGAAAGATAGGGATATGTAGACGTTTGGCACCAATCACGCTCAAACAGGAGTTGGTATCTCCTAACACCAATACAGCGTCCGGCTTGATCTCCACCATCAATTTGTAACTCTTATCAATGATATTCCCCATTGTCGCACCCAAGTCATCGCCTACGGCATCCAGATAGACCTCGGGATCAGCCAGCTTCAGATCCTTGAAAAAAATCCCATTCAAGTTGTAATCATAGTTCTGCCCTGTATGAGCCAGAACCACATCAAAATATTTCCTACATTTATTGATAACCGCCGCCAGACGGATAATCTCCGGACGCGTCCCTACAATAATGAGCAACTTGAGCTTGCCGTTATTCTTAAATGTCGTCATGATTATTTTTATTTTACAGTTTCAAAATAGGTATCCGGACGACGGGGATCAAAACTCTCGTTCGCCCACATCACCGTTACCAAGTCCTCCGTATCAGAGAGATTGATGATATTATGCGTATAGCCCGGCAGCATGTGTACCGCCTCTATTTTTTCTCCACTCACCTCAAACTCAATCACCTCGTCTGTACCGATCTTACGCTCTTGTATCAAGCCATGCCCGGAAACTACTATGAAAAACTCCCATTTGGAATGATGCCAATGCTGTCCTTTGATGATACCCGGCTTGGAGATATTGACACTCACCTGCCCGCAATTCCTCGAACGAAACAACTCCGTGAAACTACCACGCTGATCCACATTCATCTTTAGAGGAAACGAAACCTTCTCTTTAGGTAGGTAACTCAAAAAGGTACTATACAGCTTCTTGGCAAAGCTACCCTGCGGAATCTCCGGAACCACCAAGGTAGCGGGTTGACTCTTGAATTCCTCCAGCAAACGGACGATCTCACCCAATGTTACTTTATGTGTGACCGGAGCTGCACAATAACGACCCTCTGGTTCCAAGATCGTATCCACCCCGTCAAACATACAACGATGCTCCTCTCCTTTCAAGGCGGATATCATCTCCTCTAGCAAATCATCAATGTAAAGCAACTCCAATTCCACCGCCGGATCGTTCACCATAATAGGCAGGTCGTGTGCCCTATTATGGCAAAAGGTAGCCACTGCGCTGTTGTAGTTCGGACGACACCATTTCCCGAAAAGATTCGGAAAACGATACACCAGCACCTTGGCACCGGTTTCCTCGCCGTATTTAAACATCAGTTCCTCTCCCGCCTTCTTACTCTTTCCATACTCAGAAGTACCAAAACGGCCGGCCAAGGTTGCCTGTATCGAACTGGAAATCATCACCGGACAGTTATTATGATGTTTCTTCAAGGTATCGAGCAGAGTAGAGGCAAAACCAAAGTTACCTTGCATAAACTCTTCTTGTTTTTGCGGACGGTTCACCCCAGCCAAGTTGAACACGAAATCACAATCCTTACAATACCGATCCAACTCCTCGGGAGTAGAATCTATATCATACGCATATACGGCATCCACCACTAGATCGCCATAACACCCTGCCTTTCCCGATTGGATATTACGCAATTGGGACACAAGATTCCGACCGACGAACCCTCGGGCGCCGGTTACTAAAATTTTCATTACAACTATTTATATCAGAGATTGCAGAAAAAGATCCAGTCCGATAACCTCAATCCTTGGGAATGGGCATTCTTTCAATACATCAAAATGACGATCCTCCGTCACAATGAACTTTGCGTTTGCGATAACCGCACAATCCACGAATTTATTGTCATCAGGATCTGATTTTATCAAATTAAACTTATAATAAGGAGTAAGGAAGCTAGTATATGGATTGTTCAAAATAACATCTAAGGTAAGTTTAGCCACCTCTTTTCCCGCCAGACGTTCCAAAATTTCTTCATATTCGTTAAGGATCTCTCCGGATACACATAACTCGTTAGTACCATCCAAGAACGATTACCATATTCGATGATACCGGCTTCTACTCGGAAGACTTTGAATCAAGCTATTGGTATCCAATACGATTCTACTCATCTTTCAAGTCTGTACGAAGGTGCATAGTCCTTAACTCGTCAAGCCTCTCCTGATTGAGAACTCCCGAATCCCATAACTCATCCAAGCGTTTGTCCAATTTTTGTGAGAAATAGTTCGTCAAGACTGTTTTCACCTCTAATAGCTTTTCCTCTGAGCCATCAAAAGCAAAAAACTTCAACAAATGTTGTTGCACAGGATTCAAAACTGTCGCTTCCATATTTTTTGTTTATTCATTCACAATGATACCTATACAAAGGTATACATTATTTGCAAACAAACAACACATATACGCCATCAATCTATTCGCTCCGGATCTCCTTAGCCTTAGCCCGCTCAATTAGCCCCAAATCCTCCTGGATAAAACGCAAGCACAGCAACAGTTTCTTCATGCCCCCCACATCCAATCGAGCGGTATTGTGGCTGTGATAATCCTCAACAACAGAGATCTCCTTGTTACCTTCGGTAAAGAACTTGTCATAATTCAAGTCCCGGTTATCACAAGGGATCCGGTAATAATCTCCCATATCAATCGCCTTTGCCATCTCTTCTCGGGTAACCAATGTTTCATACAATTTCTCACCGTGACGTGTACCGATGGTCTTCACTTCTGTTTCACCATATTTCGGATTAATCTGCGCATATGTTTCTTTCAAGGCCTGAGCCAATACCTCCAATGTAGCAGCAGGAGCCTTCTGCACAAACAAATCCCCATTCTCACCATGCGTGAAGGCATACACCACCAAATCCACGGCATCATCCAAAGTCATCATAAAACGAGTCATATTTGGATCCGTGATAGTGATCGGCTTACCATCCATCATCTGCTCTACCCACAAAGGGATCACCGAGCCACGGCTCGCCATAACGTTACCATAACGGGTACAGCAAATAGTAGTCTTTGCGTTCTGTCCCAAAGCACGACCTTGAGCAATAGCAACCTTCTCCATCATAGATTTAGAGATCCCCATGGCGTTGATAGGATAGGCAGCCTTATCGGTAGAAAGCACCACCACATTTTTCACACCATGAGCGATAGCGGAAAGCAACACGTTATTTGTACCCTCCACGTTCGTACGCACAGCCTCCATAGGGAAGAATTCACAACTAGGAACCTGCTTAAGGGCAGCGGCAGAGAACACATAATCCACACCAGTCATAGCGAAATCCACCGCTTCACGCTGGCGAACATTACCAATATAAAATTTCACCTTATGAGCTACCTCCGGACGTTGTGCCTGCAAGAAATGACGCATATCATCCTGTTTCTTCTCATCTCGCGAGAAAATACGGATCTCCTTTATGTCGCTATCAAGGAAGCGACGAAGCACAGCATTCCCGAAGGATCCCGTACCACCTGTTATCAACAGGACTTTATCCTTAAAAATTGACATGATATATAATTAGAATTATTACTTTTCGTAAGTATTCTATTTAGGGCATAACCCGTTGAAAGGAGGGAGAGGAATCCGTCAGCCTCACGGCTGGCAGGTCGTATCACATTAGAGCTCTCATATCTTTCCTGTATTTACGGAATCAACGGCCAGCAGACAATATTCTCTCTTTTATCCTCCTGCTATATTCTCCCACAAATATAGTCGAGAAATAAGCGACCGCCCAAGTTACGACAATAACAATCCCAAAAGCCATCCAGCTCCTTGTATATCCCAACGCTATCGCTATGTTTACAAAAATCATATGGTAAATATACACCCCATAAGAAACATCCTTACCAACATGAATCATTGGATACCGATAGGCAAATCCAATCATAAACAACGTTAAGAGTAGACATCTGATCATAGGGTATTTCATAACATATATATCCATACCCACAGACACATTTATCACATATAACGTAAAATATACCCACCAGAACTTTATTAAATGTCCTAACATCCGTTCCTTATATCTCTGGATAAAGACACCCGCAAAAAACAACCAAGAATCAATAAATGAAAACATAGAATTGTACGATGACATTGATTGTCCACAATGCTCCATTAGGTGTGTCGCATCCATATCCTCTCAAACTATCCGGTGTCCAAAATTGAAGAACCGTTCCCTGCGTAAAGGTAAACAGTACATAATCGGACACAGGAACAGGCTTCTCATAAAACAAAACAATACTCAATATCTCTACGATCAAACAAACCCATAACTCGGGATACAAACGAAGAATCCTCTTTGAAAAAAATTGTTTAAAATCAAGAGTATTCTCCAACGAGTTCCAAATCAAGAATCCACTCAATATAAAAAAGATAGGTACACCTATGAACAAATCCAACGGCCAATTAATAATTTTAGAGACCGGCAAACACAAATGTTCAGACATATGCCCTATCATCACTTACAAACAGGCTAAAAGACGAAATAGGTTTAAGGAGTTTTTACCCCTAAAACAATCTAAATATCTCATAATAAACAACTTAAAAATACAATCTATCATTTAAATTCATATATAGATTTCCGTTCTATAAAGAAATGATTATATCACAGATTTTCCAATCTATAGTTAGACTTTCCCTCTACTATAATCAATCTAAAATCATCTTTTCTCCTTTTAATATCATAGCAGTTTATATCAGTATCATTGTTTTTCCGATTCATGGGAAAAGATAGTCTATCACACAATTTTAAATATTCATCCTCAAACTCTTTATCAATATCAAATAAAATCTGATTTGCGTAAATTGAATTCGCCAATCCTCCTTTACCCGAATGAATAAGAATATTATCCGCACATAATGCCTCTAATGCAGCCAAACCAAATCCTTCATACAGAGAAAGTTGGAAATAATATTTAGAGCGCTTCAATAGATTTATCTTATCTTCTTCTGAGACTTCACCTTTCAACTCCACAGAATCGTTCAAATCATATTTATTGATTATTGACTGAACAAAGGTTGTACCCTCACCTTTCCTACCCATAATAATAAATTTAAAGTCAGCGAAAGCAGGCATTTTTTTTAACTCGGCAAAAATCCGCAAAGCCTTATCCACTCCTTTTCTCTTCACATTACCCTCACCTCCCATCCATGCGACCGTGGTAAATAACTTTTCCTTTTGCGTGTCTGGAAAAAACAGTTTAGTATTAATCGCATGCTCACTATAGCTCAATTTCTTCTTTAAAGAAGATATTTTAGCAATATTCTTCAAATCCGATTGCGATACGATTATACAAGAATTAGCGACCCAATAACATAGTTTAAAAAACAGCACTTGAATTCTATAACTAAAAGGAGAAGCATAATTTGCGTCCAACGGATCAATGCCTCCGGTAAAATAAGTTTTTTTCCCAAAGCATTTTGCGAACAAAGCCGTAAAAAAAGAGTATCTATAAAAATAAGAAAATAGAATATCATACTTCCAAAATAAGAGGCTATCAAATATTCGATTAGACAGCCAAACATCATATCCTAAATCTTCCAATAAAGCAATATCGATCTGATAAAATTTTTGAGTTTTAAATAATTCAAGAGATTTCACACTTGAATAAAATAGCAACCTTTTCTTCATAACTTAATGTGTAAGTACTCAATAGAGAATAACCCTTTTTGAAAGAGCACATTACTACTTCCAAATCGAGTTTTATTAAAAGTAAATTCTGATTTCAACATTAACCACTGACCAATGAGATATTATAGGAGACCCGACTTCCTTTACAAAAAGACCGAAAAGAGCCGCCATGGGCAATGAATCCTTTTGATACTAGAAATAGAATCATGCTAAATCTTCACTGCTACAAATTGCAAAATCTCGTTCGTCACGAAGGTTGATCGTTTAGCTATGAGTTTTTTGAGTGCTTGCAAATAATCAAATCAGCACAATTTATATTATTACATCATTATTAATGTATAAAACTTGGAAATCTAAGCCTTCATTTTTAATATACATTTTCAATTATTTCAAATATTTTTTCAGCCCAGTTAAATTCTAACTCTTTACAGCGTCTACGTTCATTTTCTAACAATGCACATAATTTACTTTTATCAAGATAAAGATCTCTCAACCTATTAGCTATGTTTTCAGCCGTCAACTCAAACAATGCATCATTATTTAGAATTTCAGGTATTCCACCAGCCTTACTACCAATTACAGGAATACCATTATAAAGCGCTTCTAAAACTGTATTGGGACAAGAATCAGCACGGGATGGAACCACTAATATGGAACTCTTAGCTAACTCCTCATTGACTGTCGTCAATCTCCCCATAAAACAAATTTTTTCAGATTGATACTTACTTTTATATTGATCAAGTTCCTCCCCGTCACCAATCACAACAAACTCCATGTTATGGCCCTCATCCAGTAACTGTTTAGCCGCACCAAGCAAGAGATCGTGTCCTTTTCTTATATCCGAAAAATTACCTATAAAACAAACACGAAATACATTCTTTGGCAAAAAAGCAAGTTCACTTTTATATACCCATGATGGATTCACATTATTTATTTGAATAACTATTTTTCGACAAATTAATTTACTCAAAATAGGATGTCTCAAAATAAGCTTGTCACGATCATAATAACACTGCACAACGATACGCTTACTCCGAATTAAACATATCATTTCACACAGCCATTGCACTACAACCTTTGTATAGTACTTTAAATTCGTATGACTAATAATCGCACTCTCATAGCCTATCAAATCTCTCCTAATCATCAAATTAACATTACTCAACCCCATCAAGATTAAACCGATAGCCGGAGGGACATCAAAAACTACAATATTATCAAATCCCAGTTTTTTTATTCGTTTTATAGTGTGGTAATTCGCCCTAAGCAAAGCCAACTCTGGGAAAAGAAATTTATCTAAATAATCTCCTCTTGCTTCTACTATTTTTATGTGTTTTTTCACACCTAATTCTTGCAATTTAGAAGTATTTGTCCTAGAAGAAAGTACCACATCCCTATTCGTTGAAAATCCATAACGCACCAATTCCATAAAGCGTTTAATTCCACCTGTTAAATGCTTAGTTGCCAAATCACCAGTCGTATAAAATAAAATCTTAGACATACTATTTTTACAGTTTATCGAATCCATATACATACTCTCTACTTTTTTGTGATAAATAGAGACATATGATGACAAATAACAAATAATTATCCTTATAGGAATAAGTTACAGCCCCATAATCTTTCACCAACATGACAACCACCAATGCTAAAAGAACAATGGCTATACTATCCTCTTTCAAATAAAAACGCAACTTGGAAAAATGAAAATATATAGAATAAAACACTATTAAGCCCAATATACCACCACCTGCAGCTATTTCTGCATAGTTACAATGAAGATAAAAATCATAACCTGTCTTTTGTAATGCTAATATATGAGGGCATCCTATTCCTATCCCAAATGGATGTTCCAACATTGTAGAAAAACCGATCTCTTGTAGTTCACTTCTAACATTAGATGAGCTATCAATCACACCCTCTCCTGTAAATAAGGCAATCAATCCCTCCATACGTTCCATAATACCTTGAGCTACTTCCAAATGAGAGATAGCTACAAAAAAAAGTATCATAGCAAATATCGCCATTACAACTCTTAACATCAACCCCCAAGCATTCTTGCTTCTCAATATCTGTTTCACTATTACTAAAATAAACAGACCTGCGATAATCATGAAAACTGCTTTTCGGGTTCCACTGGCAAATACCACCAATATGGAAGGTAGAGCGAGTAAAATACTAATATTCCATTTCTTATATAAACAAAAATAGCAATTTATAACTAAAGAAAAAGCAGCAGCCATTGCAACATTATTAATATTAGCAAAATCAGACTCCATACGTTCTCCTATAGATAAAATAAGCATAACATATGAAAATCCATAATATAGAAAAGTGTAAATTACTACAATATAGCCACTCCACATAACCGCATACAATAGCCTGTTTAAATTTGCGTGATAGTATGTATTGTAAAGTATCAGCATACAAAGCGTAATATTTATAAGAGAGCCTCCTATTTCGTATGTATCAGAAGGGACTAAAGCCCATAGAGAAGTGGTATAAGTATATACTATTACAGATATCATATAGCTCATACAAAATCCTTTACGAATATGAAACCCACATCTCGGCATACTTATCAATATAATGAGAAGCAACAATCCCATCATGATAAATATGCCACTCGATAATGATGACAATATTGTGAAAGAAGCTATTAATAAAGTCACTAAAACATCAATTATAAAATTATTGCCTACTTTCATCATTTATTCGACTTCTCTAGTGTAATTATTATCAGCCATCAAACTCTCCAAGTATACATCAATCTTAAGCAAAGGGGTGATTGAGGAGAGGTAACTTTAACCATGAGCCTATCCTCTCATCCCATTCTTCCGGAGTAAATTCTTCTAATCCAGATCCATGAAAAAAAGTCATCTCCCCAAAATAAATCCGGCCATTCACGTTATAAAGATCTACACGAACATGAGGAATACCTTCAGAAAGTTTTCTGCTGATATACAACATTTCCTCATAATTATTAGGTTTTACAAATACTCGTTCATGCCCTTTAGGAAACTTAATCAGCAAATCCAAAAGATTCCATTCCGTATCATAAACATTCCTTTTATGATTGGTATAGCGATCAAAATCTATCTGTACCAGACGAGGTACTCCATCAAAACAAAAGAACTTGTAATCTTTTAACTCATAACCACTCTCATCAACCATATAAGCCTCTACTATAATCCGAGGAGTTACATCCTTATATGGCCACTCTCTATTCTGCTTGAAATAACGTCTTTTGAGGCCTTTACTCATAATTGAAATCGCTTTCTTCTTGTCAAGTTTTGATTTATCCTTACAAATAATAATACCACCACTATCGTGGGAACATTTCATTACGAATTGGGAAGGAAGTACATCCCAATCAATTTCATCAGCAGAATCCCATACGGCAATAGTCGGAATGATATATTTATCCCCTATTTTTTCTGCTACATACTCTTTAACTTTCACCTTATCCACCATGATAGTGTACTCAGGCTTGCGATTGTATAATTTGAGCCACTGTAGCTTTTCGTTAAAAGTGATGGGATTATCTAGGTTCAACTTTCGCCCCAATGATAATCGATAGTGCCATTTTAAATAAGTTCGGTCAGACCACCATCCTGCTGTTCTTTCCAATAGCACACTCAACACCAATCGAGGCCGCTTTATCGCTTTAATAAACTTCTCTACAACCATATCCTATCGTTTTCTAAGCATATTTAACGTTCTTTCCCTATGAGCTTCACAATCAATGTAATTAATCAAGCATTGTACTCGTTGTTTGGAGATAAAAGAAGGTAATAAACCTCTGCTACAAACCGCCTTAAGATAGCGATTGGAATATGGAGTAAACGCTAGCATAAATCCTTTTGAAGTCTGATCCATCCATTTTTCATGTGCTCTTTTCAACTTTGCATCTACCTGAATAATCGCATTCAAATCCGTAATGGTTTTATTGAATCGAGAAGTTACTTTCGAATTGAAAGGAACAACAGACGGTTTATCATTACATTGCTCATAAGGGAACAATTTCACCCGAATGGATTCCTTGATTTCAAGCATTACCATGTAACCTTCGTTCCAAACTTGCCCTGTACGCTTCAGATCATCAAAGCAAAAGTTTCCCAAACCATAACAAATAAATTTATCTTTGTAATACTCGTAACCACTATAACAATGCTGATGATGATTGATTACGGCATCAGCTCCACAATCAACAAAGAACCGATAGGTTTCTTTCATTCGTGGACTAGGAAGTTGATAAAACTCATGTCCTCCGTGTACAATCACAATTACATGATCAGCATTCCGTTTAGCTTCTGTAATTGCATAATATTGCTGTACAGGATTCAAAGGGTTACATCCTGGTGTTGTCGCTGTGGCAATTGAAAACTCATGCTCACAACAATTGATAATTGCTAATCTTTGACCTTGAATCTCTTTATAAAATACCTTTTGAGCTCCTTGTAGGTTCGGCCCTACTCCTACGATATCTATACCATATTTCTTACAAGTTTGTAATGTATCGTTCAAGCCCTCGGCACCAAAATCGTATGTATGGTTATTAGCTAATGTTGCCATATCAAAACCAGCCCACTTAATAGCCTCCACTCCATTTTCAGTTGAAGCCAAATTGGGACCACATTTTAGGATCGGCTTGTATTTTCCAAGTACAACAGGTGACTCATAATTCACTATAGCATAATCAACAGACTTCACAATAGAAGTAACCTCGCCTAATATGGTTTCATACTCTTTCTTTTCTATAAGTGTCTTTACTCTTTCCGATGGATAAAAATCTCCCGCTACAAGTATTCTCATTATTTCAAGTATTTTTTAAGATTAAGAAGAATGTCACGTTCTTTAGGAAACGTCATCATTACAGAAAAGTATATTATAGCCGCAACAGCGCAATACGATAATTGCAAGTATATTCCTGATCCTAATCGTCTCAAAGCCCCAACTCCTATTACCATAACCATGGAGGCAACCAATGATGGCAAAACATTTTTCACCATAGCAATAAATGATATCCCTGTCAAACCATACAGTATAATAACATTTATCAAGATTAATGTCAATCTCACCAACGCTCGTATATCACAAAGGAAATCAAAGCCATAACTAACTGCCCAAAGAACTGTCGGTATCAAAAAGGCCATGTGAACCACTTGCGCTAAAGTTGAAAGTTTAGGCTTTCCTTTCGCCCTGAATACTTCACTGCAATAGTAAGCAAATACAATTGTGATCGAGCTAGTCAATCCCCACAAACCGATAAAATGAGAAGCTTCTCCCCATTGATCGCCAAGCAAGATATCAGTAATTAAATCACTAAACAGAAATATGCCTACACCTAATGGTATTAGCAATATGCCAACAATTTTTTGGAAAGAAAAAAACATCCTTCTCAACTCCCTATTATCATTCTGTAATTTAGACAAAGAGGAAAATAGCACGGGAGTGGTAGCCGAAACTATAAGCCCCATAATCTGCCCAACTGTTGACATAGATGTACGATAAACACCCAAATAATGTTGACTAAGCATCGTTCCAACTATAAATATATCAATGTAACTCGTCATCCATATACTTATAGCCTCAAACATAGACCATACAGTAAAAGAGTACATTTCTTTCAGCAAAGAAATACGATAAAAAAAGTTCGGTTTCCATTGCGATTTTGCTGTTAAAATAAGAGCATTAGACAAATTCAATACTATCATACCTATAATCAATGCCCAATAGCTACGAGTCAGAAATGCCAATGGAATAGTTATTACCAGAGGTATCATTATACCTACGATCCGTACCCAAAAGAGTGTTTTAAAATCAAACGAACGTTTATATAATGCCATCTGAATACTAGAAAAAGCAGCAAGAGGAATGCAGAAACATGATACAGCTATTACATCTCCACGCCCTTCATTACCAACTAAGGTGGCTATATTCTCTGAAAAACAAATAATCACCAACCAAATAGCTAATGATAACACTAAATTCGACCAAAATGCGACTGTAGAAGATTGAAACAAATCCTTATCTGAATCAAAATTGTGCTGTATGAGATATTTTTGAAAACCGGCATCCGTAAAGATTTCAACAAAGCTGATAACCATTGTCGCAGTGACCAAGATACCAAAAGCATCAGGTGTAAGTAAACGAGCCAATACCATCGTTGAGACAGGAGCTACCAGTTTTGCGGCAATCTCTGTGATTGCGGACCACTTTGTAGCCGTCACAACTTGTTTATTAAAGTCCGACATAGAGTTGTATCATCATCCGATTAAGAACCTACCTAACCGAGTTTTCAATATGTAATGTGATATAAAAAGAGATAATGCCAATGTAATAACAAACCCTATCCAAGGTAAAAACACAGGATCTATTTTATTTAATCCACCCATTTGATAGTAAATAATCTTTAATATAAACTGCTGACATATATATACCCCAAAGCAAAGTCCACTCAATTTTATCATAATCCCATTGAGCTTGATACGACTTTCTTTAAACAACCAATTAATTCCACTAAATATCATCAGCATCCCAAACAAGCTATAGCATAGAGTAAAAAACTTCATATATAAA
>OMBP01000756.1_pt1 | contig 17833 bp, 12 predicted proteins | sample 1644911 | NCBI WGS metagenome assembly OMBP01 (sample SAMEA103958122, study PRJEB25191) | human gut metagenome | biome: human-associated habitat [ENVO:00009003]; feature: intestine environment [ENVO:2100002]; material: feces | place: Germany | collected 2013/2015 | reverse complement strand
CAGAAAAATCATATACAGATAATGATTTAAAATACATGGCAGCGATCATCTACTGTGAAGCCGGCAATCAGTGCTACGCAGGCAAAATAGCTGTTGGCTGTGTGGTTATGAACCGTGTAAAATCTTCAAGTTTCCCAAATACAGTATTGAAAGTAATTAAGCAGAGAGGACAGTTTGGTCCGGTACGCCAGGGGAAATTTGCAAGAGAAACTAAAAATGTTGAACGTGGGAAATATTCTTCCGGAGCCAGAAGAGAGTGCATGAAAGCCGCTCAGGAAGTGCTGGAAGGACAGCGCATGGTGACGTACAAAGGCCGAAAAATGAGTATGAAAAAGTACCATTTCTTCAGCCAGAGACTTTCCAGTCCGAAACTTCGTATCAGCGGACACCAGTTTAAATAAAGACAAAATAGAAAAAAATGAGAAAAAACGCAATTACCACTTGAAATTTTTAACCAAATTGGTTAGAATAGACTTAAGAGTTTGTAAAAAATTTAACAAACATACTTAAAAGTAAATTTTAGGAGGAATCGACAAATGGCAGTAAAAGTAGCGATTAATGGATTTGGACGTATCGGACGTCTTGCTTTCAGACAGATGTTTGGAGCAGAAGGATATGAAGTAGTAGCAATCAACGATTTAACAAGTCCTAAAATGTTAGCACACTTGTTAAAATATGATTCATCTCAGGGTAAATATGAGCATGCTGATGAAGTTTCCAGCACAGATGATTCTATCATCGTTTGCGGTAAAGAGATCAAAATCTACGCTTTCCCAGATGCAAACAACTGCCCATGGGGAGATTTAAAAGTTGACGTTGTATTAGAGTGCTCCGGTTTCTATACAAGCAAAGAAAAAGCACAGGCTCATATCAATGCAGGTGCTAGAAAAGTTGTTATCTCTGCTCCAGCAGGAAATGACCTTCCTACTATCGTTTACAATACAAACCACGAGACATTAAAAGCTTCTGATACAATCATTTCAGCAGCTTCCTGTACAACAAACTGCTTAGCACCAATGGCAGATGCATTAAACAAATATGCTCCGATCCAGTCTGGTATCATGGTAACAATCCATGCTTACACAGGTGATCAGATGACTCTTGATGGACCTCAGAGAAAAGGTGATTTAAGAAGATCACGTGCAGCAGCAGTTAACATCGTTCCTAACAGCACAGGTGCTGCAAAAGCAATCGGTCTTGTTATCCCAGAGTTAAACGGTAAATTAATCGGATCTGCTCAGCGTGTACCGACCCCAACAGGTTCTACAACAATCTTAACAGCAGTTGTTAAGAAAGCTGGCGTAACAAAAGAAGACATCAATGCAGCTATGAAAGCAGCAGCTAACGAGTCTTTCGGTTACAACGAGGATGAGATCGTTTCTTCCGATATCGTAGGAATGAGATTTGGTTCATTATTCGATGCAACTCAGACAATGGTTAACCAGGTATCTGATGACCAGTACGAAGTTCAGGTTGTTTCATGGTATGACAACGAGAACTCTTACACATCTCAGATGGTTCGTACAATCAAATACTTCAGTGAGTTAGCATAATCGACGGGTTACGATAACTATATGCGACTTTTAGCAGGTCCGGTCCTATTGGACCGGGCCTGTTTTTATACCCCAATTATATAAAAGGAGGACATATTTTATGTCATTAAACAAAAAATCTGTAGACGACATTAATGTAAAAGGAAGAAGAGTACTTGTAAGATGTGATTTCAACGTTCCGTTAAAAGATGGAAAAATCACAGATGAGACACGTATCAACGCAGCTCTTCCTACTATTCAGAAACTGATCAACGATGGTGGAAAGGTTATCCTTTGTTCTCACCTTGGAAAAGTTAAAAACGGACCAAACGAAGGCGAGTCTTTAGCTCCGGTAGCTGAGAAACTTTCTGAGAAACTTGGCAAAAAAGTAAACTTCGTATCTGATTACAATGTAACAGGTGAGGCAGCTACAAAAGCAGTTGCTGAAATGAACGAAGGAGATGTTGTATTATTACAGAATACACGTTTCCGTGGCGCTGAGGAGACAAAGAACGGCGAAGAGTTCAGCAAAGAGTTGGCTGATCTTGCAGACGATTATGTATGTGATGCATTCGGTTCTTCCCACAGAGCACATGCTTCTGTTGCAGGCGTTACAAAATTCATCACTGCAAAAGGTGGTTCTAACGTAGTTGGTTACTTAATGCAGAAAGAGATTGATTTCCTTGGAAACGCAGTAGAAAATCCGGTAAGACCTTTCGTAGCGATCCTTGGTGGTGCAAAAGTTGCAGATAAATTAAACGTTATCTCCAACTTACTGGAAAAATGCGATACATTAATCATCGGTGGTGGTATGGCATATACTTTCTTAAAAGCACAGGGATATGAGATCGGTAAATCTTTAGTAGATGATACCAAGATCGATTACTGTAAAGAGATGATGGCAAAAGCTGAGAAACTTGGAAAGAAATTACTCCTTCCGGTAGATGCTGTAACCATCGCAGATTTCCCGAGCCCGATCGACGCTCCGGTAGAAGTTACTGTATGTGATGTAAAAGATATGCCGGCTGACAGAGAGGGATGCGATATCGGACCAAAGACTCAGGAGTTATATGCTGATGCAGTTAAGACAGCAAAGACTGTTGTATGGAACGGACCGATGGGCGTATTCGAGAACCCAACATTAGCAGCTGGTACAATCGCAGTTGCAAAAGCACTTGCTGATACAGATGCAACAACAATCATCGGTGGTGGTGATTCTGCAGCAGCCGTTAACCAGTTAGGTTTCGGTGACAAGATGAGCCATATCTCTACCGGTGGTGGAGCTTCCCTTGAGTTCTTAGAGGGTAAGGAATTACCAGGTGTCATGGCAGCCGATGATAAGTAAAAATAGTTGCAGTGTAAAGTTGGCTGCCATGACACCTTAGTTATGGCAGCCGATGATAAATAAGATCAACAAACTTTAAAATGGGAAAAAGAGGATAAGATCATGGCAAGAAAGAAAATCGTAGCCGGCAACTGGAAAATGAACATGACTCCAAGCCAGGCTGTTAAATTAGTAGAGGAATTAAAACCATTAGTAGTAAGTGATGATGTAGAAGTTGTTTACTGTGTACCGGCAATCGACATCGTACCTGTTGTTGAGGCTGTAAAAGGAACCAACGTAGCAGTAGGCGCTGAGAACATGTACTATGAGGAGAAAGGTGCTTACACCGGAGAGATCGCTCCAGAGATGTTAGTTGACGCTGGCGTAAAATACGTTATCATCGGTCATTCCGAGAGACGTGATTACTTCAAAGAGTGCGACTGCATGTTAAACAAAAAAGTGAAAAAAGCTTTCGAGCATAACTTAACACCAATCCTTTGCTGTGGTGAGACATTAGAGCAGAGAGAGATGGGAATCACTTTAGACTGGATCCGTATGCAGATCAAATCTGACTTAAAAGACGTTACTGCAGAGCAGGTTGCTTCTATGGTAATCGCTTATGAGCCGATCTGGGCTATCGGAACAGGAAAAACTGCAACCACAGAGCAGGCAGAGGAAGTCTGCAAGGCAATCCGTGACTGCATCAAAGAAGTATACGGTGCTGACACTGCAGAGAAAGTTCGTATTCAGTACGGCGGATCTGTAAATGCAGGTAATGCAGCAGAGTTGTTTGCACAGCCTGATATCGATGGTGGTTTAGTTGGCGGAGCTTCCTTAAAAGCTGATTTCGGTAAGATCGTAAACTATAAATAAATCATAATCAGGTTAAGGGGATTCTCTCTGGGAGTGAAAGCAGAAGGAATCCCCTTTTCCCTTGATATATGCGGAAAATGTGAAATATATGAAAAAGAAAATAGCACGGATCCTGATATGTGTCCTGATTATAATCTGCGGTTGGAACGTGATGGTAAGAGAATGGAACCAGGCAGGAAAAACGGATTCGGAATATAAAGAAAATAATGCGAATGCAAGGGCACAGAGCGCTAACAGTCAGGACGTTTCACTGGAAGACGATTTACAGGAAACGGAGACATCCTTACAACATAGTGGATCAAATAACAGATCAGAAAATGAGAATATAACAGGTAATTCCGGGAACTCATCGGGAAAAAATGAAAGAGACGATGAAAAAGCGGATGCCGATGACAGCATAAAAACAGATGTAACGAAAAATGAAACGGATATTGCGGACAATCAGGTCAACGGGGATATGGAAATAAAAAATGAACCGGCAGAAGAAGAGCCGACCGAAGATCCCTATGAATATGAAACCGGGTATATTTTTCTGGGAGATTCCAGATTTTATCTGATGAATGAGGAATGCAAAATCGAAGATGTGCCGAATTTTTTTGTGGTATCCTGTCCTGGAATGGGATATGCATGGCTGGCAGATACTGCGTTCCCGAAGGTACAGTCGCTGCAGCGGCAGCATACGGAAATCAAAAACTGGATTGTGATCTGTGGACTGGGAGTCAATGACCTGACATCGATCCGTTCCTATCTGAACAAATATCGCAGATGGCCGGAAAGTTCAAAACTTTATCTGTTGTCTGTGAATCCGACAAAGTCAGGTGCTCCGGTAAGATGTAATAATCAGAGGATTGAAGCATTTAATAACCGCATCAAGAAGGTGGAGAATGCTACATATATCGATTGTTACCGATATCTGACGAATCTTGGGTTTGGAACAAAAGGAGACGGACTCCATTATGATGCGCCCACGAACTGGGCGATTTATTCCTATATATTAGAAAAGCTTAATAAGGATGCCGGAGGGGATCCGGTCACGGAAACAGAATGCCAGGCAAAGGCAAAGAAGTTTGAAAAACAGCTGAGCCAGAAAAACTATTGAAAACAGATGAGGTTATCAGTATAATGGTTCTGGATTAGGAGAATCGTATACTTTTGATAAATGGAAAGAGAATAGAAAGTGAGGAAACAAAACATGAGTAAGAAACCTACCGTATTAATGATCTTAGACGGATTTGGACTGAATGAAAAAACAGAGGGCAATGCCATAGCACAGGCAAAGACACCGGTGATCAACGGACTTATGAAAGACTATCCGTTTGTAAAAGGAAATGCAAGTGGTCTTGCAGTTGGTCTTCCTGACGGACAGATGGGTAACTCTGAGGTAGGACATTTAAATATGGGTGCCGGAAGAATCGTATATCAGGAACTGACGAGAATCACAAAAGAAATCAGCGATGGCGATTTCTTCAAAAATCAGGCATTATTAGATGGTATGGAAAACGTAAAGAAAAACGGTTCCGACCTTCATTTATACGGACTGTTATCAAACGGTGGTGTACACAGCCACATCACACACCTGTTTGGCCTGCTTGAAATGGCAAAAAAAGAGGGCGTTGAGAATGTATATGTACATTGCTTCTTAGACGGACGTGATACTGCTCCGACTTCCGGTAAAGAGTTCATCGAAGAACTGGAAGCTAAGATGAAAGAAATTGGTGTTGGCAAGATCGCATCTATTTCCGGACGTTACTACGCAATGGATCGTGATAACAGATGGGATCGTGTGGAGAAAGCATACAAAGTGCTGACCACTGGCGAGGGAGAAACTGCTGAGAGCGCGGTAGCAGCTATGGAAGCATCTTATGCAAAAGATGTGACAGATGAGTTCTTCGTTCCAACTGCAATTACAGAGAACGGCAAACCGATCGCAACAATCAAAGACAACGATACTGTTATTTTCTTTAACTTCCGTCCTGACCGTGCGCGTGAGATCACAAGAACATTCTGTATGGATGATTTTGATGGATTTGACCGTGGCGCAAGAAAGAACGTAAAATACATCTGCTTCACAGAGTATGACGTGACGATTCCGAACAAAGAAGTTGCATTTAAGAAAGTAGAACTGAAAAATACATTTGGTGAGTATTTAGCAGCACATGATATGACACAGGCAAGAATCGCCGAGACAGAGAAATATGCACATGTTACCTTCTTCTTCAACGGCGGTGTGGAAGAGCCAAACAAAGGTGAGGATCGTATTCTTGTAAAATCTCCGAAAGTAGCTACCTACGATTTACAGCCGGAGATGAGCGCACCGGAAGTATGCGACAAGTTATGTGCAGCAATCCGTTCTGAGAAATATGATGTCATCATCATCAACTTTGCAAACCCGGATATGGTTGGTCACACCGGAATCTTAGACGCAGCGATCAAAGCAGTTGAGACAGTAGATACCTGTGTTGGAAAAGCAGTTGAGGCATTAAAAGAAGTAGACGGACAGATGTTCATCTGCGCAGATCACGGAAACGCTGAGCAGCTTGTAAACTACGAGACCGGCGAGCCGTTAACATCCCACACAACCAACCCGGTTCCATTTATTCTCGTAAATGCAGATCCTTCCTACACCTTAAAAGAGGACGGATGCCTTGCTGATATCATCCCGACTATGATCGAGCTGATGGGAATGGAGCAGCCGGCAGAGATGACAGGAAAATCTTTACTGATCAAAAAATAAAAGAGCGATATAATATAGCCGGATAAAAAGATGCCACAGACTGGTATATTTATTTTTGGACAGGCAGGGTAGCTGCTGTCAGAAAGAAATTTATCAGTTTTGTGGCACTTTTTTTGAAAGGAAAAGGATCATTTTCCGGTAAAATTCATGCAGGAAAGAAGCTGAGAAAGTGAGAATAAGAGAATATAAACAAAAATATAAGTACAACTTATAATATGATTAAAACTATACAAAAATACTAATAAAAAGAACTGATTTTTCTATATCACATATCGATGTCCATACGGGCAAAATCATTGACTTTCCAAAAGACTATGTATTATAATTTTTGAGTAACATCAGAAAATGATATGGTGCTTATAACACCGGAAAAGAGGACAAAGAGGATGAGTAGCAAAGTATTTCAGCCAATTAAAGAGGGAAAAGTACGTGAAGTATATGATAACGGCGACAGCCTGATCATTGTAGCGACAGACAGAATTTCTGCTTTCGATCATATTTTGAAGAACAAAGTCACTAAAAAGGGTGCGATTCTGACTCAGATGTCTAAATTCTGGTTTGATTTAACAAAAGATATCGTTCCAAATCATATGATTTCTGTTGATGTAAAAGATATGCCGGAGTTTTTCCAGGAGGAGAGATTTGACGGCAACAGCATGATGTGCAAAAAATTAGAGATGCTTCCGATCGAGTGCATCGTCCGCGGATACATCACAGGAAGCGGCTGGGAGAGTTATAAAGAAAACGGTACCGTATGCGGCATCAAACTGCCGGAGGGATTACAGGAGTCCGACAAACTGCCTGAGCCGATTTTTACACCGAGCACCAAGGCAGAGATCGGTCTGCATGATGAGAATATCTCCTTTGAGCGCTGCAGAGAGATCTTAGAGAAAGAGTATCCGGGAAAAGGCGCTTCTTATGCAGAACAGATCAAAGATTATACGATCGCTTTATATAAAAAATGTGCGGAATACGCACTGACCAAAGGTATCATCATTGCAGATACCAAGTTTGAGTTTGGTTTGGATGAGAATGGCAATGTTGTATTAGGGGATGAGATGCTCACACCGGACAGCTCCAGATTCTGGCCGTTAGAGGGTTACAAGCCGGGACAGGGACAGCCTTCCTTTGACAAACAGTTTGTAAGAGACTGGTTAAAAGCAAATCCGGACAGTGACTATCTGTTACCGGATGATGTCATCGAAAAGACCGTGAATAAATACAAAGAGGCATATGAGCTTCTGACAGGTAAGAAATTTGCTTAATGGAGATACATTTATGGACAACAATGGATTTGTGAAAGATACACCATGGCAGACGAATGGGGACAGCGGACTGCACGAGGAATGTGGTGTATTCGGAATGTACGACTTTGATGGCGGAGACGTTGCGTCTACGATCTATTATGGTCTTTTTGCATTGCAGCACCGTGGACAGGAGAGCTGTGGTATTGCGGTCAGTGAAACGAACGGACCCAAGGGAAAGGTGACCTCATACAAAGGCATGGGACTTGTCAATGAGGTATTCACGCAGGATAATTTAGAACCTATGCATGGCGATATCGGTGTCGGACATGTCCGTTATTCGACGGCAGGAGCTTCCACCCGTGAGAATGCACAGCCATTGGTTCTTAATTATGTAAAGGGAACGTTAGCGCTCGCACACAACGGAAACCTGATCAATGCAATGGAACTGCGCAAGGATTTAGAGTATACCGGAGCAATTTTCCAGACGACGATCGACTCTGAGGTCATCGCCTATCACATTGCCCGTGAGCGTTTAAATTCAAACAGTGTGGAAGAGGCAGTGGGACGTGCCTGCCAGAAGATCAAGGGTGCGTTTGCACTGGTAGTGATGAGCCCGAGAAAGTTAGTCGGAGCGCGTGATCCGTACGGTTTTAAACCGCTCTGTATTGGAAAACGTGACAATGCCTACATTTTGGCATCCGAGACCTGTGCACTTGATACGATCGGCGCGGAGTATGTCCGTGATGTACTGCCGGGTGAGATCGTTACGATCACACCGGAGGGCGGCATTCAGTCTGACCTTTCTTTAGCACTGCCAAAAGAAAAAGAGGCGCGCTGTATTTTTGAATATATTTACTTTGCAAGACCGGACAGCCATATCGACGGTGTCAGTGTCTATGCATCCAGGATCAAGGCAGGACGTTTCCTCGCCATGGATTCACCGGTGGATGCAGACCTTGTCGTCGGTGTTCCGGAGTCCGGAAATGCTGCAGCACTCGGTTATTCCCTGCAGTCGGGGATTCCGTATGGCACTGCATTTGTGAAAAACGGCTATGTCGGAAGAACTTTCATCAAGCCGAAACAGAGCAGCAGAGAGTCCAGCGTGCGTGTAAAATTAAATGTTTTAAAAGAAGCGGTAGATGGAAAACGTATCATCATGATCGATGATTCCATTGTCCGTGGTACAACGTCAGACCGCATCGTAAAAATGCTGCGTGATGCCGGTGCAACCGAAGTACATGTAAGGATCAGTTCCCCGCCATTTTTATGGCCGTGTTACTTTGGAACAGATATCCCGGAGAGAGAACAGCTCATTGCATACAATCGTTCCATTGAGGATATCCGTAAGATCATTGGTGCGGATTCCCTTGGATACCTTGGAGTTGAGCGTTTAGAGGAAATGGTCGGCGGATTAAGTATCTGTAAGGGATGCTTTACGGGTACCTACCCGATGGAACCGCCGAAAGAGGACATCCGGGGCGACTTTGAGAGATAGATAATGATCTGATGATAAAACAATGTTAAGGAGAACAGAAATGAGTACAGACAGATATACAAGTCCGTTATCTGAGCGTTATGCCAGCAAGGAGATGCAGTATATTTTTTCACAGGACAAAAAGTTCCGTACCTGGAGAAAATTATGGATTGCATTAGCTGAGACAGAGATGGAGTTAGGACTTTCCGAGAATGGAAAGCCGGTTATTACACAGGAACAGATCGACGAGTTAAAGGCACATGCTGAGGACATCAATTATGATGTAGCAAGAGAGCGTGAAAAACTGGTTCGTCATGATGTTATGAGTCATGTATATGCATATGGACAGCAGTGCCCGAAGGCAGCAGGAATCATCCATCTTGGAGCAACATCCTGTTATGTTGGTGATAACACCGATATTATTTTAATGAGGGAGGCATTGGAGCTGGTTCATAAAAAACTGGTCAATGTTATCGCAGAACTTGCAAAATTTGCAGATACTTACAAAAATCTGCCGACACTGGCATTTACCCATTTCCAGCCTGCACAGCCGACGACTGTTGGAAAGCGTGCAACACTGTGGGCACAGGAATTTATCATGGATCTTGAGGACCTAGAGTATGTCATGGGATCTTTAAAACTGCTCGGTTCCAAGGGAACGACCGGAACACAGGCAAGTTTCTTAGAACTGTTTGATGGAGATCAGGAGACGATTGACAAGATCGACCCGATGATCGCTGCAAAAATGGGATTCAAAGAGTGCTATGCAGTTTCCGGACAGACTTATTCCAGAAAAGTGGATACACGCGTTGCAAATATTCTTGCAGGTATTGCGGCAAGTGCACACAAGATGTCAAATGATATCCGTTTGTTACAGCACTTAAAAGAAGTGGAAGAGCCGTTTGAGAAGAACCAGATCGGATCTTCTGCCATGGCATACAAACGCAATCCGATGCGTTCCGAGCGTATCGCATCCTTATCGCGTTATGTCATGATCGATGCTTTAAACCCGGCGATCACTTCCGCAACACAGTGGTTTGAGCGCACCTTAGATGACTCTGCAAACAAGAGACTTTCCATTCCGGAAGGATTTCTTGCAATCGATGGTATCTTAGACCTGTGCTTAAATGTAGTGGATGGATTGGTTGTATATGATAAAGTAATCACCAAACATTTAATGGCAGAACTCCCGTTTATGGCAACGGAAAACATTATGATGGACGCTGTAAAGAATGGCGGCAACCGTCAGGAGTTACATGAAAAGATCCGTACCTTATCCATGCAGGCAGGAAAGACTGTAAAAGAGGAAGGAAAAGACAACAATCTGCTTGAACTGATCGCTGCAGATCCTGAATTTAACCTGACATTAGAGGCACTGCAGTCCACGATGGATCCGGCAAAATATGTGGGACGTGCACCGATCCAGGTGGATAAATTCATTGCAAATGTGGTAAAACCGATTCTGGATGCAAACAAGGAAGAACTTGGTGTAAAAGCGGAAATCAATGTATAATAATGGATCATAACATGACCTGTATCAGTAATTTGCTGATACAGGTTTTTTGTTACAATTTTGCTGTTTTGTCACTTACGAAAACGATAGGATCCTGTTACAATCAAAGTATCATAAGTATTGAAAAAGGAGAAGGTTATTATGGCAAACAGAATTATGTTAAACGAAACATCTTACCACGGAGCAGGGGCGATCGAAGAGATCGCAACAGAGGCAAAGGCGCGTGCTTTCAAAAAAGCATTTGTATGTTCTGATCCGGATCTGATCAAATTTGGTGTTACAAAAAAGGTAACGGATATTCTTGACAAAAACGGACTTGCTTATGAAATTTATTCAGATATCAAAGCAAACCCTACGATCCAGAATGTACAGCACGGCGTTGAGGCATTTAAGAAAGCGGAAGCTGATTACCTGATCGCAATCGGTGGAGGATCTTCTATGGATACCTCAAAAGCGATCGGAATCATTATTGCCAATCCGGAATTTGAGGATGTCAGAAGTCTTGAGGGAGTTGCACCCACGAAAAAACCATGCGTACCGATCATTGCAGTACCTACGACCGCCGGTACGGCAGCAGAGGTTACGATCAATTATGTTATCACAGATGTGGAGAGAAAGAGAAAATTCGTCTGTGTCGATCCACATGATATGCCTGTCATTGCAATCGTGGATCCGGATATGATGTCTTCCATGCCAAAGGGACTGACAGCTTCCACCGGTATGGATGCCCTGACACATGCGATCGAGGGATATACAACCAAAGCTGCATGGGAAATGACAGATATGTTCCATCTGAAAGCGATTGAAATTATTTCAAGATCCCTGCGTGATGCAGTTGACAACAAGAAAGAGGGACGTGAGGGAATGGCACTTGGACAGTACATTGCCGGAATGGGATTTTCTAACGTAGGTCTTGGAATTGCACATTCCATGGCTCATACCTTAGGTGCTGTTTATGATACACCACATGGTGTTGCATGTGCCATGATGCTTCCAATCGTTATGGAGTACAATGCGGACTGCACCGGAGAGAAATACCGTGAGATCGCCCGTGCAATGGGAGTCAAAGGTGTGGACGATATGTCTGTGGAGGAATATCGTAAAGCAGCAGTTGATGCCGTACAGAAACTCTCTGTTGATGTGGGAATCCCGACAAAACTTGAGGCATTAAAAGAAGAAGATCTTGATTTTCTTGCAGAATCTGCTCATGCAGATGCATGTGCTCCGGGTAACCCGAAAGATGCCAGTGTGGAAGATCTTAAGAATCTTTTCCGCAAACTGATGTAATTGCAGCGGTGAAATCATAGAATGTATGCTTTATGATTCGTATATTGTCATAAGTAAAAGAAAACCTTTCAGGCATAATTGTTTTGCCTGGAAGGTTTTTTTGTAACAGAAATGTTTATGAATGTAACATTTTCCTGCATCAAACCAACCCGTATTTATGAAATACAGTCTGCAGTTCTTCCGGCATGGCAGATGCAAGGGCATGTGCGAGTTCTTCGGCAGAGCATTTGCGATAGCCAAGCACCCACTGTACGGTCATATAAATGGAACCCTGGCAGTACATTTCTAACTGAAACTGCAGCTGACGGGAAAGTCTGCACGCCATGCGTGTCTCAAGCTGTTCGGTGTAAAAGGCACAGATCAGTTGAAAATCATGATCTCTCAGACAATTCTGATCGTCATTTTTAAAAGCTGCTTTAAAAAAGAGCTTTTCCTGCTGGATATAATGAAATTTATTTACCAGTCCTTCATACACAGTTTTCCCTTCACCCATATGTTCGAAAGATTCCAGTAAAATTTTATCAAAATACCAGTTGATAAGGTCATACTTATCCTTAAAATTCCGGTAAAAGGTCTGGCGTGTCACGCCGCAGGTCTCCACAATCTCCGTGACGGTGATCTTCTCTACGGAGGCGGATTTCATGCATTCTTTCATTGCGGTGGCAAGTTTGTATTTGATGGTTTCATTTGTTTTATGTTCTGATGGCATGGGAAAATCTCTTTCTTTTTACGTTGTGATTAGTTCGTGCTGGTCTGTATTTTATTCCGCAGTGTTCCTTCTTATCTGGCACTGCTCATAGCTTAATACATTATACCATACATGGTCAGGAATAAAGCGAATTTATAGAGATTTTATAAAGTAGTATTTTAAGAAAAAACAACTTGTTAACACATGCATACAAGTTGTATGCTGAAAGTATAGAAAAAGTGGTTTACATCTGAAAGGAGAAGGGATAATGAGTAACGCAAAGCAGACGATTGAAACCGGAAAAGCAGTACTTGGTATTGAATTCGGTTCAACCAGGATCAAGGCGGTTCTTGTAAATGAGACGGGGGAGCCGATTGCATCCGGTGCACATGACTGGGAAAACCGTTTGGAGGATGGCATCTGGACATACAGTCTGGATGATATCTGGACGGGACTTACCGACTGTTATGGCAGATTAGCAGAGGATGTAAAGGAAAAATACGATACGGTGATCACATCACTCGCAGCGATCGGATTTTCCGGAATGATGCATGGCTATATGGCATTTGACAAAGACGGGGAGTTACTTGTACCGTTCCGCACCTGGCGCAATACGATCACGGGGGAGGCTGCGGCAGCACTTACAAAGGAGTTTTCCTTTAATATTCCACAGCGCTGGAGCATCGCACATTTATATCAGGCGATCTTAAACGGGGAAGAACATGTAGGAAACATTTCGTATTTTACAACCTTAGCCGGATACATTCACTGGAAACTGACCGGAGAGAAAGTACTTGGTGTCGGAGAGGCATCCGGTATGTTCCCGATCGACGCAAAGACAAGAGATTACAATCAGACAATGATCGATAAATTTGACGCACTTGTCGGACCAAAAGGATATCCGTGGAAACTGCGTGAGATCCTGCCGAAAGTTTTAGTTGCAGGGGAGGCAGCAGGAACGTTGTCTGCTGAGGGAGCAAAACTGTTGGATAAGAGCGGCAATCTTTCCGCAGGCATTCCACTCTGCCCGCCGGAGGGAGATGCCGGAACAGGTATGGCAGCAACAAACAGCGTCCGCGTCAGAACCGGAAACGTGTCTGCCGGAACTTCCGTTTTTGCTATGATCGTTCTGGAGAAGAACCTTTCCAAAGTATACCCGGAGATCGATATGGTAACAACCCCGTCCGGTCATCCGGTTGCCATGGTGCACTGCCAGAACTGTACTTCTGATCTGAATGCATGGGTCAATCTCTTCCGTGAATTTGCGCAGACCTTCGGCATGGAAATCAGCACGAATGATCTGTTCGGCAAGCTGTACAACAAAGCCCTGGAGGGCGACGCAGACTGCGGCGGACTCCTTGCCTACAACTACTTCTCCGGCGAGCACGTAACCGGCTTCAACGAGGGCCGTCCTGTCTTCGCACGTACTCCGGATGCGAAATTCAATCTGGCAAACTTTATGAGAGTCAACCTGTTTACTTCCCTTGGCGCCTTGAAAGTCGGCCTTGATATCCTGATGAAAGAGGAGCATGTGCAGGTCGACCAGATTCTCGGCCACGGCGGTCTCTTCAAGACAAAAGGTGTCGGCCAGAAGATCCTCGCAGGTGCCATCGACGCACCGGTTTCCGTAATGGAGACAGCAGGAGAGGGCGGAGCCTGGGGCATCGCACTGCTGGCTTCTTATATGATCAACAAAGAAGAGAATGAAACACTCGAGGATTACCTCGATGCAAAAGTCTTCGCAGGAAATGCCGGAACCAAGATGGATCCGGACCCGGCAGACGTCGCTGGATTTGAAGTATTCACCGAGCGCTACAAAAAAGGCCTGCCGATTGAGCGTGCAGCAGTAGAGAGCTTAAAATGAACCATCGTTTGGGAAAGACAGAAAGGACAACACAATGTTAGAAGAACTGAAAAAAAGAGTATACGAAGCCAACATGCTTCTTCCAAAATACGGACTGGTTACCTTTACCTGGGGAAATGTCAGCGAGATTGACCGGGAAAGCGGTCTGTTCGTCATCAAACCAAGCGGCGTGGATTACGACCTGCTGACACCGGACGATATGGTTGTCATGGATCTGAACGGAAACAAAGTAGAAGGACGCTACCGTCCGTCTTCTGACACCCCGACCCATCTGGAGCTGTACAAAGCATTTCCGGAGATCGGCGGCATTGTTCACACCCATTCCTCCTATGCGACAAGCTGGGCACAGGCGGGAAGAAGCATTCCGTGCTACGGAACAACCCATGCAGACTACATCTACGGTGAAGTACCGTGCCTGCGCTGCCTGACAAAAGAAGAGATTGACGAGGCATACGAGGAAAACACCGGCCATCTGATCGTCAATGAGTTCAAACGGATGGGAAAAGATGTAAAAGCCGTTCCGGCCGTTCTTTGCAAGAACCACGGACCGTTCACCTGGGGCAAAGATGCGCATGAGGCTGTTCACAATGCTGTTGTCCTCGAAGAGGTTGCCAAAATGGCATACCGTGCCGAGACCATCAACCCGAGAATCCAGCCGGCACCGCAGGAGCTGCAGGATAAACACTATTACCGTAAGCATGGTGCAAATGCTTATTACGGACAGAACTAAAAAAGAGTAAGAAGATAAGAAAAGTGTCATCCACAAACTGCAGGGCACACAGCCCGCAGGTGGATGACACTTTTTTGATAAAAACATTTTTATGATAGAAATCTGCTTTTAAAATCAAGTGGTCGTCTGACGCCGGATCAGAAGCGGCGGAACGGTCTTGTGAACCGGCTCGGCAAGCGGCACCGGGTGGCGTTTTTTCCGTTCCTGCATCTGGGAGACCAGAAGGGAAACAGCCTCGTCTGCAATCTGGTCAATCTGCTGGCCGACAGTGCTGATCGGATAGATAGCCTGCTCGGAAATCGGCGCACCGTCGAAGCCGATGAGTTCGTAATCGTCCGGCAGGGTATGGTACTTGCGGATCAGAAGATTTAAAAGAATATTGGCATGATCATCGTTGGAGAGGAAGATGCCCTTTTTCTGACCGGCATATTTTTGTTCGATGTTGTCAAAGATTTCCTGCAGCGGTGCTGCGGCTTCCTGATAGGAGAGTCCAAAATCCCGAATGATAACCTTGTGCGGTACACCGGCCTTTACACAGGCATCCTGGAAACCGGCGAGACGGCGGTAGGCAGGAACATTTTCTTTGGTCGGTGAGTTCAGATGAATCAGGACATCACAGTGGTTATGAATCAGAAGCGAAGTCGCTTCGTACGCGCCGAGGTAGTTGTCTGTATTGACACTGCTGACGAACTGGTCTTCGCGCTCAATTGCAACGACCGGGATCTGCAGATCGGAGAGTTCGCGGGAGGAGAGTGTATGGGAGAGGACGATGAGGCCCTCGATTTTGTACGACATCAGCTCCTGAATGTAGCGGTGCTCCGTCTCGTCGTGGCCGTTTCCGGCGAAGACGAGGAATTTATAGCCATATTTCTCATAAGAAGCAAGAATCTGATTCAGCATCTCGGAATAGTAGTTCATGGAGAGACTCGGGATCAGGACGCCGACAAATTCGGTCTGTCCGTTCGCGAGAATTTTTGCCACTTTGTTTTCTTTATAGTTCAGTTTATCCAGTGCATCGGAAATGATCTGCTGATTTTCCGGTGTCAGGGAATCCGGGTTGTTGAAATACCGGGAAATGGTTGTTTTGGAAAAATGCGTGTACTGTGCAATATCATTAAAGGTTACATTTTTTTTTCGTGCCATAAGTTCAAGTGTCCTTCCCTTCAAAAGTGTTGCGTGAATCATGTAAGCTTTCAGAAAAAAACAAATAATATATGAAGATAGTATAACATTTCTCGCCCGCCGGAACAAGCGGGAATCGGTTAAGTAACCGGTTTTGTAAAAGTTCCACAAAAGCCAAAAACAAAATTATGGAAAATCACGAAAAGTAAAGAAAATATTGACGAAACCCACTGTCAATGCTATGATAAAGACAATGAAAGTAACCGGTTACTTGACCGGTTACACAAAACGAAGGACAGGACCAGCTGTCCAGAGATAACAGGAGGAATTGTGATGAGAAAGAAATTTAGTGCCAGGGCGGCAGCTCTTGGAATGTCTGGCGTGCTTCTTACTTCTGCACTGACCGGATGCACCTTCGGCTTCGCAAGCGATCCGGATGACCCGAACGCAGTAAAAGAAGAAGTGCCGATCGACATGACCACCGATACCTTCCAGTACGATACGTCGCTTTCCGGAACGAGTATCGTCATCATGAACACAAAAGCAGAAATCCAGACAGCACTGGAAGAGATTGCAAAAGTGTTCGAGGAGAAAGCAGGCGTACATATTGAGATCATGCCGGTAACGGACGGCGATTCTCCTTATACCAAAGTAGTCAGCCTCTACAACTCCGGAAACCCGCCGACACTTTCCATTCTGGATACGACCGATGTCATTGCACTGGCAGAAGAAAAAGCAGCCGACTTAAGCAATGAAGCATGGACCGGCGAGGCAGAAGAGTACCTGACCAAAATCAACGGAAAGGTTTACAGCTTCCCGCTTTGTATCGAGGGCCGCGGTATTATCTACAACAAGAGCGTGATTGAAGATACCTTAGGTACCGAGTTCGATCCATCCAATATCAAAACCCAGGACGATTTCGCAGCACTTCTCCAGAGCCTGCGGGACAACGGAATGAAGAATCCGATCTCCATGGCAAAAGAAGACTGGTCCCTTGGAGCACACCAGCTGCAGTACATCTACGAGACATACAACGGAACCTCCGACGGTGCAGCAGAAGTCATCAACGAGCTGAAGGACGGAACCTTATATCTGCCGGACTACACCCGCATGAACGAGTTCCTGAATACCTTTGACCTGTTAAAAGAGTACAACGTAGCAAAGGGCGATCCACTCGGCGCAGATTACGATGAGATGGCAATTGACCTGGCAGACGGAAAAACCGCTTTCTGGTTCAACGGAAACTGGGCATGGCCGAACCTTGAGGAGGCAGGAGCCGAGACGACCGACGAGTACGGTTTCCTTCCATACTTCCTGAACAATGATCCGGACGACTTCGTCAACAGCAAAATCCAGGCATCCCCGTCCAAACAGATCATGCTGGATGATATCGTGGCTACCGACGAGCAGAAAGCAGCAGCAAAAGAGTTCCTGAACTGGCTGGT
>OMBP01000740.1_pt1 | contig 18215 bp, 15 predicted proteins | sample 1644911 | NCBI WGS metagenome assembly OMBP01 (sample SAMEA103958122, study PRJEB25191) | human gut metagenome | biome: human-associated habitat [ENVO:00009003]; feature: intestine environment [ENVO:2100002]; material: feces | place: Germany | collected 2013/2015 | reverse complement strand
TTTGACAATAAGTTCTTAAGCTGACCCGTGTAAGATGATGACTCACCCCATACGATACCATCAAGCTGACATTTCAATTCATCAGCCATAGGGTCTGGGGATAATTCAAAAGCTTTACCATTATCATCAATGCCAAGAAGATACCTGCACCAGCCTGCAATCGCAAGCGGAATGGCAGTTAGTGCTCTGGCACTTCCATCCTTGGCAACATATGACTTTATAGTTTCACCATATCTTATGCCAACCTTCTGAGATGTATCTGTTGCAATTCTTTGTGGTGTATCAGGCATAAATGGATTAGGTATACGCACATTTATAACTTCATCTGCAAACTTCTCTGGGTCTATAATACCAGGATTAGTAACAACAGGCATACCCTCAACAAGCCCTATTCTTTTTACAAGCTCTGAAAGTTCCTTATCCTTCATCTCATCAGCTATAAGGTCATAGCCTAATACGCAGCCATATACTGCAAGTGCTGTATGCAATGGATTAAGACAGGTTGTAACCTTCATTCTCTCCACCTTGTTAACTGTATCCCTGTCCGTCATATATACTCCTGCCTTTTCAAGCTGTGGTCTTCCATTCGGAAATCTATCCTCTATAACAAGATACTGTGGTCCTTCTGCATTAACAAATGGAGCTATATAAGTTCTCTTTGATGTAATAACAGGGTCCATATCTTCAACCCCGGCTTCTTTTAACGACTCAGCCACAGTATCTGCTGGTCTTGGAGTAATCTTATCTATCATAGACCATGGGAAAGATATTGTATTTTCATCATTGACATATTGTACAAAATCTTCGCTAACAAAACCTTTTTTCTGCCATTCGCCTACCATATCTGTTATTGAATTTCTTAACTTTTCACCATTATGTGAGCAGTTATCCATAGACACAACTGCTAAAGGTGCCTTACATGTATTAAATCTTTCATATAAAAGTGCTGACACAACTGCCATAGCTGATGATGCCTTATCAGGACCATTATCTATATCACTTCTGATAAATGGAAAATACTCTCCCTTTGCATCTCGAAGTGCATATCCTTTTTCTGTTATTGTAAATGAAACCATCTGAAGCTGTGGACTTGCAAATATTTTCTTCAATCTTGACCACTCAGCATCTACTGATGACTGTGCCTTAACAGCCTCTGTAAGTGAACCTAATACTTTCTTATCAGTGCTTCCATCTTCCTTTAATGTAACTGCCATAACAAGATTGTCGAATGGCTTGTATATCTTATCAACTACATCATAATCAAATGTTTCAACACATGTAATTCCTTTATCTGACAATCCCTGCTCTAATAATGAGTCTGCTATTCCACCTATAAATATTCTGAAAATGTTGCCTATTCCGAAATGAACCCATACAGGTGCTTCCTTTGTAGCTGTTGCAACTTTTTCAACATCATATGATGGAAGCTTTATTCCAGCCTTCTCCCATGCTTCTTTATCTTTAATACCTTGTATTGAAAGTTTCATGCTAATCCTCCATTCCTATATACATATTCATATATAAAACCATATTCCCATACAAAATTTATTTGGCTGACTTATCTATAGCCTCCCACAGACCATTAAGATATGTGGCACCTAATGCTCTGTCATAAAGACCATATCCTGGCATAGCAACCTCATCCCATATCATTCTTCCGTGGTCTGGTCTTATGACTCCGTCAAAGCCTGTATCATATAAAGTCTTCATAATCTTATACATATCTATAGATCCATCAGATGATAAATGTGCTGCCTCTTCAAAATCTCTTGGAGAGTTGTACTTAAGATTTCTTACATGTGCAAATGGAATTCTGCCTCTGCAGGCCTTAATAATCTCACATAAATCATTGTTCTGGTTAGAACCAAATGAACCTGTACACAACGTAATTCCATTATAAGGCTTATCAACAGCATCAAGAAGTCTTGTAACTGAGTCCTTACCTGTCATAATTCTTGGCAATCCGAATATTGGCCATGCTGGGTCATCTGGATGAATACCCATCTTTATATCATATTTTTCACATACAGGTCCGATTGCTTCAAGGAAATATACAAGATTATTAAACAGCTTTTCTGCATCCACATCACTATACATTTCAAAAAGTTCTTTTAATCTGTCAAGTCTTTCCGGCTCCCATCCCGGCATAACAAAACCATTAGACATCTTCTCAACTGACTCTTTCATATGTTCAGGATCAATCATATCTACAGTATCCTGATTATAAGCAAGAACTGTTGAACCATCTTTCCTTACTCTTGCAAGCTCAGAACGTGTCCAGTCAAACACTGGCATAAAGTTGTAACATACCATATGGATGTCAGCTTCGCCAAGAGCCTGTAATGTCTTAATATAATTATCAATATGTTCATCTCTCTTAGCTGTACCTATCTTAATATCATCTGATACATTAACAGACTCAATACCAGCTATTCCAAGACCAGCATCACATACTACCTTCTTAAGCTCAGCTATCTCCTCAGGCAGCCATAACTCTCCCGCCTGCTTTCCAAATAGTGTTGTAATAACATTCTTAACTCCAGGTATCTGTCTTATCTGTTTAAGTGTTACACTGTCATAACCTGGTCCATACCATCTTAATGTCATATCCATAATGCTAAATCCTCCTTAAATTAAAATATAATCAAAAAATCACTTTATTATAGATGTACTTCGTATTATTAATTAATTCGTACACCAATTATCTATAAATATTATGCTGCATAATTACTTTGATGTCATCATACTAACATGTTAGTGCTGACATGTCAATCAATTTTTTTAATTTATTTTATATTCTTATATTCTCACTCATATACTATACCTTATAATATAAAAAAGACGTGTGAAAAATTTCTATTTTTCACACGCCATTAAAACTATATTATTATAAACACCTGAATATACTGCCTCTGAATATATTCTGCCAATCATAATATTCTGTTTGATATTATTTGTCAGCTTTTCTTTCTGTTATTTTTTATTATTATCCGTTAGTTCTCCTTTTCTTACTGCTGATAGCCATACATACTGTCATTCCTCCAACAGATAACATAAGAAGCCATACAAATATACTGTTATTGTCAGCTGTATCCGGGGTTTCTTTCACTTCTGTAGCGGTATCATTAACACCATCACTGCCTGAATCTGCTCCGGTATCATTCGAACCCACATCACCTGAACCTGCTCCGGTATCATTCGAACCTGCATCACCTGAGCCTGCTCCATTTGAATTATTATTATCAGCTATCTTGGCAATTACTGTATCTGCTTTCTGTATCTCGACATAGCCATTGTCTTCTACATAATATCTGTCACAATCTTCACAATGCCAGTATTCAATATTACCTTCTTCTGCCTTAGTTGCCGCCTTTCCTTCTACCAACTTTAAACTTTTATGCACACCAAGATTATATGTTCCATATTCCTCATTACAGATTACACACTGTGCTTTCTGTATACAGGTTGCCTCTCCACCTGTATGCTGACAATGATAAGCACATATCTTGCATACTCCTGCCTCCCAGATATGTTCCTCTCTTGCTGATACCTCTAAGCCACAACAATCATAGGCTTTCTTGTGTGTATCTTCGGTCTGCACCCACTCTGGATTTCCTGTATGCTTTGAAGGCTCTTTATCTGTGTATTCCATACCACAGTTTTCACATATTGCACCACTTGTACAATTAGCTTCCCCTCCTGTATGTACACATTTATAATCACAGATTTCGCATACACCGTCTTTCCACTTATGATTTTCTTTAACTAATGTTACTTTACCACAGCAGGTATATTTCTTCTCGTGTGTTGTTGATGTCTTAATATATTCCTCCGTTCCAGTATGATTATTCTCATCTACTTTTCCATAAGGAAGCTTACAAATAGCACAGACTGCTTTTTCTGTACAGGTTGCCTCTCCACCTGTATGTTCACAGCCATATCCACATACACTGCAATGTCCATTTTCCCACTTATGACTTTCAACAGCTTCATATTCAGCACCACAACATTCATATTTCTTCTGGTGTGTACCCTCCGTCTGCACCCATTCAACACTTCCACTGTGGTTAGATGGATTTAACGCACCATATTCTGAATTACAATATGTACATACAGCTTTTTTAGTACATGTTGCTTCTCCGCCTTCACAATCCTTAGTTTCTTCTGCTGTACAGCCCTGTATTGTACACTTTCTTGTATGTGTGCCATCACCATTAGACTTCCACTCACCATAAGTATGTTCTGCTTTAGCCGCTGTAACAATCTGTCCACATTCACATATTACAGGTGTTGTACAATCTCCATCGTCTGTACCACTATGCTCTGTCTTAGTACTTGTTACTTCACAGCCATCATTCTCACATACTTTCCAATGGTAAGTATCATCTTTTGACCAGCTATCACTGTACTTATGACTTGTCTGTGCAGGAAATACCTTGCCACAGATAGTACAAACAGAATCTTTAGTACAATCGTTATTGTTAGGTATATGATTTTCCAGTACCTTTATATAAAGCTGCACATTACAGCCATTATTATCTATTAATTTAATAGTCTGTTCTTTATCAGCATATGAGACAGTATAATAACCATTACTATCTGGTGTCAGCTTCTTATCATCAACTCTTACCTCTGTATAAGCCGGATCAGTTACTTTGAATCGTACTTCTTCACAATAATGACCATCATTAATAATTCCATCTACCAAACGATCTGGCTTATATTTAGCACTATAATAATATCGCAGCCTGATTGTACCTGATTCAAATATACCCTTTTTGCCATATTCCGCATTAATAAGATCATAATAAGATGAAATATTAAGATTCTGTGGCACAACAAACCCTGTTCCTACTGTACCATATAGCGTAATCGACTCTCTTAATGGTGTCTCAAAACTGCTATTACCATAACCATCTGTCCTCAGATAATCAATAATTACTCTTCCTTTTTCTTCTGGCACTGATACCTGCAATGAACTCTCCTTGTCTACAAGAATCATTGTCGTATACGCCGGCATTTTTACAGTCGAACCACTGACTTCACCAAGTGATACTAAACCGGCACTTTCCCCATTAGCAATAATCACCCAGTCTGCGGCCTCTCTTGAAGCTGGAATTGCAATCTCTTTATCATCAGCTGTATCATTATTCAATACTGCCATAGTGCTCCATTCACCTTCTGTTGTATTAGTCAGTACATAAGCTTCTTTATTATTACTAATATTCTGACTATCGGCAAGTGGTGAAAAGGCTTTTCTAATATCCATAAGACCTCTATAATAAGATACTACATCTGTATAATCTATACATTTCTGCCATTCAATCACTGACTTGTCCTGCTGTGTTGTTCCTTCAACACTACTGCACATTTCTTCTCCTGCATCCATATATAATATTCCTGGTGTTGCATATTTCATTGCAGCCTGCTGTTTATACATTTTTATTGCTTTTTCATTTCTTGCTCCATATGTGCTTCCATTAATAGAACTAATTATATTATCATATATAGATGTCTTATTCTGTCTATCTGTCTTGGTATAATTATCGCCCCATATAACAAGTCTGGGATCTGTCTTTGCAACATTTTCTTTTACTTCATCTAACCATTTATCCAGTCTTGAATGATATGCTTTTGTGTCAAAGCAGTCAACTAAATCTATTGAAAATCCATCTATATGATATACCTCTGCCCAGTATTTCATGGAATTTTCAACATATTTACGATACATTGCACGCTCCGTGGCACACTCATTGTCATAATCAGTTGTAGTGTAATAAGTTCCATTCGTATTATGTCTGTAATAATAACCAGGAACTACTTTTTCAAATACAGACTCTGTTGGTGTAACCGTATGCGTATATGGCATTTCCATTACAACTGAAATTCCCGCGTTATGAAGTGCCTGAATCATTGCTTTACATTCTTTTATTATTGCTTCACTATTTGATGCATCAGAAGCATAATCCGGCTCCGGTGCATTAAAATTCGCAACTACATATTCATCGTCAGAAGCATAATCTGAAAATGGTGCAAGTTGTACGGTTGTAACACCTAATTCTTTAAGATAATCAATACCTGATGACAATTCACCTGCATTATTTACAGTTGCACCTTTTTCTGTAAATGCACTGTATTTGCCATTTGATGTCGTACCTGATGATGTATCTGTTGAAAAATCTTTAATACTTACTTTGTATACATTATTAGCTTTGGCTGTATCTACATATATATGCTTATCATTCTCCCATCCATCTGGAGATACCATATCCGGATCTGTAATATAAGAGCGCTTGCCATCTGCACTTACAGCTATTGAGTATGGGTCTGCAACCTGATATGTTGTATCGTGCGCACCCGTTATGTCTGTCGTAGAAATTGTATAATTGTAATAGAATCCTCTCCAGTCTCCTATAAGTGTTAATGTCCATACACCTGTCCACACATCTCTATTTCCATTAGCGAACATTTTTTCCAATGTAAATGATCCAACTTTAGATGACTCATCGTCATCATTCACACCTTTTCTGTAAATATTAACTTTTATATACGTTGCACTTGGTGCCCATATTTTAAAAGTTGTATAATCTTCAGTAGCCTCTATCCCAAGGTCTGAACCTTCATAAGTATAATTCTCATCAATATCGTCAGCACACTTATCATACCGATTATAAGTTCTCTTAGATGCCCTGCTGTTCTGGTTTGCAGCCGAACCTGCCACAGGTGCATTGGAGATAATCATACCTGCAGCTAATACCACTGCTATTATTTTTTTCAAATATTTCATAAACTCTCCTTTCTCTTATCGTACTTTCCCTGCAATAAAAACGTATGCAGTCTTTAAAAATATTACGAAAGCTTTATATGTTGGCATTATTATACAATAAAAAAACACAAAAAAAATGCCATCTGCGCGAAATGACATTTTTCTTGCGCGAATGACATATTTTTCTCAATATTCATTATATATGCAGTAAATTTTATTAAAATATGTTGTGGAACAGTATAAATTTTACTTATATATTATATTTATATACTATGCTTCATATGTATATATATCACATTTTCTATTAATAAGCCCATTCTTAAACACCAACACATGTTCTTTATATGTAATTGAGTCCTTGGAATACATAAATGGTTCTTCCCTGTATAACAGACACTCATATCCTGCTTCTTTGTATCTATCCAGTGCCTTAAGAGCCTTATTATGAACTATCTTATACTGTGCTTCCTCGTCACTGTTAAACGTCCTTTTGACATAATTGTCAGCTTCGTTACGCACATCCATAATAAGCTTATCTATAAATCTGCTATGTGCCTTTCTATGAAACATAGCCGCAATAATATTACACTTAATTATGTCCGGTTTATTCAAATAGCATTTAAGCATACCTGCCATACGTTTATCGCCAACACTCACTGCCATATCTATAAGATAATTCACTGCCTCAGAATAAACTGCATCGGGATATGGCACATAATAAGCTTCTGGCACTGATTTATACTTCTTAATAGGTGGAAAATCTGCAAGCTGCATAAATATAAGCTCCTTACTGGTACAAGACGAGCTTCCAAGATATCTGTATTTATCCCTGACATCTGCAAGCTGATACTCCAGTTGTCTTAAATACTCATATCCCTTAACCCAAAAATGTCCCATACTGCCATAATTAAAATATGTAGTCTTAATACCTAGCTTATTAAATCTTATTGTAAATATATTCTCGCCGCCCTGATTAACTATAAGCATATATCCGTCGCTAAGTGTTTCTATTCCAGCTACCTGTTCGCAGTCAATATTCTTATATTCTCCTGTCATTATAGAGTTCTCAAAAACAAAATAACTTTCGACTGAATCATTCATAAGATAAGCTGCGTATATATCATCTTCGCCTTCCATATAAACAGGCTCGAACACACTAAGTTCAAATACCTGTGCAAGCTTTACAAACTCCTCTGGCATATCCTTAGTCAGCCCGTCAAGATATTCCATATAATATTCTATGTTATCAATCATTATTAATCTTACACCTGTTATTTACATATTTGTCATATTAATTATGTCTGATTTATTCAAAAAAATCAACTATCTTTCCATAACCACTATTTTATTAGACATACCGCACACTGCGGGAATTATTCCAAGCACATTATAAACAGGCATAATCTCTTTCATACCCTCGACCAGACTTACATCACGCTTCCAGTTAAATGCTGGCACAATCTGCTGTAGATCTTTTCCATTTTTAACCCCCCAGCTAAACTTGGCATTACTTCCTTCTATCGATTTTTCCTTCATATGCTTTACAAAGAATGGTGACATAGTTTCGATCATTACTGTTGACTTATTAAAGGCTTTTTCTATAATCGAAAATATCTGTCTTATGTCATTCTCGTGTAAATACATTGACAAACCTTCTATGATTACAAGCACATTTTCTTTATTATATTCAATATCATCTGTATATGAAATGTCCATTGCAGACTTGGCAATCTGGTATACAGGACCATTTTCTGTCAGAAAACGCTTTCTTATCTCAATTGTTTCTGGCAAATCAATATTGTACCAGTGCTTATATTTTCCCTGCATACGATAACATCTTGTGTCCATTCCACAGCCAATATTGACAACAACCGTATCAGAATGAGTATCCAGATATTCCCCTACCATCTTATCAAGTACAATAGTTCTTGCAATCACACCACTAGCCATAGTCTTATCATTATCTGCTTTGGAAAAATCGTAATCAAGCTTTTCCACTATCTCTACAGCTATGTCATCTTTGATTTTGGCATTATTCTTTTGGGTTTCCTTCGCCCTTGCATATAATGTCTGAATCATTGTTTCAGGAACACCGGTTATCTTTACTTTCTCTTTCATACCATATACTCCTTAAGCTTTTCTTATAACGCAGTGCATTCTCATACCTTTGCGTATCTCGAACTTTTCCACCTTAAGGCCTGCCTTTTTGCAGCACTCCATAACTGTTTTTCTTCTGGCAGCCCTTACATCGCCATGCCCCAGCATATTAGCAATAGGAAGCTCTATATTATCCATAAACCACAAAAGCAGCCTGTTATCACTTGTCACATCTCTAAGTATTAATCTTCCTCCCGGACGAAGACATCTTTTCACGCTGTCAAAAAATGCCTGCGGATTAGGATAATGGTGGAAACTGTTGGAACATATTATTACGTCAAAAGCATTTTCATCAAAAGGAAAATTCTCACAATCACCAACAACAAATTCTGCATTAGGAATATTCTTCTTCCTTGCCTGTTCTATCATCGCCGGTGTTAAATCAAGTCCTGTGTAATGGCGGTCTGGATATTTTTCTGCCACTTTTGTAAATTCATCAATTGACAGCTTCTTATATTCTTCGTTAGTCATATTCAGCCCTCCTCATTTAAACAAATGTCATTATTAATTTATGTTTAATTAATCCTGCGTTCTGTAATTATAACTGTAATGTTCATATACTTCACTCCTTTTCAAGCTGCATTTGTTAGTTGTATCTAACTTTATTTTATAATACTCTATTTGAGGGATATTTTCAATATAACAATGCTCTGAAAAATGTTGCTCCGTCAATAACCATTCTGATAAATAACTAAAAAAACATATGCTTTCTTTTGATTTAGTTATTCCTTTTTTGATATCAGATAAACTTCTTTAGTGCATAAGTCCCTGACTTGTTCTTGTAAAAAGTAATATATCTAATTCATTTTCAATTTTCTTAATAACTTTGCTTAATGCCTGAGATGATACAAATAGCTGTTCAGCAGATTTTTTATATTGTGCGAGACATATACTGATAAGAAATTTCCGCAAGATTTTATGCGTTGGCTACCCAGTTGCAAATGCTAATATAAGAATGTAGGAAATATGGCATATAAAAATGTCAGAAAACCTACATTCTTATTTTATATTTTTAGGTGTATTGTTACACTTCCTTATGGAGGTGAACACTGCATGAAAAACAATCTTTTATAACTTATTCTTAATTATATTACCACCCCACAACAATGGTCTATCTCTGCTTGTGTCAAGTAAAGACCAAAAAAATTTATTTTCAAGAACCATCAAAAACCGATAGTTCTTGAAAATAGTCTTATATGAAGTATATCATTTAACCTGTATAAAGTCATCCACATTCCACTCAAATTGAATGTTGCCGTCATCATACATTGTGATACGCTTTACAACCTGACGAATAAGCTCCAAGTCAAACCTCTCCATTTTGGACAACAACTCTATTGTTTCTTCCTCACCAGCTTTATTAATACATTGTTCCAACTGTATTTTAGACTCAAGTTCGTGAAGCTCTATCTCAATTTCACCAATACGCTCAGTAAGCGTTGTCCTTTCCGATACCATAATATCTCTCTGGACAATTCCTTTCGTATAATCATCATACAACTGGAACTTCTTAGCTTCAGCCTTGCTTTTCATTTGATGCAGCTTATCAATTTCTTTTTGCAACTCAACACTACTGCTTCTTTTCTTTTTGTATATCTGCAAATGTTCAAGCATACCTGCCGCTGTTGTATTAATATATTGCATAACACCTGCCTCAAATTCTTCCGTTTTCATTCTGACATTGCGACAGTTATATTTACTCGGATCATAATCACAGCTACACTTATAATACCCATAAGAATTTACAAGTCCTTTACCACAGCAACCACATATTATTATAGATTTTTTATATGAACCTTGCTCTTTAGTTCGATTACAGGTTGTCTTATTAATCACTTTATGTGCTTTCTCAAATGTCTGTTTCGACACTATCGGCTCGTGACAATTTTCTACTATAATCCAATTATCAGGATTCATTTTTTTCGACTTATAACCAGTTTGAGCATTACATGCTGTCTTTCCATAAACAATTGTTCCGGTATAAATCTCATTAAACAATATATTCATAACTGCTGTGGCACTCCATTGTTTTATTTCATAATTTCTTGGGTGATTCCACTTTTTACCATGCTTTTCTTTATATTGTACACGGGTATCAATGTTGTTAGTATTCAAATATCTGGCAATTTGCTTATATTTTTTCCCATCGATAGCCATCTCAAATATAAGTCTGACCACCTGTGCAGGTTCTTCATCAATAACGAGCTTTTGTTTATCACTTTCAGACCTCTTATAACCATATGGAGCCTGCGGTCCTATAAACTTACCAGCCTTTGCTAATGTCGTTCTTGCACTTCGTACCTTTTTTGATGCGTCTCTGCTATACATCATATTTATAACATTTTTTACCGCAACCTCCATTCCTCCTGTTGCTCCTGTAAAATTATTACTGTCATAATTATCATTTACTGATATATACCTTACTTTTAGCACCGGAAATACAAACTCCAGATATCTTCCAACTTCCAGATAATCTCTACCTAGACGGCTATAATCTTTTGTAATAATAACTTGTATATTGCCTTCTTTGACCTGTGTCATCATTTCTTCAAATGCTTCTCTGTCAAACCTTGTTCCGCTTATACCATCATCAATATATTCTCTAACAGTATAAGTTGAAAGAACTGCGTCAGATTTGATATATTCCATAATAAGATTTCTCTGGTTGGTAATACTATTACTTTCATCTTTGCTATTAATATCTGTATCTTCACAAGAAAGGCGAAGATATATTGCAATTACATTATCTGCCATTACACTCTGCCTCCCTTACATCTGCTATAGATACTAACTGATCCAGCATATCATCATAGTACAACTTCACTTCCATATTCTTGTCCGGATATATCTTTATCTCAGATACAAAAGCGTCTACAATCTCCCGAGTCAGTATTCGTTTTCCTTGAAACTTTGATATAATACTTTCCCACGATTCATCTAAATGAAAATCTTTCCTATACTTACTAATATGATTTTCATATTCCGTAATCTGAATATCTATATCTTCGATTTGCTTCTTATATTCCTTTTGAAATTGTACATATTCCTCTGCTGTAATAAATTTATCATTATAATCTTCATATAAGTCTTTCTCCCTTGAAATAATACGCTTTCTTTCATTTCTCAGCTTATCAAGCTGCCTATTTAAAACCTTATACTGAATATTTGCAGAGTCTGAAGCGTTCAATTTTTGTATCAAGGATATTTTTTCTATACTTAGCTGCATATGTTTTTTTATTACACTAAAAACACTCCTATCTAAATCCTCATATGGAATTTTGACGTGCCTGTCCCTGCACAAAACGCTGCTTTTCTCTCCTGCACAATAATAATAGAATTCACTTTTTCCTGTATCCTTACGCTTGATGAAAACTCTGGAACCACATTGCCCACAAGTACACTTTCCAACAAATTTATTCTTTGGTACCGGTGCTTTTTGCTTTCCCCTATTTATTGCATCATTAAACTGCTTTGTGCTATCGCCAATCATCTTCTGTACTATGGCAAATTCTTCTCTAGAAACAATAGCTTCGTGTGTATCAGGAATTATAATCCAATCTTCCTTATCATTTCTTCTTTTGTTTCTATGCTCACCTAACTTTCCTCCCAACTTACCATGAACAGAGTCACCAACATATTGCTGATCCTTTAATATGTCTTTTACCTGTACATAATACCAGTCTTTTGCTTTATCAAACTTTTCTTTATCACCTATATTGGCATATCTATATTGACTTGGTGAAAGAATCCCTTCATTTTTAAGTGTCCTAGCAATTTCAGCAAATTTCATGCCGTTGAGGTACATTGAAAAAATACGCTTTACAACCTGTGATGCATATTCATCTATCTCCAGACACTTCTTTTCTTTATTCTTCTTATATCCATATGGAGGTCTTCCACACACATATAACCCATTTTTCCATATAGAACGAAATGCTGTCCAGACTTTATCAGATAGGTCTTTAGAGTAATACTCATTAACAATATTTTTCAAAGGCATTGTAATATCTGTATTCGGTCTTATCGAGTCAAAATCGTCTGTAATGGCTATATATCTAACATTATACATAGGGAATATTCTCTCAATGTATGTCCCTGACTCAATATAATTTCTTCCAAGACGGCTCAAATCTTTTGTAATTATTGTATTTATCTTCCCTGATTTAATATCCTCAATCATTCTATTAAACTCAGGTCTGTTAAAATTAGTTCCGGTTAATGATATATCTGCATACACATCATAGATTTCCATATCGTCCTGTCTTGCTATATAATCCTTTATGAAACTAATCTGTGTATCTACGGTATCTCTCTCCTTATTCATTTCTGATTCAAAAGAAAGTCTCGCATATATACCAACTTTATAATATTTAGGTTTTTTCATTACCTCTGAGGCTGCCAACGATGTCATATTATATGAAAAATTAGCCTGTGAAAAATTTTTTCTACTTTTTCTTGCCATACTATACAGCCTCCTTTTCAATATTCAATTTTCCAGATAAATCTACTTCTATTTTGTAGCCCATATTTTCTATATTCTTTAGGCAAGCCTTGTATGAATCATCAAAATCAAATGTCACCTCAATGTTTTTCTTATCAAACACCTTGATTTCTCTAATCAAAGATACCGCAACACTTCTTGTTAATTCCTTTATGTTTCGGTTTTCCTTAAAGTACTCCAACCATTTAAAGCTATCATTATTTTTTTCCAGAATATCTCCCATTTCCAATTCAATTTTATGAATTGCTATTTGAGCATCTTTTCTTTTATTTTCATATGCAGCGTGTAACTCGATATAATCACTTTTTGAGATAACACCCTCTTTCATATCTGAATAAAGCATAGAACGTAATTTCGTACATCTTTCGACTTCAAATTCAAGAACACTTTTTCGTTCATCTAACTTTTTCATATCTATCTGCTGGAATGGAATAATACCAATTAATTCAATTATTTTATCAATCTCCAATATATTTGATATATGAACCTTTAATAGTTCTAAAACGGCGTTATCCAATTCATTTACAGAAATCCTGTGTGAACTGCAATTTTTACTATATTTGTTCGTTGCACACATATAATAACTATAATGTCTGCCTCCAGATGTACTGTTCTTTCTCACCATAGGTACTCCACAATCTGCACAGATAACCAACCCCGACAGATTATAGACCTCATTATTCCCCGGTGCAGTTCTTGTATCCATCGCAAGTAACCTTTGCACTAACTCAAAATCACGTTCTGAAACTATTGCTTCGTGATTTTTTTCAATTCGTACCCATTCACTCTCGTCTTTAACATACATTTTCTTCACTTTATGATTAGGTGTTGTATGCTTACCCTGCACAAGATTTCCTATATAAATTTCATTTGTCAAAATTCGTCTGACTGTAGTAGATGACCAACCTGACTTATCTTTGATTTTAAAACTTGTCTGATAATTACTACCTTCGCTTTTTTTATAATCAGCAGGGCAGAGAATACCATTTTCGTTCAGTCTACACGCTATGGCATCCTGACTCATTCCCTGTAATTTCATTCTAAAAATATCTTTTACTACATTTGCTGCATAAGTATCAATCTCTATTTTATGCTTATCATCATCACATTTCTTATACCCATAAGAAACATAATTTCCGATGTACTGCCCTTGTTTTCTTTTAATTTCCAAATGGCTTCTAATCTTCACAGAAATATCTCTACAATACGCATCATTCAGCAAATTCTTAAAAGGAATGACTATTTCATCTGATTTATTGCTGCTGTCCAAACTATCGTAATGATCATTAACTGCAATAAATCTGACTCCTAATGCTGGGAATACTCTTTCAATGTACATACCCGAATCAATATATTCTCGTCCAAAACGACTTAAATCTTTCGTGCATACACAATCTATAATACCTTTCTTAATGTCCTCCAACATCATCTGAAAAGCTGGTCTTTCAAAATTAGAGCCTGAATACCCGTCATCAACATATTCTTTTTCTATTACTATATCTTTATGATTTTTTAGAAATTCCCTTACCAGAGATTTCTGGTTTGAAATACTGTTACTTTCTGTTTTCGCAGTATTTGAGACATCACCATCTTCCTTCGATAAACGAACATAAATGGCGGCATGATAAATTTTATTGATTGTTTTCATTGTGGCTTACCTCCTATATTGTTCGTAGAAGAAAAATATAGGGAACCACGCTAATTAGTCCGTGTATATATTAGCACATAATCCCCTTGATTTCTATCTCATTTTTCACTTTTTAGATATTTAATAATAAATTTTCAAATGCCTGATTAAAAGAAATCCCATTGTTGGCAAATCTTACCTTAATTTTCATATTACCAATACGCACCATATATGGATTTCCTACCTTTTTTAAGTATTCCTTCTGACGTTCTATCTGACTCTTGTCAGAATTTATTTTTACTTTTGCAAGATCAGGCATTTCAGAAATATTTATATCACTGAAATCCACCTCTAACATCTTTCGATATTCCTGTGCAGTCATCCTATCCCTCCAATCAAATTAAGCCGCCAGATATTCTGACGGCTATGTAACACCGGAGCTTTCGCCCCGGTTGGAATTTATGCGATTGGATCATTATGTTTACTTACTCATTCCTAACTGGATCTGAATGCCTTTTGTTATCTGTCTTAACTGGTTTTTGCTTACTTTCCCGACTTTTTCTATCAGGTCGGTATAATTCACATCACATAACTGCTCACACTGAGCGATACTGTTAGTCCTTATGCCTACTGCCTTATAAGAACTGATAAAAATATGTGTTGGCAGATATGTCTTTTTATGAATCTTACTTGTAAGTGGCACCGCATGGAATACTGTGCTGTGCCTGTTTGCACTATCGTTGCTTACAATCACTACTGGTCTGATACCATGAAGCTTGTGGTCATACTCATCTTCAGGTACTCCAAAATCAGCCATCCAGACGTCACCTCGTCTTATTTCACTCATTATAATCACTTCCTTGTCTGTCAACCGACTTTTCCTGCCCACGGATATATTCAATTGCTTCCTGTTCCGTAGGGCAGGCAACAACCTTGTTTCCCTTCTCATCAAACACCACTGTTTCCGATGAGAATGTCACCAGGCTTAATTTCTTTCTGTCAGCCATTATCCTCCTCAAAAGAAATAAGAGCAGGTTCATAGCCCCTGCTCTCATCATTGATACTGATACCATGTTCCGCTGCCAGCTCCATAATGCTCTTCACCACATCTTTGTCAGATGAGATATCATAGATGCTGCTTACCATGATACTGATAACGGAGTCTCTTTCGATATAATACTTAAGCCTGTCCACGGACTTTGTATCCTTAAAGATTGTTTCTACAATCTCAAAGTCCGCTTTCTTTGCATATGCTTCTATCCTGTCTGCGGTTCTGTCAGCATTTCTACCTACGCAGATAACACAACACTTACTCATGCAGCCTCCTATCTATCCATTCTGATATTGTGATAAAATCTTGATACAGTATCAAACACAAGTGATTTTATATCAGCCCTTGTGTTTGTATTATTCTCCTGTTCCGGCACTCTGTACATCATGTCATAACACTCGTCAATATCTCCATTAATTGTTTCCACACACATGTCATATTCGCTGAGCATTCCCAAAGTGTCCATAACTGCTTCATCTGTTGCACCAATCATATCCTTTGAAATAGTGATTATCGTATCAACATCTTCCTCCATGTTTAATCCGATAAAGGCATACTTCATAGGAAATGATACCCCTTCTGCAGAAGCAGACTCAGACAGAATTGCTACAATTTCGTAGCCATTCTCCTTACAATATTTCTCAAGCAGCTCCGGCACAAAATAATCTGTAGCCTCAAGTCCTGTTTTTGCATAATATATAATTGCTCTATTCATAGTTTAAAATCTCCATTCTGTAATTTATTTTGATTTGATACTGTGCGCACTTTATCTCCTCACATAAACTGACTTGCCAATGCTCTCCGCACTTATAAGCCCCTGTTGTTGTCTGCTGGTGACTGCAAATCAGTTTGTGTGGGAAGATAAAATAATCTTCCCCGACTCTTGGCTCTCCCCTGTCCGGGTAACATATCCTTTGCCAGCCACAAACACTTCGTAGTTTCCTGCCCATCTGGACTTACGAAAGTAGCCACTCTCTGAAAATGCATTTCGCTGAAATTCAGGTGCACTTATTATCTCATTACCTCCGGCTGCTAAACCGGTAGGCACAACCCTCTGCTCTTATCCTTAAAGGCTCCTGCTGTTACGTTTCTCATAATCGACTGCAGCTCCGAGGATAGTCATCGCACGAAATGGGATTCTGCCACCCTGTCATAGACAAGGCGATATAAGCTCGTGGGATATGCGTGTCCTATTAAGTTGTCATAGATCAGTTTGGTTTTCTGACCTCTACAGTAGTTCAAGATTTAATGTTCTTACCTTATATAACCTGTTTTACTGTATTGCTTGGTCATCAACCATGACTATATTCTACTTAAATAATTCACTTCTCTTTATCCCCTGATGGCAGAGTTTATTCCCCTTACAGCAGAGTTTATACGCACTAGAGATTTTCAATAATACCTTTGAATATCCTTAATGCCAGCTCTTTTTTATCATTAGATAGTCCTTGAAAAATCCTTGATAACTCACTATTTTCATCTATTTTTCCTGTTACGATATAATCCATTGATGTGTCAAGTGCCTCTGCTATCAGCACAAGTGTGTCAATCGAAGTTCCTTTTTTCCCTTTCTCAATACTGTTTATTGTTTTATGCGACATTCCAATCACTTCCGCCAGACCTTCCTGTGTAAGCTTCTTTTTCTTTCTAAGTTCAGCAATTCTCTTTCCGCTCTCTTCAATGTTGTAATACATAAATCCTCCTTGCCGCCCTTGGAAACGAACAAGTCGGATTACCTTTACAGCACTAAAAAAGACGCACGAGGAAACCAGTATCATAAATACTGTTCGTTTCCCCTGCGTCTCTGGTGCTTCCATCTTACGATGTGCCCTTATCAGGTGGGCTGTAATTTAATTGTCAATCGTTATATTCTTAAAATCCTATCCTCAGAATGTTCCTTCATCATTCCCTCGGAATACTTCTTGAGTATCATCACTCGCTTGCATCTGTCACACTTAATTCCAATATTCTGAAGTGCTACAGCGGAATCATCACCGCATACAAAGTATTCCATCATTAACTTGTTGCATTTTTTACATCTAATTTCTATAACATTTCCTTTGTTCAATTCAGTTCGCTCCTTATTCATACAAAATCATCAATCTACAATTCT
>OMBP01000732.1_pt1 | contig 18449 bp, 9 predicted proteins | sample 1644911 | NCBI WGS metagenome assembly OMBP01 (sample SAMEA103958122, study PRJEB25191) | human gut metagenome | biome: human-associated habitat [ENVO:00009003]; feature: intestine environment [ENVO:2100002]; material: feces | place: Germany | collected 2013/2015 | reverse complement strand
GCGGAAGGCGACCAGCGCTCCCTGTGGGGCGAGGCATGGCGCAGATTCAAAAAGAATAAGGGAGCCGTGATTGGACTGGTGCTGCTGGTCGTGCTGACGGTGATCTTGGTGGGCGCGCCACTGTTTATCTCCTATGATAAGGCAATTACACAGAATATGGATTTAATGCTTGCAAAGCCCTCCGTAGGGAATCTTTTCGGCAACGACGGATACGGACGTGACATTTTCGCGCGTATTATCTACGGTGGACGTGTTTCCATTGCTATTGCGATTCTTGCGACGATTTCTTCATGCCTGTTTGGCAGCCTTCTCGGTGCAGTCGCTGGCTATTTTGGTGGCAAGGTAGACAGCATTATCATGCGGTCGCTGGATATTTTTATGTCGGTTCCTGACATTCTTTTTACCATGGCGGTCGTATATGCGTTGGGTGCCAGCTTTACCAATTTGATCATTGCGCTGACTTTGGCGTATTTTACCAACTATGTCCGGCTGGTTCGCTCTGAGGTACTTACGCTTTCTGAACAGGACTATGTCGAGGCGGCAAAGGCTGGCGGTTCGAGCGGATTTCGCATCATTCTCTCACATATTATCCCCAATGCAATTGGCGTTATTATTGTCAACACCACGTTGAACATCGCAAAAATTATTATCTATGAATCGACACTGAGTTTCTTGGGCCTCGGTATGCCGGCCCCCCAGCCGGAGTGGGGGCAGATGCTTTCGGAGGCTCGCGAATTTATGAGAAAAGCGCCTCATTTGATGGCATTTCCCGCACTATCTATCATTGTTACGGCCTGCTCAGTGAATCTTATCGGCGATGGTCTGCGCGATGCGTTGGACCCGCATTTGAAGTCATAAGGTACGCCACGGGAGGGGAGCTATAATGGAAAATGAAAAAAGCCCGATTTTGGAGATTAAGGATCTTCGGGTTACTTATGAAACTGACATAGAGGTTGTGGAGGCTGTCAACGGTATCAGCTTTCAAATCGAAAAGGGAAAAACACTCGGTCTCGTCGGCGAGACCGGCGCTGGCAAGACGACAACAGCGCTGAGTATTCTTCGCCTTTTGCCGGAAACGACAGGTCGTATTAAAGGCGGAGAGATCTGCTTTGAAGGCGAAGACTTGCTCCATGTTGACGAGGAGCAAATGCGGGGCGTGAGAGGAAACCGCATCTCTATGGTATTTCAAGACCCGATGTCTTCGCTGAATCCGGTCTACACAGTCGGCGATCAAATTGGAGAGGCAATTCGACTTCACAGGCCTGAACTATCTAATGATGCCGTAGAGCAGCGAATCGACGAGATCCTCCAGTTGGTCGGCATTATGCCATCGCGAAAGCACGAGTATCCACATCAGTTTTCAGGCGGTATGAAGCAGCGCGTTGTTATCGCTATGGCGTTGTGCTGCGAGCCAGAGCTGCTCATTGCGGATGAACCGACAACTGCATTGGATGTCACGATACAGGCTCAGGTTCTGGCCATGATCGCGGAACTTCGGAGTCGGCTCGGAACCTCAATGCTGATGATTACACATGATTTGGGCATTGTTGCGCGAACCTGTGATGATGTGTGCGTGATGTATGCAGGAAAAATCGTAGAGGCTGGTACCGTAGAGGATATTTTTCTCGCGCCGTCGCACCACCCCTATACAGAGGGTCTCTTTGGTTCCATTCCAAATCTGACAACAAAGGCACGCCGACTTAAACCTATTTTAGGTCTTATGCCGGATCCTACAAATTTACCAAAGGGATGCGAATTCGCACCGCGCTGTGAAAAGTGCATGGAGATTTGTCGAACGGAAAAGCCAAAAATATGCGGCGAGGGGAGTCATAAGCTCTACTGCCATCTATTTGATCCGGATAGGCAAAAAACAGGTGTAGGAGGGAATACGAATGGATGATAAGGGCAACGCACCTCTGTTAGAAACAATAGACCTGAAAAAGTATTTTAAGGTGGGAGGTGGCACACTGCATGCTGTTGATTCAATCAACATTAAGCTCTATCAGGGTGAAACGCTTGGTGTTGTTGGCGAGTCAGGCTGCGGAAAGTCCACATTGGGCCGTACAATCCTCAAGCTTATTGAGCCGACCGCCGGTCATATTATCTACGACGGAAAAGACATTACCAGCCTCAATATCCGTAAGATGCGGCCGTTGCGCCGCGAAATGCAGATCATCTTTCAAGATCCTTACTCAAGCATTGATCCACGAAAATCCGTGATTGAAACGATCTCGGAATATATGTTCATCCATAAGTCTTATCCGACGCGGCGCGAAATTATGAACCGGGCGGTTGAGCTGATGGATATGGTTGGGCTTGCCAGACGTTACGCTGATGCTTACCCTCACGAACTTGACGGAGGGCGCCGTCAACGTATCGGCATTGCGCGTGCGCTGTCGCTGCAGCCACGCTTCATCGTTTGTGATGAGCCTGTTTCTGCACTTGATATGTCAATTCAGGCCCAAATACTAAACCTTTTGATGGACCTTCAGGATGAACTAAATCTGTCCTATATGTTCGTCACGCACGATTTATCCGTTGTCAAGCATATCTCAGACCAAATTATGGTCATGTATCTAGGAACCTGCATTGAGTTTGCAAGTTCTGACGAATTGTTTCAAAAGCCGCTCCACCCTTATACAAAGGCCCTCTTGGCCGCTATCCCGGAGCCTGATTTGGAGAGTCGCAAAAAGGGTTTCCAGCTCATTCGGGGTGAGGTATCCAGCCCGATCGACCCAAAACCAGGCTGCCGATTTGCTGGCCGCTGCGAGCACTGCATGGCGCAGTGCCTTGAAAAGACACCGGAATATGTGGAGACGGAACCGGGTCACTTTGTGGCTTGCCACTTGGTGAACGGGCGATAACAATACAACTCATAGGAGAATACATAATATGATGGACACCTTGAAAATGGACATTGACGCGTTGCTCGGTGAGCGATGGTTCCCAAAGGAAACATCCTTTGAGGAGGATATTACAGAGTATTGGGGTGAATGGGGCGTTTGCTCTGAGGTTGAAACGCTGCGTGCAGTTTTGATGCGTCGCCCCGGGAAGGAAGTTGTAAGCTTTGATCCAAAAGCAGTTCGTTTTTCAGACGAGCCGATCGACGTTGAGCTTATGCGCCGACAACACGATAATGTGGCTAAGGTCTATACGGACTTTGGCGCAAAGGTTTACTATGTAGAGCATCAGCTTGAAGACAGGCCAAATGCTGTTTTCTGCCGTGATTTGATGTTTATGACGCCGGAGGGGGCAATCATTACCCGCCCCGGCATGGCAGCTCGTCGCGGCGAGGAACGCTATGTTGCCGAAGCTCTTGCTAAAATCGGAGTTCCAATCCTCAAAACAATTGCCGGTGATGGTATGTTTGAGGGAGCAAATGCTATGTGGGTCGATCGACATACCTGTGTTGTTTCAACGGGGTCACGCTGCAATCGCAGCGGCTATGAGCAGGTTAAAACTGAGCTTGAGCGTATGGGCGTTACTGTTTATCATATGCAGCAGCCGTATAGCAACATCCACATTGATGGTATTATGAACGCAATTAGTCATGACAAGGTCCTTGTTCATGCAGCGCAGGTGCCTTATGACATCATTGATATGCTCAAGAAAAAGGGCTACGAGATTCTTGAGATTCCCTCCCGCACGGAGCAATTCAGAACATTGGCATGCAACTTTGTTGCGTTGGAGCCTAATCACATTCTTATGGCACAAGGGAATCCCCGTACACAGGAAATGTTGGACAAGCATGGCGTAAATATTGATACCGTGGATATCTCAGAAATTCTCAAGGGTCGTGGTTCTCTACACTGCATCACTGCGTTTTTAAAGAGAGGATAGGGTAAGCAATAATTAGCTTGCTCACCCGTGCGCTGCAGGGATGGATTGGAGCTGCAATACCACACACAAGCACTTGGGTCGTAACCGTCAAGACTGACGGTGGCTGGATTACGCATGGGACAATAGTGTCGGGAAGCTTCTCAGCTTCCCGACACTATAATGTTCAGGGGCGCGCAATAAACGACGATCAATGAACTGAAACACAGGTCGCCTTTTTGCTCTCATAGGTGTGAATCGTCTTGAGCACTTTTGCTACAATTTTGACCTTGGATTTAGGCACAACAGAGAAAACATTGCGGTAGAAATGCACCGTGCAGCGCTGGTATTTGGCGTCTGGAAACACCTCGCCCACGGCCTCCAGCATCCCCATGCACTTGTCGCCGACGATGAGCTTCACGCCATCCAAGCCGCGTCCGCGGAGCCACTGGAAGAAGCTGACCCAGCTGGCCTTGTCCTCTTTCATGCCCTCGGCAGCGCCCAAAACCTCACGAAAACCGTCCTCATTCACGGCGATCGCCACCAAAAGAGCAACATTTTCGTACTCTCCGCCCCAGTTGCGGCGCAGATAGATACCGTCCACGTAGACGTATGGATAGTGGCCGCCCTGCAAGGGGCGGTTGCGCCAGTCCTCGATGTGAACGTAGGCTTTCTTGTTCAGTTCGCTGATGGTGGCGGGCGAGACCTTGCTGCCCCACAGTGCCTCCGTGATGTCCTCCACTCGGCGCACGGAAACGCCTGCCAGGTACATCTCGATGAGGGCCTCCTCCACGCTGCTTTCCCGGCGGCGATACCGCTCGATGATGGCCGTCTCGAAGGACACGCCCTTGAGCCGGGGCATATGGAGCGTGACGTCGCCGGAGGTCGTGGTGAGGCTGCGGTCGTAGTGGCCGCTGCGGTAGCCCTGACGGGCCTCGCTGCGCTCATAGCGGGCCGCCTGCGTCAGCGACTCCGCCTCCTTTTCCAGCAGCTCGTTCAGGGTTTCCTCCACGCTGCCGCGAACCAATTCCTTGATTTGGCCCTTGATTACTTCCTCGTTTAGCTGTACAATTTTCTCGGACATAGTTTGCTGTCTCCTTTCGAATGTTTGTGTGGTAACTTCATTCTACCAGAGCCTGCAAGCTATGTCTTCTTTTATGCGATTTTCAATTTGCGCAAGTTATTGTACATTATCTTTTCCGTTCCTAGATTTTGACAAATTCTATGTAAGCCTAGCGGATCTCGGCGAATTTGGCGCTTAGCCGAACGCTATCCCCTAAGTTTGCTGAATTTAGTAAACGCAAAAATCTCATTGTTTGCCGAATTGTTCAGAGCAATTGTCTCCAACAAAAGTAGGCTACTTACCAAGTGATTGATGTGCTGTCGGTGGATGCTTTCAACAGAACTCTGGCCTCTCGAACCGAAATGGAACCATCTCCATCCAAATCCGCGCACATAAACTGTTTTTTTGTCAGAAAATCTGAATCCATGGACGCTCTCAAAAGTTGCCTTGCCTCTCTGACCGTCAACTGTCCATCGCTGTTCAAGTCACCCTTCACGGCCACTGTCACTTCTGTGATGTCAACAGGTATTATATACTGGTAGCTCCCATCCTCCCCAGCAGATGCTTTCAATCGCACATAGTCTCCGGTTGCATTCACATAAGCTACTACACAAGCATTTTTGCTGAACAGAGTCAATGTTTTATCACCAGTTTCTGAAATGTTAAAATGAGATACAATCCCTTCTTTCAGCGATGTTTCTACAGTAATACCGTCATTGTAATACAATACTATTTTGTCTCCCTCAACGGTCACATATGAAACCGGCATCTCAACAATTTCAATGTCAAAAGTAATGCTTGCATTGTTCACAGTCACTGTCAAGGTTTGCTTTCCCAATATAGTATTGTCAAATCCAGAAATCATATCTGCTGTCAAATCTGTTTCCTCTGTGGTCCCTCCGTTATAGCGAAGCATTATCCTACCACCACTTACATCCAACATGTCTCTATCTACCACATAGGAAGTTTTGGTAGGTAACGTCGATAGTATAATTTCCGCAACAGAATCTTCAGCACCACACAGGGTGCAGATATGTTTTTCATTATATGCGTGCTTTAGAGCAAAATTGATTGCCGTAACCCGTCTCAGCACGCCCGTTTTGTCAGATAGATACACATAACACATGTCGTTATCGTCATTGGGGCATATCACAAAGTCTATCTGATCTTTCTCTGCCGTTTTTCTGGCAATATACGCAATATTATCTTCGCTCGGAACACCACTGTCATCTGTCAGCGCATACAAGGTATACGTTTCCCCATCGATTACATCTTCACAGGTAACAGTATCCTTTTGGCAGTCCTGTAACTCTGCGGCAGCGGATTCCGTTGACGTATAAACCGCATAGGCACCGTTGACAAGAATCAGTTCCTGCGTTGCTGTGTCATGACCAATCGGATAGAAAACCAAAGAATAAGTCTTTTCCGGCACAAATTCAGGGAGTTCGATTTTCTCTCTTACACTACTATTTGCAGGCAGGTGAATAGACAATGTACTCAAGCCGATTTGCTGGCCGCTTTCATAAATGGCAATATAGGCCATATCCTCAATTCTGTCTGCGGCAGAATGGTTATATATCTCCAAGCTGACCGCATTTCCGCCGAGATCGAGCTGATACATTTTCGCTTCCAGGGCGGCCGCATAAACCGTTACAAGCACTTCCGCCTGCAGTCCGTCGATCTGTGCAGTAACAGTTGCCTGTCCCGGTGCCCTGGCAGTCAGTCCTCCGTCTTCCGTTACTGTTACAATGTTCATATCGCTGGTGCTCCATTGGACCTTATGCGTAGCATTACCAGATACCGAAGCCGATACTGCATAGGTTTCTTCCACAACCATCGACAGCGATTCCGTATTCAACTCCAAGCCAGTAGCCGGCGTATAAATCGTTATAGTATGATTTTCTGTAATGCCGTCTTCTGAACTTGCGGAAAGAATCACCGTTCCCTCTGCCACACCAGTCACAACGCCATTTTCATCCACGGTTGCCACTGCTTCATTGGAGGACTTCCATGTGAGGCGTTGATTAGTTGCAATGATAGGATAAACTTTCGCAGATAGTTTTTCTGCGGCCCCAATTGCAAGTTCGCCTGCTCCCCAAATGTCAATACCTGTCACCGGTATGTACCCATCCTTTTCAATGGTAGCACCTGTGTCTGTTTTTAGGCCCTCCTCCATGTCATCAAGATTCAGTTCAAACCCTACGCCGCTGGTCAACTGAACATCCCGGAATGCCTTACCGCTAACTGTGCCATTTTCATCTGTTGTGACCACAGAAATGCTCATCGTGCCATCGCCATATGGAATAATCTTGGCATAATATGCATCTGAGTTGAGAACAAAGCACTTGGTTTCGTTGTTTTCGCCCAGTAAGTACATCGTCCCGTACTCGCTGGAGGGCAGCGCAGTGTCCTCACTGGACAAAGATGCTACCAGAGAGTTGGTGGCTGCATTATAAACCTCTACCATCACAGGGCATGATGTATTGAACTGGGTCGTTTTTTTGCTGCTGCACTCCGCACTGACATATCGGACCAGAGCGTTCTTCGCGGTATCTGCATCAAACTCCTGCGCATATTGCAAAAGCATGATGTAGTTTACAAGGTCGAACCGCAGTTGCCTGCATTTGTCTCGATACGTGTCCTCTCCCGATGTCAGAAAATATTTAAACCAGTTGCTGAGGACGGGGTCATCCTTCGAAATTCCACTATACAGCAAAGAAAACATGCTTTTCTTCGTTTGGTCAGGAAATCCCGTGTCATCAAACATTTGGTTATAAAAGTCCGGGTATTTATCTTGAATATAATAATCAGAGATAAAATAGAACGCAGCATTCATGTGTTTCGCACGCGTCTCCAGCTTGTTATACAGCTCAATAATCATCGGGAATGCGCCAATGCTGTTTCCAAGAAATGCACAAAGCTTCCCTGCCGTCATAGATGTGTCGATGTTGTCCCATGCGGTGCTTACCTCCTTCAAAATTTTGTTGTCACTATCCTTGAAGGTATCCCGCAGCAGGTCCACACCTAAGCGAACGATGACCTTGGCACTTGACAGACCGGTGTCTGTTTTTGCGAGATACACCGCTTTGCCTTCGGCCTTCAAGGTCTTTACCAGTGTGCTAAGATTTTTTGTAGCGTTCTTAAAATCAATATAATCTGCATATTGGGTCAGGCCCGCATAGGACTCTTGCGCTATGCTTGTATCAAGTGTTGCCTTCAGCAAAGGCTTTGCATAGGAATACACCGTTCCTCCGGCTGCATCGGCTGCGGTCAGCAGTGTTTGATAGGCCAAGGCCGCCGCGCTGGAGTAAAACGGGCTGCATTCGCTTCTCTTCTTCAGATATTTGTTGATTTGCGGATACCAACTGATGATCTTCTCATACAGATCTGTCTCCTGACGAATTATATTTTGATTGATACTACCCTTGTACTCTGTAACCTCGCCCAGTGCATCGTCGATCCCTGTGGCAAACGGCTTCAGACTGTCAAAAAACAGAATATCCTCCAGAGCCTGCCGCACCGTTGTCTGCTTATCGTTCAGCAGCACTGTTGCCCCGTTCATATCTGTCACCGGCAGGTACATCGGCTGATCCAGAATGGCAAGCGCCTTCTCCTTGGTCAGATTACTGATTCCATTTTCTTTTGCCCAACGGAGCAAGATTTCGGCATACTGATCGTCGGTGCCGTCGGGGATGCCGGGCTTAGTGGGGTCATCTCGCCTCCAAAACAGGATCCCCTTTTTGGAATAATCCAAAACATCATCTTCATCTGCGTAGCTGCAAACATCAAACTCCCATTCCGTCTTATCGTTCAGGCCGAAAAAGTAAATTCCATCCTTTGTCTTAAAGGCCCGTGGAGTGATGGTCGCCGTATAGGCACCGTCCTTCAGGTTCCACTCAGAAATGTCAATGGTAACCTTTTTCCCATCAATAGAAATATTGCTCGCACTGGCAGTCGTTAGGTATTGCGCAACAATGTTGTCATCCCCATCCCGCAGGTTGATAGTTCCCAGGCCGAATTCGACTTCCTTATTGAACAGTATTTCAATCTTAGTATTGGGGCGGATCGTGGCGTGGTTGGGTGTGATCTTGACGATCCGGAGAAGATTATCCCGAGCCTCCATTCCCGGATCCCACGGACACTGGTCAAGGGTCTTGAAGGTGTAGCCATACTTTTCCGCATAATCCTGCGCCGTGGAGTCGATGTAGCCATAAATCGTGGTCTGTGTGGGAGAACCAAGGGTGTTTTTATCTTCATATATTTCGCACTCTGGATTCAGCATCGCAAGAGCTGTTAGATTATCACAACCATAGAATACTTTGGACCCCATACTAGTCACGCTATTTGGAATCGTTATGCTCGTTAAGCTCTTGCAGCCATCAAATGCACCATTCTCAATGCTCGTTACACTATTCGGAATCGTCACGCTTGTCAAGCCGCTGCAGTCAGCGAATACCCCGATTCCAATGCTCGTCACGCTACTCGGTATCATCACACTCGTCATGCTGCTGCAGCCACAGAATGCATTGGGCCCAATGCTCGTCACACTATTCGGAATCGTCACGTTCGTCAAGCCCGTGCAGTGATAGAAAGCATTGCGCCCAATACTGGTCACACTATTCGGAATCGTCACGCTCGTCAAGCCGCTGCAGCCATCGAATGCATATTTCCCAATGCTCGTCACGCTATTCGGTATCATCACACTCGAACCTGTGTAGCCACAGAATGCATTGGGCCCAATGCTCGTCACACCATCTGGAATCGCCAAATCTGTTACAAGTATGCCATTCACATACAGATTATGAGCACAATACAATGGATTTGCTGAACCATACAATCCAAAATTAATTTTACACCATGCCGCAATATCTGTTATATGCACCTCCTTTAGATTGTTGCAGTCCTCAAAAGCATAGCTCTCAATGCTTGTCACGCTATTCGGAACTGTCACGCTCGTCAAGCTGCTGCAGCCACAGAATGCATTGGTCCCAATGCTCGTCACACCATCCGGAATCACCAAATCCGTTAGAAGTGTGCCATTTACATACAGATTATGGGCGTAATACAATGGGTTTGATGAATTAAACAATCCGAAATTAATTTTACACCATGTCGCAATATCTGTGATGTGCACCTCCTTTAGATTGTTGCAGTCCTCAAAAGCACTGTTCCCAATGCTCGTCACGCTATTCGGAATTGTCACACTTGTCAAGTTGCTACAGTGAATGAATGCACCGTTTCCAATGCTCGCTACGCCATCCGGGATCACCAAATCCGTTACAAGTGTGCCGTTCACATACAGATTATGAGCATAATACAATGGATTTGATGGATACACCTCAAAAACGATTTTACACCATGCCGCAATATCTGTTATATGCACCTCCCTAAGATTGTTGCAGTCGCCGAAAGCTTCGTCCTCAATGCTCGTCACGCTATTCGGAATCGTCACGCTTGTCAAGCTGCTGCAGTTATAGAATACTCTGTACATAATACTGGTCACACTATTCGGAATCGTCACGCTCGTTAAGCTGCTGCAGTCAGAGAACGCATAGGGACGAATGCTGGTCACGCTATTCGGAATGGTCACACTCGTCAAGCTACTGCAACCACGGAATGCATAATTCCCGATGTGGGTCACACTATTCGGAATCGTCACGTTCGTCAAGCCCGTGCAGTGATAGAATGCACCGGTCTCAATGCTCGTTACACTATTCGGAATAATTACGCTCGTCAAGCTACTGCAACTACTGAATGCACCATGCTCAATGCTCGTCACGCCATTTGGTATCGTTACGCTTGTCAAGCTACTGCAGCCAGAGAATGCATATTCCCCAATGCTGGTCACGCTATTTGGTATCGTTACGCTTGTCAAGCTACTGCAGTCAGAGAATGCATATTCCCCAATGCTGGTCACGCTATTTTTTAGAATTACTTCTTTTATACTCGAGTAACTTGACGCCCATGGTGTTTTTTCTTGCCAGGTGTAATCCCACATATCCCCCGTCCCAGAAATCGTCAGTGTACCCTCCGCATCCAATTCCCAAGTCAGATTGTCGCCGCAGCTGCCACTGGAGACATTTTCCGCAGCCATTGCGCTCACGGGCAGCAGTGTCAGCAGTATGCATAGGCACAGCAGTGCACTAACAAGTCTTTTCATTTGCGTTCCTCCAAGATTATATATGTTTCTCAAGTGATCAGCGTCTGAGTGGAGCCAAAGAAGGCTATTCCACTTTTTCAGACCTTGCCGCACACGCCGCCGGACAGCAGCATGCGCGCGTCAAGGTTTCTATATTTCTAACCCCTCCTCAGCTTTTCCAGAATATCCAGGTATTCCTCCGGTAAGGTCAGCTGCGGTTGATTGGCGATTTTCCAGCCCAGCGGATCCGTGCTGCGGCGCACCTCCTCCAGCATATCCGGTATAGCCAGCAGCTTTTCCCGGCAAACCTGCGCGCTGACGTCATCTCCCGACTGCCAATAAAACAGCATGGCCGTATACAGCTTTTGAAAATAGTCGCCGTATTCGGCAAGCGTATAACGGCTGCAGGCAATGGCCGACTCCTTCTCCTGCATCATGGCTCGTATATTCCCCGACGCATACGCTGCGTTGGCCTTGGCGTCATGGCCCAGCGCTGAGTATGGGCTGCACGCCAGCAGCTGGTCCGCCACCGCGTTCAGCTGCTCCGCGTCATCCAGGGTGGTAAGCTGTTTTTCCAGCGCCCGCGTGTAAAACGGCGTAACCCGTAAAGCGGCCTGTGCGTTGCCCGTCAAAAACAGGAGGTCCCCTATGCTGAGCCAGAAGCTCACAGCAAGAAAGCAGTAGGCCAGAAGTGTGACAGACATGGCTCCCGTTCTTCGAAGCCGGCAGCACTTCCCACCGTCTATTTGCAGCGCAGGCAGCAGAAGAAGCCAAATCGCCAGAAATTGCAGGTCAAAGTCAACCAGCGCATGTCCCAGCAACACGACCAACAGCATACGCTGGCGCATGGATGCCGATCGGCTGAAAATCCCGTGTATACCCGCGGCAGCGCAAAGGCCAGCTGGGAGCCATCCCACGTCGATCAGCAGCTGCAACAATTCATTGTGCACATAGGCCACGCTGTAAACACCGTGCTGGAAGCTTCCCTGTAAGGCATAATAGCCCATATAGCCTACGCCAAAGGGATGCTTCAAAATGACAGGAAGCAGGTCCTTTGCATACAGTATGCGTCCCAGCAAGGTACTGGAACCAGCCGCGGCCGGGTCGTAATGCTCACCCCCACTGAGGAAATATGTCAGCACGGCATACAGCCCTGCGGCTGCCGCCAGGCAGCAGAATAAAAGAAGAGCACACTTCCCGCTGCGACCCATTATGCCAACTGCCGCCAGCACTGCCAGCAGGAGCAGCATAGCCCCGCGGCTGCCGCTTTCCAATACACCGAAAATCAGTAACGCGCAGAGGGCGTATTCGCACCAGGAGCGATTCTGCTGTGTGCAGACCAGCACCAGTGCGGCAATCAGAAACACCGCGAAGGTATTCGGATATTCAAAAAAACCGGCCAGACGCTGATTCACCAGAACCATATCCTGCAGGCCGGGGATCTTTCCCATCAGAAAACTCAGCAATACCATTTCCCCCGCTCCCCAGGGAAGCAGTGCGTAAACGGAATCGCGTTCTCCCGGAGCAACTTGTAACAGGGCCAATACATACAAAAGCAACGGAAATGTGTGTACAAAGCCAAACGGAGCCATTCCCTTGTCTGCGGCCCAGGCCACGCTGCACGCATAGGCCAGCGGCAGCAGCAAAATCGCCACAGTTGATAAATTCCAGCGGAACGTGAGCTGACCGTTTCTTTTGAATGCAGACGCGATGTACCAAACCAGGTAAATACCTACCGGAACAGCGGCAAATGAATAAAAACCGCCGGAGGCAAAGGGAAGTACGAATCCCAGCCATGCCAGCGATTTTGCATCGCCCGGCACGGCGGCCTTCCGCCTATGCAGAATAAGCCACCCCAGAACACCGTTTACCAGGCAGATCGCCCCATACAGCAGGAGCTTGCGGGCAAGGGGGCCGAGCAATGTCTGAAACAGCATAATTTCCTCCGAAATCTGAAAATACAGAAAGGGAACACCCAGATCAGGGCTTTTGCACTGGGTGTTCCCTTTTCCGCTATCTTGGAAACCCAACGATTTCCTTACTGCGTTATGTTATACGGTGTGCTTTTTCTTGTTCAGCACCACTGCCCCGCCCATCGTTGCCAGGACGGCCATGGCGGCATAGAGGACTACGCCGGCATCTCCGGTTTTCGGAGTCGTGGGTTGATCGGGCTTGGCGGGTTGATCGGGCTCGCCGGTCGCGGGAATGGTCTCTGTGCGGGTCACACCGCAGATGGTGCAAGTGAAGGTTTTTTCGCCCGTCTCTGCTGCAGTGGCCTCCTTGGTGATCTTCCCCTCATCCCAATGGTGACCGGTGGCGGGGATCGTCACATCAGCAGCCTCTTTTTCACCGACCTCATCAGTGAAGTTCTTCTGGCAGCGAGCACAGCTCCAGTATTCCGTGTTGCCATCTTCGGTGCAGGTGGCAGCCTTGGCGGCATGGTGGGTCATGTCGTGGCCCAGAGCCTTGATAACCTGACCGTCAGCGATCTTTTTACTGCAGTCCAGGCACCAGGTATCGCCGCTGTAGCCGTCCTCGGTGCAGGTGGCATCCCTCTGACCCCGCACTTCGGTGTTTCCAGCATGGTTGTCGGGGTCCACCGGCAGCGTCACATTCTGCACCTCACGGGTACCGGCCTCGTCAACGAAGCTCTTCTGGCAGCGAGCACAGGTCCAGTATTCGATGTTGCCCTCTGCAACGCAGGTGGCAGCCTTGGCGGCATGGTGGGTCATGTCATGACCCAGAGCCTCAAGGACTTCCTCCTCCGTGGTCTGGCAGCGCAGGCAGGTATGATGTCTCAGGCCCTTTTCCGTGCAGGTGGCAGCCGTGTCCTCGATCCACTGATCCCAATCGTGGCCCAGAGCAGGAGCCACCAGAGACGTCAGCTCCAGTGCACCGGCAGCATCGCTGTAATCCTTGCCGCACTTGGTGCAGTGCCAATACTCTACGGTACCATCGTTCGTGCAGGTGGCGGGCACAGCGTCATGATGGATCATGTTGTGGGTGTGATCCAGCTTGGGAATCTCCACGCCCTCCTTGGCATACTGGCAGACGGTGCACTCCTCATGCTTCATGCCGGTGCTTTCCTCGGTGGGCTCTCTGTCGATTACCCACTGGAAGTCATGAGCGGCCACATCCGTCTTGCTGCCGCAGTCGCAGGCGTGCCAATGATTTTCCGCGTCACTGGACCAATTCTTGCTGTAGTTGTGGCCCTGGGCGGGCAGAATGGTGTCCGCCTCTGTGATCTCCTTGGTGCAGGCCTGATCGCTGAAGAACTTGCCGCAGCGGGCGCAGGTCCAATACTCGATGTTGCCGTTTTCCTCGTGGGTAGGCTCCACGCGATCATGGTGCCGGCTGTCGTGGCCCAGGGCATCGACAACGGGGATCGCATCAATGGCGTTGCCATCCTTATCCAGCATCTGGCCGCAGGCATCGCAGGTGTAGTACACCTCGCTGCCCGGCTCAGTGCAGGTAGCGGCAACTGCCGGATGCTCCGTTTTCGCGGTGTGGGGGCATGTAATGGTCAGCGTGGCAGTGGCTACCGCCGTATCCTCCCAGTACTCGTCGCTGCCCTGGAAAATATCCGCTGTGATCAGAAGGGTCTTCAGGCCAAGCGTATACGTTCCCGCAGGCGTGTTTGCCGGGATGGTGAAGGTAATGTCGCAGATGTGGTCTGTCTCGTAGTTGTCCGGGGTAAAGGACATCCACGCGACCTTACCGCTGCCGATCTGGAAACCGGGCAGGTCCTGCGACGAGACAGCGGTTCCCTTGATGCCGCCTTCCTCGACGACGTTGGCCTCAAAGGAGTCCAGGGTGATCTTCTGATTGACCTTGATGGAGACGATGACGGTCTGTTCCTGATCGGACACATAGACAGTCGGCTTGTCCAACTCAGCCGAGAAGACGGCCCCTCGGTTGTTGCTTTCGTTGGCCGCCAGTGCCGGCACGCAGAGCGAAACGCTCAGCAGTACCACCAGCAGCAATGCCAACAATCGCTTGCTCAGGTGTTTCATGCTGTGATCTTCCTTTCTGTTATTTTCCAACACGCTTTCCGCGTGTGTTGGACAGTTTTACATGGGTGGAAGCTGCCGCTCACCACTTCACAGCGGCACTGTTGGTGACGGCGGAGAGGATCTGCCGGGCTTCCATGGCGCTGATCTTCCCGTCGCCATTGAGGTCGGCGCAGAGCATTTGCAGAGCGTCCAGACTGTCGGCGCGGGTAACGGCTGTCATGACCCGCCGTGCCTCCTTGGCCGTAAGCTTGCCGTCGCCGTCCAGGTCGCCGCGCACTGCCACAGTGACCTCCGACACGCCCTCAGGCAGGGTATAGCTGTAGCTGCCGTCGGCGTTGGCGGTGGGGGTCAGGCGAACGTAGTTCCCATCCGCGTCCTTATACGCCGCCACGCAGGCCCGGTCACAGGTCACCATCAGCGTCTGCCCGTCCACCCGACATGCCGGCGCGTTCTCCCCACCGATAACATTCAATTCCACAGGACCTGTCCGGCCGAAATGAATGGTGGCATTCAGCAGCGGCTCGTTGTAGTTACTGATTTCTATTTTCTGCCACTGCTCCTCTGTTCCGGGGTAATAGACATCCTGAAGACTGGTGCAGCCGTCAAACGCACTGTATCCAATATTCGCTACACTGCTTGGAATATTCAAACCGGTCAGGGAACTGCAGCCGTAAAAGGCGTAGTCTAATATGTTGGTTACACCATCCGGAATGTCCACGCTTTTTAGGGAACTGCAGTTATAAAAGGTGCTCCCTCCAATGCTGGTCACACTGTCCGGAATATTTATGGTGATCAGGGAACAGCAGTCGCTAAAGGCACTGTTCCCAATGCTGGTTACACCCTCTGGAATATTTACGCTGCTCAGGGAACTGCAGCCGCTAAAAGCACCGCTCCCAATACTAGTCACACTGTCCGGAATCCTTATATTAACCAGGGATTCGCAGCTGTAAAAAGCCCAGACTCCGATTCCTGTAATACTTTCCGGCAACTCGATTTCCTTCAGCGATGTACAATTAGCAAAGGATAGGTATGTTATATCCGTTACACTGTCCGGAATATTGATTTTTCCCAGTGATGTACAGCCTTGAAATGTTCCGGCTGGAATAGCAGCCAGTCCCTGGGGCAGAGTTATGTCTGTCATGGTTTTTAAGCCAGAAAATGCTTCGTTTGCCATTATGCGAGTTCCAGCTCGGACCGTATAGCTTGCGGCAGAATCTTCGCCTGCCACTGAGATTAGATACGGCCCTGCATACAGGATGTTTTCCACCCAGTTATCAGCGTTATTGTAGTAGGCCGATCCATCAACGACCCCTGCTCCAATTGCTGTGAGTTGTCCCGGCCAAGCAATATTCGTCAGAGCTTTGCAATTCGCAAAAGCACAGTCTCCGATTATAGTCACATCCTCTGGAATGTTCACACTGGTCAGAAAACTGCAGCCTCTAAAGGCATAGTCTCCGATACTGGTCACACTGTTTGGGATTGTCACACTGGCCAGAGAACTGCAGCCCTCAAAGGCACAGTTCCCAATACTAGTCACACCGTTTGGAATGTTCACACTGGTCAGAGAGCTGCAGTCGCTAAAGGCATCGCCACCAATGCTGGTCACACCATTTGGGATGCTCACGCTGGTCAAAGAACTACAACCGTAAAAGGCTCCCCACCCAATGCTGGTCACACTGTCTGGAATGCTCACACTGGTCAGGGCGCTGCAGTCGCAAAAGGTATAGTTTTCAATGCTGGTCACACCGCTCGGGATTGTCACACTGGTCAGGGAACTACAGCCGTAAAAGACCCGCTGCCCAATGTCTGTTACGCTGTTAGGGATTGTCACACCGGTCAAGGAACTGCAGCCGCTAAAGGTACCGTACCCAATGTAAGTCACGCCATTTGGAATATTTACGTTGGTCAGAGAGCCGCAGTTCTCGAAGGCACCGCTCCCAATGCTGGTCACACTGTCCGGAATTGTCACACTGGTCAGGGAACTGCAGCCGTAAAAGGCATAGTACCCAATGCTGGTCACGCTGTCCGGAATACTCACACTGGTCAGGGAACTGCAATCGGAAAAAGCATAGCTCCCAATGCCAATCACGCCATTGCCTATTATGACCGTCTGGATACGATCGGCATATTCATGCCAGGGTGCGAATTCCGGGTAGCTATAGTAGTCCGTCATATCCCCTGTGCCGGAGATAGTCAGGACTCCGTCGTCGGACAGTGTCCAGGTCAGATTTTCGCCGCAGGTGCCGGACGCAGTGTCGTCCGCCCAGCCAGCGGTGGGCAGCATGGTCAGCAGCATCAGTGCCGCCGCCAGCAGACAAAGCACCCTTTTAGCGTGTTTTCTCATTTCTTGTTTCCTCCTTGTTGTATGTTGTACTGTTTATTGCTGCAATGGTTTCAACTCCGTTACAATTCGGCCAATGTAATTGACACGCCTGCCACGGGGGACTATAATATGTTATGTTATTCCAAAAGAGCCTGGAGGGTATCCCATGAAACTGTTCTGCGCGGCACTCACCGCCGCTCCCGTTACCGGCGATAACAGCATCGTCCCCATCGCCATCATTGCCATGGCCGTTGTGGTGGTCATTGCCGCCGTACTGCTGCTTACCTCCCGCAAAAAATAAGTGCCGCCTACCCACCGCTTGTCATGTACAGGCGGTCTTTTTTTATTTCTGGGCGGCCCATTTCCTTCCTTAACCTATATAACGATTTTCGTCCGGGAAATGCAACACCTCCCGGGAAAATTCTACGCCAAGGTCAAAAAAATTCGCGCAATTTGGCATATGTAACAAAATTTTTCGTATTTTCTTCTTTCGCTTGTATCATTCATCATAATTATGGTATGCTGGGCTTGCGGCGGGGGCGGAGAATCCCCAGCCGCAGGATAAAAAACGAAAAACAGCTAAGGAGGAGCAACAGAATGAGAAAATTCCGTATTCTGGCACTGATGCTGGTACTCATCATGGTACTGGCAGGCTGCGGTACCGGTAATTCTACCCCCGCGGCCAAAGACATCGTGATCCTGTACACCAATGACGCCCACTGCGGCATCGAGGATGGCATGGGCTACCAGGGCCTTTCCGCCGCCAAGCGTGCGCTGCTGGCCGCAGGCAATAAAGTCCTGCTGGTAGATAACGGCGACGCCGTTCAGGGCGACACCATCGGCACCCTTTCCAAGGGCGAGTACATCATCGACATCATGAACAAGCTGGGCTACGATGTAGCCACCCCCGGCAACCATGAGTTCGACTACGGCATGGACCAGTTCAATAAGCTGGTTGAAAAGGCCGACTTTGACTACATCAGCTGCAACTTTGTAGACAAGGACGGCAACCCCGTGCTGAAGCCCTATATCATCAAGGAAGCCGACGGCGTAAAGATCGCCTTTGTCGGCATTTCCACCCCCAAGACCATCACC
>OMBP01000728.1_pt1 | contig 18631 bp, 18 predicted proteins | sample 1644911 | NCBI WGS metagenome assembly OMBP01 (sample SAMEA103958122, study PRJEB25191) | human gut metagenome | biome: human-associated habitat [ENVO:00009003]; feature: intestine environment [ENVO:2100002]; material: feces | place: Germany | collected 2013/2015 | reverse complement strand
AAAAACCTCCCGAATGGTGAAACTGGCGGAGCTCAGACCTCCAACGGGTGGCCCAGCGGATAGGACGCCGCAGCCATGCGCTTGCCGCCCTCCGCCTGGATCTCCGTGAGATACAGGCTCTCTCCCCTGCCGCAGGCCACCTGGATGCCCTGCTTCCCGGCGGAGAGCACTGTACCGGGCGCCGCGCCGGTCTGTTCGCCGGGGGCGGTGCGGTAGACCTTGAACCGCTGCCCTGCCAGCTCGCAGGCCGCGCAGGGCCAGGGAATCAGTCCCCGGACCTGACAGTCGATCTCCCGGGCGGAGCGGGTCCAGTCGATGGGGGACATCTCTTTTGTCAGCATGGAGGCGTAGGTCTGACGGCTCTCATCCTGGGGTGTCCGGGCGGCTGTGCCGTTTCCGATGGCCGCCACCGCCTCGCTGAGGGCCTCTGCCCCCAGGTCCGCCAGGCGCACCGTCAGGGCCTGGGCGTCCTCGTCCGGGCCGATGGGAGTCTCCTTCTGCAGGATCACGTCCCCTGCGTCCAGCTCCTTCGCCATATACATGATGGAGACGCCGGTAGTCTCCTCCCCGTTCAGGATGGCCCAGTTGATGGGGGCCGCCCCCCGATACTTGGGCAGCAGAGACGAGTGGACGTTGATAGAGCCGTATCTGGGCGCCTCCAGAATGTCCTCCGGCAGGATGCGGCCATAGGCCGCCACCACCGTCAGCTCCGGTGCCAGGGACTGCACCAGCTCCAGCGCCGTGCCGTCCCGCATCTTCAAAGGCTGATAGACGGGAATATTTTCTGTCAAAGCAAATTCCTTTACAGGCGTTGGCACCAGCTTATGTCCCCGGTTTTTGGGCTTGTCCGGCTGCGTGAACACGCCGCAGACCTCATGGCCGTCGGCCACCAGCCGCCGCAAGGACGCCACGGCGAAGTCCGGCGTGCCCATGAACAGGATCCGCATGGGCTCACTCCCCTTCCTGAGCTTCTGCGGCCTCACGGGCCTCCCGCTCTTCCTGCTCCAGATAGTCCCGAAGCTCCTCATCAGAGAGGAAGTGGTCGATGTGCTCCACAAACAGATGGCCGTCCAGATGCTCGATCTCGTGGCAGAAAGCTCGGGCCGTCAGGCCCTCGCCCTCCACCTCGAACCAGTCGCCATACCGGTCCTGGGCCCGGACCCGCACCGTGTAAGGACGGGTCACAATACCGAACTTTCCGGGCACGCTGAGGCAGCCCTCCAACCCGGTCTGTTCGCCGTCGGTGGCGATGATCTCGGGGTTCACCAGCTCGATGATCTCGTCATCCTCGTTCATCACCACGCACACCCGGCGCAGAATGCCCACCTGGGGCGCGGCCAGGCCCACGCCGCCGGAGTCCAGCAGCGTGTCCTTCAGGTCGTCCAGCAGGGTGTGAAGCCGGCCGTTGAACTCCGTCACCGGGCGGCACACCTTGGTCAGGCAGGGCTCCCCCTGCAATACGATTTTTCTCAATGCCATGGTCGTATACCTCTTTTATCAGTCCATCAGATTACAATCGGTGTAAATATGCAGCGCTTTGTGCTCCGGCCGCCGGGAAAACTCCTTCATAAACGCCGACAGCAGGCCCCGCAGGGTCTTGTCGTTGCGGCCGATCACCGTTACCCGGTAGCGGTAGCGATTGTTGACCTTCACCACGGGAGCCGGGGCCGGGCCCAGAATATCCAGGGCCATGCCGCGATAGGGCTCCTGCCCGGCGGCGGAACGCAGTCCGTCCCGCAGACCGGCGGCGGCCCGGCGCACCGGACCCTCCTCGGGGCCGGTGACGGTGATGAAAAACTGGTCGGCAAAGGGCGGGTCCCGCCGCAGCTGCCGCAGGCGGATCTCGCCGTCGTAAAACCGGTCATAGTCCTGGTCCGCTGCGGCCAGGATCACGTCGTTCTGGGGGGTGTAGGTCTGGATCACCGCCCGGCCGGGCTTGTCCCCCCGTCCGGCCCGGCCCACCACCTGGGTCAGCAGGCTGAAGGTCCGCTCCGAGGCCCGGTAGTGGTCCACATACAGAGACATATCCGCCGCCAGGACGCCTACCAGCGTCACATTGGCAAAGTCCAGCCCCTTGGCCACCATCTGGGTGCCCACCATGATGTCATATTCATGCGCTGCAAATTTGGCAAGCAGCTTCTCGTGGGCGTCCTTGGCGGCGGTAGAGTCCTGATCCATGCGCAGCACCCGCGCCTCCGGGAAGAGCTTTGCCAGCTCCTCTTCGGCCTTCTGGGTACCAAAGCCCCGGTACTGCAGCTTGCCGCCGCAGGCCGGGCAAAGGGTGGGCGGCGGCTCCTGCTGGGAGCCGCAGTAGTGGCACAGCACCTTATGTGCTGATTTGTGGTATACCATGGGCACGCTGCACTTGGGGCACTTGAGCACCTCGCGGCAGTCCTCGCACTGGGCAATGGTCTGGTAGCCCCGGCGGTTGAGTAGAAGGATAGTCTGCTTTTCCGCTTCCAGATTGCGGCGGATGGCATCCTCCATGGCAAGGCTGATCTCCCGGGGGTTGCCGGAGGCAAGCTCGGCCCGCATATCCACGATCTGCACGCTGGGCAGCGGGTTGCCGCCGTAGCGCTTGGTCAGGCGCACCAGCTGGGTGCGTCCGTTCTGTGCAGCGTGGAAGCTCTCGGTGCTGGGGGTGGCGCTGGCCAGAAGCAGCAGGGCACCGTTTTCGGCGGCACGCTGCCGGGCGACCTCGTGGGCGGAGTAGCGCGGTGCGGATTCCGACCGGTAGGTGTGCTCCTGCTCCTCGTCAATGATGATAAGACCGATATTTTCCAACGGCGAAAACACAGCGCTGCGGGTGCCAACCACGATATCTGCACCGCCGTCCTGGATCATCTGCCATTGCAGCAGACGCTCGGTGTGGTTGAGCGCGGAGTGCTGCACCGCCACGCGGCGGCCGAACTGTCCTTTGAGCCGCAGGATCATCTGCGGGGTCAGGCTGATCTCCGGCACCAGCACCAGCGCCTTACGGCCAAGTTCCAGACAGCGGGAAATCAACTTTAAAAACACCAGCGTCTTGCCGCTGCCGGTAACGCCGTACAACAGAGCCGAATGGGGCGCAGCATCTTCTAGCTTGGGCAGCAGCGTGTCGTAAGCAGTTTGCTGCTGCTCCGTGAGGGTGATGGGGTCGTTACGCAGCGGGATGGAGGCGTACAGGTCGATGGACTTATTCACCTTGCTGCATTCCAGCACACCCTTGGTGCACAGGTTATCCAGCACGGCGCGGCTGATGCCCTTATCCTCCAGTTCGTTCAGGGTGCGAGGGCCGCCGCTCAGCAGCGCCACCGCCGCCAGCTGTTTTGCCGTAGGCTTTGGCTTTTGCGGCAGAGTGCCCACAAGCTTATAGGCATTTTCGGTGTGACGGGTAAGCTGCTTTTGCAGCACCGGGGTCACACCGTCTGCCGCCACGGCGGGCTTATACTGCGCACCATACGGAATGACCGCCTTGACGGCCTCGTAGTAGGTGCAGAAGGTGCGTTCCTTTAAAAAATACACCAGCCGCAGCAGCTCCGGGGTCAAGCAGGCCGAAGCCGGGGCTACGTCAAACAGATATTTCAGCTTGGAGTGCTCCGGCTCGGCATCGCAGGCCAGTACCACACCCATGCGGGCGCGGCTACCCTTGCCGAAGGGTACCAGTACCATGCTGCCCAGACGCACCACATTCTGGTGCTCCGGCAGAACGGCGTAGGTATACAGCTTATCAAAATGGAAGGTCGCATTGCTGACGGCAACGCCTACCGTTTTGGGCATTCGTCCAACTCCTTCAACGCTTGATTTTTCAGCCCTGCAGCCCGGCGCGCTGACAGATGACCTGATAAAGCTCTGCAGCGCAGGGCTCGATCTGGTTGTTGACCAGCTTTACGGTAAACTTATCCTGCTCGGCCAGCTCCTGCCGGGCGGTGGCGAGACGCTCCTGAATGCTTTCCTCAGTCTCGGTGCCGCGGCCGCGCAGGCGATGCTCCAGCTCCTCCACAGAGGGCGGCAGCAGGAACACGGTGGTAGCGCCCGGGAACATCCGGCGGATATTGGCAGCGCCGTGCACGTCAATGACCAGCACGACCACCTTACCAGCCTCCAGCCGCTTTTCCACCTCAGACTTCAGGGTGCCGTAGTAGTTGCCGTTATAGAAGTTGTGCTCCACCACCTGATCGTTTTCCAGCAGTTGCTGGAACTGCTCGCGGGTGCGGTAGTAGTAGTCCACACCCTCCTGCTCGCCGGGGCGCGGGGCGCGTGTGGTGGCAGAGACAGTCTTTTCGATCTCGGGGTGTGCCTCGCGCAGTGCCTTGACCACGCTGTCCTTACCAGTACCGGCTGCACCGGAAACTACAAACAGAAATTTATCATTCGCCATGAGATGTTTCTTCCTCCATTGATGCTCTACCCTCCTGCCCGGCGGCGCGGCTTGCCACCGTTTCGGGCTGAAGGGCAGACAGCACGACATGATCGGAGTCCATGATAAGCACAGCTCGGGTGCTGCGGCCGTAAGAGGCATCGATCAGCATCCCGCGCTCGCGTGCTTCCTTCACCAGACGTTTGACCGGTGCGGAGTCCGGGCTGACGACTGCCACCACACGCCCCGCACTGACCATATTGCCAAAGCCGATGTTGATGAGTTTCATAGGCTCCTCCACAACATATTATTCCAGATTCTGGATCTGCTCGCGGATTTTTTCGATCTCCGCCTTCATATCCACCACAATACGGGTGATATCCAGATCCTGACACTTGGAGCCGATGGTATTGGTCTCGCGGTTCAGCTCTTGCGTCAGGAAGTCCAGCTTGCGGCCCACGGGCTCGTCCAGCTGCAGGATATCGCGGTACTGTGCAATGTGGCTGCGCAGACGGACAGTTTCTTCATCCACGGCAGTCTTATCGCCAAAGATGGCGGCTTCGGTCAGCACACGGGCGTCATCGATGTCGCGATCCTGCAGGATGACCTTGAGTTTCTCGTACAGGCGGTTGGTGTAGTTCTCTACCCGGCCTGCACTCAGGCTCTCCACCTTGCCGACGCACTGTTCCAGAAACACAAGACGGCTTTCCACGTCTGCCTTCATCTTGGCGCCCTCGGCGGCACGCATCTCCACAAAGCGATCCAGCGCCTGCGCGGTGACGGCAGACACATCCTGCCACAGCTGCTCCTCGTCCACATCGGCGTGGCGGGTGGTCAGCACATCCGGGAAGCGGGTCAGAACGGCGGTGGACACATCATTTTTGACCCCCAGCTGCTCGGACAGGTCCCGCATGGCCTGCTGATAGCTGCGGGCAAGCTCCATGTTGACGGCGACCACGGTATCCGCTGCGTCCACGTTCTGGACGGTCATGCTAAGCTCTACCTTGCCGCGGGAGATCCGCTGGTTGAGCTGCTTTTTCAGGCGGCTGTCCAGAGAACTGCAGGTGCGCGGGATGCGGGAGGAATACTCGAAATAGCGGGAGTTCACGCTGCGCAGTTCCACAGTGATCTCACGGCCATTGAGCACGGCAGTTCCCCTGCCGAAACCGGTCATGCTTAAGATCATACTAGCTCCTATTCTTTTGCGGTTTAACTTCGGTTTTTCTGTATAGGTATCCGCTTTGGGCACACAAGCCCATGTTACGATACATATAGCATCATTTTACTATTCTTTTCTGAAAAATTCAAGGTGCAGACTGCATCCGTGCAAAAAACACAGTTTTCATTTTTACTGCTGCGCAGCCAAAACAACATGGCTGCGGCAGTTACCGCTTTTCCAGAAGTTTTCCCCTTGTAAAAAATATAACCCCGCGTTTTCACGCAGGGTCATAACATCAGTTCGTCTTATAAACGCAGGTCACACTGGTTTGCAGGATATCTGCATTGAGCAGCGTGCGCTCCACCCAATGGATGTTGTCGGCAATGGTATCCAGAGAAACCTCGTATTCCTTGGCAATGCTTTCCATCGTGCGGTACTCGTAGCGATAGATCAGGGTCAGGATGAGTTTATCCATCATGGAGATCTTGGTAAAGCGGGTCTTGCGCTTATGCTCCTGACGGTAAGCCTCATGCAGAGCCTTGAGCATCCGGTCAAATTCCAGCTTTGAAATGCCAAAATACAGTTGATAGTCCTGCTCCTGAAACTCAGCAATGCGCTGCTCCGGGATGCTTCGCATAGCATTTTCCTCCACATCATTTGTTGTATTGTACGGCTATACCAAACATTATAAAAGGTATTGGGCGGCAAGTCAATGTGTATGCAGAAGTTTTTCCGGGATTACCCGACAGAGTACGTCTTGTGCCTTTGCCGGATACGCAAAAAAGGCTGCTGCACAGCATTTTGTGCAGCAGCCTTGAAAGGGATTTATTTATCAGACAGGATGAGACTGGTTGGTGTAGTCCACATGATCGCCGTCCACGCCCTGCTTTTTGGCATTGCGCTTATCGAAGAACTTGGGAGCAACCTGCGGGAACATTGCGTAGGTCAGCACGTCCTCTTCCTGCGTTGCCCACTTGGCAGCTTCGGCCTTCAGCTTGTCCATCTCGGGCGCCAGCGTGTCGGCAAAGCGGCAGGTAATGGGCTGCTCGTCGCCAAGGATCTTCTTGGTGAACTCGGGCTTGATGGGAGCGGGAGTTTTGCCGTAGTCGCCGTGGACCAGACCCTTGAACTCCTTGGTGACCATCTTGTAGCGCTCGCCCATGATGACGTTGAACACCGCCTGCGTACCAACGATCTGGCTGGTGGGGGTGACCAGCGGCGGATAACCTGCATCCTCACGGACGCGGGGGATCTCGGCCAGCACTTCGTCCAGCTTGTCTTCCTTGCCGGCATCCTTCAGCTGCTTGAGCATGTTGGAGAACATGCCGCCCGGCACCTGATACAGCAGGGTGTTGGCATCAACGCCCAGGCTCTTGGGGCTGATCTGGCCGTTGGCGATGTACTTCTCACGCAGCTTTGCAAAGTAAGCGCGCACGACGTTCAGCTGCTTCAGATCCAGACCGGTGTCGTAGTCGGTGCCCTGCAGGGCAGCCACCAGGCTCTCGGTGGGCATATGGCTGGTACCAAGGCTCAGGGGGCTCATGGCGGTATCGATGATATCGGCACCTGCCTCGATGCCCTTGAGGATGGACATGGAAGCCAGACCTGCAGTGTAGTGGCTGTGGATATCCACAGGGATGCTGACGGTCTCCTTCAGCTTCTTGACCAGATCATAGCAGGTATAGGGAGTGAGCAGACCTGCCATATCCTTGATGCAGATGGAGTTTGCTCCCATCTCCTCCAAAGTCTTGGCGTAGGCTGCAAAGTACTCGTTGTTATGCACGGGGCTCAGGGTGTAGCTGATGCAGCCCTGCACATGAGCGCCCTCTTTGTTGGCAGACTTGATGGCAGTCTGCAGGTTGCGGGGGTCGTTCAGAGCGTCGAAGATGCGGATGACGTCGATGCCGTTGGCAACGGACTTCTGGACGAAGTACTCGACGGCGTCATCAGCGTAGGGACGGTAGCCCAGCATGTTCTGGCCGCGGAACAGCATCTGCAGCTTCTGGTGGGGCAGCTCCTTGCGCAGGATGCGCAGACGCTCCCAAGGATCCTCGTCCAGGAAGCGGATGCAGCTGTCGAACGTAGCGCCGCCCCAGCACTCCACGGAGAAGTAGTTGATCTTGTCCATTTCGGGCAGGATGGGGCGCATCTCGTCCATGGTCATACGGGTAGCCAGCAAAGACTGGTGCGCATCACGCAGGACGACCTCGGTCACCTTGATCGGCTTTTTTGCCATGGTTGTCACCTCTTCCTTAGTTCATGGAAACCAGAACGTCACCGGAGTTGACGGTATCGCCCTTGTTCACGTTGATGGAAGCCACGGTGCCATCCTGCGGAGCAACGATCTCGTTCTCCATCTTCATGGCCTCGAGGATGACCAGCACGTCGCCGGCCTTGACAGAAGCACCGGCAGCGACCTTGACATCCAGAATGTTGCCGGGCATGGGAGCCTTGACGGCAACAGCACCGGCTGCACCGGCGGCTGCCTTAGGAGCAGCTGCAGGAGCGGGAGCGGCCTTGGGTGCGACGGGTGCTGCGGGAGCAGCGGCAACAGGAGCAGCGCCTGCGGCAGTTTCCTCAACGGAAACGCTGTAAGCAACACCATTGACAGTAATATTGTAGTACTTCATGGAAGGATCCTCCAATTCAAAATCGAACTCAATTAACTTACATTCGGACGCTTACAGGGCCATATTGCCATGCTTCTTGGGCAGGCGGGCAGCGCGCTTGGTGCTCAGCAGCTCCAGTGCAGCCACAACGCTGGCACGCACATTAGCGGCATCACAGCTCATATCGGCAGCACCGGCGGCCACTGCGCTGGCAGCGCTGCACACCTCAGCGGTGTAGGCAGCAGTCTTAGCCTTGGTGGCGGCAATGATGTTGTCGGAAGCATCGATCTCATCCTTATACAGCACGCTGACAGCGGCGCTGGGCTCCAGTGCGCTGACGGTGCAGCCGGTCACAGCGATGCGCAGGTCGGCAGCAGCCAGAGTGGTGTACACAGGGCCCACAGCCTTGCCTGCCAACACTGCCACCTTTGCGGTGGTAGCATCGGCGTAGGTAGCGGCCAGACGGGCAGCCTCGCGGATGCCGCCAGCCACGTCATCGGTAACGCTGGGCACAAAGCCCTCGGTGTCCACGATGGTGACCACAGGCACGCTGAAGGCATCGCACAGGCGCACAAAGCGGGAAGCCTTAGCTACGCAGTTGTGGCACAGCTGCTTGCCGGTTGCCACAACGCCCACGGCGTTGCCGCCGATGGTTGCAAATGCGGTATAGACAGATTTGCCAAAGCCTGCGTACAACTCCACGGCGCTGTCCTTATCGATCACAGCGGCAGCAGCCTTTGCGGGCTCGGCACCGGCAGCCAGAACAGCGGTGGGCTGCTCGAACTCGAAAATTGCCGGGCCGGTCAGGTTGTTGGCGGGCAGCAGACCCACGATGTGAGCGGCCTTTTCAGCAGCCTCTGCGGCATCGGCAGCCACGATGGAAGCCACGCCTGCCTTTGCGGCAGCAGCGGCGCTGCCTGCGTCGGCGACCTTATCGCCCTTGGCAGCGGAGGTGAACGGAGCGGTGAAGAACAGCTCTGCGCCCTCGGCCATGATGCAGACGTCTGCGTTGGCAGCGCTCAGAGCGCTGGTGCCGCCGCAGACACCCAGAACAACGGCCACCTGCGGAACAACACCGGAGACCTTTGCGATCTGTGCATTCAGCTTTGCGCTGGCGGTCAGCACGTCCAGACCCTCGGCCAGCTTTGCACCAACCGAGTTATAGAAGGTGACCACCGGGCAGCCGGTCTGTGCAGCCATTTCCAGAACCTTGATGTTCTTTTCAACATCCTTTACGGTGACAGCCTCGCCATTCTGATAAACGGCGTAAGCCTGCTGACCTGCAGCATAGCCGCAGGCAGCGCTCACTGCACCATCAGCAAACAGCGCAGTGTACTCCCCGTCATCGAAGAACTTGGCGAGGATTTCTCCCTTATTGATCTTTGAAGCCATAATTAGACCTCCTGGTTGTCTGTGTGAGCTTTCAAAATTATATTCATTATACAGAAGCTGGCAAAAAAATGCAAGGGATTCTATAAAATTCCATGCGATTCAACATCCGTCACTTATAGATGCCCAAATTTTTAACGATTCATCGTTTTGCACGTTTTATCTGGACAAATGCTATCACACGCCCATTTTGTGGATGTAGAAATTTTCCCGGTTTTTTTGGCAAAACTGCACCCGTCTGCTGCGTTTTCTTTCCGTTGCATTTATGTTACACTATATTAAAAATCATATATTTCCGGGCAATCTGCCAAACTGTACCTATATAGCGCACACGAAAAGCCCGGCAAATATGCAAAAGAGGTTGAAGCTATCTTGAAACAAATTTCCGTAAAGTTCCAGCAGCAGGAGCAGACCTACCGCTCTCTGCACGCTGCCGCTCGTTCCCTGCTTTCGTCAAAGGGGCGGGTGTTTCTGCTTTTTCTGTTGTTTTATAAGGTGCTGACAAACTTCTTGTTCGTACCAGCGCTGCAGCTGATCTGGGCGCTGACGCTGCGGTTCGCGCCCATCCGCTACCTCAACAACAAAACTGCATCCCGCATCTTTGCCTCCCCTGCCATCATCGGGTGCATCGTCGTGCTGGCGGTGCTGGCAGCCTTTTGGAGCCTGTACGAGGTTGCCGCGATGCTGCAGCTATTGACGCGGGTGCGGCACGGTGAACCGCTGCGGGTGGGTGCGGTGTTCCGGGATGCCTTTCGCAGCCTTGTGCGAGTGTTTCTGCCGCAGAATCTTCCACTGCTGCTGTATGGCGCTGCCCTGATCCCGCTGACGAACTTTTTTCTGGCAGCAAACCACCTGACCCAGTTTGCCGTGCCGGAATATCTCTGGGGGCTGCTGAAAGCGCGCGCTGCCAATCGTTTTCTATTTGCTCTGGCAGTGCTTTGTGTGCTGGCGCTGCTGCTGGACGGACTTGTAGTGCTGCCAAAATTCCTGCTGGAACGTAAAAGCTTTGGCTGTGCATTTGAGGAGAGTCTGCGGGTTTTGTGCAGCCGCGCCGGGCAGCTGTTTGCGCTGGCACTGCGCTGGATGCTGACCGCTGCCGTGCGCACCGGACTGATGCTGCTGTGCGGGGCTTTGCTGTTCTATTGTGTCATTCTTGGTGTCGGCTTTGCCAGCACTGCTGCCCTGCTGGCGCTTTCTCGCGCGGCACTGCTGATCGAACTGCCATTCCTTTGTCTGCTCATGGACTGCGCCATGACGGCGGCGCAAAGCACCCTTACAGAGGCACTGTATGAAGTGACCAGACAGTCCGATGCAGCGCAGCCGACCATTTCCGGAGAGCTCCCCACCCTGCCCCGTGAGCAGACGGTGTTGGCCGGGATGATGGCCTGCGCCGCACTGGTCACCTGCGGCGTAGCAGCGGTGTATCTGCTGTTCCCGCAAACGCAGCCGCTGCAAAGCGTGCTGGGTCTTTCTGACCCGGTGATCACCTACCACCGGGGCTATTCTTCCCGTGCGCCGGAGAACACCATGGCCGCCTTCGAGGCCGCGCTGGAAGATGGCAGTCCCCGCATTGAGCTGGACGTGCAGATGACTGCTGACGGCGTAGCCGTGGTGACCCACGATACCAGCCTGCGCCGGTGTACCGGCTGCAACGCCAACATCTATGACCTGCCCTATGCACAGGTGCAGCAGCTGGATGCCGGGCGCTGGTTCCATCGGCAGTTTGCAGGTGCCTATATTCCCACACTGGAGGAGGTTCTGGCGCTGTGCAAGGGCAAGGCAGAGTTGAACATTGAAATCAAGCCCAGCACCTTTACGCCGACATTGGAGGCCGAAACGGTGCGGCTGATCCACGCATACGACTACGGCGCGGACTGCGTGGTCACCTCTCAAAGCTACGAGACCCTGTGCAAGGTGAAGGAGCTGGACCCGGACATTACCACAGGGTATATTCTGGCGCTGGGCGTGGGCACCTACTACGACCTGCCTGCCGCAGACTTTTTCAGCGTGGAATCCACCTTTATCACCGCCGGTATGGTGCAGCAGATCCATCTGCGCGGCAAGACCATCTCTGCATGGACCATCAACCGCCAGCAGGATGCGGAAAAGCTGCTGCAGCTGGGTGTGGATGACCTGATCACTGATAAGCCTGAGATCATTGCGCCGCTGCTGGCACGGGACAAGGCACTGGACAACCGTCTGCTCTGGCTGCGGGATCAAATCCAAGAGCTGTTTGCCGCCCCCGATGCTGAAGAAACGATGGAGGTGGAGGAAACCATCGAGGATGCTATTGAGGATCCCGAAGAGGTTTTGGACGAAGCGTAAGAAGATTTATACAGTAATACCGGGCAGGCTGCGGGCTGCCCGGTATTTGTATTTTCATAAACATAAAAAAGGAGCCGCAGCCCCCTGTTACAGGTACTACGGCTCCCCTTTTGTCTTTGGAAGTTTAAATTACTTCACCATGCTTGCAACTTCAGATGCGAAGTCGTCAGCACGCTTCTCCAGACCCTCGCCCTTGACAAAGCGGGCGAACTTGACAATCTTGATCTCGCCGCCCAGGTCCTTAGCGACCTTAGCGGTGTACTGAGCAACGGTCAGGTCGCCGTCCTTGACGAACTCCTGATCGACCAGGCAGTTCTCTTTGAAGAACTTCTTGATCTTGCCCTGGATCATCTTCTCCTTCACAGCCTCAGGCTTGTTAGCGGTCTTGGGATCCTGAGCCATCTGAGCCAGCATGATCTCCTTCTCCTTAGCCACGACCTCGGCGGGGACAGAAGCCTCGTCGACGTAGCCGGGGTTAGCAGCAGCGACCTGCATAGCGATGTCCTTGCCGTAAGCAACGAACTCGTCCTTTGCATCGATGTCGTTGGTGGTCTCGAAGTTGACCAGAATGCCGTGGGTGCCGCCGCCGTGGACGTATGCAGAGCAGACGCCCTCGTAACGGGTGAAGCGGCGAACCTTGATGTTCTCCTTGATGACCAGGATCAGGTTCTTCAGAGCCTCGTCAACAGTCTCGCCAGCCTCGGTCTTGCAAGCCATCAGAGCCTCGACATCAGCGGGGTTCTGCTTCATGATGACCTTGGTGGCCTCCTTGACGAAGTCAACGAACTTGTCGTTCTTGGCAACGAAGTCGGTCTCAGCGTTGACCTCGATGACAACACCGACCTTGCAAGCGGGGCAGTAGTCAGCGTAGACCATACCCTCGGCAGCAACGCGGCTTGCCTTCTTGGCGGCGGTAGCCAGACCACGCTCGCGCAGGATCTCGATTGCCTTCTCGAAGTTGCCGTCAGCCTCGGTCAGAGCCTTCTTGCACTCCATCATGCCGCAGTCGGTCTGCTTGCGCAGTTCCATAACGTCCTTTGCAGAAATAGCCATTTTTGTTTTCTCCCTTACACGTTATTTGATTGGTTGCGGAATGGGAAATCAGGCGTTTGCTGCGTCCTCGGCGGGAGCGGCCTCCTGGTTGCCCTGCTTGCCTTCCAGCACAGCGTCAGCCATAGCGCCGGCGATCAGCTTGACAGCGCGGATAGCGTCGTCGTTGCCGGGGATCACGTAGTCGATCTCATCGGGGTTGCAGTTGGTATCAACAATAGCAACGATGGGGATGTTCAGCTTGCGAGCCTCAGCAACAGCGATGCGCTCCTTGTGAGGATCGACGATGAACATAGCCTTCGGCAGGGTCTTCATGTTCTTGACGCCGCCCAGGTACTTGTCCAGCTTCTCCATCTCCAGCTCCAGCTTAGCTACTTCCTTCTTGGGCAGCAGCTCGAAGGTGCCGTTCTCCTTCATCTTAGCCAGCTGATCCATACGGTCGATACGCTTACGGATGGTGCGGAAGTTGGTCATCATGCCGCCCAGCCAACGAGCGTTGACGTAGTGCATGCCGCAGCGCAGAGCCTCGTCACGGATGGACTCCTGAGCCTGCTTCTTGGTGCCGACGAACAGGATGTCGCCGCCCTCAGCTGCAACTTCCTTCACGTAGTTGTAAGCCTCGTCCAGCTTCTTCACGGTCTTCTGCAGGTCAATGATATAGATACCATTGCGCTCGGTGAAGATGTACTTAGCCATCTTGGGGTTCCAGCGGCGGGTCTGGTGACCGAAGTGCACACCTGCCTCGAGAAGCTGCTTCATAGAAACGACTGCCATAATAAAATACCTCCAGATATTGTTTTGCCTCCGCACACCGTGATCTGCACGGTACATCGGGTACCGGCGGACTGCCCTCAACCCAAAAGGGCACAAAAGGGCATAGTGATGCGTGTGTAATGCTTTGTTATAATAGCACAAAAAGAATGCGGTTGCAAGTGGTTTTCTCTGTTTTGTATAAAGAAATGCTTACTTTTTCTCTTATTTGCCCGTATTCATCCCGCTCAAACCTGCAACACCCATACGGTTGAGGGCGTATCCCTTGCCGAACATCAGGTCGTATTGCAGCATCCAGTGCTCGTTTGTCCAGCGCTGCTGGAACTCCGTGGGTTGCTGGGTGGTGGTGCCATCCAGATTCATGGTGGTGCCGCGGGTGCAGCTGCGGCTGGCAACCCGCAGCTGCCGGTTGAGGTACTGGAAGTACAGCGGCTGCTCCAGCCCGAACAGCTCCATCATCACCGGGGAGATATCGTAGGCGGCAATGGTGCCAAAGTCCACCTGCTGCTGGCTGTAATTCGACCACATCAGCAGCGTGGTCTGGTGCAGACGGGGGTCGGTGCTGGAGCCGCTTGCGTAGCCGGTGGTGGTGTAGACATCGTAGTTGGAATCGATGGGGTTATAGTGGTCGCCCCAGAACACCAGAATGACCGGCTCGTCTACCTGAGAGAAGTACGCCGTCAGCTTGCCCAGCATGGCGTCTGCATCCCGGATGCCGGTAGCAAAATCTTCCAGCGCGCCCACGGTGCTGCTCTTGAGCCCCACCGGATGAGATACAACGTGCACCCGCTCGTCGTCCGGGTAGTTATCCCTATTATAATTGGTATGGTTCTGCATGGTGACTGCGTGCAGGAAGATGGGCTTATCAGAGGAAGTGCTCATCTTTTCATACTGCTGAATGATCTGGTCGGCCATGGAGTCATCGGTCACAAGGCCGTTGGTCCAGTAGTGCTTGCGCACCTTGGTCACGCCGTGCATATCCTCCAGACTGATAAAATCGCTGAAGCCGAGGTTGGGGTAGGCTTTATCGCGGCTCCAGTATTTTGCCCAGAAGCAGTGCACCGCAGCGGTCTGATAGCCCTTGAGTTTAAGGTAATTGGGCAGGGCGAACATGGGCTTTGTGACGTGCTGCTGGTAGGGTTTGCTGCCGCTGGGCAGGAAGGACACCGAGTAGCCGGTCAGAGCTTCAAACTCCACATCACAGGTGCCGCCGCCAAAGCTGGGGCTGTATGCCCTGCCGTAAGCGCTGGTCTGCTGCAGAGCGTGAAGGTTCTGTGATACATCGGTATCAAAGGTGATGCCGTACTGCTCCAGCTCCGAAACATCCCAGTAGGATTCATCCATTACATAAATAATGGTAGGCTGCTTTGCCTGCTCCTCCTTGGGGGTAGTGGCGGCATAGCTGCCTGCATACATGGGGCCGGTGGAGAATTTCTCACTCTCGGCCACGTTATCCAGAATATCGTCCACTGCCTGCTCCGAGTAGCCCTCGGGCTTGGCGATCTCCAAATTGGTGAGGTTGGTCATAAAACCGGTAAGCACACCGTAGTAACGGTAGTAGCGGTCCTGCATCCACGCATCCGGCGTGATGCCCAAAACCTGCGTGACTGCAGGCTGTAAATAAACGCCGAAGATCAGCAGACACAGCGCCGCTGCCGAGGCACCGGTGCCCGCAAGCCTTGGCAACCAGCGCTGGCGCAGCCGCCCGCGGTAAACAAAGAAGCTTGCCACCGTCAGTGCCAGCACCAGCACAATGGAGACCACCATGCTGGTCTGCAGCTTGAGCCCGGCAGCCGAGGCTACACCGGCGGCTTCGGACACCTGCATCAGGTCCCACGGCAGAAAGGGTTCACCCCGCAGCTGCATGGTATAGAAGTTTACTGCGCAGGGCGCACAGCCCAAAACGGCCATGCCCAGCGTAGCAAGCGGCGGGATGCGCAGCACCCAGTCCAGCAGCTCCCACACCAGAAACAGCAGCAGCCATGCCAGCAGATATGCCCCGAAATGGGGGAAAATAAAGCTGATAAAGGTATCAGCGGTCAGTGACCCGCGCGCAATCCACTCACCCAGCAGCAGCACGATAAAGGAAGCTGCCGCCGGGAAGAGCATCCGCAGGGTCAACAGCGGTTTGGATGTTTTCATAGTCGATATCCCTTTCCACGTCCCGAACCCTATTTCCAAAGTGGCTTTGCTATTTGCACAAGCCTTTCGTGCCTATTATAGTCACTTTGCTGAAAATGTCCATTCATGATTTTACAAAAATTACAGTTTTATTTTTCAAAATATTCCCCTATTTTTCACAGACCAAGCTTTGCCCGCAGTTGCTGCCAGAAGCCGTGAGGTGCTGCCGGTGCTTTTGGCACGGCAGTGTGCACCAGAATGGCATCTGTGCCGATGGTCTCGATCTCCTGCCACGGGATGGTCAGGCTCTCGTCCCGGCCCAGCAGGCCAAAAAGCCGCGGTCTGCCCAGCAAAATTAAGCTTTGCAGCTGCGCCGTTGCGGGGTCAAGCTCCAGATCGTCCGCGCGGCCAAGGCACATCCCCTGCTCCAGCTGAACGACCTCCTTCTCACAAAGTTCCCGGATCGTCATGGTGCTCTCCCCTTTCTGTCACAGCATACGCCAGGGCGGCATTTTCTATGCCAAAGGGGTGGAAAGCACCCGCCCGGTTGTGGTATACTATGGAAAATATCCGGAAAACATCCAATACAAGCGAGGCAGTATTTATGTATAAAAGCATTATTTTTGATATCGGCGGTGTACTGGTGGATTTTGACCCCAAAGCCTACTTGGTAGACCGGCTGTGCAACGCTGAAATGGAAGAAAAGGTCTACGATTTGACCTTTGGCAGCGAGGAGTGGCAGTTGCTGGACGCAGGCAAGCTTTCTCGCTATGACGGCAACCAGCGGATGCTGGAGCACGCCCGCGCCGAGGGCTGCGCCTTTGAGGTGCAGGGCGTTCTGGACGACTGGATGCACATTCTGCGCCCGCGTCTGCGGATGCTGGAGCTGGTGCGGCGGCTGAAGAACCACGGCTATTGCGTGTATTACCTGAGCAACATCCCGCAGGATGTGCTGGAGCTGCTGACCGAGCGCGGCGTACTGGCTCAGTTTGACGGCGGTGTAGCCTCCTGCGAGGTACAGGTGAATAAGCCTGACCCGCAGATCTACAAGGCTTTGTTGAAAAAGTATCAGCTGAAGGCCAGCGAATGCATATTTATCGACGACAGACTGGAAAACGTGCAGGCCGCCTTTGCGCTGGGCTTTGCCGGCATCCAGATGAAGGACAGCGTTGGTACGCTGATCCGCAGCCTTGCCACCTGTAACGTGGCGCTGCGCTGAATGTTCATATAACAAACAGCAGCCCCTGCCGGAAAGGTTTCTCCGGCAGGGGCTGCTGTGCGTTGGTGGGGAACTTACTTTTCCTCGTAGCTCTGGCAGTAGTGCGGGGTCTCCACCTGCTGGGTGGTGCAGCTGCACTGCTCCGTCACCTTGATCTGCGGCAGATCACATTTGCAGCCGTCCACATTGTGGCAGCACGCGCAGACATCACAGGTCACGCCGATGTTTTCCATGTTTATCACCTCTTTGTCCATAGGTTGCCCTATGGAGCAAGAGTTTATACATGGGTTTTACCAAGCAGCCAGATCTGCGCCCAGCTTACGGCAGGCAGCCTGCACATCATCATCGGGCGTTTCGTTGCAGATGAGACCTTCCTCGCTGAACAGCTGTGCGCCATCATCCTGTGCGCGCTGTACCCAGTCGCGCATCCACTGACCGTCACCCCAGCCGTAGGAGCCGAACAGTGCGATCTTTTTGCCGTTCAGAGAGCCTTCCAGTGCAGCAAACATAGGCTCGAACTCGCTCTCCTCCAGCTGCTCTGCACCCATAGCCGGACAGCCAAAGGCCACCACATCAAACTCTGCCAGCTTTGCGGGGGTCATCTCGGTGCAGGGCACGATGGTGCCGTTGGCGCCTGCGCCTTCGGCGATGCAGTTTGCCATGGTCTCGGTGTTGCCGGTGGCGCTCCAGAATACGATTGCTACTTTGCTCATAAAACTCTACCTCTTTCTCTGTGTAGTTAGTTTTGTTTAACTTCATGCTCTGTAAAAATGCGTCCGTGTTTCATGACGCATTTTTGTAGTTAGTATTTTCTAACTGTCAACAGGATACCACAGCCCTGCCCCGCTTGTCAAGACGTTCGCGCAATGTTTGCACGGTGCAACAATACCGCCTTTCTTAAAAGTGCATGAAGCGTGTATTTCAGCCGCCTAATACGCGGAAAACTACCAACAGCACCCCGTAGATGACCGGCTGGTGCAACAGATACAGCAGCAGCGAGTGCTGCCCAAGCCAGCCCAGCGGCGGGCAGACCGAGCGGTGCAAGGGCTCCATGCGCTGCCGCCCTACAATGCCGTAGAGAAAGTACCCTGCCCAGAACAGAAACAGCCACGGCAGAAGGGCAAAATAATCCGTAGAATAGAACCACCACGGATAAAAGCCAAAGTACGCTGTAACGTAGTTTGCATACAGTGTCTGCGGCAGCCAAAGGCGCAGGCTTCCAAAACCCAGATAGCCTGCCGAAACATTGCGGGTAAGGGCGAACAGCACTGCGGAGATAGCAAACCCTGCTGCGGGGGGAATGCGCCGCAGCGGCTTTTCCAAAAGGCCGGTCAGCAGCATAGCGCTGCCCAGCAGGGTCAGCACACCAAAAACGACCCTGTCCTCCGGCATAAAAAGCAGCGTGACCGCTGTGACAAGCGCCCCTGCCCCAAACACCTGTGCGCCCCGGCATAGGGTATGATGCCCCAGCTGCACGCAAAAGCCGGACAACAGAATAAACACCCAACAGATGCTCTGCTGCCACAGATGCCCGGGCAGGCCATAATACCAGTCGGCCTGAATGCCGAAGAGATTGACCAGATCCCAGCAGCCGTGATAGAGCATCATGCTAACTAAATCCAGCCCGCGCAGCTCGTCCAGCAGTGCGT
>OMBP01000727.1_pt1 | contig 18657 bp, 17 predicted proteins | sample 1644911 | NCBI WGS metagenome assembly OMBP01 (sample SAMEA103958122, study PRJEB25191) | human gut metagenome | biome: human-associated habitat [ENVO:00009003]; feature: intestine environment [ENVO:2100002]; material: feces | place: Germany | collected 2013/2015 | reverse complement strand
TCTCCCTGTAATGTATAATCTGATCGGTCAGGATTGGTTGTTGTATATACTTTGACCTTTCCGAAGTTTCCATTACCGGATCGTGTATAATAAATTAAGTAGTCTATTTCCGTATCTCCTTTAAAATAGTATTCCAGCGTGACAGGGAATTTGGCGGATTGTCCCCACGGAGTGTGGAAAGGGGCAGCTCCATCAGTTGAAAATTTGCCATCATATGTATTTTCAATATCCTGTCCCTCCTGATGCTCACTCGCTTTGCCTCCGGTTGGTGTAACCTTGATGTCACCCTCAACAATTACTTCGCCTTTGGCATATTGATTAACGGTGATAGTATAGGTAGCAGTAGTTGATGTTACTTTTATGTTGGCTGTTTTTTCGCCAAAGGTAAACGCAGTGTTTTTATCAACCGGCTTAACGGTTTTAAACTTTTTCAGAAAAGTTTTGTTGGTTTCTTTAGCCAAAACATTATCTTTAACGTAAATATCTGTAGGGCCATTGGCACCGCCAATAACGCCAATGGTATTTTCCGGCAGGTTTTCAACAGCGTTGGAAACAGCCGTTTGCTGCTCTGCCATAAGCATATAAAGCTTATCATTAGCGGAAGTATAATAAATTGTTACAGGTTCACTTTCCGGTTTTACGTTAAAAGTAATGGCAATATACTTGTTTGAGCCAAACTTTTGCGCAGAAACCAGGTAATCCGGTTCTTCATTTTCTGCAAAAGCAAAAAGCGGCAAAACAACAGGTTCGGCTATAAGCTGATTAATACGTTCGTTGCTGATTCCGTTACGCTGTAAAAGTAGAATATCGCTGTAAGTTTTATCAAATGCTGCTGTGCTAAACGGGGCTCCTAAAAATTTTGAAGCCTGTTCACTGCTTAAACATTCGGTATAACCTGCCGCAGCACCGTTATCGTCAATAAAACCGTAAAAATGTTTGCCAACAGCCTCTACGTAATTAGCAGAGGACGGACTTTGTGTTTTAAACCCGTCCTCTTTATTGGTATACGCAAACGCCGTTGCCGCAGTAAACTGCACCAACAACAGCATAAAAAACAATATTTTGCGCATTGTTATTCCTCAATAATAATTAAAGCCTGGTTACAATATCAACCAAAGCGCCGTTTTCAAGTCCGCATGCATTGCCCTCGTCGGTATCAATATGAATTTCGTCAGCATGTTCCGGGCCGGTTCTTACATAAACGTGCTCAAAACGCAGTGCACGTGAGCCTGTGGTTTCCATGGCAACAATATCATGGTTCTTTAAATGATATTTGGCGGCAGTTTCCGGGCACAAATGAATATGGCGCTGTACAAGCATAATTCCCTCTTTTAAAATAACTTCGCCTTCAGGGCCGACGATTTTGCCGCCGAGCGAGCCGTCAAGATAACCGGAGAAGCAAATCGGCGGGTTCAGCCCAAGCTGACGGGCATCTGTTTTGGCAAGCTCGATTTGCGTATAAGGACGCAGCGGCCCGATAACGCGCAGCGGCATTTCGCCTTTATCCGTTACCAGAATAATTTTTTCTTCACAGGTAAACTGACCAGGCTGCACAATCGGTTTTATAGGGTGCAGCTCGCTGCCTTTACCGAATAAAATATCCATATCTTCTCTTTTTAAATGGCAATGACGTCCGGAAACGCCCATTCTTAATTTAAAACGCATATAATTCACCTCGTAAAATTTTAATTATTGTAAACCATATCATTATTTATTATACACCAAATACAGGCAGATGTCATTTTGTTTTGGTTGTATACAATTATAATGATTTTTACAGTTTTATTTTGTATGCTGTTTAATGTAATTAACAATAGAATCGCCTATCGGGTCAAGGTCAGAACGTTTTGCCCAACCTTCCGGCAGAGTTCTCGTTTCAAGCATCCTTTTGTATTTTTGATAGTATTCAATCCCCTCAGGTGTTATGCTTACAAGCTCTCTGCACATAACATTATCAATAATGTCGCATATATCTAAATCATCATCACAATACTTTTTAGCAACTAATTCTTCAAAAATTTTATCTGCTACATCACTAAATTTCTCGTATTCTTCTTCATTATTATCCCAAAAACACGGAAATTGATGAGGAAAATCTTTATTGTTAAGAATATCATCAAATAAATTTTCAAACATTGTTAAACATTCTTCTCTAAATAATTTTCCGCATAAATCTGCCTTTATACCACCTTCGCTATAACTAATTGTTATCTGAATTAAAGATTTATTTAAATTTTTGGCAGAAAAAGCAATTTTTCCATCATACGATGCTTCAAATCTATAATCTTCATAGTTTTGTAATTTATTATACATTTTTACCATATTCGGCACAGCATCTGTTAAATTTTCATCAAAACAATAAATATAACTTTCTTTATTATTGCCAAATTCAAAATGAAGGGTTGCTCCACATAAACTATGAAGTTTAAAATAAATTTTGTTTGTATCCATTTTATCACCAATCTTTAAAGCCTTTCTCTACATCTGCGTCAAGTAAATATAAAACACCATCGTCGAAATCGTTAATAAATACAAGCTTTCTGTTGTCATTGGTAAAGAAAATCAATTCTTTTATATATGATTTTTGTGCACTGTCAAGGCCAATGCCATAAGAACCAGTAAAATCATCATCAGCATGCTCAAAATCCTGTTCTTTAATTGTAAAACCAATAATTTGTTTATGTTTAAAATTGAAAATGTCTTGTGTAAATCTAATTTATCTTCATAAAAACTATTTTCAAAATAATACATGGAGCGTTTCAAGCAATCTTTAGTTAAACGTACTGTACTTGATTCGCTAAAATCAATCTCATAACAACCTTTATCAGTAATTATAATTACAGGGTCTAATATATCTTCAATGTAAAAATTATTACTTCTTCCGTTTTCAAGATAAAAAATGTCTCTGTTATAAACGTGATAGTTTTGATGAACTACTGCAATTTCTTTGATAGTTGAACCAACAATGCCGGAAGCGTCAAGATATTCTTTTAAAACTTGCGGTTCTTGTATAATAGGAGCTGACCATTCTCTGGCATCAAATTTATCGTTTATAAAATTATCATTGCCGCCAAGATTTTCAAGGTTATATTTTTGAATAATTTCCTGCATAGTTCCATAATCAACCCCTGCTTTAAATAAATAAAATAAAAAAAGGCTTACCTATATTTATATTATACAGGTAAACCTTTTGTTTTTACAGTAAATTATATATGCTTATTTATTCTTCAAATACTCATCAATGGCCTGAGCTGCTTTTTTGCCTGCGCCCATAGCGGAAATTACGGTTGCTGCGCCGGTTACAATGTCGCCGCCTGCAAATACGCCGGGGATGGAGGTTGCGCCGTTTTCATCTGCAACGATATTGCCGCGTTTGTTGGTTTCCAAATCGTGTGTGGTTTGCTTTAACAGCGGGTTAGGTCCCTGCCCTATCGCCATTACAACCATGTCAACGTCAAGCACGTATTCGCTGCCTTTAATGGCTACCGGACTGCGGCGTCCGCTGGCATCAGGTTCGCCAAGCTCCATTTTAATGCATTCCATGCCGTTAACCCAGCCTTTTTCGTTGCCTAAAATACGTACAGGGTTGTTTAAAAGACGGAGTTCAATGCCTTCTTCTCTTGCATGGCCGATTTCTTCCTTACGGGCAGGCATTTCTTCTTCGCTGCGGCGGTAAACAATATAAACCTGCTCTGCGCCGAGGCGTTTCGCGGTACGTGCTGCGTCCATAGCAACATTGCCTGCGCCGACAACGGCAACTTTTTTACCGATGTAAACCGGTGTTGCAACTTTCGGGAACTGATAAGCACGCATTAAGTTAACGCGTGTTAAAAATTCGTTGGCAGAATATACGCCGTTAAGGTTTTCGCCTTCAATATTCATAAAGTGCGGCAGGCCTGCGCCTGTGCCTACATAAATGGCATCGAAGCCTTCTTCTTCAAAAAGTTCCTGAATGGTAAACAAACGGCCGATAACGGCGTCTACCATAATTTTAACGCCCAGCTTTTTCAGTGCGTCAATTTCGTGCTGCACAATTTCTTTCGGCAGGCGGAATTCAGGAATGCCATACATTAAAACGCCGCCCGGTGCGTGCAGTGCTTCAAAAATGGTAACGTCATACCCCATTTTTGCAAGGTCGCCTGCTGCGGTAAGGCCGGAAGGGCCGCTGCCTACAATGGCAACTTTTTTGCCGTTAGGAACGGCTTTTTCATTATCTACGTTATCTAAGCCGTGTTCACGTGCGTAATCGGCTACAAAGCGTTCCAGACGGCCGATAGCAACGGACTGACCCTTAATGCCGAGTACGCATTTGGATTCGCACTGGTTTTCCTGCGGGCACACGCGTCCGCAAACTGCCGGCAGGCTGTTTTTGCGTTTTAAAATCTTAATGGCTTCCTGCATGTTGCCTTCTTTTACAGCCTGAATAAAAGCCGGAATTTCAACATTAACAGGACAGCCGCTTACGCACAGCGGTTTCGGGCAATGCAGGCAGCGCTCTGCTTCATCAACAGCGGTTTTCATATCATAGCCGAGAGCAACTTCCTTAAAGTTTTTGTTTCTTACATCAGCCGGCTGTTCCGGCATAGGGTTTCTCATTCCTCCACGCATTTGCAATGACCTCCGCAGCTGTATTCAATAGATTCCTGGTCTTTGTACATCATCTGGCGCTGCATTAAGTTGGCAAAGTCAACCAGATGCCCGTCAAATTCCGGGCCGTCAACACAGGCAAATTTATTTTCGTTGCCCACCATTACACGGCAGCCGCCGCACATGCCGGTGCCGTCTACCATAATGGTGTTAAGGCTTACGGTTGTTTTGGTGCCGAAGGGTTTGGTTGTTGCGGCAACGTTTTTCATCATAATTACCGGGCCAATGGCAAGTACCAGGTCAATTTTTTCGCCTTTTTCCAGCATTTCGCGCAGCGGGTCGGTTACAAAGCCTTTATGCCCTTCACTGCCGTCATCTGTGGTTATAATAAGCTCATCGCTGATTGCCTGCATTTTATCGCGCCAGATAATTAAATCTTTGCTGCGTGCGCCGACAATGGAAATTACTTTGTTGCCGAGCTCGTGGTAAGCGCGGGCAATCGGGTATACCGGCGCAACACCGATACCGCCGCCTACGCAGACCACTGTACCAAATTTGCCCATTTCGGACGGATGGCCGAGCGGGCCGACAACGTCGAGAATATCGTCGCCTTCTTCAAAAGTTTCGCAAAGATGTTTTGTGGTATTGCCTACTGCCTGAACGATTAAGGTAATAGTGCCTTTTTCGCGGTCAAAATCGGCAATGGTAAGCGGAATGCGTTCACTGTCTTCATCGGTGCGTATCATTACAAACTGCCCCGGTTGGCATTTATGTGCAATCAGGGGTGCGTCTACTAAAAATTCGTAAACAGAAGGTGCTAAATTACTTTTAAATAAAATTTTGGCCACTTGTGTTTCCCTCCCAAAATTTTTGTTATTTATTGGTTAAGCGGCGTGCGCGCGCGTCTGCTTCGGCATAAACTTTCTCCAGGTCTATGTAAAGCAGTTCGCCGTTTTGCATAAGAACTTTGCCGTTAACAAGTACGGTATCTGCGTCATTGGCGTTTGCCGCATATACAAACAGCGAAGTTCTGTCGTTGCGCGGATGCCAGTAAGGTTTATTCATGTTATAAAGGACAATATCGGCTTTCTGCCCTGCTTCAATTTTGCCAACATCAGCAAAGCCAAGCGCTTTGGCACCTTCGCTTGTTGCCATGGCAAGTGCCTGCGCTGCCGGTATAATTTCCGGGTCGCCTGTCATGTTTTTATGCAGCATTGCAGCGAGGCGGCATTCTTCCAGCATATCAAGGTTGTTGTTGCTGCTGGTTCCGTCAGTGCCAAGGCCAACCGTAATGCCATGCTTTAACATTGCCGGTACCGGTGCAATGCCGCTGGCAAGTTTAAGATTGCTTTGTGGGTTATGGGCAACACGAACATGTTTGGATGCCATAATTGCCATGTCTTCTTCATCTACATGTACGCTGTGTGCTGCCAATGTGCCGCATTCAAACATGCCAAGGCTGTCCATAAGTTTTATCGGGCTCATGCCGTGTTCTTTAATGCAGTTGTCAACTTCGCCTTTGGTTTCACAAAGGTGAATATGAATTTCACTGCCAAGCTGCTGTGCTTTGGCAATAACATTTTTCAGGTATTCAACAGAACAGGTATACGGGGCATGCGGCCCGAGCATTACGTGAATGCGCCCGCCCGCACTGTTATGGCGTTCTTTAAAGAGCACTGCATTTTCTTCAAGTTTTGCATAGTTTTCGTCGCTGAATCCGGTTAAGCCGCGGCTTAATGCAGCCCTGATGCCTGTTTCTTCAACGGCATCGGCAACGCGGTTCATTGCAAAATACATATCGGCAAAACAGGTTGTGCCGGTTTTAAGCATTTCGGCAATGGAAAGCATTGTTCCCCAGTAAATATCGTCATCCGTAAGCCCGTCTTCGGCAGGCCAGATTTTATTTTGCAGCCAGTCCATTAGTACCATATCATCGGCATAGCTGCGCAAAAGCGTCATTGCTGCGTGGGTATGGGTGTTTACCATGCCCGGCACGGCAATTTTACCTTCGGCATCAATAACCTGCGCGTCTTCATATCCTTGCGGCAATTCTTTGGATATTACCTGAATGGTGTCGTCCAAAATACCGATATAATATTTATCCGTATCTTTTGCGGTAATAATTTCAGCGTTTTTTATAAGTGTTTTCGCCATTATTCTTCTCCTAACTGACGTTTGCGGTAATGGGCTTCGTAAAAACCGTGCATGGCGTCGATATCGCTCTGAGGCAGCAGCACTGCTCCGCCAAGGCTCTGCGTAATGCAATAAAGCTGAGCGGCTTTTTCAACTATTCCCGCTACCATCATGGCTTCGTCAAGCGTTACTCCCCAGGCAGCAACGCCGTGGTTTGCCAAAAGCGCCGCACGTTTGCCGTCCATGGCTTTTATTACGTTTTGGGCAAGCGTTTCCGTACCAGGCAGGGCATATTCGGCGCAATGCACCGCGCCGCCCATTATCTGCACCATGTCTTCAATAAGCGGCGGAATATCCCTGCGTGCTGCGGCACAGGCGCTGGCATAAATGCTGTGCGTGTGCACAACGGCGTTTGCTTCCGGCAGTGCTTTATATATTGCCAGGTGCAAAGGCAGTTCGCTGCTTGGTATTAATGCTCCGTCAAGCGTTTGTCCTGCTGCGTCAACTATGGTTATATTATCGGGCGTTAAATTGTCATAGCCGCGGCCGGAGGGAGTTATTGCATAAGCATTTTTGTTTATTTTAATGCTTATGTTGCCCCACGAACCCGGCAGCATGTTCTGCACTGCCATTTTTTGCGCAGCTTTAACAATTTGTGCCCTTGCTTTTTCAACAGCTTCGTTTTCCATAATTATTCGGCGTGCAGGTAAGCGTATTGTTCCGGAGTTAAGGTATCAATGCCTGCGCCCATTGCTTCAAGTTTCAGCGCGGCAATTTCCGTATTCAGTTCTTCCGGCAATACATAAAGGTTATTTTGCAGTTCACCTTTATGCTCCAGCAGATATTTCATGGCAAGGAACTGCATGGCGAAAGAAAGGTCCATAACTTCAACCGGATGGCCGTCACCGCAGGCAAGGTTTACAAGGCGGCCTTCGCCCAGCAGGTTGATTTTTTTGCCGTCAGGCATGGTGTAGGTTGTAATGTTTTTGCGAACTTCATAAGCAGGTTCAACGGTCATTGCTTCCAAGTCTTTAACGTTAATTTCAACGTCAAAATGGCCTGCGTTGGCAAGAACTGCACCGTCTTTCATCAGCGGGAAGTGTTCTTTGGTAATTACATCTTTGCAGCCGGTTACGGTTACAAAGAAATCGCCGTATTTTGCTGCTTCACGCATCGGCATTACGCGGAAACCGTCAAATACTGCTTCAATGCCTTTAATCGGATCAATTTCGGTAACGATAACGTTTGCGCCCAAACCTTTGGCACGCATGGCAACGCCTTTGCCGCAACGGCAAGGTTGGTGGTACGCATAATGCCGTCCCAGGAAGATTGGCCGGTACCGTATCTGTTATCGAACAGGTATTTGCAGTAAGCGTCGTTAACGGCAATCATCGGGAAAGCCAGTTTGCCGGCTTCATTAAGTGCTTTTAAACGGTGTACGCCGGTAGTGGTTTCTTCGCTGCCGCCGATAAGGTTCGGAATCAGCTCGCGGCGTGTGCTGTGCAGCATATTAACAAGGTCTCCGCCGTCGTCGATAATGAGCGAAGGTTTTGTATCAAGCGCTTTGCTTAAATATAAATCGTATTCTTCCTGCGAACAGGCATGGGTAGCAAAAACGGTAATTCCGCTGTCAGCCAGAGCTGCGGCAACATCATCCTGCGTGGAAAGCGGGTTGCTGCCGGTAACTACAACGTTTGCGCCGCAGTTTTTAAGAGTCTGGGCAAGATATGCGGTTTTTGCTTCCAGATGAATGGTTACAACCATATTTAAACCGTCAAAAATTTTCTTTTCTGCATAACGCTCGTTCAAAATGTTGAGCAGCGGCATATGCTCTTTAACCCAGGCAATTTTCTGATGCCCGGTAGGTGCAAGGGCAATGTCTTTAATCATGCTATTCATTAAAATTTTCCTCCTTGATTTTAAGCTGCAATTTTTTTATATTCTCCCGATAAGGCGGTTTTATAACGCCGTATTCGGTAATAATGCCGCTGATAAGAGCGGCCGGTGTAACATCAAAAGCAGGGTTGTAGGCTAAGGCTTCAGTCGGCGCGGTAACAACCCCCTGCAAGGTTTTTACTTCCTGTGCGCTGCGCTCTTCTATCGGAATCCCACTGCCGTCTGCAATGGAAAAATCAAACGTGCTTACAGGTGCGGCAATATAAAACGGTATACCGTGGTATTTTGCGGCCAAAGCTACGCCAAAGGTGCCTATTTTATTGGCGGTATCGCCGTTTAAGGCAATACGGTCCGCCCCGGTAACAACGGCGTTAATGCCTTTTTGCTGCATAGCCCATGCTGCCATGTTATCGGTAATAACAGTAACGGGAATTTTATCTTCCATAAGCTCCCATACCGTAAGGCGGGCGCCTTGCAGAAGCGGGCGCGTTTCGTCGGCGTAAACCATGTCTATTTTTCCCTGGGCAAAGGCTTCGCGGATAACGCCGAGAGCCGTGCCCCACCCGCAGGTTGCCAGTGCGCCTGCGTTGCAGTGCGTTAAAATACGGGTATGCGGCGGCAAAAGTTCAGCGCCGTACCTGCCCATTTTTTTATTGCATTCAATGTCATCAGCGTAAATTTGCTGTGCAAGTTTTTCCAAAGCGCAGGCAATTTCGCTCTGCGTTTTGCTTTGCCCTGTCAGGCGTTCTGCCTCAGCATAAAGCTTGTTGGCAGCCCAGGCAAGGTTTACTGCCGTAGGGCGTGCTGCAATAAGTTCATTTTTTATTTCTTCGTAGGCAGGAAAATTACAGCGGTTTTCCGCCATAAGCTGCTGCCAGCCCAAAACCATGGCAAAACCGGCTGCTGCGCCGATTGCCGGTGCGCCGCGGACTTCCAGCTTTTTTATTGCTTCGCCCACGCGGCGGTAAGTACCGCATTTTATAAAACTGATTTCTAAAGGCAGCTTCGTCTGGTCTAAAATTTCCAGTGCGTTATGCTGCCATTCCATTGTTTTAACCATAACAGCCTCTTACAGTTTAAAACCGCCAAATTCTGTCATGCAGTGCGCACAGCCGCATTCTGTTTCGTCAGCGCCGTTATCGGCAATAAAAGCTTCAATCAGGCGGGCCATGTTTTTGCCGCTTTGCGCCATTGCTTCCACAACTTCGCTGTGAGAAAGCGGCGTCGGCGAAATGCCTGCTGCCATATTTGTTACAATACTGCAGTTTGTATAGCACATTTCTGCTTCGCGTGCCAGTACGGATTCCGGAATGTTGGTCATGCCTACAAGGTCGCCGCCCAGCATGGCGAACATTTTAATTTCCGCTGCGGTTTCAAAACGCGGGCCTTCGGTGCAGACATAACAGCCGGTTTTATGGAACGGAATATCAGTTCTTTCAAGGCATTTAATAATCTTTGCACGCAGGCGCGGGCAGTACGGATTGGTAAAATCAACATGAGCCACTCCGCGCTCCGGAGTATCATAAAATGTGTTTACGCGGCTTTTGGTAAAATCAATCGCCTGGTCGCAAACAACAAAATGCCCGGCTTTCATCTCTTTATTTAAAGAGCCTACTGCCGTAGTTGCAAAAATTTCTTCTGTACCAAGGCTTTTTAAAGCCCAGATATTGGCACGGTAATTTACTTTATGCGGCGGAACGCTGTGCCCTGCACCGTGGCGGGTAATAAACACAACCTGATTGCCGTACAGCGAGCCCATTTTGCAAAGCGCATCGCCGTAAGGCGTTTTAATAACCTTTTCTTCAAATCCTCCAAGTGCATCGGGGCTGTAAACCCCGGTACCGCCGATAATAGCTATTTTGCGCATAATAACCTCCTAATTATTGAGTCTGTCTATCAGTTTAACCAAATCATCCATTTTATTTAAAACGTAATCCGGTTTGCCTTCATTCAAAATAAAATCCCAGTCAAAGCTGGTATAACGTACTGCTGCCGTTGAACAGCCTGCACCTTTTGCACTTTGCAAATCATAAGGGCTGTCGCCCACGCCTATGCAGTCACTGCCGTTCAGCTTTAAGTTTTTTAAAGCCATCAGGCTCGGTGCCGGAAGCGGCTTATGTTCTTCGCAGTCCTGGCAGGTAACAACTGTTTCAATATATTTATCAAGCCCGTAACAGGCAAGCCCGCGCAGAGCCATCGGGCGTTTTTTAGATGTTACAACAGCCATTTTTATGCCGCGCCCTGCAAGCTGTGCCAGTGCTTCGTTAACGCCGTCAAACGGCTGAATAAGCTTATCGTGCTGGCTGCGGTGGTAGTCACTGTAAGCAGTACAAAAATCTTCTATCATGCTTTCGGGCATATAGGCTTTTGCTGCGGTGCGCAGCGGCAGGCCAAAACCGGCAACAAGCGCTTCTTTTGACGGAACCGGCAGCCCAAACTCCAAAAAAGTATGGCGGAACGATTCCAGAATCAAAGGCGTTGTATTAATCAGTGTCCCGTCAAGGTCAAATAAAACTCCCTTTATTTTCACAAAAAACTCCTTAATTTTAGTCAGCATTTATCATCTAATCATACCATATTTAAGCTTTAAAATAAAGATTTATAACGCTGCGTAAAAATTAAACCTCTCAAAAAATTTTGAGAGGTTCGTTATACTCAATATTTTTCCAAAATCATAATTCCGTCTTTTTCTTTAACAATGCGCAGGTTCTGAATTGCTTCGGGATTTTTCAGGCGTTTAAATTCCAGCCTGCGTACAACCACATATTTTGGCGCTGCATCGCTGACGGCTTTTTGCAGAGCATCTGTTTTCGGCAGCATTTCCTCACCGGCAATACCGGTGTAATACATAAAGCCGGGGCGTAAAAACTTATCTACATAAAGCGGCTTGGATGTATCACAGCCCGCCACAAATTCGGCAGCCATTGTTTTTACGCTGAAACGGTCTGCAACCGGCGGCAAAATAAACGAAAATGCAATCAGCATTGTTAAAAAGCCCATTGCCGCATGCAGATAACCGGCAAAGATAACATCGCGCTCGCGCCATAAAAACCAGATGATTACCAAACCTACGACAAAGGTTGTGCCGCTGAGCACAGACGCTTCCAGGAACGCTTCCGGCAGCTGATTGCCGACGATAAGCCAGCCCGCACCCAAAAGGCCGAACATAATTACCGTGCCAATAACCCACGAAAGCAGTGATTCTCCGCGCTGCTTTTCAAGCCTTGCAAGATTCCAGCCGATAATAATTGCAAGTGCCGGAAACATAGGCAGAATATAAGAAACAAGTTTGGTTTGGGAAATGCTGAAAAACAGCAGTACAAACACCCACCAGATATTGAAAAATGACATTTTAACAAGTTCTTCACTGCTTGCTTCGGATATGGAAGCACGGATTGACTGCAAAAGCAGGCCAGTCCATGGGAACATGCCCAAAATTATTACCGGCAGATAATACCACCACAGAACGCGGTCGGGGTGTTCCGGCGTGGTAAAACGCGTCAGATTATGGAAACCAAGAAAAGTATTGATAAATTCCATGCCATGCGCCTGATACATCAAATAATACCACGGTGCGGCAATGGCAAAGTAAACAACAAGCCCGCGGATAACGTGCATTTTTAAAATTTCACGTAAATTACCGGTAAAAAGCAGATGCAGGAAAATAATCGCACCGGGAAAAACTATGCCGATTGGACCTTTGGTTACAGTGGCCAGAGCCATGGCAATATACATTACCCAGTACCATTTGTGCTGGTAACATAAAAGCGCGGCTGTCATAAAAAACAATAAAGTCGTATCGGTAACTGCGGCCTTGCCAAGATAGAAAAACTCCACGCAAGTAGTTAAAACAATGGAGGCCCAGAATCCGGCACGTTCCGAAAAAATATTGCTTACCGAAAAATAAAGCATTACCGAAGTTGCAACGGCCATTAACGCCGCCGGGAAACGCGCTGCCGCTTCCCCGTCGCCAAAAAGGCCTATTGAAGCAGCTACCAGCCAGTAATACATCGGCGGCTTGTCATACCAGAAATTGTCAAAAATACGCGGCGATAAGTAATCGTTGTACTTAATCATTTCACGTGCGGTTTCCGCATAAACCGGTTCGTCCGGGTCAAAAAGCGGTACGGAACCTATTCCCCACAAAATGGTTACTAAAGCTAAAACTGCAATAATAATCAGGCTTTGGAGATTCAAATTTTTCATTAAAGACCTTCCTTCCGGCGTGCCAAGTAGTCGTTATATGTTTTCTGAATGCCATGCTCTATATCCATTTGCGGTACAAAGCCAAGCAGAGTTTCCAGTTTTTTGTTGCTTAAAACTGAACGGAAAATATCACCGCTGCGCGCTGGCGCATAGTTTACCGTAAGTTCATGCCCGCAGGCATATTTAAAAGCTTCAAGCAGGCTGTTAAGTGAGGTTTCTTTTCCTGTTGAAATATTAATAACATTATAGCCGGTAAGCGCAACTGCTTTAGCCGCAGCCTGCACAATATCGCCGGCATAAACAAAATCACGTGTTTGTTCGCCGTTGCCGAAAACCGTCAAAGGTTTATTCTGAACCAGCAGCTTGCAGAAGATACTGATAACACCGCCTTCTCCACCTTCACCCTGACGCTCGCCGTAAACATTGGCAAAGCGCAGCACCGTGCAGTTAATGCCGTACAAATCGTGGTAAACGCGCATATAATGTTCGGATGTCATTTTGGTAATGCCATAGCAGGATGTCGGCAAAAGCAGTAAATCTTCAGTAAGCGGAATGTTGGGGTTATCTCCGTAAACGGCCGCGCTTGATGAAAATACCACTGATTTAACATTGTATTTGCGGCAGCATTCCAGAATATTAATCAGCCCCAGCAAATTAACATTGCAGTCCTCCTGCGGGTGCTGCAAAGAATACGGAACCATTGTCTGCGCGGCAAAATGAATAACGGCGTCAAAATGTTCTGCTGCAAACAGAGCATCAACGGTGGCTTCATCACAAACATCGCCTACGCACAGCTTCATATTTGCCGGTACATTTTTAGCAGAACCGCTGGAAAGATTGTCGAAAACAACTGTTTCATGCCCATGCTGTGCATTAAGGTATTCCAAAAGATGAGAGCCGATAAAACCGGCTCCCCCTGTAACAAGTAATTTCATCAGTTCTCTCTCTCTTTCAAATTATTGGCAGCAATAATGTTTGAGCCAAAGGCACGTATGGAAATGAACGCACCCAGTAAAAACGGAAAATATTCCGCTGTAAAACGCCACAGCACTGCCATAATGCCTACCATGCCTTCCGGCAGAAGCGATGCAAACAGCACAATAAAACCTGCTTCGGCAATGCCGCTGCCGCCCGGAGTAGGTGAAAAATATAAAACCAGGTTTAAAAGCACCATCCTGCCCATAACCTGCAGCCAGTCAAATTGAATATTCATGCCTAAAAAGAACATCGGCACAGTAGCGTAAATGCCCAAAAGGCTGATGCCAGATTCAATAAAAGCACGCAGAATCATTAAAGGATGCCTGCCCATAATAAACGATGCTTTTTTGAATTCATAATAACTGTTAAAGCATTTGCGCCTGTAATCGTGCGACAGCTTGCCTGTCAGCGCAACCAGCCAGAACTCCGGATAGCGCGTGCGCATAAGCAGCACCACTGCCACAGGTATGGAAATAAATATTATGGATACTGCCGCGATAACTGCCGGCGGCATCCATTCGCTTAAAAAAGCGTCATTATACAAAACAAACGGCACCAGTAAAATTAAAAAAGTTATCGACATAATCGTGCGCACAAAAACAATTACCGTTGCTTTGGCAACAGGCACATTCGCCCTTTTCATAAACATAATCTGGGCTATTGCGCCACCGCTTGCTCCGGGAGTAAGCACCGCCAGAAAATAATTGCTTAAAACTACATTGATAACTTCTTTAATGCTCAGGCGTTCATCCGTTACACGCGCCAGAGTCATCAGCCTCAGGCCGTCAAAAATAAGCCCAACGGCCAAAATACCGAAGGCTGCCGCAATGCTCCACGGCTTGAACATGGTTAAATATTCAAGCGCCCTTATATCAAATGTAAAGTAGATAACCGCTGCCGGTATCAGGACTATAATTACAAAAACCAGCAGCAGCCTGCCTATCAATTTTTTGTTCATAATTAAAGCCTGCCAAAATTAATTAGTTCTATCCCCTGTTCACGGGCAATGTTTTTATTGCTTTCAGATAAAAAAGCATTTAACTCATCATGCCAATGATAACCCCATTTAAAGTTTTGTGCAAGCAAAACATTATCTGCCCCGGGATGAGTCATTATTTCACTCGTCCCCTCAGGCAAAGCAAGCAAAATGTTTTTAACCAGAAGTTCATTTAAGTTGCCGCCTGCCAGCATGCCAAAAAAGTGCTGCGGGTAAATAAGCCCGGCTTTTTTGGCCTTGCTTTTTGCCAGCGCGCTGCAAAAGCTCAAACCGTCCCTGCCTATTTTTCTGCCGGCTCCGGCGCTAAACCCGCCTGTCCAGAAAATATTTTCTTCCGGCATTCTTATTTTGCGTATTCCGTATTCTCTGCATAAGCGTATAACCATACCCGCAATGCCCGGCAGTACATGCATATGCTGATGGCTGTCGATATGTGTGGGTTTAATTCCGGACTCCAACACTTTTTCTATTTGTGCACGCAGTTCCCGTTCGAGTTCACTCCTCTTTATACTACCAGTATACCATTTTTTTGCAAAAACTGTATAATCTTCTGCAAAAACTCCCTGCAAAGTAAGCAAAGAATTTACACCTTTTTTTAAAACAGGCGCAATTCCGCCAACAAGAGTTAAATGAATTCCGATTCCAAGATCAGGATTTTGGGCAGCAAGATTTGCCGCTTCCTTAAAATAAGGAGCGCCCGGCATAATCGACGTGCTTGTAATCATGCCCTTTTGGTGCCCTTCTATAATTCCTTTATTAATCAATGGATGCAGACCGAAATCATCGGCATTAATTATCAGTTTTTTCATAAATTCTCCGGTTATATACGTTTATAATTGGCAAAATGCAATTTAACAAAATTTGCAAGGCTTTCTTTGCCAAATTTTTCCGCAATCATGCGTGCACAATTAGTTGCAGCATCACTTCCGCCTTTGGGAAGCGGCATGCCTGCCTGTACTTCCAGCTCGGCCATAATGCGAAGAAATTCGGCGCGGGCCAATACCGAGGCGGCTGCTACGGCAATATCCGCTTCTGCTTTTGGCATCTGCACAACTTTAACGGCGGGATATTTTTCGTGAATGCGCTGCGTTATATCATTATGCACGGCAAAACGGTCTACAAGGGCATAACCACAGCCTGGGCATTTGCCGATTACCCCCGTAAGTGCTGCTGCGTGCCCGCTGCTCAATAAATGGTTTAAATTCTGTCCTGCCGCTTTAAGCTGATTGTAGCGGTAGTTATACATTTTAGGCGTCAGCGCTAAAACAGATACTGCCAGTGCCGCAGAACAGATTTCGTCTTTCATTTTCAGCACATCTTTATCACTAACGATTTTGCAGTCTTTAACGCCCAGGCTGAAAAGCCTTGTAGCGCTTTTCTCATCACAGGCAACTGCCGCAACCACAAGCGGTCCGAAAAAATCGCCTTTGCCGGATTCGTCACTGCCTGCCCAGATACCATTAAATCCCGGCAAATCCTTCAGCAGGCAATAGTTTGTGCCTGTGCTGCTTCCGTCTGCCAGTATATCTTTGCAGGCTTGTGTAAATGCTGCATTTTTGCCGTTCCAAACAAATTTTATGCCTTTTTTGCCGTTATAAACGGATAAAACAGCTTTATCTGTTCCTTTGGCAAGCACTAACTGGCAGCCGTATTGCAGGCTTTTTTCTTCAGTACTTATACCGTTTTCCCTGAATTTTTTTACTAATTCTTTAATATATGTGCCAAAATCAGTGTTCAAGCTGAGCCTCCGCAGCGGCCGCAGCCATCTGCATTATTTTTTTCAGCGGCATTTTGCTTGCTTCGGCAAGTTTGCGGCAGTCTTCAAATTCCGGTGCTATGTTTAAAATTTGCCCTCCGGCCTGCGAAAATTTAACTTTTACGCTTCCCTGCGGCAATGCAACCTCTATAAAGCTTCTTTCGCTGCAATGGCGTGCAACGTCATAGTAGCGCATGCCTAATGTAGTGGTTTCGGTTAAAATAATTTTTTCAAGCACCGGCAAGTCCTGCGGGTGCATTAAAACTGAAAGCATCTGTGCCGGGCGCCCTTTTTTCATAATTATAGGCGTAATCCAGGCATCAAGGGCACCGGCAGCCATTAATTTTTCCTGTACATAGGGCCATACTTCGCCGCTCATGTCGTCAATATTGCATTCCGCAACCGTTAAAGCGTGGCTTTTAACTTCTTCAACAGTACCAAGCGTAGCACGCAGCACATTAGGAATTTCAAGGTTTCTCGTGCCTGCGCCATAACCAACTTTTTCTGCGCTGAAGCCTTTAGGCATATCAGCAGAAGGTTCAGCAAGTGCAGCCATTAATGCGGCTCCGGTAGGTGTTGCCAGTTCGCGTTCAATGTTTCCTTTGGCATAAAGCAGCCCATGCGCCAAAAGCTCGGCTGTTGCCGGTGCAGGCACAGGCATCAATCCGTGTGCACACTGCACAAAACCGTAGCCGGTTTTAATTTCAGACACATAAATTTTTTCTATGCCGAGGTTTTCCAAAGCCAGGCAGCTGCCGACAATATCAATAATTGTGTCAACTGCACCTACTTCATGAAAATGCACTTCTTCAAGGCTTTTGCCGTGAACTTTTGCTTCGGCGAGGCCAAGCATACGGAAAACATTTACCGCTTTATCTTTTATATTAGTGCTTAAATCTGAATTTTCAATGATAGTTTTGATGTCGTTAAAATTTCTGTGTTCATGATAGTGATGCGCACCTGCTTCATGCGCATGGCAGCAGTGATGTTCATGCGCTTCTTCGGCAGCATGGCCGTGCTTGTGGCAGCAATGATGCTCCTCATGATGGTGGTGATGATGTTCTTCACCTTCGCAGCCATGGGCATGATGATGGCAGTGATGCCCGTCATGATGTTCATGAAGATGTGCTTCTTCTGCTTCGGCTGCTTCCGTTACGCCTGGAATTTTAACATTAAAATAAGCTGCATTTATGCCGCGTTTATCTGCGCGTGTATTAATAAGTTCATATTCGCCAAGGTTCATCTTTTTAAGTTCTGCTTCTATATAAGCAGCGTCAGCGCCAAGGTCAATCAGCGCACCAAGCAGCATGTTGCCGCTGATACCGGAAAATGCTTCTATGTAAAGTGCTTTTTTCATGTTCTCACCTCATATGATTAATAATGCTTGCCAAACGCCCTGCACCAAAACCGTTGTCAATATTTACAACGGCAACGCCTGCCGAACAGCTGTTCAACATGCCCAAAAGCGCGGATAAGCCTTTAAAGTTTGCTCCATAACCGACACTTGTAGGAACCGCAATAACAGGCTTGTCTACAAGCCCGCCCACAACGCTTGCCAGTGCGCCTTCCATACCGGCCACAACAATTACCGCGTTGGCATCGCGTATAATATCAATTTTAGAAAACAAACGGTGAATCCCTGCCACACCGACATCATACACGCGTTTAACCGTATTGCCCATAATTTCCGCCGTCAGTGCGGCTTCCTCAGATACCGGCAAATCGCTGGTACCGGCAGTTACAACGGCAATATAACGTTTTTCGTCTTTTGGCAGAGGATTGCGTTCAATTTTTATGAATCCTGCGTCTTTATAATATTCCGCATCAGGAACTGCTTTTTTTACAGCAGCAAATTTTTCCTCGTTTGCCCTTGTGCCGATTATATTGCTGTGAACCTCAGCCAGCCTACTCATAATTGCCGCCGTCTGCTCTGCCGTTTTTCCCTCACAGTAAACAACTTCGGCAAAGCCCTGACGCAAACTGCGTTCATGGTCTATCATGGCAAAGCCCAAATCAGTATATTCGCTGCTGCGCAGCTTTTTTAAAAATGTTTCGTCATCAATTAAACCCTGCTTAAAATCTTTAAGCAATTCATAAGTCTGCT
>OMBP01000721.1_pt1 | contig 18877 bp, 18 predicted proteins | sample 1644911 | NCBI WGS metagenome assembly OMBP01 (sample SAMEA103958122, study PRJEB25191) | human gut metagenome | biome: human-associated habitat [ENVO:00009003]; feature: intestine environment [ENVO:2100002]; material: feces | place: Germany | collected 2013/2015 | reverse complement strand
GACACGATTCTTGGCACATGGTAGCTGTATGCGAGCGTGTTGTTCTCGGCGTCCGTGTACTCGCCCTCCTCGCTGTAAAGCTCGGAAATGAGCGAATCGTCGTAGCCGGACGGGGTGTCGTCCGGCTCCTTTTCGCCGCAGGCGGCAAGGTTCAGCAGCAGGAGAGCCGCCAGAGCCAAGGAGATGAGTTTCTTCATGGGATAGCACTTCCTTTCTGGTGTTTGGGGCGTGGCCCCGGTGAGGAACTTGCAATTGCAAACGGGAATTAAACGGCATAATTGTTCTGAAATTCTTCCAATTCCTTGGATTTATTGTACCATAGCGCAAAAGTGTTTGCAACTGGAACTGCCGACAGAAAATTCTGTATATTCGAAAAAAATAGGCACTGCGCAAGGAACGCTGCTCACCCGACCTCAGAAAACGGCAAATGAGCCGTTTTGACAAGTGGCCGTCCGGCGTTTCAGCAGCACGTAAAGCGCGCTGAGGGTAGTGATACCACCCCTCGCCTCGCACACACGGAAAGGCCCTGAGCGCAGGGCATACAAGCCGCAATTTCGACAGAAACGGAAAAGATCACGCAGCCCAGCGGGGCCGCGACGCCTCGAAACAGCGACGCGCATGAGCGCATCGCTGTTCCGCAGGCTCTCTGCGTTCTTCGAGATTCCCCTCGACCAAGGCCCAAAAGCGGCAAAGTTTGCCATTCTGATACCCGGCCACGCAGGGTTTCCGAAACGTGTGGAACGCTCCGAGGGTAGTGATACCACCCCCATCTGAAACGCCCCCTGTTTCGCCGTGTGTGCCCTTGTGTGCGATCCTCTGAGCAAAAGCGAGGGTGTACCCACTTTCGCCCGTGAGAGCGAACGTGGGCCATTTGTGCGAGAAGTTGAAAAACGGGATGAGAAGCGGTTTGGAACAGCATTGTGGCGGTAACTTTTTGGCGATATTTGCGGGAACGCTATTGGACGAAAAGCTGAACCTTACAGGAGGGTTTTTCGAGTGGCGAAGGCCGTTCGATTTTAGCACAAGATAAAGAGAGGTGCCCCTAATTGGGCCCCTCTCAGCCTCAAAGCCCCGCAGTGCGGGGCTTTCCGAGGTTTTGAAACCGCAGTCTAAGGTGCACCTTGCGAGGCGTTTTCGCAGTCATAGGTGAACGTGAGGTGTGAAAAAGGCCCGTAACAGCGGACTTTTCAAGGTGGACGTTCCGCAGGCGTTTGAGGAAATCGCAGTTTTCAACCACTCAAAAAAGTGCTCTTTGTGCAGCGGCGATTTTCGGCGGAAAACGTGTATATTTTGCGCCGCTGTAGTCAATGAAAAGAAACTTTCGACCGTTCAAAAATCGCACCGCTGTAACTAAAGAGAACGCCCCCGGCAGCGCAGAAATTGCGCCGCAATAGTCAAAGAGCTGCCGCAATATTTTTCCTATACTTTTTAGCCTTTTTTAGCGGTTTCCTCTCGATTTTAATTCCTTTCCTAACATCTTGTGACCTACATCCCCATGTGTTCCACACCTGTCTGTGGCATTTTATGTGGTCAAAGGCAAAGCCTCGCCGGAGCAATTCCGGCGGGGCTTTGCGGTATTCTCGGCAGCCTGCTTTTCCACTCGGTGAACAACACGAAAACCGCGCCGAGCCCCCCGCGCCGTGGGATGCTATAATCAAAGAGTATGGGCTGTGCGGAACTCTTCTGTTGACATTTCAACAACCATGTGGTTTAGTCCGACCGTTTAGATTTACCCTCGCGTCGATCTCCGTCACTGACGGCGAGATTCACCTGCTGGGAAAAGCACGCGGCTCCAAAATGGGGAACAATCTGCTCGTTCAGGAGATCGACAAGGCCGGCGGCATTGATTTCAGCAGGCCGGTTCTGCTGGGCTACAGTGGAATTTCTGACGCGCTGCTGCTAAAATATATCGAAGACAGCCGTCACATCTGGGAGGGAAAACTGAAAGAAATTCGCTATACGACCGTAGGAAGTGTGATCGGAACCCATGCGGGCCCCGGCGCTGTTGTGGTAGCGTTTTTCAAGAATCAATATAACGCAGAACAGAACAGCAGCGATTGAAGAAGCTGCAATAAAGACAGGACTGCGCCGCGCCACCGTCAAATGAAACGGCGATGCGGCGCAGTATCATTTTATCTGACGCCATAAACCATAATCGAGATCACACAGGCTAACAGACTGACCGCCGAGCCGGCCAGAAGCTGCGGCAGGGAATGGCGCGACAGCTTTAGGGAGGAGCGGTACACTGCTGCGATCAGCAGAACGGACGGTATGGCAAAAAGCGGATGCAGCTTCCATGTCAACAGAAACGCCGGAGCTGTTGTGCTGCAGGCGTGTCCGCTTGCGCGAAGGCCAAAGCCCACGTTGAGCAGCAACAGCGCCGCGATAGAAATGACATAAGAGAGAAACAGGATATGGACGAGCCAGGAGCATGGCGTCAGCATTGACCAGAGAAACCCGCACAGATACCCAACGGCGCTGCATACCAGCGCCGTGCCGCGCTGCCCCCTGCGCCGGTCCTTTCCAATGTGGAAGATCTCCCGCAGCGGGTACGCCGCCAAGGGGATAACCAGCAGGAACACCTCGCACAGCAGCAGCTCCCTGCGCGTCAGAAGCCCTGTCGGAGCGTACATCAGAAGCAGCGTTACCCCGATGACGATGGGCGGCAGTGTCAGAATGCGTAGCGCAAGATGCAGCAGCGCCTTCCTGTCCGAGGCCTTCGTTTCATGACTCAAAGCCCAGCATAATCCCGCCGTGTTCTGCATAGTAGCTGCACAGCCCACGTAGCGGATAGCTTTTCACCTCTGCCCCCGGAAATCGCCGCCGGATCTCGGTGCAGAGCTCCAATGCAAATGTCGCGTTCCGGCAATGCCCGATGCGGACGCTGCCGCCCCTGTAGCCAAGCCGCACCATTTCACTCAACAGGAGCTCCTGCGTTTTTCGAGCGCCCCGACATTTGCCGAGCATCTCAAGCGTGCCCTCCTCGCTGGCCTGCCCAACGGCGCGGATGCCGAGAACACCGGCCATCGTTGCTGCCAGCTTGCTGATTCGTCCGTTCTGGGCGAGATTGTGCATGGATTCCAGCGCAAAGAGCAGATGGGTACGGCGCTGATACTGCTGTACGGCTGTGCAGACCTCCTCGAAGCTCTTGCCGGAGCGCAGTTCGGCGGCTGACTTTTCGATGAGCAGGGCGATCTCCGGACCGGCGGACAGCGTGTCCACCACAAAAATGCGGCGAGAGGGATTCTGCTCCTCGCAGCGTTTCTTTGCGGCAAGTGCCGCGCTGCAGCTGCCCGAAAGGCTGCTTGTAATGGTGAACGCGAGTACATCGCCGCTTTCGCCAAAGGCGGACTCCCAGTCCGCGATGTTCGGGCAGGCGCTGAAGGTGCGGCCCTTCGTGCCGCGAAGTGTTGTGACCATCGCGTCGACATCGAGCGCGGCGTCATCGCGAAATTCCTCCACAGCAGTACGGACGGTGAGCGGAACGCTGACAAAGTCCACGCCGTCCATGGTAAGCAGGTCGCAGCTTGAGTCTGCGGCAATGCGGATCTGATCCATAAGATGACCTCCAACTGAAAAAGTGTCGTTCGGTTCCGGTAAGGGATGGATGCAGTTTATCAGCTTTTTATTTCTTCGTCAACGGTTTTTAATAAACCGTTAAAAATATTTCGCAAAGCCGTTGAACTTTGCAGAGGAAACGCTTATAATAACAATATGGAAAAAGAAATGCAAAACAGAATCACGGCGGACATCGCGGCCTTCCGTCTGCCGCGCTATGCACAGATCCCGGAGGTCGGACTGTATCTGGAGCAGGTGGTGCGCTATATCAACGCCCGGTTGGCACCGTTAGGAGAGCCTGAACTGACTGGATCCATGGTGAGCAACTATGTCAAGCAGAAGCTGGTTCCTGCCCCTCAAAAAAAGCTGTATACAGCCGAACATCTTGCGCGGCTTCTGTTCATCGCGGTGGTCAAGCCTGTTGTTCCTTTGGAGGGGCTTCGACTGATGTTTAGCATACAGGAGGAGTGCTATCCCCTTCAGACCGCCTATGACTACTTCTGCGATGAGTTTGAGAATATGCTCGGCGCAGCGTTTGGTGTCGCTCCTGCAGTGGAGGGACTTGGTGAAACCGAGTCTGATGCCAAGGATCTCCTGCGCAGCACGATCTCGGCTACCGTCAACAAGGTCTGTCTGGACCGGTATCTGGAGGAGTATCGAAAGCGGCGGGAGCAGGCTGAGACTATTGTGGGAAAAGAAATCTCCCTGTTATAGTAGAAATGCGGTCTGGCAGCTACAAGCTGTAAAGCAACGGGAGACCATTCAGAAATGAAGTGGCAGAAGAAGTTTAGCAGACTATACCAACGCCACATGAGGCGTGGCCGACAGCATGGAGCTTTGCCCGCGTAAGGAATATCCCCGGCCAAGCCGGGGATATTCCTTACGTCTCTCTGCCATGATTACAGTGCAAAACAGAAGAACATACTCCGGGCCCTTCATCGCCATGTCCTAATTGATAAAGAGCTTTCATTGTTCCTGCATCGCTGCAATAGAGGGTATCCGAAGATTCTCTCTATTGTGATGATATGCCGAGCATCCTCCATGGTGCATCTGAAGCCTTCGGCTTTGCGCCCGGACAGTACAGCGTGCTGAGAGGAGGCTCCCTGCGCGTCGAGGCTTGTCTGATTCTGCATACTTCTCTGCAAGCAGGATCTTCTCGACTTCTGCCTTACAAAAGCCTATTTACCCGCCTGCGTTTCGCAGTAGCGGCAGCGGTAAACGCGCTTTTCACGATCCGTTAGCACAAACTCCTGCGGCAGCTCCTGCTCAACGGAGGTGATGCAGCGCGGATTTTTGCACTTGAGCACGCCACGGATGCGCTCAGGCAGCTTGAGCGTGCGCTTTTCCACAAGTTTCCCGTCGCGGATGATGTTGACGGTGATGCTTGGATCGACGTAGCCGATCAGGTCCCAGTCAAGGTCCATTTCGCGGTCGATCTTGATGATGTCCTTGCAGCCGAGCTTGCCGCTCGTAACGTTTTTGAGGATGGCCACCGTGCAGTCAAGCTGATCGAGGCCGAGGATCTGATAGAGCTCCATGGATTTTCCCGCGGTGATGTGGTCGATGACGATGCCGTTTTGAATAGAGTCAATGATCATTGTGTCGCACTTCCTTTCTCACTTGATTTCCAACAGCTTGAGGATCAGCGCCATGCGGATGTACTTGCCGTACTGCACCTGCTTGAAGTAGCACGCGCGCGGGTCGTCGTCCACGGCGACGGAGATCTCGTTCACACGCGGCAGCGGATGCAGGATGCGAAGAGACTCCTTCGCGCCCCTGAGCTTGTCGGACGTGAGGATGTAGCTGTCCTTGAGGCGCAGATAGTCTTCCTCGTTGAAGAAGCGCTCGCGCTGCACGCGCGTCATGTAGAGGATGTCCAGCTCCGGCATGACGGTCTCGAGGTCGGTGGACTGCGTGTAAGGGATGTTCTTGGCCTTGATGTACTGCTCCTTGACATAGCGCGGCAGCTTGAGCTCCTCGGGGGAGATGAGCACGAAGCGGATGCCGGTGTAACGGCTCATCGCGGCGACGAGGGAGTGCACCGTGCGACCGAATTTGAGGTCGCCGCAGAGGCCCACCGTGAGGTTTTCAAAGCGCCCCATCTCGCGGTGGATGGTCAGAAGGTCGGTGAGTGTCTGCGTGGGGTGGTTGTGGCCGCCGTCGCCTGCGTTGATGACGGGCACGAGCGAGTGCATGGACGCCACCAGCGGCGCGCCCTCCTTGGGATGGCGCATGGCGATGATATCGCTGTAACAGCTCACGGTGCGCACGGTGTCCGCCACGCTCTCGCCCTTGGCAGCGGACGAGCTTTTCGCCTCCGAGAAGCCGAGCACCTTGCCGCCGAGGGAGAGCATCGCGCTCTCAAAGCTCAGACGGGTGCGGGTGGAGGGCTCGAAGAAGAGGGTCGCGAGGATTCTGCCGTCGCACTTGTGCGCGTATTCGGCGGGGTGGTCGATGATGTCGCAGGCGGTATTCACCAGCTCCATGATCTCCTGCTCGGAGAGCTCCAGAATGTCGATCAGGCTTTTCATATCAGTTTGTTCCTCCTTTTGTGATCCAGCTTTCGTCGGCGGGGTCATCGCGGAAGGCCAGCAGCCGCGCAACGTCCGCCTCGGTGATGTAATGCTCCTCTGCGCCCACGCGGGCGATGGTATCCAGATTTGTCAGGCTCACGCTCTTGACCTTCGCCTCGACCATGCGCTCAACGCCCTTTTTCATGCCGTAGGTGAAGATGCTCACGACGCCCAGCACCTCGGCGCCTGCCTCGCGCAGCGCCGCGACCGTATCCAGCACGCTGCCGCCGGTGGAGATGAGGTCCTCGATCACGACGACCCTCTGCCCCGCCTCGAGCCTGCCCTCGATCTGATTTTTTCTGCCGTGGTCCTTGCTGCCCGAGCGCACATAGCCCATGGGCAGGCCGAGCAGATGCGCGGCGATGGCGGCGTGGGCGATGCCCGCCGTGGCGGTGCCCATCAAAACCTCCGCCTGCGGAAACTCACGGTGTACCGTGTCCGCAATGGCGCGCTCGACTGTCTCACGCACGGCGGGGGCGGTGAGAATGAGGCGGTTATCGCAATAGATCGGGCTTTTGATGCCGCTCGCCCAGGTAAACGGCTCCTGCGGGCGCAGAAAGACCGCGCCGATGGAGAGCAGGCCTTGAGCGACCCTGCTGCTGATGTCCATATCCATGTTCCTCCCGTTGTTTTTTTATTCCTGAAGCAGAATTGCTTTCAGCTCGTTGAGATCGGCGGCAAGATGCTCCGCCCCGGCGGCGGTCAGCTCCTCGCGGCTGCCGTAGCCATAGAGTACGCCGATTGCCTCAAGGCCGTTGGCGTGCGCCCCGTATATGTCGTGGCGGCGGTCGCCGACCATGACGGCGTGTCCCGTCACATCGGCGCGCATGAGCGCCGTGCGCACGACGCTCGCCTTGTCCGCGCTGGACTTATCCTCCAGACGGGAGCCGCAGATGTCGTCAAAATACTGCGCCAGCTCAAAATGCCGCAAAACTCTCCGCGCAAATTCCTCCGGCTTCGACGTTGCAATTACCAGCCGCAGTCCCGCTGCGCACAGGCTTGCAAGCAACTCGGCCATTCCGGAATAAGGGGCGTTTTCCGCCCAACCGTAGCGTTCAAAATAAATGCGGAACTCGCGGATCGCCCGCTCTGTTTCCTCTTCATTCATCCCGCAGAGCGCAGGGAAGCTTTCGTGAAGAGGCGGACCGACAAAAGTGGTCAGCATGTCTGGAGAGGGGACCCCCCGGCCAAGACGCTTCAACGCATAGGACACCGAGTTCACAATGCCCTCCTGCGAATCCGTCACCGTTCCGTCCAGATCAAAAAGGACTGTATCCCAGCGCATCAGTCCACAAACTCCTCTCGGCAGCGGCGGTAGGCAGCCACGGGGTCCTCCGCCTGGGTGATGGGACGGCCGACAACGATATAGTCTGAGCTGAACTCCCTTGCCTGTGCCGGAGTTGTGACACGCTTCTGGTCCCCAGCACTTCCTCCGGCAAGCCGGATGCCCGGCGTAACGGTCAGAAACTGTGGGCCGCAGTGTTCGTGGATACTCCCTGCCTCCATCGGTGAGCAGACCACGCCGTCAAGCCCCGCCGCAGCGGCGTTTTCGGCATAGTGCAGCACGACCTTTTCCATCGGCACATGAATCAGCAGCTCTCGCTCCATACTCTCCTGATCCGTTGAGGTCAGCTGCGTTACGGCGATGAGCAGCGGCCGAGTACCGTCGGGGCGCGTCAGACCCTCCAGCGCGGCGGTCATCATGGCGGCGGTACCGGCGGCGTGGAGGTTCACGATGTCCACATCCAGCGCAGACAATGCCGCCATGGCCTTTTTCACGGTGTTGGGAATGTCATGCAGCTTCAGATCCAGGAAGATCTTGTGGCCTCGGGCCCGGATCTCCCGCACGATGGAGGGACCTTCGGCGTAAAACAGCTCCATGCCGATCTTCACAAAGGGCTTTTCCTCGGTGAAACGGTCTAAAAAGGCCAGTGTCTTTTCCTTGCTGTCGAAGTCCAGCGCAACGATAACGTCCTTACCCATGATGTGCTCCTCCTATGATCTCCGTCAGATTTTCCATGCCGTATCGTTCCATCACGGCAGGCAGATTTTCAATGATGGTCTTGCAGGCATACGGCTCCACAAGGTTCGCCGCGCCCACGCCGATGGCAGTGGCGCCCGCCAGCATCAGCTCGATGACGTCCTCCGCCGTGGTGACGCCGCCCATACCCACGATGGGGATGGAAACGGCCTCGTAGACCTGATACACCATCCGCACCGCCAGCGGGAGCATTCCCGGGCCGGACATACCGCCAGTGGTGTTGGCCAGCAGCGGACGACGGCGTTTCAGGTCGATGCGCATTCCCGGCAGGGTGTTGATCAGGCTCACGCCGTCAGCCCCCGCGTCCTCGCAGGCTCTGGCGACGGCGGCAATATCAGCCGCCGTGGGGGACAACTTCAAAATGATGGGCTTTTTCGTCACTGCCCGGACCGCCTTCGTCACCTCGGCAGCGGACTTGGGGTCCGCGCCGAAGGCCGCGCCGCCGCCGTGGACGTTGGGGCAGGAGATATTGACCTCCAGCCAGCCCACCTGCTCCTGCGCGTCTAACTTCTCGCAGACATCGGCGTATTCCGCCGCGGAAAAGCCGCTGACATTCGCCATCACCGGCTTGTGAAATACCTGCTTGAGCTTTGGCAATTCCGTTGCGATCACCGCGTCCACGCCGGGGTTTTGCAGACCCACCGCGTTCAGCAGGCCGCCGGCGTACTCCGCGATGCGGGGCGTGGGGTTGCCGAAGCGGGGCTCCCGGGTCGTACCCTTGAAGGAGAAGGTACCCAGCATATTGATGTCGTACAGCTCCGCGAACTCATAGCCAAAGCCGAAGGTGCCGCTGGCGGGGATGATGGGGTTGTCCATCTCAATGCCGCAGAGGGTCACTTTTGTGTTCACCATACGATCTCCTCCTTTTCCAGCACGGGGCCATCCTTACAGATGCGCTTATTGCCGTATTTCGTCTCGCAGGAGCAGCCCATGCAGGCGCCGAAGCCGCAGCCCATCCGCTCCTCAAAGCTGAACTGGCCGGAGGTCTTGCAAGCGTCGTACACCGCCTTGAGCATCGGCTCCGGGCCGCAGGTGTAGAGATAGGTATAGTCGGACACGGCGGCCATGCCGTCGGTCACAAGGCCCTTGAGACCGACGCTGCCATCGGCGGTGGCGATGACGACCTCCGCACCCAGCGCCCGAAATTCCTCCGCTAAAAAAATCTCGGATTTTCGGTTAAAGCCCAGCACGGCGGTGACGCGCTTACCTTGTGCAGTCAGCCGCCTGGCAAGGCCATACAGCGGCGGGATACCCACGCCGCCGCCCACCAGCAGGGGGTGTTCCCCGCCGCGGGACACGTCAAAGCCGTTGCCAAGGCCCGTCAGCACATCCAACTCCGTGCCGACAGCCATGCCCGTCATGGCCTCGGTGCCGTGGCCCAAGACTTTATAAATAAGCGTCAATTCTCCGTTCTCCCAATCGCACACGGAGATGGGGCGGCGGAGGAAAAAACCTGAGAGCTTCAAATTCACGAACTGCCCCGGTGCGGTGATGGCAGAGGTGTCCCCCGCCAGCCGCAGACGGTAGATGCCGTCTGCCAGCCGGGTATTTTCCAAAACAGTCAGCAGTGTCTCCTTCATTCGGCGTCCTCCCCCTCCAGCAAGGTCTTATCATACCAGACCGCCCGCCCCTCCATGGCTGTCAGCAGGCAGCGGCCCTGTACACTCCAGCCCGCAAAGGGCGTGGCCCGGCCCATGGACAGAAATTCAGCGGGGTCGATCGGATAGGTACGGTTCAAATCAAACACGGTAAAGCCGGTGGCCGGCGCAATGCCGAAGCGGCGGCAGGGCGCGTCATGGAGCAGTTCCATCAAGCGGGCAAAGGAAATGACGCCGGGCTTTACCAAATACGTATAGAGCAGCGGGAAGGCCGTTTCCAGTCCCACGATGCCCATGGCGCTTTTTTCCAGTCCCCCGCCCTTTTCCTCGGCGCTGTGGGGGGCGTGATCCGTGGCGATCATGTCGATGGTTCCGTCCGCCAAACCCTCCAACAGGGCTTCCCGATCCGCCTTGTCCCGGAGGGGCGGGTTCATTTTGAAACGGCCGTCCTCCTGCAAGCAGGAATCGTCCAGCAGCAGGTAGTGGGGGCCGGTCTCGCAGGTGACATTCAGGCCCTCGGCCTTGGCCTTGCGGATGAGTGCGACGCTCTCCTTGGTGGAGATGTGGCAGACGTGATAGCCGCAGCCTGTCTCCCGCACCAGTTCCAGATCCCGCTGGATGGGCCGCCACTCGCTCTCGGAGCAGATACCCCGATGTCCGTGGGCGCGGGCATAGGCGCCGTCGTGGATGTAGCCGCCCCGCAGCAGAGAATTGTCCTCGCAGTGGGCCACGATCAGCTTGCCAAGGCGCTTGGCCTCCAGCATGGCGCGGCGCATCATTTCACGATCCTGAACGCCCTTTCCGTCGTCGGAGAAAGCCACCACATAGGGGGCCATGGCATCCAAGTCCGCCAGTTCCCTGCCCTGCTCGCCTTTCGTGATGGCCCCGTAGGGCAGAACGCGGATCACGGCGTCTTTTTGAATGGCGTCCAGCTCCATTTGCAGCGTCTCCATGCTGTCCGGCACCGGATTCAGATTCGGCATGGCGCATACGGCGGTATAGCCGCCGTGGGCCGCCGCCAGCGTACCGGTGCGGATGGTCTCCTTATAAGAAAAACCCGGCTCCCGAAGATGTACATGCACATCAACGAAACCGGGTAATATGGTAAAGGAAGAAACATTCAGGGACGAAGGAAAAACAATATCCTTGCAAAAAACACGATCCCCAAAGGAAACGGAAACATCACCGCCGCTGAAAGCACCTCGGTGGAACACCTGCGCACCCTTCAAAACCACGGTCACGACGATCGCCTCTCTTTCCTCAAGTTTTTGATAGAATACCACGCGAGGATCGTCTTGTCAAGACAAAAAAATGGTTTTTCGACGATAAGTTTTCTCAAGACGCGATATAAGCGTATCTTATGAATTGTCATAACGATACAAATATAGCTAAGATTTTCTATCTTCTTTCTCCTTTTTGCGGAATGGACGAAAAGCCGGGCGTATGGTACACTGAATTCAAGTTGAGCCCCTTGTAACTGACGGAATGTGGGCTACCACGGGGGAACAGGGAGCATCGCTCTGAGGCGGCGCGTTTCAGAGGCCGACCGTCCGGGCACTCCAACTGCAAAGGGCAGCGGAGCGCCTATTTTTATGTTTGAGGGAGGGAACGCAGATGAGAAAGGTTGCGATCGTTATGGGCAGCAAGAGTGATCTGCCCGTCGCGGAGAAGGCCGTAGGCGTATTGCGAGACTACGGCGTCCAGATGGAAGTGCGCGTATTATCCGCTCACCGGTGTCCGAATGAGGCAAGGGAATTTGCCGCGTCGGCTCGGGAGGGCGGATTTTCTGTTATCCTCGCGTTCGCCGGCATGGCGGCGCATCTTGCCGGTGCGATGGCGGCAAACACCACGCTGCCGGTGATCGGCGTGCCGTGCAGCGGGACGAAGCTTGACGGCATGGACGCACTGCTCTCCACCGTGCAGATGCCGAGCGGCATCCCTGTGGCGACGGTGGCGGTGGACGGCGGGAAGAACGCCGCGCTGCTGGCGGTGCAGATCATGGCGGTCTCCGACGCGGAGCTCGCCCAAAAGCTGGACGAGGCGCGGACGCGGGAACGGGACGCCGTGCTGCGCGCGGATGAAGAGGTTCGGGCGCTTTATCAGTAAATAAGGAATACACTTCAAGAAATAAAAGGAGAGCTGAAAGCAATGAAACTCGTATATACCGGAAAGACCAAGAATGTATTCGCACTGGACAACGGCAACTACCTGCTCAGGTTCAAGGATGACTGCACGGGCAAGGACGGCGTGTTTGACCCCGGCGAGAACAGCGTGGGCCTGACCATCGAGGGCGTGGGCAATGTCAACCTACGCATGACCAAGCACTTTTTTGAAAAGATCAACGCCGCCGGCATCCGCACGCACTATGTCTCCGCGGATCTGAAGGAGACCACGATGGAGGTCCTGCCCGCGAAAGTCTTCGGCCACGGGCTGGAGGTCATCTGCCGCCTCAAGGCGGTGGGGAGCTTCCGCCGCCGCTACGGTGAGTACATTGAAGAGGGCGCCGACCTGCCCGCCTATGTGGAGACGACCTTCAAAAATGACGCGCTGGGCGATCCGCTGGTGACGAAGGACGGCCTTGTGGCGCTGGGCGTGATGACCGAGCAGCAGTATGACGACATCAAGGCCATGACGCAGAAGATCACCGAGATCGTCGCGGACGACCTGCGCGAAAAGGGCCTTGTCCTCTATGACATCAAGTTCGAGTACGGCTACGCGCCGGATGGCAGCGTGATGCTGATCGACGAGATCTCCTCCGGCAATATGCGCGTCTATCGGGACGGAAAGTACATCGACCCCATGACGCTCTCCGAGCTGTTCTTTGCGTAATGGGGGGCTTTTTCGGCGCGGTCTCGGACCGCGATGTCGCGCTGGATGTCTTCTTCGGCACGGACTATCATTCTCACCTCGGCACGCGCCGCGGCGGAATGGTGCTCTTTGACAAGAAGGAGGGCTTCCAGCGCCAAATACACAACATTGAAAATACGCCCTTTCGGACGAAGTTTGAGCGGGACCTCGCGGACTTCCGCGGCCACGCGGGGCTCGGCTGCATCAGCGACAGCGACCCTCAGCCGCTGCTCGTGCGCTCCCATCTGGGCTTGTACGCCATCGTGACGGTCGGCATCATCAACAACACTGACGAGCTGGTGAAGACTTATCTCTCCGACAAGGGCCAGCAATTTCTGACGCTGAGCAGCGGCCGCGTGAATGTCACCGAGCTGACCGCCGCGCTCATCAATCAGGAAAACGACCTTGTCTCCGGCATCCTCCACGCGCAGGAGGTCATCGACGGCTCCATGACGATCCTGATTTTGACCGAGGAAGGAGAGCTGATCGCCGCGCGTGACAGCATGGGACGCCTCCCTGTGCTGATCGGACAGCGCGAGGACGGCTACTGCGTATCGTTCGAGTCCTTCGCCTATCATAAGCTCGACTATCAGGACGCCTATGAGCTGGGGCCGCGGGAGATCGTCCGGCTGAACGCCAAGGGCTTCCAAACACTCTCTCCCGCAGGGAAGCAGATGAAGATCTGCGCCTTTTTGTGGACCTATTACGGCTACCCGAACTCTAACTACGAGGGTGTGAATGTGGAGCTGATGCGCTACCGCAACGGCGCGATCATGGCGCGGGATGAGGCGGAGCGCGGCGGCGTGCCCGAGGTGGATTTCGTCGCCGGCGTGCCAGATTCCGGCGTGCCGCACGCCATGGGCTATGCCAACCACAGCGGCAAGCCCCTTGCGCGTCCCTTTGTGAAATACACCCCGACCTGGCCGCGCTCCTTCATGCCGGAGGATCAGCAGGTGCGCAGCAGAGTGGCGCGCATGAAGCAGATCCCCGTGCCGGAGCTGATCGAGGGAAAGAAGCTGCTGTTTGTGGATGACTCCATCGTGCGCGGCACGCAGCTGCGCGAGACCGTGGATTTTTTATACAGCACCGGCGCGGCGGAGGTCCATATGCGCTCGGCCTGCCCGCCCATCATGTACCCCTGCCGCTACCTGAACTTTTCGCGCGGCAACAGCGCCATGGACCTGCTCGCGCGCCGCATGGTGCAGGAGCTGGAGGGCAACGAGGGCCAAAAGCATCTGGAGGAATACGCCGACAGCCGCACCGAGCGCGGAAAATGCCTGCTGCACGAGATCTGCGCACAGTTCGGCTTTGATTCACTCTCCTATCAGTCCCTTGACGGGCTGCTGGAGGCGATCGGTATTGACAGGGACAAGGTCTGCACCTACTGCTGGACCGGAAAGGAATGACATTATGGGCATCTCTCACTCGAAAGCATACGCGGCCGCCGGCGTTGACATCGAGGCGGGCTATCAGGGCGTAAAAATGATGAACCGCTATGTACAGCGCACGCTCACAGCCGATGTGATCTCCGATCTCGGCGGTTTCGGCGGGCTTTTCTCGCTGGACCTGCACGGGCTTGAAAAGCCTGTGCTGGTCTCCGGCACGGACGGCGTGGGCACCAAACAGCGCATCGCGCAGCTCATGGATCGTCACAACACCGTCGGCATCGACTGCGTGGCGATGTGCGTCAACGACATTATCTGCTGCGGGGCGAAGCCGCTGTTCTTCCTCGACTACATCGCCATCGGCAAGAACATCCCGGAAAAGGTCGTGTCGCTGGTCTCGGGCGTATCCGAGGGTTGTGTGCGCGCGGGCTGCGCGCTCATCGGCGGCGAGACCGCTGAACACCCCGGCACGATGAAGCCGGACGACTATGACCTTGCGGGCTTTGCCGTGGGCGTCGTGGACCGTGACAAAATTCTGGACAAGAACAAAATGCAGCCGGGGGATGTGGTCATCGCGCTGCCCTCCAGCGGACTGCACTCCAACGGCTACTCGCTCGTGCGCAAGGTGTTCGATGTGGAGAACGCCGACCTCGGGCAGTATTACGGCGAGCTGGGCTGCGAGCTCGGCGAGGAGCTGCTGCGCCCGACGAAGATCTATGTCCGTCCTGTGTTAGCGGCCGTTGAGGCCGCCGATGTCCGCGGCATCAGCCACATCACTGGCGGCGGCTTTTATGAGAACATTCCGCGCTGCATTCCCGACGGCCTGTGCGCGAAGATCGAAAAGAAAGCGCTGCACATCCCGCCCATCTTCCCCCTGCTCGCGCGCATGGGCGGCATCTCGGAGCGCGATATGTTCAACACCTTCAACATGGGCACAGGCATGGTGCTCGTCGCTGCAAAGGACAGCGCCGACAAGGCGCTCGCCGCGCTGCATTCTCTCGGTCAGGAAGCGGGCGTCATCGGTGAGATCGTATCGGGCGAGGAAAAGGTGGCGCTATGCTGACACCCGCCCGCATCGCCGTGCTGGTCTCCGGCGGCGGCACGAATTTGCAGGCGCTGCTCGACGCGCAGCGCGACGGAAAAATGCCGCACGGCGAGATCGTGCTGGTCGTTTCTTCCCGCGCGGGGGCCTATGCGCTCACGCGGGCGGAAAACGCGGGTGTTGCGGCACGCGTGCTCTCGCCCGCCTGCGGGCAGAAGCCGTTTGAAAACGAGCTTTCCGTGCTGCTGCGCGAGCAGAAGATCGACCTCATTCTCCTCGCAGGCTTTACGGTCATCCTCAGCGCAGAATTTACAAAGCAGTGGCCGCGGCGCATCCTGAATGTCCATCCGTCCCTGATCCCCGCCTTCTGCGGCAAGGGGATGTATGGCTTGAGGGTACACGAGGCCGCGCTCGCGCGCGGCGTGAAGGTCACGGGCGCGACGGTACACTTTGTCAACGAAATTCCCGACGGCGGCGAGATCCTGCTGCAAAAGGCGGTGGAGATCGCGCCGAGCGACACGCCCGAAACGATACAGCGGCGTGTGATGGAGCAGGCGGAATGGCAGTTGCTGCCGCTTGCGGCAGAGCGCGTCTGCGCAGAGATCGTAAGAGAGAAGGAGCAGAAAAATGACTGATTTTCTGGAGTTTTTAAAGGAGACCTCTTATCCCGGCCGCGGCATCCTTGTCGGACGCCGCTGTGTGTATTATTTCATCATGGGGCGCAGCGAGAACAGCCGCAACCGCGTCTTTGTCAAGACCGAGGACGGCATCCGCACCGAGGCGCACGACCCCGCCAAGCTCTCTGACCCCAGCCTCATCATCTATCATCCCGTGCGCACGATGGGGCGCGACCTCGTCGTGACGAACGGCGACCAGACCGACACCATCTGCCAGCACGGCGACTTTCGCCGCGGTCTCATGACACGCGAATACGAGCCGGACGAGCCGAACTGGACGCCGCGCATCTCCGCCATCATGCACGAGGACGGCTCCTTCGAGCTGTCCATCCTCAAGCGTAAGGATGGGCGCTGTCTGCGCGAGTTCTTCTGCTACGAAGGCTGCGACGAGGGCAAGGGCTATTTCATCAGCACCTATCAGGGGGACGGAAACCCCCTGCCCACCTTTGCGGGCGAGCCGATGGAGGCGAGCGTCCCCTCGCCCGAAGAAGTCTGGGCGGCGCTCAACGCGGACAATAAGGTGTCCCTTTATGCGAACGTGAACGGCGAAGTGAAGCTGTTCAACAAAAATTCAGGCGACTGAGGAGGACGACATGAACGAGCTGGAACTCAAATACGGCTGCAACCCCAACCAGAAGCCCGCGCGCGTTTTCATGAAAAACGGCGCAGCCCTTCCCTTTACGGTTCTCAACGGCAAGCCCGGCTACATCAACCTGCTCGACGCCTTCAACTCGTGGCAGCTCGTGCGCGAGCTGAAGGAGGCGACGGGCCTTCCTGCCGCGGCGAGCTTCAAGCATGTCTCTCCCGCGGGCGCGGCGCTCGGCCTGCCGCTCGATGAGGTGGACAAAAGGGTCTATTTCGTCGCGCCCGGCACGGCGCTCTCCCCCATCGCCTGTGCCTACATCCGCGCCCGCGGCGCGGATCGCCTCTGCTCCTACGGCGACTGGGCGGCACTCTCCGACGAGTGCGATGCCGCCACCGCCGAGTATCTGAAAAACGAGGTCTCCGACGGCATCATCGCCCCTGCTTACAGCGACGAGGCGCTTGCCATCTTAAAGACGAAAAAGGGCGGCAAATACAACATCGTGCAGATCGACCCCGCCTACACTCCCGCGCCGCTGGAGCAGAAGGATGTTTTCGGCATCACCTTTGAGCAGGGGCACAACGACTGCAAAATCGATGAGAGCCTGCTCACGAACATCGTCACCGAAAATAAAGGCCTGCCCGAGAGTGCGAAGCGCGATATGCTCCTTGCCCTCATCACGCTCAAATACACCCAGTCCAACTCCGTCTGCTATGTGAAAGACGGTCAAGCCATCGGCGTGGGCGCGGGCCAGCAAAGCCGCATCCACTGCACCCGACTTGCGGGACAGAAGGCGGACAACTGGTATCTCCGCCGCCATCCGAGGGTGCTCGCCCTCTCGTTCGTGGATGACATCCGCCGTCCCGACCGCGACAACGCTATCGATGTCTACCTCTCCGACGAGTGCGACGATGTGCTTGCCGACGGCGCGTGGCAGCGCGTCTTTCAGGAGCGCCCCGAGGCGCTCACGGGCGAGGAAAAGCGCGCTTGGCTCGCGCAGCAGCGCGGCGTGACCGTCGGCTCGGACGCCTTTTTCCCCTTCGGCGACAATGTCGAGCGCGCGCGCAAGAGCGGCGCTTCCTACATCGTCGAGCCGGGCGGCTCGATCCGCGACGACAATGTCATCGAGACGGCAAACAGATACGGCATCACTATGACGTTCACGGGTATGCGCCTGTTCCATCATTAAGCAAGGAGGAATTTCTCCATGAAGCTCATGGTCATCGGCGGCGGCGGCCGCGAACACGCCATCATTAAAAAGCTGAAGGAAAACCCCGCGGTCGAGAAAATTTACTGTCTGCCCGGCAACGGCGGCATCGCCGCCGATGCGGTCTGCGTCAGTGAGATCGGCGCGAAGGACATCCCCGCGCAGGTCGAATTTGCCAAGGCGCACGGCATTGATTATGCCGTCGTCGCACCCGATGACCCCCTCGCCCTCGGCGCGGTCGACGCGCTGAGCGAGGCGGGCATCCCCTGCTTCGGCCCTGACAAAAAGGCCGCTGTCATCGAGGCGAGCAAGGCGTTTGCAAAGGACTTGATGCAAAAATACAACATTCCCACCGCAAAATACCGCGTCTTTACCGACGCGCCCTCCGCCTGTGCCTACATCGACGCCGAGGGTGCGCCCATCGTCGTCAAGGCGGACGGTCTCGCGCTCGGCAAGGGCGTCGTCGTCGCGCAGACAGTCGAGGAGGCGAAGGCCGCCGTGCGCGCGATGATCGAGGATAAGACCTTCGGTCAGAGCGGCGCGCGCGTCGTCATCGAGGAATATATGGAGGGTCCCGAAGTCTCGGTGCTGAGCTTCACCGACGGCGAAACACTCGTGCCGATGGTCTCCTCCATGGACCACAAGCGCGCGCTCGACGGTGACAAAGGCCCCAATACCGGCGGCATGGGCGCGGTCGCGCCGAACGCGTACTATACAAAGGAAATTGCGGCGGAGTGCATGGAGAATATTTTCCTGCCGACGATCCGCGCGATGCGCGCCGAGGGCCGCCCCTTCCGCGGCTGCCTCTATTTCGGGCTGATGCTCACCAAGAGCGGCCCGAAGGTCGTGGAGTACAACTGCCGCTTCGGCGACCCCGAAACGCAGGCGGTGCTGCCGCTGCTCAAAAGCGACCTGCTCACCGTCATGCAGGCGACGACGAACGGTACGCTCGCGGATGTGAGCGTGGAATTTTCGACTGATTCTGCTTGCTGTGTCGTGCTTGCGTCCGAGGGCTACCCTCAAAAGTATGAGAGCGGCTTCCCCATCACAATGAGCGAAGAGGCCGCCGCGCACTGCTATGTCGCGGGCGCGAAAAAGGACAGCGATACGCTCCTGACCGCGGGCGGACGCGTGCTCGGCGTCACCGCCGTCGCCCCCACACTGAGGGCCGCCGTCGAGGACGCGTACCATCTGGCGGAGGGCGTAGATTTTGCCAACAAATACTGCCGCAGCGACATCGGCCGCAGGGCCCTTGCCGCGCAGAAGGAGAGAGAATAATGGTATATAGAGTCTGCGTGGAGAAAAAGCCCGGCCTTGCGCCCGAGTGCGCGAGCCTTCTTTCCGACTGCCGCTCGTTTCTGGACCT
>OMBP01000694.1_pt1 | contig 19539 bp, 20 predicted proteins | sample 1644911 | NCBI WGS metagenome assembly OMBP01 (sample SAMEA103958122, study PRJEB25191) | human gut metagenome | biome: human-associated habitat [ENVO:00009003]; feature: intestine environment [ENVO:2100002]; material: feces | place: Germany | collected 2013/2015 | reverse complement strand
CGCGCAGGTGTGAGATCACGGCAAAGATATAATTGGCGAGAACCCAGAGGACGAGACTGCTATTACTTTACACATAATCCTTTTCTCCTTTACGCATCCCAATATTTTTTCATATTTAATTTCAACATTTCCAATATTTCCCGCCTCATTTGCTCTGCTGTATAAGTGACTGGGAAAAATCTGTGAAGCTGAACCTGTTTTGGACTGTCCCCACATTCCTCTCCGATCAGCTCAATACTCTTCTTTCCTAAATTATGGTCCACCTGACCACATTTTCTTCTTCCGGCTTTTCGTTTGATTGCTTCGTACTTCATCTTATAAGCAAATGCTTTTTCACTTGGGCTGATCATTTCTCTTTGTAGGTTTGAATCAACCATTAATACAACAGCTTCATCATCTTTAAGGACTCGTATTATCACAGGAACCCTTCTATATCCTATTTTCTCAGCAGCAAATTTTCTTCGGTGCCCGGATATAATCTCATAACATCCATCTTTCTTCGGTCTTACTATTAAAGGATTTAAGATACCATACTTTTTGATACTCTCCTGTAATTCAATCATCTGGCTGTCTGCCCTGACCTTGAATGGATGATTTTCAAATCCTCTCAATCTTTCCAGCTCAATCTCAACTACTTTTTCATCTTCTTCCAATAATTCTGTTTTTTCTGCCATAGGCAACTTTCTTTCCCTGAACGTAAAAAAGCCCGTCCAGAATAGATTGTTATTATCTAATCTGAACGGACTCTTCCGACAGGCCTTATACCAGGCAAGAAAATAGTGTTACTTTTACTCTGATTTACACCCCAATTCTTATCCTACATTGTGCCTTATCTCTCCGGGTGACGATCTGAAAAATAAATCCTGATGACAAGATTTCATTTTCGCTGACAAAATCCATTTTTCAATCACTTTTCGCTGACAAATTTGCCATCAAAATCAAAAAAAAGCATGAAAAAAGCGGCAATGATTTTGTCTTCATTACCGCTAAAAATGAACGTCTCCTATAGGAATCGAACCTACAATAGAGTCTTAGGAGCTCGAGATACCACTGTAAATACATACAATGATTAGTCAACCTAAGTCAAGGAAATCCTTGGTTTTCCTAACTATTCTGTTACTCCCTGTCAAAATAAGAAAACCTGTTTTCATCTCTGTAAATCATCTTTCGGTGCTCGTCCGGTGCTCGGAGCACCCGGAGGATATAACCATTCCGTTCCATCGAGTTCACTCAGTTGGCCACCATTACGATTCAGCTTCGTAACAATGATCACTTGGTTTTCTTATTAGATTAACTATATTATAACGTGCTGTAGGTCGGATGTCGATGATTTTTTGACCATATTTTACTCGGATTTACTTACTGCTACTTCTAGATAAAAAGATGGAAGCAGTTGCTCCGTATTATTTTTCAAACTCTGGTTTCCAGTTTGCAAACTGTACAAGCTGTTCATCCGTGCGGTGATAATATCTTTCATTCTTGTCCAGCTTTGCAATCTGTTCCATTTCTTCATCTGTTAATGCAAAATCAAAGATATCCATATTGTCCTTAATGTGTTCTGCATTTTTACTTCCAGGAATTACAACAAATCCCATCTGAGTATGCCAACGGAGAATAACCTGTGCAGGTGTTTTTCCATATTTTTTGCCAAGTCCTGCAAATACCAACTCATTCATTAATGCTGTATCTCCATGTCCCAGCGGATACCAGCTCATAAGCTTAATTCCATATTTGTCTAAAGTTACACGAAGTTCTTTCTGTGTGAAATATGGATGTGCTTCCACCTGAATAAACTGAGGTACAATTTCCCACTTTGTTTCCAACTCTTCCATATATTTTCCTTCAAAATTCGAGATACCAATGGATTTTGCTTTGCCCTCTCTATACGCTTTTTCAAGCATTCTGTATCCGGCAAGCCAGTTGCCTGCAGGCTGGTGTATATAAAGTAAATCCACATAATCAACACCAAGTCTTTCTAGAGTTTCTTCTACAGCATTCTCATTTTCATATTCACTAGCCCATATTTTTGTTGATAGAAATATATTTTTTCTGTCAATTCCACTATCCTTAATTGCTCTTCCAACTGCTACTGCATAATCCGGTACATCCTTTTCCTCATATGGCTACACCTCGTTCTTTATTATTTCTTTTCATCAAGCAAAATAACACCTTGCGCCGGATTTTTATCAATTGCACCAACTATCTCATGTGGAACATATAGCTCTTCTATATCTGTATTTCCGAGTTTACCGTATTCCATGGTGCTCTCCTTATCTTAATCCAGCGTACTCTTTCTCCGATACCGCCTCACACCACTCATTGGAACAATCCACTCCCGGCACCTCAATTGCCAGATGGGAAAACCATTCATCCGGTGCTGCGCCATGCCAGTGTTTCACTTCTGCCGGAATATTGATGCAGTCGCCTGGCTTCATTTCTACAGCATCTTTCCCTTCTTCCTGATAATATCCTCTTCCGGCAACACATACCAGAATCTGTCCGCCTCCACTTTTTGCATGATGGATGTGCCAGTTATTTCTGCATCCAGGTTCAAATGTCACATTAAAAATTCCAACCTGAGAAGTAGAGATCGGTGCAAGAAAACTTCTGCCGGAAAAATACTGTGCAAAGCCATCGTTTGGTGCACCGATTGGAAATGCCATCTCTTTAGCATGCGCACGCATCGCTTCCTCTTCGTATGGCAAATCTCCTTCACCTGCTTCCCACACTTCCTTTGCAAGATTGAAAACAGCCCATGCTTTTGGCCATCCTGCATAGAATGCAACATGTGTGATCACAGCAGCAATCTCTTTTTGTGTCACACCATGATTTTTCGCATTTTGAAGATGATATTTTAAAGAAGAATCCGTAATTCCGGAAGCCATCAGCGCAACCACTGTGATAATACTTCTTGTTTTTACGTCGATATCCTGGTTATTCCAGTTTTCGCCGAAAAGTACATCATCGTTAAAATGTGCAAATTCCGGTGCGAATTCACCAAGTGCATTTCTTCCTGCTGTCTGTATTATTTTTCCCATTTTCTGTATACCTCCATAATACTGTTGTTTATAAAGAGTTTATCCAAGCACTGATTTCCTGTTTTGTTCCATGATTTAACAGTCTGCCTTCTGTAATAACTGCGTCTGATGCAGATGACTGCAATTCTTTCACAGTGTTTCCAAATCCACTTCCTCCGGATGTTGCAAAAAGCACAATCTTTTTACCACTGAAATCGTAAGCTTCTAAAAATGTATTTATGATTGTCGGCGCAACATACCACCAGATCGGGAATCCCAGAAGGATCTCGTCATAAGAACTCATATTCATCTCTTTTTTCATAATCTCCGGTCTATATTTTTTATCACTCATTTCCACACTGCTTCTGGATTTTTTATTCATCCAGTCAAGATCAGGCTTTGTATATGGAACTTTCGGCTCAATCTCAAACAAATCCGCTTTTACTTCCTCTGCGATCATCTCTGCTACTTTTTTTGTTGTTCCGCTTGCACTGAAAAATGCCACTAATTTTTTACTCATAATAAAAAAACCCTTTCTCTGCGTATTTTTCACAAAAAATAGATGTATAAGATTTACATTCATCTTACACATCTATTTTAAGCTCTATCACTTCATTATGTCTAATGCTTATATTGAATTTTGTTTTATGCCTGAAAAGCATTAATCTCCTCGATCATTTTACGGACTGCCAAAGAATATGGGATATTCCGTCGCCAGGCAATCACCGTACTGGTCGTGATTTCAGGAGAAATTCTTCGCTGTACAAGAATATCCTCTCGCCAATACTTTGCAGCACCTTCGATTGATATTGGATAGCCCAGTCCATTTGCCGCCATGACTCCTGCATTTGTTCCGAGATTACTTGTAAAAGCAATCTGAAGTTTTGAAAAGTCTTTTCCAAACCAATTGGCAAGTTCACTTTGAACACTTACTCTTTCGGGCAGTATCAATGGTTTTCCTATGAGATCTTTTTTTTTAATAAACTCTTTTTCTGCCAGTGGATCATCCGGCCGCATTCCAACACACCAGTGATCGCAATCTGTGATCCGGATATAATCCAGCCCTTCGGTGTCCACCGGCTCCATGAATAATGCAATATCTACAAGTCCTTTGTTCATCATCTCATACACTGCATCTGCTGTTGCAGTATGCAATACAATCTGAACCAGCGGATATTTTTCTTTATACGTTTTACATATCTTCGCCAATGTCTCCACTGCTGCAAATTCACCGCATCCAATGGTTATATTTCCCTCTACAACATCTTCTTTTCCTTTCAGTTCCTCAAGTGTTTTTTCCTCAAGATTAAGGATCTCCAGGGCACGCCTTTTTAATAAAATTCCCTCATCAGTAAGCGAAATTTTCTTCCCACTTCGAATAAATAATGTTACTCCAAGCTCCTCTTCAAATGCCGCCATTTGTCTGGATAGCGTTGGCTGGGTAATATGCAATTGTTCTGCTGCTTTTGTAAAGCTCTGTTCTTTTGCTACTGTTAAAAAATAGCGTAATAATCTTAATTCCATATCTTTATATTCCTACAAATTTTTCTTGTAACCATTCTATCATATTGCCTAAATTGTATAGTTCTTCTTTTTGATTATACTCAATTGCAATTCAAAATGATTTCGATTTGTTTTTATAAAGCCCTCTTTTTGTAACTTTGATATCTCTGTAGACATTGCTGCACGATCAATACAAAGATAATCTGCTAGCTGCTGCCTATCAAAAGGAATATCAAAAGATAACGACGAATGTCTGATAGATTCTGCCGACAGATATGATAATAGTTTATCTCTCGTCGTTCGCTTCCCAACATGTGTGATCTTATCGTTCAGAATCAGTATCTTATTTGCCAGGACACTGACCAGATTACGGATCAGCTTCTGATGATGCTCACACGCAGTTGGACAGGTAATCAGAAGTCTTTTGACATTTAAGAGAATAATCTCACAATCCTCATCTGCTACCACACTGATATTTAAGACAGCTCTCTGGCTTGCTGCATACGGCTCACCAAAAAAATCTCCTGCGTGACATTTTGACAAAATATTCCGATGTCCCCAGATGTCTTCTTGAATAATGAGGACGCAGCCGGACACCACAATCCCCATTACTTCGGTAATATCACCTGCTCTGAAAATATAAGAATCTCGCTTTTTAGAAATTGTTGTTGCGTTTACACAATGCAATATGGATAATATCTCGTTATCAGTTAGACCTTTAAAAAATGGACTGTTTCTTAGGATTGATAAATATTTTTGCAAAATAGTTCCTCCCTGTTGGAAATCAAACATACTAGTTGTATTTATAATACTATAATTCTAGCATAAACAAACGCTAAATACTATTGACGGAGGTTAAAAATGATAAGAAAGATTATAAAGATTGATAAAGAAAAATGTAACGGCTGTGGTGCCTGTGCATCTGCCTGCCACGAAGGCGCCATTGATATTATTGACGGAAAAGCAGAATTGGTGAGAGAACATTTCTGCGACGGACTGGGAGATTGTCTCCCTGAATGCCCTACCGGAGCCATCTCATTTGAGGAGAGAGACGCACCTGCATATGATGAAGAAGCCGTAAAAGAAGCACAGAAAAAAATAGCTGCCAAAAACCGGGCAATATCCTCTCACTCCGGCTGTCCTGGATCTAAAATCATGCAGATCAGACGAACTGAAACATCTGAGCCTGTAAAAGCCACTTCAACCGCAGATTCAGGATCAAAGCTTCAAAACTGGCCGGTACAGATTAAACTGGCTCCTGTTAATGCACCATATTTTAACAGCTCAAAGCTTTTAATCGCAGCTGATTGTACTGCTTACGCTTATGCCGCCTTTCATCAAGATTTTATTCGAAACAAGGTAACTTTAATTGGTTGTCCTAAATTAGATCAGGTGGATTATAGTGAAAAGCTAACTGCTATTATTCAAAATAACAACATTCAAAGTGTAACTATTGTCCGAATGGAAGTTCCTTGCTGTGGCGGCCTGGAGATTGCGGCCAAAAAAGCTCTTCAAGCTAGTGGAAAATTCATACCATGGCAAGTTGTAACAATAAGTATTGACGGGAAAATCATGGAGTAAAGTCAGCAACCACCAGTTCAACTGGTGGTTTGCTATAGCCCATCTATTAAACCTCCCTGCACTTCTCATATGCAAAAAGTGCTGCACCAAGCGCTCCGCAAAGCTGTGCCTCATCGCAAATATACAGCTTTGCGCCGAGCTTTTCTTCAAGTGCATTTGTGATGCCTTTGTTCTTTGCCACTCCGCCTGTCATCATATACTCACCCGGATTATCCTGCCCAAGCCTTGCTGCAAGTGCGCCTACCTTTGAAGCTACAGACATGTTTAGTCCGTGGATAATATCAGAAACAGCCTTGTTCTGTGCCACCAGCGATACTACCTCAGACTCTGCAAAAACTGTACACATGCTTGAAATCACAATGTTTTCCTTCCACTCAAGTCCCATGGTGCTCATCTCCTCAAGTGAAAGTCCGAGTGTCCTTGCCATCATCTCCAGAAAACGTCCGGTTCCTGCCGCACACTTGTCATTCATCAGGAAATTTTTGACCGCACCATTTTCATCTATACTGATTGCCTTTATATCCTGTCCACCTATGTCAATAACTGTGCGCACGTTTGGATTCAGATAATGCGCGCCCTTTGCATGGCATGTAATCTCTGTGATGCTGTCATCACCGCTATTGATGTATGCACGACCATATCCTGTTGTAACAATCCTTACAATATCATCCTTTGATATACCGGCCTTTTCGACAGCCTTCTCCAGACTCTTTTCAGCGCTCATCATAGCACCGCCACCTGTCGGAATAATCATTGTCGATTTAATTTTTCCGTCCTGATCCAGTATCACCACATCTGTGCTTGTTGAGCCGCTGTCAATTCCTGCTACATAGTAGACTCCTGATTCCATCCTTCTTCTTGCCTCCTCGCTTATGCCTTTTGTAGGGTCCATGTCATCTGAGCCCTCTATTGTCTCTGCAAATGCCTGTATCCTTGTCAAAAGCTGCCCGGCACTCTGGCTTGTAAAATCCGTCTCAAGCTTTAAAAGAGGCACCTTAATATTATTCTTTATGCTTGCATACTCAAAACCATAATAATCGCAGAACTTTATCGTATGATATATGATGCCCTTAAGACTTGGGTCTAAAAAGAGCTGGTTTCTTCTTGTATTATTGTTCATTCTGGCACATGGCATCTGTCCGAGCAGACTCTCTGCATATGCTACAAAGAGAGTCTCATCATCCATATTTCTAAGATCCTTCTGTAAAATAATGAGATTTCTGCCGGATGTGCATGTCATATTTTCCACATCCATCTGCATATTTTCACGTATTGTCTTCTCAAGAATACTGCTCACATGCACACCCATAAGACCTATGTATGGCTTGCGCTCAGATTCAGGTTTTGCAAACGACTTTATAAAAAGCTCCCTGTCGAATGTCCTGTGCGAATATCTCTCATACGCATTCTTCAAACGAATAATTGACTGTGCAAATTTTATGTTCTCACACTCGTTATCCTCATGAGGCAGATCAAGCATATACAGGAATTTGCATTTCTTTGTATTCTCTATGATATCATAGACTCTGCGCATTGAATCACAACAGTTCACCAGCACAAGTTCATCTACCTTGCCATCGAGCACAGCCTGTATGACTGATTTGCCGAATCCGCAGAGATTCGCATGAGCTATCTTATCTGATTTATCAAAATTCTCCGGCATCTCCTCAAGCACAGCACATTCCTGTCCAAAGCCCTTAAACAGCTCTACCGGAGCATATTTACAAACATAATTTATCATCTGTTTTCCACTTTCTGAAATTGATTTATAGTAAATATCCACACACCGCACGCAATAACCGGTGTATTATTTCTAATTACGTTCCTGCTCTGTAAGCATCTCCACAAATGCCTGAAGCCTTGTGGAAATCTGTCCATCACTGGCATTTGCCGGATTGCAGCCGTCTCCGTCTAAAACCATAGTTGGAAGTCCTTCCCTCTCGAGTGAGCGCTTTATAAGGCTTGATGCACCGATTGTATTCTTACAGCCCCAGTGCGCAAAAAGCACTGCCCCGTCTGCTCCAACTGTGTCGGCAAGCTCCTTTGCCTCCTCTATTCTCTGATTCACGCTGCCATTATAAATGCAGTAAACCATTTTTTCGGCAAGTGCCTCGTAAGGATCATCCGACTCCATGCTTCTGAAACCATCTGCTATAAAATCGCTTGCACTGATATGGATCGTATCACTGTAATTGAACACATCCTTCACTGCATCCTGCAAAAACGGCATGGTGTGCATCCAAAGTACATGAAAGCCATCTCCTGCAGGTGCACGTCTCACATCATCTCTCAGAAGCTGTGTATATCTGACTGATTCATCAGTTCCTGCAAGCAGATGACACATGAAAAGCGCATACAGCTCATTTGTGAGAGTTGACGCAATATCATGTCCTTTTCTCAGGTGAAGCTGCCTGTAATAATTATTTGATGCAATTTTGCTCTTATCTACAGCCTTTTTCACAGACTCCTCTGTGATTTCTCTGCCGGTGACATCCTGCAAAAAACTCTTAAGCTCTCTAAGCTGCTTTGCTACATACATAACAGAGTCATAATTCTTCTCATATGGAACATCTATATAAAAGCTTGGTATTTCATATCTCTCCTTGAGATACGGAAATGTCATCATATTGCCATCGCATGCCAGGTTTGTATACACCATGCACTTTGGCTTTGGCACTATACCGTTTAAGGCTGCGCCCAGAAAAACCCTGTGATACGAGCACATAGTTTCCGGAAAGCCTTCCTTCTCGGTCTGCCTTAGAAAAGCCTGCTCGCATTTAGTTCCTGCAATAAAGCACGATAATGCCTCAACCGAATATGGTGTGAGACCTGCCGCCGTCAAAAGCTCACCCGGTACAAAAATACTGACCATGGCGGCATTTTCAGGCTTTGCAAGTGCCTGTATGATATTATTCATGACAACCTTTGCCACATACTGCCCTGACATTGGAAGCTTTCTGTCCGGAAATAATGCTAATCTTTTTTCCTGTAATCTATATCCTGCAAGTAAAATCTTCCTCGCCTTGACAGGATCTTTTTCTGCTATCTCGCCTACTTTTTCTCCAAATTTATCTACTATACTCATGTGATATTTCAGCTCTTTTCTATATTCAAATATATATATATTCGGTTCACCATACTATTATAGCAATTATGCACAAAAAGTAAACTCTCATTTTAGCTATATTTCACTATAACTATTGTCAGATATCCTTTTGCTTCGGTAAGCTCATCCAGCCCCCTGTACACACGCTCAGACTCCATGCCACAGTTTGTCACACCATACACTGTCATTTTCTTTTTTCTGATAGCATCTCCTGTGCGAAGCACCTCTATAAGCTCTGCAAGCTTCTTTCCGGATTTCATGTATACACAGGTTCCACCATAGCCCACAGTATTCCTCACATCATACGAAGCCGGTATGATATGTATCTCATCCATCATCTCTCCAAGCGAAATGCCAAGCCGCGCTGCAGCTGCACAAAACGATGGCACACCGCTTATCATCACTGCCGTAAAACCTGCCTGCATGACACGCTTATGGATATACATATATGTCGAATATACGCTTGGATCGCCGATTGTAAGCATTGCCACATTTTTCCCATCTTCAAGCTCACTTACTATGTCACAGTATATCTTATTGTGTGATATAGTAAGCTTTTCCTTGTCCTTTATCATGGGAAACGGAGTGCACATAATCTGTTTTTTCTCTATCTCCGGTAAAACAGCCTGCACTATGCTGTACGCATAGCATTCCTCTTTTGAAACTGCAGGGATTGCAATTATATCACATGCTTTTATTGTATTAATAGCCTTTAAAGTCATAAGCTCGGGATCTCCCGGACCTACACCGATGCCATACAACACACCAATATTATTTTTATTGTCATCACCGGCTCTTTCTATCTGCTTGTCCATCTTTATAATTTCCTGCTTTCTATACCACATTTACAAGTAATACATTCCTAACAAAATCATCACAAATCGATATCATATATTCTTCTTGTATCAATTATCGTCTCTGCACCATTATCATCCACAACTATCATTAGGTGCCCTATGCTATCAAGCTTTTTAAGATACCCTGTCACATGCTCATAGCTACCACCCTCCTTGTGCTCATCCGGCACAAAATATGTCACCTCAAAATAATTCCCTACCATGGTGTTTATGACATTTTCGTCATATAAACCGTCTGAATTGAAATTACGCTTTCTATAAAGCATCATGAGCTCATTCATTTTCTCATCAAGCTCTCTTTTTTTGTCCTCATCAGGCTCATGCCACTCGTTTGTCAGCCTCGCTGTCTCTGCAATAGCCTCCTCATGACCTGTAAGTGCCGCAAAAGGTGCAAACTGTGCTGAGCGGTCCCATATAGACATCTGCGGATGTACCTTTGACACATGATGTGGTAAATCTATAATATCATCATATTTTCCCATGCCATGCTCCTTATATACTTTTTCGTAACTATTTTAAACCACTAAGAAAAATCCGATTAAGAACCACAGCGGTTGCTGCTATGCCTTGTGTCCGCCAATCTGATTGTTCCTTGAAATAGTTGTGGCACCCTCCTCAAGATTCATGCCCTTTAGCATGGCATTCTTTCCATATTTCTTCTTGACGGAAATCATAGCCTCCTGAAGCTTTCTCTCCTTGGAAAGCGCCTCATCCTCTTTTAGCTTTTCCTTAGCCTTCTCCTGATAATCTGTAAATAAATCAAGCTGCTCAAACTGCTCACTTTCCTGCACCTTGCTCTCATCACAGACCCTGTTTGCCACCACAGTAATCCTTCGTGTCAGAAGAGAAGGATCTATGATACGGTCATAAAGCTCCATCACAGCATCCATGATGATGCGCGTGGATGACGTATAACGCCCTAAATTTGCTGTACCATGTGCATGCTTTGGAACCTTTCTGCCGTATCGGTCTATGGTAATCTCACCTGTATAATCTCTGTGTGTACCTTTTTTACCGCCAATACTGTCTCTGCCTTTTTTATTAACTGCGTGGTCATAATTATTGCCCAAACAGCTATCAGCCTTATTAGACAGATTTGCAATATCATACCCTATAGTGAGTACTATCTGGTCTGTAACCAGCCTCTTATCTACCAGATCAAGCACAAGAAGGTCCGTCATCTCACGCACAATAAGCTTTGTCTTCTCATAATCATACGGCTCCTGAAGCACCTGCCCTGAACTGATGCTGTTGGTCTGCGGTCTGTATGCCTTGATATCAGCTATTGTAACAGGCTCATACCCCCATGCATGGTCTATAAGAAGCTCTGCATTGATGCCAAACATCTTATACAGCTTTTCCTCATTGTAAAAATCATTCGAACCGCCTGTTGAGCACCTGGCCACATCTCCCATTGTATACATGCCGGCTGCCTCGAGCTTTTTGGCATAACCTGCTCCCACTCTCCAGAAATCGGTAATCGGCCTGTGGTCCCATAGCTTTCGCCTATAGCTATTTTCATTAAGCTCTGCTATACGCACTCCTCGCTCATCAGGCTTGGCATGCTTTGCCATAATATCCATGGCTATCTTGCACAGATACAGATTGGTACCAATGCCGCAGGTTGCCGTGATACCGGTATCCTTAAGGACATCGTCTATCATCTTAGACGCAAGCTCCCTTGCCGTCATGTGATAAGTGCGAAGATAGTGTGTCACATCCATAAAAACCTCATCTATCGAGTAAACACTGATATCCTCAGGTGCGATATACTTAAGATAAATATTGTATATGCGTGTACTGTAATCCATATACAAAGCCATACGCGGCGGTGCAACAATGTATGTCAGCTCAAACTCAGGATGTGTGTCAAGCAGATTCGCATTATATGATGCATAATCAAAGCCTGTCATTGTGCTTTCTGTTATATCATTTTCTGCTATATCAATTTCTGTTACATATTTTTTTCTTTCATCCGGATTGCCCTCAGTCTGGAGTCTTTTTTGCTGTTCACCTGCTGATTGTTTTCTATCAGATTGTTCGCCCTCAATTTGTCGGCTTCTTTCCACTGTCCCGGCAGCATGTCCACTCGCCATAAGCTTCGACAGACGCAGCTTGTTTACCTCCTTCACACGCTGTACCACCTCAAAAAGGCGCGCCCTGCCCGGTATGCCATATGCCTTAAGAGCCGGCGATACTGCAAGACAGATAGTCTTCTCCGTGCGGGTTGGATCTGCCACGACCAGATTAGTGGTCAGAGCATCCTTTCCCCTCTCTCTGCACTCTACTGATGCGTAAAATGATTTTAAATCTATTGCCACATAAATGTGCTCTTCATTATGCTTATCCATACTGCAATTTTACATTGATTACTCTAAAATGTCAAGAACATATGTTTGTATATGTGAATTATATCCTCACACAACAATGCCCCGCCAAGAATGGCGGGGCAAGGCGTTATGTGCCATGGACGGCACATAAAAGCTAATTATATCATTTTCGTACTAATAACCACTATGAATCACTAAGCTTTAAAACACTACACTACAAGGAAGAACTTCACAAGGAAGAGAAGCGAAATAGCATAAGTAAGGATAGAAACCTCCTTTGCTTTTCCTGTAAAGACCTTGAGTACAGTATATGTGATAAGTCCAAGACCTATACCATGTCCGATAGATCCGGAGATAGGCATTGCAATAAGCATGAGTGCTACCGGAGCAACCTGTGAGAGATCCTCGAAATCCACCTTCTTAAGACCGCCAAGCATCAGGATACCAACATAGATAAGTGCTGATGATGTTGCTGCGGCAGGAATGATTGCTGCAAGCGGTGCTATAAAGACGCATGCAAGGAACAGGATACCTGTTGTGAAAGCTGTAAGACCTGTTCGTCCACCGGCCTCTACACCTGATGCAGACTCAACAAAAGTTGTTACTGTAGATGTACCTGTTACGGCACCAACCACTGTGGCAACTGAATCGGAAACCAAAGCCTCCTTCATGTTTGGCATATTTCCCTCTTTGTCAACCATTCCTGCTCGTGATGCAGTACCAACAAGTGTTCCGATGGTATCAAACATATCTATGATACAGAATGTGATGATGAGTGAAATTGCTGTAAACCATCCAATACTGATGAAATCCTTGAAATCGAACTTGAACAGTGTTGTATCTGCCATATCCTTAAACTGTGGTACAAATGAAGCTGTTGCAAGTGATGCAAAAGGATTTGTTCCAAAGAATATAGCCTCTCCTGCCCAGTAAACTACGCAGGCTGCAAGCATACCAAAAAGTACTGCTCCGTTGACGCCCTTATGAGCTAAAATAATGATAACAAAAAGTCCGATGAACATAGTCACAACAGTGAGCACCATTGAAGAATATCCATCTGTCATATTTGTTTTGGCAAGTCCCGGTGTGAGTGCACCGAAGAAATCCTTCATCACATAAAATGGTCCACCATCCTTTGAGTAAACACCGGCATTTGATCCAAAGCCGATATTTAAAAGCATAAGACCGATAGCCGGTGAAATACCCATGCGGACACCATAAGGAATGGCATCTACTATCTTGTCACGTATATTGAATATTGAAAGTATGAAGAATAAAATACCCTCAATAAGGATGATACACAGTGCAGCCTGGAATGAATCAACATATGACAGGCCTGTGATGCTTACGATATTGGCAACTACTACAGCAAAGAAGCTGTTAAGTCCCATACCCGGAGCCAGTGCAAATGGCTTGTTGGCAAGAAATGCCATGACAAACATACCGACTGCCGAAGCAATACATGTTGCCAGGAACACTCCGTTCCATAGTGCTTTTGTTCCCTCAGCACCAAATCCGGTGAGGAGGTTTGGGTTAAGAGCAATGATGTATGCCATAGTCATGAATATTGTCAGACCGGCAAGAATCTCTGTCTTGACCGTTGTGTTGTTTTGTTTGAGTTTGAAGATTTTCTCTAACATTTTTCTTCCTTTCCTTTTATCTTTTTTGCAGCTGTTATCCGCTTTCCTGCTACAGGCGCCTGTTAATAGCTGCATTGTATATAAAATTTTGAATCACAATTGATTCCTTGTTTTTTCCACGAACTCACTCGTGAAAACATCAAGTGTAACCGGCTTCAAACTAAATTCTTATCAGAGCATTTCAATTTCATCAAATACTCTGTCAGCCACCTGCGGCAGCTCAGAGAATTTGCGAATAGCAGGCACATCGTCATCTATTGTGCCGAACCCGTATGCTGCATGGATGAACTTTACTCCTGCCTTTTTGCTGGAATCGTAGTCTCCCTGTATGTCACCTACATACACTGCCTCATCTATATTATTGCGCTCTACAATAAGCTTTATGTTTTCTGACTTTTCAAGCTCATTGTTGCCGTAGCACTCAGTATCCTTAAAATACCTGCCAAGTCCGTGGTACGAAAAAAAAGACTCTATATAACCACGCTGGCAATTGCTGACTATATAAAGGTCATAGCTTTCTGACAGCTCATCAAGTGTCTTTTCAACATCAGGATAAAGCTCTCCCCCATGAGCGGTCAGGTAATCGTTTTCTTCTCTATAGCATACATTAATTAACTCATCTCTGCAAGTACAATTAGGAAAGATAATGGATGCCAGTACATCCATTGTCTTTCCCATTACTGAATACATATCTTCTTTTGTGATAGGTGCCCTCTCATAGCCATAATCTGCTATGGCCTTATTCCATGATTTTGCCACATTCTCTGCTGAATCCCAGAGAGTGCCATCCATATCAAAAATAATACCCTTATGCTTCATCTATTGCCTTTCCGATATCATGTCTCATGTATTTATTATCAAACTGTACCCACTCTGTTGCCTCGTAAGCCTTGGCTCTGGCCTCCTTGAGTGTGGCACCTGTTGCAGTGATACCAAGCACACGTCCTCCGTTTGTGACGATATTGCCGTCATCATCAAATTTGGTGCCGGCATGATAGCAGTAATAATCCTCTTTGCCGTCAAACTTCTCAAAGCCAGTTATCTTAAAGCCCTTCTCATACTTGACAGGATATCCGTCTGATGCCAGAACCACGCATACGCATGCATTGTCCTCAAACTGAAGATCTATTGTGTCAAGAGTTCCGTCTACACAGGCCTCCATCACATCAATGATATCATTCTTCATACGAGGAAGCACAACCTGTGCCTCAGGATCTCCGAATCGCGCATTGTACTCAAGCACCTTTGGTCCATCCTCTGTGAGCATGAGTCCGAAGAAAATAACTCCTGTAAAAGGTCTTCCCTCTTTAGCCATAGCATCTACAGTTGCCTGATAAATATACTTCTTGCAGAAATCATCGACCTCATTGGTATAGAACGGACTAGGTGAGAAATTACCCATGCCGCCTGTATTAAGGCCTGTATCTCCATCGCCTGCACGCTTGTGGTCCTGCGCAGATGACATAATCTTGATAGTCTTTCCGTCTACAAATGAAAGCACCGAAACCTCACGGCCTGTCATGAACTCCTCAACTACCATGGTGTTTCCGGCTGTTCCGAACTTCTTATCCTCCATGATGGTTCTGACACCCTCTTTTGCCTCCTCAAGAGTATTACAGATAAGCACACCCTTTCCAAGAGCAAGTCCGTCTGCCTTTAACACGATAGGGAACTTTGCTGTCTCTAAATATTTAAGTGCCTCTTTGGCATCAGTAAAATTCTCATATGCCGCAGTAGGGATATTATACTTTTTCATGAGGTCCTTTGAAAATGCCTTTGAGCCCTCAAGAATAGCCGCATTCTTCTTTGGTCCGAAGCACTTGAGCCCTGCCTTTTCGAACTCGTCAACGATACCTCCTACAAGCGGATCATCCATACCGATGATTGTAAAATCAATGGCATTATCCTTTGCAAATGATACGAGCTTATCAAATTCCATCGCACCGATTGGCACACACTCTGCAAGTGCTGCGATACCTGCATTGCCCGGTGCACAGTATATCTTGTCAACGCGTGGACTCTTTGCAACAGCCCTGCATATTGCATGCTCTCTTCCGCCACTTCCTACTACTAATACCTTCATTTTTGCCTCCTATACTTAAGCTATATATAAGCTTTTCATTGTCCGGTAATCATAATCTATCTGTGTTTACATACTAATTACTTACAGCACTGTCATTACTTCTCATCTATAATAACATGTCCGTCTTCTACTGACACCCTGCCATTTGCTATCAGGTCGATAGCGTGTGGCATGATTTTCCACTCAGCCTGCTCCATAACCCTGCGCTGAAGCACCTCAGGTGTGTCGCCCTGCTTTACCTCGACTGCCTTCTGTAAAATAATAGGGCCTGTGTCTGTGCCTTCATCAACAAAGTGGCAGGTGGCACCTGTCACCTTCACACCGCGTGCAAGCACTCCCTCATGCACCTTAAGACCATAGTAGCCTGTGCCACAGAAAGATGGTATGAGCGATGGATGGATATTTATGATTCTGTTTCTGTACTGCTTTATCATCTCAGGTGGAATCACTACCAGAAAACCTGCCAGTACGACTAAATCCACATGATATGAGTTAAGCTGCTTTAAGAAATCTTCATTGAAGGCAGCTCTGCTTTCATAACTCTTTGGCGAGATGCATACTGCCTTTATTCCAGCCTTTTTAGCTCTCTCAAGCGCATATGCATCTGCGTTGTTGCTGATAACAACCTCTATCTGTGTGTTTGTAATTGTTCCGTTATCTATTGCATCTATGATGGCCTGAAGATTGGTGCCGCCACCCGATACACATACTGCAATTTTCATTCTTTTTCCTCGCAACGATGTATACGTTATTAACAATATAATGATATTAGGGTCAAAAGGTATTTTGCCCCTCATTTGAATGTAATTATACGAGATCTACACCCTTCTCGCCGTCAATAATCTTTCCGACTACGTATGGTGTATCTCCGGCAGACTTCATAGCCTCCATAGTCTTGTCCACGTCTGCAGGGTCAACTGCGACAATCATTCCAAGTCCCATGTTGTAGGTATTGTACATCATCTGCTCCTCGACATTTCCCTCTCTAGCCATCATTTTAAAGATTGGTGGGACAGGGTAGCTGTTTTTCTCAACTACGGCACGTTTGCCATCTATGAGCATACGTGGGATATTCTCATAGAAGCCGCCACCTGTAATATGACTGCAGGCCTTTACTGTGACTCCTGCGTCCTTTACAGCCTTAAGAGCCTTTACATAGATTCTTGTAGGGGCAAGAAGTGCCTCTCCAAGTGTAGTGCCAAGCTCCTCATGATATGTATTTAATGTCTCCTTGTCCATCTTGAAAATCTTTCTGACAAGTGAAAATCCATTTGAGTGTACGCCTGTTGATGCCATTCCGATAAGTACATCACCATCCTTTAATCCCTCGCCTGTGATGATGTCCTTTCTGTCAACCACACCAACTGCAAAGCCTGCAAGGTCATACTCGTCCTCAGGCATAAGACCCGGATGCTCTGCTGTCTCACCACCAACAAGTGCACAGCCTGACTGCTTACAGCCCTCTGCCACACCGCTTACGATTGTAGCAATCTTCTCCGGATAGTTCTTTCCACATGCTATATAATCAAGGAAAAATAATGGCTCACCGCCTGCACATGCCACATCATTTACACACATGGCAACTGCATCGATTCCGATTGTATCATGCTTGTCCATGATGAAAGCAAGCTTTACCTTAGTTCCGCAGCCATCTGTTCCCGATAAAAGCACCGGATCCTCCATATCCTTGATGGAAGCAAGTGAGAACGCTCCTGAGAAGCCTCCGAGACCTCCTAACACCTCCGGTCTCATAGTCTCCTTTACATGCTTTTTCATAAGCTCTACTGACTTGTAACCTGCCTCGATATCAACACCTGAATTCTTGTAATCCATTATTGTTCCTCCTAATAATCTGCAATTCGTTCAATACCTATAGTATACCTTCATAGTACTAAATTTTCCAATTATATATTGTAATTATTCTTATTAGTTTTACTAATATAATATATCTTTTATAGAAATAATACTTATAATTTATTTCAGGGATTATATTGACATCAGACATCCATCGTCCTACACTATCCATGCAAATAAATATTTAGATTTGAACGATTAATAATACAAAAGAAAGCTATGATACACAGCACTGCAATAAATACCTTATAAGCTGTCAGATCATAAAGGAGAACAACAAATGTTTAAACAGATAAAAAATTTTCTGATAATGACACTCAGTATCACCATCATGGCAATCGGTGTATACTATTTCAAGTTTCCAAACAACTTTACCTTCGGTGGCGTAACCGGTGCCGCAGTTGTTTTTGCAAAGATAACGCCGCTCTCAGCGAGTATGTTTTCTACTATTGTGAACATGCTTCTGCTTGTAGTGGGCTTTTTCTTCCTTGGCAAAGGCTTTGCTATTAAGACCACCTATGCCACAATACTTTTGTCTGTTGAGCTCCTGGTACTCGAAAAACTTGACCCGCTCACTCATCCGCTCTCAAACGAGCCAATGCTTGAGCTGATTTTTGCCATCGCTCTTCCTGCAATCGCATCTGCACTGCTTTTCTATGTGGGGGCTTCAAGTGGCGGAACCGATGTCATCGCCATGATTGTAAAAAAATATGCACATGTAGAAAATATTGGCATGGCTTTATTTCTCACCGACCTCGTCATGATCATCATCGCCTGCTTTGTATTTGACATAAAGACTGCTCTATATTCATTTGTCGGACTTGTTGTGAAATCATTTATGATTGATGCAATCATCGAAAATATCATGCTCAGAAAATCCATAATGCTTATCTGCGATGACAAGGATGTGATATGCGATTATATTATAAATGTTCTCGGAAAAAGTGCCACCTATGTGGAGGCACGAGGCGCTTATACCGGTGAGAGAAACTATATCGTTTTCAGCACTCTCACAAAGAAGCAGGCCATAGAGCTTAGAAGCTTCATACATCAGAATAAGCTGCATGCTTTTATGTCTGTGATGAGCACCAGTGAAGTATTTGGTAAGGGATTTTCTTCTCTGTAAATTCATTAAAAATCTTCCCTTACCTGATAAGAAAAAACAAAACAGCCGTAACCGCGATTTTCTTTTTCAATCGCAGCTACGGCTGTTATATTTATATGTATTAATTATCTACATGAACTAATTTATTTCAAAAACTAGTGCTTCGGAATAAGCTTCTCTGTACCACCCATGTATGGCTGAAGTGCCTTAGGGATATTTACAGAACCATCTGCATTCAGGTTGTTCTCAAGGAATGCGATAAGCATACGTGGTGGAGCAACAACTGTGTTGTTAAGAGTATGTGCAAAGTATTTCTTGCCATCCTCACCCTTTACACGAATCTTAAGACGTCTTGCCTGTGCATCGCCTAAGTTAGAGCAGCTTCCAACCTCGAAGTACTTCTTCTGCCTTGGTGACCATGCCTCTACGTCGCATGATTTAACCTTGAGATCTGCGAGGTCTC
>OMBP01000680.1_pt1 | contig 19967 bp, 24 predicted proteins | sample 1644911 | NCBI WGS metagenome assembly OMBP01 (sample SAMEA103958122, study PRJEB25191) | human gut metagenome | biome: human-associated habitat [ENVO:00009003]; feature: intestine environment [ENVO:2100002]; material: feces | place: Germany | collected 2013/2015 | reverse complement strand
TAAACTTACCCACACGAGTGATCCGAGGGTCTTCCTTGATCTTGAACACCGGGCCGTCCATCTGGTTCTGGCTCAGCAGCTCATTCAGCTGCTCCTCGGCGTCCGGGCACATGGTACGAAACTTATACAGCCAGAACAGCTTGCCGTCCCGTCCTACCCGCCGCTGCCGGAAAATAGCTCCGTCTCCGGGGCTGTCCAGCACGATGGCAAGGCTGATCAGCAGTGCCAGCGGCGCAAGCAGGATCAGCGCCAGCAGGGAGAATACGATGTCCTGTGCACGCCGCAGCACCCAGTAACGCCGGTGGCTGCGCAGCGTCTTTTCCCGGTCGATAGAAATTTGCGGGGCGGCGCTGATTGTTGACTCCATGCAATGACCCACTCCTGCCTGTAAAATGTGTAGAATCTTTACATTATTTTAACATAAAACAGGACGCAATTCAACCGGATGAAGCGCGGCGGGCGGGGGACAGTAAGCCTGCTGAAAAAAAGTGAAAAAAGGTGGTTGACAAAACCCTTTTCTCATGCTAAAATAAACAAGTCGTCCGGCGCACGGATGCACAACAACTGAATATGGGCGTGTTCCCGAGTGGCCAATGGGGACAGACTGTAAATCTGCTGCTTTCAGCTTCGGTGGTTCGAATCCACCCGCGCCCACCAAACAAGAAAAATCCGAACCTGTTTCCGATTGGAGAAGGGTTCGGATTTTTCGTTTTCTTCGGGTACAACAATGAAGGCTCCCGTGGACGGCGTAAAACTCCGATACCTTGTCATAGACCGTAAGCTGATAACAAGATTTGGAGGATGCGATTATGAAGTACGATGAAAGAGCCTGCAAATTCAACATAGACACCGGGTGCGTGGAACTTCTGCTCCGGGACGGGAGAAAAATTTTCATTGGCTGCACCGGGGTCGAGGATGCGCTGGATGTGACCGTGGCGCAGAGGTCGGAGTTGGATTATCTCATCTACAACGACCCACTGGGCTATGCGGACTTGATTTTGAATGGCGACCCAGAGGAATATTTGAAGAATGTAGCAGGGAGCCATGGGTTAGAAGATTAAGGGCAAAAAATAAGAGGTGTGCCCAACTGGACACACCTCGGTGAGATACATCTATATAAGGCAGGGCGTTCCCTTTACTGGGAGCGTCCTGCTGTTTTTATGCTGCAACAGGCAAGGCTTGTAGAGCTTCCTGCTCTTTCAGCCATTCCTCATATTCACGCTGGCCTTCCTCGCTGTTGAAAAACTCAACCATGGAGGGATAAAAGCAACGTGCAAGGGTCTTGATTGCTTCATCCGGGTAGCCGGATTTGTTTGACTTCTTCTTTTTGTTCAAATAGTATCCTCCGAAACTCAAAGTTCCATATCCTGACCACGCTTGCGGTTTTTCTGCGGCACATTCATGGTGCGCTCCTGCTTGGGGGCAAGAATCTTTTCCAGAAAGCCGCGCACCAGTTCGGGCGCACGGTGGAGAGCATCCAGATAGGGTTTCACGTCGTACCACAGGTCGTGGTACTTGTTGCTCCAACGAACGGCCTCCTTCTTGGCGGTGGAAAGTTCTTCTTTCAGGCGGCGGTTCTCCACGTCCATCATATAGCCGTGGTCGGCCTGTTTTTTCAGTTTGGAGAATTCTTCTTCGGTCAGCGAGTAGTTGCCGAGGAAGGTGCGCTTGCCGATATAATCCAGATCACGCGCATGAATGAGGGCTTCTTTCGTGAGCGTGGCCTTTTTCTGCACAGCGGCAAGTTCCTTCTCCTTTTTGGAGAGGGTCTGACTGGTTTTGGCAAGCGACTGCGCCTTTTGGTCGGCTTGGGCGGTCAGGCTGTCCAGCCGCTCCTGCTCCCGTTGGACTTTGAACTGGGTGACGGTTAGGTGTTCTTCGGTGCTGCCACGCTCGCCGCGCTCCACATCGGTGTACCCGGCAGCACGCATATAGTTGAAGAAATCGTCTTGCATGACACTGTACGACTTCTTCAGGACTGGCTTGCCGCTCTTTTGCAGGACCGGTTTTCCGGCATCATCCAGCAGAGGTTTGGATGCCCACTTCTTGCTCCGGCTGATCTGCATGACGGTCTCCTTGACGGTGCCGACCAGTGCCTTGTCCTTGCAGTGTTTCGACCAGAGGATCTGCTTTTCCACCACAGGCACATAGACCATATGGAGGTGGTAGTGGTAGACCTCCCGGCCCAGTGCTTCGGTCATGGCGTGGTTGATCTCATCCGCGTGCATGACTGCCGAGAGGATATACTGCTCACCACCCACGATCTGAACGGCTGCTTTGTAGGCATCCGCATAGAACTGCTTGGCGAACTCGTAGCCGCCGTGGTTGTCGAAGTAGGCTGAGTTGACATCAAAGACAAGCTCGCAGTAGTGGGTGGCATCCGGTTTCAGGCCGCGCGCGGAGATGGTTCCATCGGCTTCCAACTGGGCGAACAGGTCGGTGTAGCTGGCGGTTGGCTTTTTGAAGTGGACGTTCCATGCAGTGCGCTGGGGGATGATGTCGGGGTTCCGGTAGCTGTCCTTTTCGCGCTCGTTGTGCTGCTGAGTGTTGCCAACGGCCTTGTCCGAAACGGCGAGATTTCGGACACTGGTGCGGTCAACGCCATCGTTTCTTGCCAAAGGGCATCCCTCCTTTCAAGGGGTGCTGTTTAACACTCTTACTCATAATGCAGATGGTTTTGCTGATAAACGATAAAAATATATTGATTTTCAATTTAACGTGTGCTATTCTAAATGTGAAATCAAAGGAGGATGCAATATGGGTAAGAATGATTTTCGGGTTGATACAACTTCTTTCGATAAGAAGACGTTTTTCAAAAAGAAACAAACGCTTCTCGGACTGGCATTCTTACTGACTGTTCCGCAAATGTTCAGTGCAGTGATTCTTCCTATTCAATGGTTTTGGGGTGCAAGGCATGGAGTGGTTCTTAATGTCACTTCCATTGCATCGCAGGAACTGTATTTCCTTGTAATGACGATTGCCGGAATCTCTGTTTTGAAGATGATGCTTAGTGATAAAACTTTTTCTAAAACGCTGGTTCAATGCACTCGTCTTGAAGGCTATCTTATTGCGGTTGCATCTGTGATATTTCCACTTTTACCGGGATATCAAGCGTCTGGTTCGACCTTTTTCTTCTGTGATTCAGTATTGCTGTTGCCTGGAGTACTTCTGATTATCATGGCTGAGTTGTTGAAAGAAGCTGTTGCGATGCAGAAGGAATTGAACGAAGTTCTTTAAGGGGATAAGAATGGCAATCATACTACGATTAGACCGCATTATGGCAGACCGAAAGGTTTCCTTGACAGAACTTTCTGAACGTGTTGGAATCTCTATGGCGAACCTCTCAAATCTAAAGACCGGAAAGGTTAGAGCAATTCGTTTTTCTACACTGGATGCAATTTGCCGGGAGCTTCATTGTCAGCCGGGAGACATTTTAGAATACGATGAAACATAGAAGGAGTCGGGACAGGTACATTCCGTTATGCGGCTTTTCTTTAGGCGAACAGCTTGTTTGCGGTGGGGAGATGCACTTCTTCGGAAGTGTAATAACCCACTATAACACTTTCATCCCTATGGGCTGCAAAGTGTAGTGGGCTCTTCGAGGACTCTCCGAGGGGGAACGTCTCCTGCGGGAGAGTTAATCGAGTTCACGTTTGCGAAGCAATGAAAGCCCCAGTGGGGCTTTTAAGTGACCGAACGGTCTTGCGCCAGCAAGATGGAGGGGCCTCGCCCCGACAAGTTCGCACAATGCGAACTTGATTGCTCCGTACGCATCCGAAAAAATCGCGTACGGAGTTCAAATAACCTGTACGGTTCGTACGGTGTACGGAAACCCGAAATATAAACGATAACACGCCTTAATTTATCTCGATTTGCCGTACAGGTGCGTACAAGTACAGACCGTACAGGTTGTACGAACTTCTTCCGTGAAAAAATGCACTTTTTACGGGCAGGGGTGGACAAGCGGCTCGATGCCTACAAAACCCCGCACCCTGCGGCCACCGGGCAGGGCGGTGTTATGCGTTGCACCAGAGTACCCAGCGTGGGAACTCTGGTGTTTTTTGCTTCCTGCCTGAATATACGGAGAATTTTGCAGAAAGGGTGAAAAAGCGGCAGAACTGCAACGGAAAAAGAAAAAAGCCCTTACTGGTTGCAGATTTGCAACAGCAAGGGCGGAGAGGTAACCGTATATTGAACAAAACGGCAGAGCGTATTATAATGAGGAAAAAGCTCAAAAAGGAGGGCCGACCACATGGCACAGGAATATCTGCCCGCACCATCCAACGTCCGTCTTGCGGACTTGATGAAAGAGCACAACATCAGCCAACCAGAACTTGCCAAGGAACTCGGCTGCTCCAAAAGCACCATCAGCCGCTTCATCAGCGGTGCGAAAGGAACCCTGACCCATGAGCAGGTGCTGAAGATTGCAAGGCTGTTCAACGTGTCCACGGATTTCCTGCTGGGAGAAACCAACATCCCTGACCGCAAGAATTACGACATTGCCGAGCTGGGCTTGTCCGTAGAAGCTGCAAAGAACCTCTACACAGGGCGTGTCAATACAGAGGTGGTCAACCTGCTGTTGGAAAACGCCCGCTTTGCAGAGCTTACTTACCGCATATCGCAGTATTTTGATGATACCTTTGCATCCGGCATCGCAGCACAGAATGCCATGCTCACGACATTGAGCACCCTGCTGCGCACAAAGGTCAAGACCCCGGAAGCAGCCAAAGCCGCAAAGGACATCAGCCTACGGAAAAAGCCGGTGTACCAAGGCGACCTTGATGATATTGAAATGTACTTCATGGCGGCAATCAAGGAAATCAAAAAGAGCATCGGGAGCCATTACGCCGAACAGGAAGCCATGAGCAAGAAAGTGGCAGAGAAGATGTTCACCGAATTGACCAAAGGGCAGGATGTGCAGCACCCAACGATTACGGCAGAGCAGTTGACAGATGCAATGTTGGACAGCGTTTCGGGCATGGAAGGAGCTACGCCGGAAGCGCTGGAACAGCTGCGGAACGGTCTGCTGGGAATCTTGCAGTCTGCCGCAGAGCAGGAAAACGCCCATGAAGCAGACGAATGAACGGCTTTGTGCGCTGGCACAGAAAGGCGATGCTGCCGCGCTGGACAGCCTGATCGACAACAACAAGTCCTTTATTGGCAAGGTGGCAAATGACCTTTTCCGCAGCATGAATCTGGCACAGTCCGGCCTGAACCTTGACACGGACGATTTGAAACAGGCGGGCAATCTGGGCTTGTGGAAGGCTGTGCCGAAGTTCGATGCGGCGCGCGGCATGAAGTTTCTGACCTATGCGGCTCCTGCCATCCGCAACGCCATGATGGACATGGTGCGGAATGCCTTTGCCGCTTTTGAACAGCGGATGGTAACGGAGGACAAGGACGGTGTCTGCTACCAGCGCGTTTCGCTGGACGATGTTCTGTCGGGAGAAGAACAACTACGGCGCATTGAAGCCATAGCCGACCCCTACGCCATGCAGCCGCAGAGCATTATGGAGGAGCAGGAATCGCGCCGGGAACTGTACGATGGCCTGAAACGGCTGACCCAACGGGAGCAGACCTATCTGCTGTACCGCTATGGCTTTACTGATGGCGAGGAACATCCGCTGATCGGCACAGCGATATACTTTCACCTGACAAAAGGCCGCGCCAAAAAGACGGAGGAGCAGGCCATGGATAATCTGTGGCTGGAACTGCCGTGGTGGTTTGATTGAATGGGCAGAGAGGAATTGTGTCAAATTGACATAATTCCTCCCGATAGGAGGGATGTGAGCGAAAATGCTGGCAATGTATCTGGCAGTTCTGGATGACCAGAGCAGTGAAGAACAGTTTAAAGATGTATATAATACTTACAAGCGGCTGGTCTATCATACTGCTTACAAAATTATGGGCGATTCGTATCTGGCAGAAGACGTACTGCAAGAAGTGTTTTTGTACGTTGCCAAAAATTTTTCTAAAATTCATCGAGAAAACTGTCACGAACTCGCCGCTTATCTCGTTAGTTGTAGTAGAAGCCGTGCATACGATATGCTTCGCAAGCAGCGAGAAGAACCGCTGGAAGAAGTCCCGGACGCACCAGATGATGCCCCGGTGCCGGATGATGCAGCAGTCAGCACCGACAACATCGAACACCTGACAGAACTGATCGGACAGATGAAACCGATGTACCGTGACCCACTGCGCCTTTTGGCAATGGGCTACACCAACCGGGAGATTGCCGAATCGCTTGGACTGACAGATGAAGTGGTTCGGATGCGGCTTTTCCGTGGAAGAAAACTATTGTGGAAGGAGCTAAACAGCCATGAGTGAGCGGACAGAAGTTTCTTTTGACGCTGCATTGATGATGGCACTCCGTGCAGATGCACAAAAAGAACTGGACGAACTGCCAACTCCGGCACAGCTTAAGGAACGCTACCCGGACACTTCCCGATGGGATGCTCGCCTGAAAGCGGCATTGCATAAACGACGCCCGGTGCTGAAACGAGTGCTTGTTGCGGCCCTGACGCTGGTAATTTTAACTCTCGGCGCACTTGCAGTAAGTGCGGACTTCCGCAAGGCAGTCTATACGATGATTCAGAAGTTCCTGCCCATTGAGATGCAGCTGACGTATCAAGTGGACGGCGAACCGTTGGAGCAGCTCCCGAATGGATACAGCGACCATTATGTGCCGGATGGTTTTGAACGAGATTATGAACAAGGGTATGATGATGCACAAGCCTTTTTGTATGTTTACTCATCGAAAAAAAGCAGTATAGGGTATACAGTTCAATGCTCAGTTATCCAGCCGGGGAACCAAGCGTTGTTTGATAATGAGCATACGACCTATAAAATTGTAAAAATTGGTGACGTGGACGCATCTTTGGGAACGAGTACTGTAGAAAGTGGAATCTCTGTTTATATTCTCAACTGGGAGCAAGATGGTATAGCGCATATGATAATGGGAAATATTCCGATGGATGAAGTTTTCAAAATCGCAGAAAGTATTTCTTAACAGAAAATTGCTTGAATATTTGTGAAGAAGCACAAACACCTGAGCGATTTTTTGTTAAGATAGACAAAAACAGAAAATCTTGCAACAAACCAGTGATTTGCTGCGTTATCTGGATAAAAGGGTTTATAGAGAGGAGCCGAAGATAGTGAAAAAACTGGTAGTAGACGTTGGTAGTATGCTAATTGTGCAGTATTTGATATTTTACTTTGTTGAAATAAGATTAGGGGAACAAGCGACCTTTACAAAGTTTATAACTAACAATTACATCCTTACTTTTTGGATAATTTATCTTGCAAGTCGGATTGTGAATTGCAAAATTAAAAAGTCCCGCAATGAGAAATAAATCTAAAAAGGAGCGTTTCGGATGAAAGAAAGAAAAATTGTGTTAATTTTTGCGGTAATAGCGGTGCTACTAATTATAATATTGGGCAGGCCAATAACAAAAGAATTGGGTGAAGTTCCAGATGATTACGAAAAGGGTGCGTAAAATGGCAAAGCCAAATAAGAGATTGGCGATCATTGGTATGGCATTGGTCGTAGCGATTCTTATAGGCGGTTTCCTGTTGCATACGTGGGGGAGGACAAAATCGGAACTTACTGTAACAAAGGTAGATTTAAGTAATAATTCTATCTATGCAACCGCTCCCAATCAACTGTATGGCACAGATAATTGCTATCTCATTCAGGGTGCTTCGGAATACTTAAAAGGAAATATTCAGCTATCGCAAATTGAAGAAGGCGAAAAGATTGTGGTAGATTCCAATGGAAAGGTTTTGTTATCCGATCCGTATCAGTTTGATTCGATATACAGTATTCGGTTACAGTAATCCTATTTTCATGCCCTAAATAATGAAATGAATATAAATGCTTTTGAGAATTATTATGGAAGAGATAATTGTTGAACCACATATTGGAATTGGACAATTAAAATTAGGTATGGCACCAGATGAGCTAGAAAAAACTCTTCTGCAAATGAAGAAACAATGGTCGAATTCTTCTAATGAAGCAATGCAAATGGAACGCTGTGCGGAAACCGATGACCCTAATTTGATAACCGGACGATATATGGATAATGATTCGTTCTTTCTGGTGCAGTATCGGAACGGAAAAGCTACTGAAATCGGCATCCAGCGTGATTTGTCTAAAGTGGCATCAATAAAATTGTTCGGGATAGATATGTTTAATACAACCGCCGAGTGTATTATTGATAGCTTAATGAAAAAGGACAACGTTATTTGCAACGAAAAGGACTTGCAACTTGGAACGGAATATCTTTTCCCTGAAATTGGAGTCCGACTTTGGAGAGAGCGAGCATTTCATCTCAAACTGTTGAAAGACCCGTTATACATGGAAGAGATGCAGGCTGTATTAGAAGACGAATATCAGTATCAATACTTCCAGATGGTTACTGTGATGGGTTGAATTGCTAACGATCAATGGGATTTGATATAACTTTTCCGTTTGTAGTACATAGCGATGACCACAGCTATCTGCTAATACGGGTGAACTAATTTGAAGTATTTTATTGACGAAGATCAAAGAAAAGCCTCACACAGCAGCTGCTATTTGGAATTTCAACAAGGGCAGTATCATGACAAGTGCTGGCTTGACACATCTATTAGCATCAGTGATGAAGTATGGAATAGCCGCCATGTTTCAGATCTGATTTTTGAAGTGATTCCAGAGTTTGACTTTTATGGAATAACAATTGTTACAAAAGTACAATGGGATAATATTTTAACAAAAAGTCAATCGGATGGATGTACTTGCAAAGAGATTATTGCAGAAGCAGTTCCTTGGGCAGCAAAGTGTTTTGAAACGAATGATGTGTTCACTATCATAGGGATGTGAGTCGAACTTTCTCGGAGAATAACAGTGATACACAAAGGAGAGTGTAACATGAAAAAAATTCTTACAGCAATCGTATCGGTAAGCATATTTATTGTTGGAATTTTGCTTATACTTTGTGCGGACACTAATTTTTTATGGTATGCCTTTAATCAAAATGTTCGCCTTACAGTAGTTGCAGGGATTCTCATTGCACTTGTTGGTGGCGTTGGTGTGATAATGAATCTTTGGTGTATTCTAAAAGAATTGTACAGTAAATAGTTTATTGAAGGTTAAACTTCCAGTCTGCCATGGTCGCAGCCAAGAGAGATAATATTCAAACTTACTACTCAGCAAAAGCTAGGCACACTCCAAGAATTTATTATAGAGGGTGAATATCCCGCGCTTTGAACAATTTAACGATGAATATATTGTGCGATATGGAGAATTTCATTTGCGCGTTCACCTCGAATTGACTTGCAACGCAAAATGCGTTACAATGAGACTGAGGTGATAACCATGGAAAAAACGATGACGCTCAATCTTCGTGTCAACCCTACCGTCAAGCAACAAGCCGAGGATGTACTGAAGCAGCTCGGCATCCCGATGGCAACCGCCATTGATATGTACCTACGCCAGATCACCCTGACTGGCGGCATTCCCTTCTCTCTGTCCCTGCCGAAAGCTCCTGCGGCTCTGAACGCTGACACCATGACCGATGACCAACTCCATGCAGCCTTGCAGGTAGGCATTAAGGAAATTCAGAACGGTGATACCGTGGATGCTGCAAGCGCATTCGCACAGTTCAGGGAACAACACAGATGAAGCAGTATGACGTGAAAATTTCCCATGCAGCCCTCAGTGATATGGAGCAGATTTACAACTACATTGCTGACCGTCTGTTGGAGCCTGACACGGCTATGGGGCAGTATAACCGCATTGCGGAAGCCATCCAGTCGCTGAATATCCTGCCGGAACGCTGTGCGCTAGTGGAAAGCGAGCCGGAGCGCACCCAAGGGCTGCGGCAGATGCTGGTGGACAACTACTCGGTGTTCTACATCGTGGGCGAGGATGCGGTGTCGGTGGCTCGTGTGCTGTACAGTGCATCCGACCTTGTGCGCCGCCTGCGGAGAATGAAGTGAAAGGGGTGTTTGCATGACCGCCGTGATTTACGCCCGCTATTCCAGCGATAATCAGCGCGAAGAATCCATCGAAGGCCAGATTCGTGAATGTACGGCTTATGCCGAAAAGAACGGCATCACGGTCATTAAGCACTATATTGATCGTGCCCTTTCCGCCAAAACCGATAACCGCCCGGACTTCCAGCAGATGATCAAGGACAGCGAGAAACGGTTGTTTGACATTGTGCTGGTCTGGAAACTCGACCGTTTTGCCCGAAATCGCTATGATTCGGCCCACTATGAGTACCAGTTGGAACGAAATCATGTCAAGCTGGTATCTGCCACGGAGCCTATCTCTGACAGCCCTGCGGGTATCATGGTCAAGAGTATGCTGACCGGCATGGCTGAATACTATTCCGCAGAACTTTCTGAAAAGGTCGTGCGTGGCATGACCGAGAATGTTCTGAAGGGAAAGTACAACGGCGGCACGATTCCCATTGGTTTTAAGGTGGATGAGGAAAAGTTCTTTCAAATTGACCCGCTGAAAGCCCCCTTTGTGGTAGAAGCCTTCCAGCGGTACAACGATGGTGCGACTATGAAGGAACTGATGAACTGGCTGAACGACAGTGGCGTGACCACCAACCGTAATCAGAAGTTTACCTACAACAGTGTTCAGAAGCTGTTGACGAACAAACGGTACATCGGAGAAAACCACTTCAAGGACATTGTGATGCCCGACAGCATCCCGGCCATCGTGGACAAAGACTTGTTTGAGGAAGTGCAGCTGAAAATCAAAAAGAACAGCCGCGCTCCTGCCCGTCACAAAGCCGAGGACGATTACTTGCTCACCACCAAGCTGTTCTGCGGAATGTGCGGCGCGATGATGTTCGGCGAGTGCGGTACGGGTAGAAACAAGGTCGTTCATCATTATTATAAGTGCGCCACCGCGAAGCGTTTCAAGACCTGCAAGAAAAAGACCGTCCGTAAAGAGTGGCTGGAAGATTTGGTCATAGCTGAAACCATGAAGCTGATTCAGGACGATGCCGTGATTGATGCCATCGTTGCAGAAGTCATGGAGTTGCAGGATCAGGAAAACACCACGCTTCCTTTGCTGGAAAAGCAGATGCGTGAGGTAGAGAATGGCATTGAGAATATGCTGAACGCTATCCAAGCGGGTGTGCTGACCAACTCCACCAAATTGCGGCTGGAAAAGCTGGAAGCCCAGCAGAAAGAGCTTGAAGCTCGGATTGCCGAAGAAAAAATCGCTCGGCCTCGGTTGAGTGAAAATCAAGTTCGGTTCTGGCTGACCCGGTTCCGCAAACTCAACCCGAACGTGAAAAGCCACCGGGAAACGCTTATCAATACGTTTGTGAACGCTGTTTATCTCTATGATGAAAAAGTTTTGATTACATTCAACTACAAAGACGGCACAAAAACCATCACTTTCGATGAAATCGCCGCCAAAGATGCCCCAGAGGGCAATGGTTCGGATTTGGGTTGCTTCGCTCCACCAAAAAGCCTCAACGTATGCAAGTACGCTGAGGTTTTTGTTTTGTAACAAGGCTAAACTCATAGGGCGGGTGGATTCGAACAGCTGCGGCGCTGTCGCAGAAGACAGCGTAAAAACAGCCCAGTGGGCTGTTTTTAGCAGCGCGGCTCGCGACATCCACCCGCGCCCACCAAAAAACCGCAACGTATCAAAATACGCTGCGGTTTTGCTTTACGATACTTTTTTCTGCTGTTTCTGCTTCGCCCTCCCATCAGAGCAGCTGTGCTAGAATACTGTTTTGCACAATAAGCCCGGCGGGGGTCAGGGCGAGGATGCGGCCATCGAAGGTGGCGTACCCGGCACGGACACAGTTTTGCACAAAGGCCAGCTGTGCGGTGGAAAACTGCTTGCCGTACAGGGTTTTGTAGGCATCAAGGTCAAGCCCCTTGCGCAGACGCAGCTGTAAGATCAGGTAGTCCTCTGCACCGCAGCTGCCGTCCATGATGGGTGCGGCGGCGTCCTGCAGAAAGGCGGCGGTGTCCGGCGCGTAGCAGAACCGCTTGCCGCCCATGCAGGAGTGTGCCGCAGGGCCAAGGCCCAGATAGTCGCCGCAGTCCCAGTAGATGAGGTTATGCTTCCCCTCGTAGCCCGGCTTTGCAAAGTTGGAGATCTCGTACTGGCGGTAGCCGTGGTGTTCCAGCTGCTCCACGGCATAAAGGTAGAAATCGGCGGCTTCATCGCTTGTGGGCAGACCCTCTGGCGGGTGCTTGCCGAAGGCAGAGTCCGGCTCGATCTTTAAAAGGTAAGCCGAGATGTGGGTGGCACCGCCTTTTTCGATCAGCTCCAGTGTCTCGTCAAACTCGGCCTGCGTATAGTGGGGCAATGCCAGCATGATGTCGCCGCTGATATTCTCGAACCCGGCGCGCCGGGCAGCGGCAAAGGCTGCCCGCGCCTGCTTGGCATTGTGCGGGCGGCCAAGGGTGCGCAGCTGGGTGTCCCGGGCAGACTGCACCCCGAAGGAGATGCGGTTCACCCCTGCCGCCCGGAAGCCCCGCAGGCTCTCCTCGGTGACGGTCTCAGGGTTTGCCTCCAAGGTGATCTCAGCACCGGGCACGGGGTCTGCTGCCCGGATGAGCCGTTCTGCCTGCGCAGGGGTGAGCAGGCTGGGCGTGCCGCCGCCGAAATAGAGGGTGTCCGGCCGCAGGGGCGCGTCCGGCGCAAAGCGGTGCAGCTCCCGTAGCAGCGCGTCCACATAGGCGTCCGGTACGCCCCGCTCCCCGGGGTGGGAATAAAAATCGCAGTACCGGCATTTGGAAAAACAGTAGGGAATATGCAGATAAAGTCCAAGGGACATACAATATCACAGCCTTTTTCATGAAACGTTCATTTCTATGCAGTATACTATATTCCGTAGACCGGAGCAAGGGCGGCAAGGCCCCCATAGCCCCGGCGGAACAAGAATGGAGGAACTTCCACATGGATTACAACAATTATGATCGCGGTTATGCAGAGCCCGCTATGACTTCGGCGGACTATATGTCCCGCACCTACCGCTGGATGGCGCTGGGACTGCTGATCACCTTTGCGGCGGCCTTTGTCACCGCCACCACCCCGCTGTTCTATGTGGTCAACTCGCTGTACCTGCTGTTCACCATTGCCGAGCTGGCGCTGGTGTTCGTGCTGAGCGCTCGGGTGCAGAATATGTCCGTGGGCGCGGCAAGAGGGGTGTTCTTAGGCTACGCCCTGCTCAACGGCATGGTGCTGAGCTACTATTTCCTTGCCTTTGATCTGGGTACACTGGTGCTGGCTTTCCTTGCCACCTCGCTGTACTTCGGCCTGATGGCAGTCTACGGCACCACCACCCACAAAGATCTGTCCGGCTGGGGCCCCAAACTGATGATGGCACTGTTTGCGCTGCTTATCACCGGTTTCGTTGGTCTGCTGTTTGGCATGGGCTTTATGGGCACGGTGCTGTATTCCGGCATCGGTCTGGTGGTGTTCATGCTACTGACCGCCTACGACACCCAGAAGCTGAGCCAGATGTACTCCTACTACGCAGGGGACAGCGAGCTGGCGGAAAAGGCTTCCATCTACGGCGCACTGACGCTGTATCTGGACTTCATCAACATCTTCCTGTATGTGGTGCGTCTGCTGGGTCTTAACAGCCGCCGCCGCGATTAAGCGTACAGCGCTGCAACATCATTGATAAGCTGGAAATCGGTCAGGCCTGCGGGTCTGACCGATTTTTTGTGTAAAAAAGGGATAACGGAGCATCCCCGGATGCTCCGTTATCCCTAAAATTTTAAGTTGATACTCAAAGCATCTTTACAGCCAGCGCCTCGGTGGTGTGCTCCTGCGCTTCGGTGCTGCCGGGCTTATCGTCCAGAATGTACCGCAGCACCAGCACTTCGGCTACATACAGCACCGCCACCTTGATGGGGATGCTGCCGGAATCCAGCGGGCTTTCCTGTGCGCCGCACAGCAGCACGATGTCTGCCAGTTTTGCACCGGGGGAGTCCTCGTAGTGGGTGATCAGGATGATCTTTGCGCCGTTGGCCTTGGCAGTGCGCAGGGTCTCCATCAGGTCCCGGGTAGCGCCGGAGTAGGAGACGAACAGCACCACGTCCTGCTCGGTCATCAGGCTGGCAGCCATGACCTGCATGTGGCTGTCGGCGGTGGCACGGAACTTGTTGGTGATGCAGGCGAACCGGGCGCAGATCTCTTTGGCGGCGGCCATGCTGCCGCCCTGTCCCATGCAGAACACCTGCCGGGCGCTGTGCAGCAGCGCCACAGCCTGATCCACCGCCTGCGGCGAAAGGGCGTTCTGGGTGCCATTGATGGCGGTCATGAACAGCGCCGAGGCATGCTCGCACAGGGTGGCGGTATCGGCGTCCGGGGCGGGCTCCTGCTGGTTTACCAGCACACCGGTGGCATTGGCCTGCGCCAGCGCAATGCGCATTTCGTGGTAGCCCTCAAAGCCCAGCGCCCGGCAGAACCGGAACACCGTGGCCTCGGCCACCTGACACTCTCTGGCCAGCGATGATATGGACAGATACTGTGCCTCCGCAGCGTGCTGCACCAGATATTCGGCCACCGTGCGGCCGGATTTTGTCAGGTCGCCCTGATGCTGCTGCAGCAGCTCCCAAAAATTTGTAGACATTCTTCCCTCTCCTGACTTAGGCCGCCGGCGGGTGCCGGTGCCGTGTTCGTGCTTACCTTCTTATATAAAAGTATAAGAGAAACCGCGCCGCTGTGCAAGAGGCGTAATGAACACATTTTACCCGCCGATTCTGTGCAGAGGGCACAGTTTTGAAGGAAAAAACGGCCCAAATGGTGAAAATGCTTTTCATTTTTACAATTTCAAAGCTGAAAGTGATTTTCAGAGCAACCGGGGAAAGTGTACCGTTTTGTAACTATTTTGACAAGTAAAGTGGATGAAAATATTGTGTTTTTTCTGATATCCCACAATTTTGTGCAGACTGCCGGGTTTAAAAATGAAAATTTATGAAAAGAACGAATAGACAAAATGAAAATAATTTTCTATAATTAGGCTACAAACAACGGCTGCGGACACGAGCAGCCGCTACGAGCAAAACGGAGTACGATCCCCCGATGGGTCGAAGAAGATGAACAAGGAGAATCTACCATGAAAAACTGCATTTCCCGCCGTTCCTTCCTGAAGGCTGCCGGTATTCTGGGCGCTGCCGGTGCACTGGCCGCCTGCGGCGGTTCCTCCTCCACCAGCACTGCTGCTTCCTCCACCGCTTCCTCTGCTGCTGCAAGTGCAGCCAGCACCGGCGCAAGCATCAAGCTGTGGACATACCCCATCGGCGGCTGGGGCAATGACGAGACTGTCCAGAACCTGATCTCCAGCTTCAACGCAAAGTATCCCGATATCAAGGTGACCGTGGAGTATCTGGACTACACCAACGGCGACGATCAGGTGAACACCGCCATCGAGGGCGGCAGCGCACCCGATCTGGTCATGGAAGGCCCCGAGCGTCTGGTGGCCAACTGGGGTGCCAAGGGCGTTATGGCTCCGCTGAACGATCTGTGGACCGATGATGCCAAGAAAGACATCTACGCTTCTGTGGAGTCTGCCTGCCACAACGAGAAGGGCGACTACTACGAGTACCCCCTGTGCATGACCGCACACTGCATGGCCGTGAACATGACCAAGGTCAAGGAAGTGGGCGCGGACAAGTACATTGATACCGACAAGCACACTTGGAGCACCGAGGGCTTCCTGAACACTGTGGACGCACTGTACAAGGGCGGCTACGAGAACGTGGCAGCCATCTACTGCAGCGGTCAGGGCGGCGACCAGGGCACCCGCGCCATCATCAACAATATGTACGGCGGCACCTTTACCGATGCAGCCCACACCAAGTACACCGCCGACTCTGCCGAGAACATCAAGGCCATTCAGACTCTGTACGATGCAAAGGGCGTCAACTTCGATCCCTCCATCAACGGCGGCGAGGAGATCACCCTGTTCCGCAACGGCACCCTGCAGATGGCTTTCTGCTGGAACATTGCACAGCAGCTGAACGCTGACACCGCTGCCGCAGGCCAGACCATCAGCGGCGACGAGATCTTCCCCATGGCATTCCCCACCGAAAGCGGCGACCCGAAGCTGTGCGGCGGCATCTGGGGCTTCGGCATCTTTGATAACGGCGACGAGGCCAAGATCAAGGCTGCAAAGACCTTTATCGAGTTCATCGCTGCCGATCCCTCTCAGGTCAAGGACAGCGTGCTGGCTTCCACCTACTTCCCCGTCCGCACCAGCGTGGGCGACATCTACGCCGGCAACGAGGTCATGAGCGAGTATAGCAAGTTCATGGGCTATCTGGGCGACTACTACCAGATCACCCCGGGCTGGACCACTGCCCGCACCGAGTGGTGGAACATGCTGCAGCGCGTGGGCTCCGGCGAGGCCGTCGAGACTGCCGTCAAGACCTTTGTGGACAACGCAAACGCAGCCGCTGCCGCCGAGGCATAAGCGCTACTTTTTCTGAACTGCATCACAGCTGAACCGCAAGGCCCCTTCCTCCGGGTGAGGGAGGGGCCCTTTTACGGAAAAAACACTCTCAAACGAAAGGTTTGGTGATCCTCTTGGCTGCAAAGACGGCAATGAAAGAGCCCAAACGCAGCAGTGCGCTGGTACGGCGCGAAACCTTCGCCTCCTACTGCTTCCTGCTGCCCAGCCTGATCTTCTTTCTGGGCTTCGTCATCTACCCCATGATCCTCTGCGTGGTGACCAGCTTCTTTGACTCCACCATGAACCGCGCGGATATCTTTGTGGGGATGGCAAACTACAAGACCCTGTTTGCCGACCCCATCTTCCTTGGCGCATTAAAGAACACCTTCGTCATCGTTATCGTGTCGGTGCCCATCACCTGCATCTTCTCGCTGTGGGTGTCCTCCGCCATCGTAGACCTGCCGGAGTGGGCCACCAGCCTTTTCCGCTGCGTGTTCTACCTGCCCGTGGTCACCGGCTCTGTCGCTGTTACCGTGGTGTGGAAGTGGATGTACAACAACTACTACGGCATCTTCAACTATCTGGGCAAGAGCCTTGGTATTCTGGACAAGAACATCAACTGGCTGGGTGACGAGCGGTTCGCTCTGGGCTGCATCATCCTCATCCTGCTCACCACCTCCGTCGGCCAGCCCATCGTGCTGTATGTCTCCGCGCTCGGCAACGTGGACCAGTCCCTGGTCGAGGCCGCTGAGGTGGACGGTGCCACGAAGCTGCAGGCCTTCTGGAAGATCAAGTGGCCGGCCATTATGCCCACCACCCTGTACATTCTGGTCATCACCACCATCAACTCCTTCCAGTGCTTTGCACTGATCCAGCTGCTGACCTCCGGCGGCCCCAACCACAAGACCGATACCATTATGTACTACATCTACTACACCGCCTTCAAGCAGTACAAGTACGGCTACGGCAACGCCATGGGCGTGGTGCTGGCGGTGATCATCGCCATTCTGTCTGCTGTCCAGTTCAAGCTGGGCAACAAGGATAATTAAGGAGGTGCGGAACAATGCGTGCAACTGCTGCAAAAAAGCAAAAACCGTTGGAGCGCCATCCCAGTAAACTGAAAAAGATGAGCGCCTACGCCATTCTGGCAATCATCCTCATCAGCATCATGGCGGTGCTGTTTGCCTTCCCGCTGTACTGGATCATCACCGGCTCCTTCAAGACCGGTGCCGCCATCAATGCCACTACTCCCGAGTGGTGGCCCAGCCAGTGGGTGCTGACCAACTACCAGAAGCTGTTTGCCGGCAAGCGTGCCCCGCTGTGGCAGCTGGCCGTGCCCTTCGGCTCCAAGTTCAGCGCCAACGGCGAGCCCGTCTACTTCTCGGTAGGCCCCATGGCTCCCGCTGCCATCCGTTGGATGATCAACACCGTGTTCATGGCAGTCATGTCCATGATCCTTACCTGCCTGACCGCCGCCATGGCCGGTTATGCGCTGGCCAAAAAGCGCTTTGTGGGCCGCAAGCTGCTGTTCACCCTCATCGTCTGCGCTATGGCACTGCCCAAGCAGGTCATCCTGATCCCCCTGCTGCGCGAGATGAGCAGCCTGCAGCTCTACAACACGATCTGGGCGGTCATCTTCCCCATCGTCGGCTGGCCGTTCGGCGTATTCCTGATGAAGCAGTTCAGTGAGGGCATCCCCACCGAAATGCTGGAGGCTGCCCGTATCGACGGTGCCAGCGAGGCACGCACCTTTGTCAAGATCGTGCTGCCCATGGTCAAGCCCGGTATCGGCGCACTGGCCATCTTTACCTTCATCAACAGCTGGAACGACTACTTCATGCAGCTCATCATGCTGTCCAGCACCAGCAACCTTACCATCTCGCTGGGCATCGCAAAGATGCAGGCGGAAAACTCGACGGACTTCGGGCTCATCATGGCAGGCGCCGCCTTTGCAGCCGTGCCGATCATTATCGTGTTTCTCATTTTCCAGAAATATTTTACCAAGGGGATCACGATGGGCGCCGTCAAGGGCTGACACACAAGGAGTGAAAACAATGAAAGCAAGAGACCTGAATAAATACCAAGGGATCTTCCCTGCCTTCTACGCATGCTACGACGATGCCGGTGAGGTATCGCCCGCCCGTGCGCGGGCGTTCACGGAATACCTCATCGAAAAGGGCGTGAACGGCCTTTATGTCGGCGGTTCGTCCGGTGAGTGCATCTATCATTCCGTAGCGGAGCGCAAGGCGCTGCTGGAGGCCGTCATCGCCCAGGCCGCCGGGCGCGTCACGATCATCGCGCACGTCGCCTGCAACAACACGGCGGATTCCGTCGAGCTGGCCGCCCATGCTGAAAAGTGCGGCGTTGACGCCATCGCGTCCATCCCGCCGATCTACTTCCACCTGCCCAACTACGCCATCGCGGACTACTGGAACGCCATGAGCGCCGCCGCGCCCAACACCGAGTTCATCATCTACAACATCCCGCAGCTGGCCGGTACCGCCCTGACGATGCCCCTGCTGAACGAGATGCTCAAGAACCCCAACGTCATCGCGGTCAAGAACTCCTCGATGCCCACCCAGGACATCCAGATGTTCAAGGATGCCGGTATTCAGGCGCGCGGTGCGGACGGCTTCGCCGTGTTCAACGGCCCCGATGAGCAGTTCGTCTCCGGCCGTGTCATGGGCGCGGACGGCGGCATCGGCGGCACCTACGCCGTCATGCCCGAGCTGTTCCTCAAGATGAACGAGCTGATCGAGAAGGGCGACATCCCCGCTGCCCGCGAGATCCAGTACAAGGCGGACCGCATCATCTACAAGATGTGCGAGGCCCACGGCAACCTGTACGCGGTGCAGAAGGAGATCCTGCGCCGGATGTACGGTCTGGAGCTGGGCGGCGTGCGCGCCCCGCTGCCGGGCCTGATCCCCGAGGATGAGCCCATCGTTGTCGAGGCACAGAAGATGATCGAGGACGCCGTCGCGGCCCTGTAAGAGGTGTGAAATGATCGTAGATTCGTTTGATTACATTGCCTGCTACAAGGGTCTGCACCCGAATCTGGACAAGGCCATCGACTGGCTGAACAGCCACACGCTGGACGCGCTGGAAAACGGCAAGACCATCATTGACGGCGAGAACGTCTTTGTCAACGTGATGGACGCCGACCTGCGCGATGCCGACGGCGCTGCGTTCGAGTACCACCGCCGCTATGCCGACCTGCAGATCGACCTGAACGGCAGCGAGCATCTGGGCTGGGCGTCCGAGGGCACGGAGCAGGGCGAGTTTGACGAGGAAAACGACTTCGGTCTGCGGACCGGCCCCGAGCACTGCGGCATGACGCTGGGTGGGGGACGCTTTGCCGTGTTCTTCCCCGGTGAGCTGCACAAGCCTGGCGTGGCACGCCCCGGTTGTGACCATGTGCGCAAAGCAGTCATCAAGATCAGGATGGAGGACTGATGGATATGGAAAAAGAAAAGCTGTTTGAGCAGATCAAGGGTGGGCTTATCGTCTCCTGTCAGGCCCTTGAGACGGAGCCTCTCTACA
>OMBP01000653.1_pt1 | contig 20702 bp, 18 predicted proteins | sample 1644911 | NCBI WGS metagenome assembly OMBP01 (sample SAMEA103958122, study PRJEB25191) | human gut metagenome | biome: human-associated habitat [ENVO:00009003]; feature: intestine environment [ENVO:2100002]; material: feces | place: Germany | collected 2013/2015 | reverse complement strand
TAGTCTGCCTTGGCGCGGTCAATGATGTCGGTGATGTTGTACTGCTCACCGCCCATCTCTACATACAGCTCGGGTGCCAGCGGCGGGCGGCCGCGGCGGGCGGGAGCCTTGGTGGATTTGCGGGTCTTGCCCTCGGCAGCCGGAGCATCGGCTGCGGGAGTAGAAACTTTCTTTTCAGGCATGATGCATAACCTTCCTTCTGTATTTGATCTGGTGCAGCGGGGCTGCACCGGCGGGCTCCAGTGATCTATCGTAAGGCAGAAGCAGTGCAAAAAGCACAGACCCGGCTGCCCCATACGAACCGATACGAAACTATTTGCGTAAAGAAGTTGAACCTATAATTATATAATATGTTTTTGAAATTCATTTGTAAAGCCTTTTTTGCAAAAAACATTGTAAAATCGGTAAGAAACGGCGGAATAAATGGCCGAAGCAGTCTTCCGGTGCTTTTTCCCGGGCAGAGTACGACTTTTCGGCAAAACGAACGGCCATTCCCGGGAAAGCCTGGCCACAAATACGGCGGGCAAAAACGCCCTTTCGCAGGGGAGGAATAAGGCGGAACGGAACTGTCGGCACGCGCAGGGGACGCAGCAGATAAAAAGCAGAAGCTGCCGCACCGTATTTTTGTGCGGCAGCTTCTGCTTTTCGGTTTTGATATGTACCCCCAATACTGGGTGTCCAGTATTGGGGGTACATATCATTTTTGCTTATTTCTCAGTCTGTACTCAGAACAGCATTTCCGGTGCTTTCAATTTGTTTAGCAATCATGCTTTCCAGTTCCTGCGTGATCGTTGCACAGTTTGCAACACGGTAATTCCAGAAATAAGAAACACCTTCGCACTCTTCCACGGACAAATCGCTGTTGACCAAAAGCAAGCTTTCTGGTGTCACATTCAGCTTTTCGCACAGAGAAGCATATTTTCCATAATCAATGCTTCGGCTGGATGATTTGGCTTCTACCCAGAAAAATTTCCCATTGATGGAGAACACGACATCCAGCTCATGCGTGCTCCCTACGGATGCTGTTTCTGAAAGAACCACATTGGAGCAAACCGAAACTTCTGCGCCCTGCTCCTCCCGATAGTGGTTCAGAATCTGCTGAACCTGATGCTCTACAAAAAGCTCCAGCCACTTTCCGCTCAAAAAATGCCGGACGGTTTCATTTTGCGCAAGTTCATAGACGATATTCTGCGGGTAAATCACAATGGCTGCAAAAAGTCCCATTTTGTCCCACGTCTGCGCAATCTCTGAAAGTGTGGCAAACGATTTTTTGGACGCACCCTTTGGGATACGGAACGAAAAAGAGCCGTCGCTCTGCATATGTGTTCGGATAAACTGCAAGAAATCCACCACCACCGGGTCGCAAAGAGCCTCGCCTGTTTTCCATGCCATCCGCTGAACAGCAATCGGTGGAAGTTTTTCCGGCACGACCTGCTGAACGATTTTATACCCACAGCGTTCCAGATGCTCTAATGCGGTCAAAGGCTTCTGGATTTTTGCTTTGACTTCGGGCTTTTCTGCGCCGGATGTATTCTCGGCCAGATAGTTGAACTTCCATCCGTATTCCCAAGCGGGCGAACGGGTCAGTACTCCGACCGCATGAAATCCGCTGTCATGCTCCTCCATCGGAAAAGTGATCTTGTTCTTATGAACATTGATTTGGAGCGTTTTGTTTTTTAGTGCTTTCTGATAAGCGTCAAGAAAAAATTCCTTTCCCTTATACGCCAGCTCACTGGAATTATTTGCAGAAAGACCAGCATTTTTTGCCAAAGAGAGGAGCAGACAGGTCGCTTTGGGCAGCTCAAGGATCTGTTCCATCTGCGCAGCGTCCGGAATATTTGCATTATCGGACTGCGACGATTCGTCTGCCGGAATCTCCTTTGCCGGTGCAGGTGCAGAAACCTCGGGCGTCTTTTTTGAAGCAGTCTCAGACTTTCCAGATTTGGGCAAGGGCTTTGGCTCCGTGTAAACTTCCGCAATGAATGATTCATAGGAATCGATGCACGGAAGTTTTCCAGCCGCTGCAAGTCCTACATAGATTGCAGCCGCCCGCGAGGAATCGCCATAATACTTTTTAGAATCCGCTGCGGCAGCAATATCAGAAAAGGCATTATATCTGCTCAGCTGCGCAGCCTTTTCCGGGAGCTGCTTCAACGCACGGCAGTAGAGCCACTCAAAAAATGAATCCGGGTACGGCTCTATCGGATACTCATTTCCTTCCAGAGAGTAGCGCAGCAACTTTCCATTGGTTCGCAGTCGAGTGTCCTTATGGACTTTGGATGGCGCACAGGTCAGAAGGTCAGCGAATGGCCCACCATGTTCAAATACCTTGGCGGCTTCAAAAACCGTGCTGATGGGCACATCCTGCGCAACAGAATCCAGACGCAGCAGAAGCCGCAGAGAAGAAACAGCCTCACCCTCCGGCTGAACGGATGCAGAGCTGATTTCCAGAATGGAAACATCCGGGTCTGTTGTATGGACGGCATCATGGACGGCACGGATATTCTGCCGCTTGCTACCGTTTATCCATGTGAACGTCACCGGCTGTTCTTTGCAATAGGGGTAGCCGGATATGGGAAAACAAATGGTTCGTGTAGCCATGAACACCTCCAACTTTTTAGGCCAAACAGGTTTGTGTAAATCAAGTATAGCACAATCCCGGATGCGCTGCATAGCACTATTTTCTGCTTCCGGGAATCTATCTGTGCAAAAAGTGCCGATACCACAGGCATCGGCACTCAGATTAAAAAAGCATTTTGCAAAAATGCGCAGCCTGCATCCACCGGATGCAGAACACAAGGGGTTTGGGCACAGCCCAACAAGCATTTTGAATTTGGATTTTGAAAAATCCGATTCAAAAATCGCAAGTTGGTACCAAGTTGCACTGCTTGCGACGTAGATGTTTCCGTTAACTACTGCGTCAGAAATTTTCAAATCACTTCAGCTTTGCGAGGATATCGTCTGCGCTCACGCCGCTTGCCAGCAGCTTTTTCAGCACGTCCTCTGCTTCGGCTTTCTTTGCGGATTCCGCTGCTTTGGTTTCAGCTTTGACCTTTTTAGCCTCGATTCTGGCGATTTCCTTGTCGATAGATTTCAACGCTGCTTTCTTAGTTTTCAGGTCGGCTTTCAGCGCATCGATATTAGCAGTGATGGATGCAATTTCAGCAGCAGCGGCTTCCTTTGCGGACTGCTTTTCAGCAATCTGTGCAGCAAAGTCAACGGTTGCTTTTACGGTCTTGGTCTTGTTCTTGCTTCCTTTGGGACGGGGCATAGGGGACACCTCCAATGTTTTTTAATGGCTTTAGTATAACACTCGTTTTTTATGTTCGCAAGAGGTGCAGTTTGTAGAATAAAAATATATTTATGTTTATGTGTTAAACAATAAATCGATTTTGGAATATGCACCGGCGTGGGTTGCCAACTTGTTGGGATGTATCTCCCGCTGGTCGTAGAACTGTTCAAAGCGTTTGGCAACGGCATCTTTTACAGTCATGATGAAGTTCACCTCACTATGATGTTACAGAAATCTGTGCAGCTATGCATACGCATCTGCGTATGATGCAAAAGTATTTTATGATGCAGAGAATGTGCAGCCGCGTAATGGCAAAGAATATATTTAATAAAAAAGTATCCTCCATAGTGATAATGGAGGATACCGATCTTTCGACATCGTTGTTTGAATTCTTCTCTTATTTTATCATGGTTATATCTGGGAATCAATAGAAATCCTTACAAATGCATCCCACCTGACCTTAGAAAAAACCTCGCAGAAGCTGAAAGTTTTTTGCACATTGCCCAGTTCTGCATGAAAAATCCAGCAAAAAACGAAGGTGGACAGAATAAGTGGTCAGATGGGTGTCCAAGATGCAGGAGGAAACAGAAATGGCACGACGGGGAGAAAATATACGCAAACGCAAAGATGGTCGGTGGGAAGGTCGCTATATCAAAGCGCGCACACCGGAGGGAAAGATCCAGTGGGGCTACGTCTATGGCACGGTCTATGCTGAGGTCAAACGTGTGCTGATTCAAAAGAAAGCAGAGGCAGGCTTCTACAATCTAAAGAGAACCGACCTGACCTTTGAAGCACTGGCTGAGGTATGGCTGCACTCCCAGCGGAATGCAGTAAAAGAATCCACCTATGCGCATTACTCGTACACGCTGCACAAATATCTTCTTCCGGTTTTGAGTAAAGTGCCAGTTGCATCTCTTGAGGAAAGTTTTCTGGAACAGGCTATGCAGCAGATCATTGCGCCGATAGATGCCGCACACAAGCCGCTAGGGAACTCCTCTGCCCGGGAATGCCTCTCGATGCTGCGGCGTATCTGCAAATATGCCGCGCACTTGCGCCTGATCCGTCCGATGGAGCTAGAAGTAGCGTTGCCAAAAGCCATCGACAAAATTTCTGTACCCCTCTCCCCGGCGGAGCAGCAGCGGCTTTATCAGTATGTACAGGAGAACCCAACGCCCCGCAAAATTGGCTTATTATTAGGGGTGGAATTGGGGCTGCGTATTGGCGAGATCTGCGGTTTACAGTGGGGCGATTTCGACCTGAAAATCGGAACGCTGAAAATCAACCGGACGGTCTGCCGAATTTCCTGTGAAAATGGGCATACAAAGGTGGTCATCCAAACGCCTAAAACCCGCACCTCCCGCCGGGAAATTCCAATCCCAAAGCAGCTGCTTATTATGCTGAAAAAGCTGCGCGGATGTGTCAGCAATGCTGCATGGTTTCTGTCCGGCAACGAGTCCAAGCCCACCGAGCCCCGCTGCTACCGAAAAAGCATCAAATCATATCTGAAACAGGCAACTGTCCGGCAGGTACGTCCGCACGCGCTGCGCCATACCTTTGCAACGACCTGTCTGCAGGCGGGGTGCGATGTAAAGACCCTCAGCGAATTGTTAGGACACGCTAACGCCAACATCACCTTGCAGCGCTATGTGCACTCTGACCTGACCCGAAAGCGCCGGGAGATGAACCGAATTTTCTCCCATCAGGTGTCCATGAGGGGCGGGGATGTACTAAATATAACGTAATAGCGCACGATTTCTACGTCGTTCCTCCATTATCACTGTGGAGGATACCCCTTTATGCGGGAAGGGGTGAACAAGGTGGCATTATGTCTGTTTGAGCACAACGAAAAAGCATATCATGCGGCAGTCCGGATGATGGACCAGTATGGCAAGGCTGCCATTGTTCATCCCACCGGCACCGGAAAGAGCTACATTGCGTTCAAGCTGATCGAGGACAACCCAGAGAAGATCGTAATCTGGCTTTCTCCCAGTGAATATATCTTTAAGACCCAGCTGGAGAGCCTGAAAAGGAACGACCCGGATTTTCCGTTGGCAAACGTTCACTTTTATACCTACGCCAAACTGATGTGTTGCACGCAGACGCAGCTGGAGAAAATTGCAGCGCAGAAGCCTGCCTATATTATACTCGATGAATTCCACCGTGCCGGTGCGGAATGTTGGGGCGAAAGCACGGTGGCTTTATTAAAGTTATGCCCGGATGCAAAGCTTCTGGGGCTGACGGCAACAAACATCCGATATCTGGATAATAACCGCGATATGGCCGAAGAGCTTTTCGATAGCCGTGTTGCGAGTGACATGACCCTTGGCGAAGCAGTCGTCAGGGGTATTTTGCCTGCCCCGAAATATGTGACCACAGTTTATCAGTACCAGAAAGCCCTCGCAAAGTATCAGGCACGGGTGGACAACTTGCGGGCACCGGGCATTCAGGATGTGAATCAGAAATATCTGGACGCCCTGCGCCGCGCTTTGGAACAAGCGGATGGTCTGGATAGGGTCTTTGCACATCATATCACGAATAAGGCTGGCAAGTACATCGTGTTCTGCGCCAACAAGGAGCACATGGACGAGATGGCGTCCCATGTGTCGGAGTGGTTCGCCGGGGTCAACCCGGACGTGGTGGTGTACGAAGCCTACTCGGATGATCCGAATACCGACAAGGCGTTTGCGGACTTCAAGACGGATACGACCAACCGGCTGAAGCTGCTGTTCTGCATCGATATGCTCAACGAGGGCGTCCATGTGGAAGGCATTTCCGGGGTCATCCTGTTCCGACCTACGGTTTCGCCCATCATTTACAAGCAGCAGATTGGCCGCGCCCTGACCGCCGGGAACACCGCAGCCCCGCTGATTCTGGATGTGGTCAACAACTTTGAGGGCTTGACCAGCATTTCCGGTCTGCAAAGCGAGATGCAGGAAGCAGTCCATCGCCTGTATGCCAACGGCGAGGGCGATAAGATCGTCACCGAGCGGTTCGAGGTCATCGAACAGGTGCACGATTGCCGGGTACTGTTCGAGCAGCTGCAGGCAAGCCTTTCTTCCGGTTGGGAGCACTATTTCTCTGAGGCCAGCATCTACTATGCGGAGCACGGCAATTTGAACGTCCCGAAACTGTATACCACGCCCGGAGGTCTGAGCCTTGGGGTGTGGCTGGTCACCCAGCGCCGTGTGCGCGAGGGACAGATCCAAGGCAACCTGACTGAGCAGCAGATCGCACGGCTGGACAGCATCGGCATGGTCTGGGGCAACCGGAAGGAAATTGCGTGGCAGCATGGATTTGAGGTCGCAAAGAAATACCACGACACCTACGGAAACCTGATGGTGCCCGGAAAGTATGTGGATCCGGACGGCTATCCCTTAGGACAGTGGATCATCAAGACCCGGCAGCAGAAGCTGAACGGACGCTTAAAGGAAGAACGCATTGCGCAGCTTGATGAGATCGGCATGGTGTGGAACATTTTCGATGCCAAGTGGGAAAAGGCTTATGCGCTGGCTGCCGCCTACTATGAGGAAAACGGCAACCTGAATATCCCACGTTCCTATGTGACAGCGGCTGGCGAACGGCTGGGGCAATGGGTCGCAAGCCAGCAATGGGCGTACCCGAAAGGAAAACTGACGGAGGAACAGGTCGAGCGGCTCAGCCGGATCGGGATGTACTGGGGCAATCGCAATGACCGCAAGTGGAACGAGGGGTATCAGGAGGCAAAGCGCTATTTTGATGCCCACGGCGACCTGAACGTCCCTGCCGATTATGTATCACCGGGCGGTTACAACCTCGGAAATTGGGTCAAACGGCAGCGGTATACCCGCCAGAATCCTGAAAAAAGCTGCGCTGTTCTGACAGAGGAACGTATTGCAAAGCTGAATGAGATCGGGATGCGGTGGGAGAAAGCGGATTCGAGGCCGCGCCGGTTAGAACTGGCACAAGAATCTAAGAGGAAAAGTGAAAATCTGAATGTTTCGGCTAACCACAAAACGGGGGAAGATATCGGTTTGTGTAGTTAATAGCTCGACCCAAAACAGTTGCTGTAATCTGGGTCGTAAAAAGAAAGTCTAAAGGAGTTATTGGAGAGGATTATGTCAAAGTTTCAGCATGATGTAATGTTGCGGATCGTAAAGATCTTGAATGTTCTGATGATCGAGCTGCCGTTTGCGGCTTGCTGGTTCCTGTACTACTCGCACCAGACCTATGCAAATCTGGCATGGGAGGGTCATTTTGCGATTTTAGGCCTGTTTTTTATCCTGTACATTGCACTCGGTAAAATCTACGATGCGTTCTGGATGTCGATGCAGCGGGTCTCGGAACTGGTGTATGGCCAGATTCTTGGCGCTATGGCAACCGATGGTATTTTGTACATCGTGATTTGCCTGATGTCGGCAAAGTTCTGCAATCTGCTGCCGGGCATTGCGGCTATTGCCGGGCAGCTGGTGATGGCTGCGATCTGGGCATCTTGTGCACATAAATGGTACTACAAGACCTTCCCGCCGCAGAAGACAGCAGTTGTCTACGATGTGCGACACGGTATGGAAAAGCTCATCAACGAGTATGGCCTGAGCCAGAAATACGATGTGCAGGTCACCTTGAGCGTGTCGGAGTGCTTGGCAGATTTGAGCATTCTGGATGGCATGGAGACTGTTTTTGTCAGCGGCGTCCACAGCCATGAGCGAAATATTATCCTGAAGCACTGCGTAGGGAAGGGCATCAATATGTTCGTCATCCCCCGCGTTGGCGATGTTATCATGAGCGGTGCTTGGCCGATGCATATGTTTCATCTGCCGATGCTGCGCGTCGGTCGCTACATGGCAAGCCCGGAGTTCTTGTTCATCAAGCGCGCGATGGACATTGTGATCTCACTGCTGGCACTGATCATCTTGAGCCCGCTGCTCCTGATCACAGCCATTGCAGTCAAGTCCGATGGTGGCCCCGCCTTCTATAAGCAGGTGCGTCTGACCAAGGACGGCAAGCAGTTTGAGATTTTGAAGTTCCGCTCCATGCGCGTGGATGCAGAAAAGGATGGCGTGGCACGTCTCTCCACCGGCGACAAGGATGACCGTATTACAAAGGTCGGTCACATTATCCGCGCCTGCCGCCTGGACGAGCTGCCTCAGTTGCTGAACATCCTGAAGGGTGATTTGTCTGTTGTGGGCCCACGTCCGGAGCGCCCGGAGATTGCCGCACAGTACTGCGAGGAGATGCCGGAGTTTGCGCTGCGCCTGCAGGCAAAGGCTGGTCTGACTGGTTATGCACAGGTATATGGCAAATATAATACCACCCCCTACGATAAGCTGCAAATGGATTTGATGTACATTGCACATCCCAGCCTGATCGAGGATTTGAAAATCATGCTGGCAACCGTCAAAATCCTGTTCATGCCGGAGAGCACTGAAGGCGTGGCAGAAGGTGCGACTACGGCGATGGGGCAGGAAAAGTGCGAGGAGAGCAGCAAATGAAAAAGGCAGTCATGTTAATCAACGATACGACCTATGCATTTAATTTGCGTGGCGCCGTTATCGAGAAGTTGATTGATGAAGATTTTGAAGTGGTAATTGTCGGTCAGCTATTAAAGCATCAGGATAAATTAAAAGCAATGGGTGCTAAGCTGATAGGCGTTGAAACTGGCCGTCATGGCACCAATCCGATCTCGGATCTGCAGTTGATGCATACCTACAAGAAAATTCTGAAAGCTGAAAAGCCTGATGTTGTTCTTACATATAATATCAAGCCGAATGTGTACGGTGGTATGGCGTGCCAGCAGTTAAAGATTCCGTATCTTCCGAATGTAACCGGTCTTGGTACTCCAGTGGAAAATCCCGGCCCTTTGCAGGCACTGACGACCCGGCTTTACAAAATGGGCGTGGCCGGTGCAAGCTGTATCTTTTTCCAGAACAGCGAAAATCAGCACTTCTTTGAAACGCACAAGATGATGCCGAGGAATGCAAAGATTCGGTTGCTGCCGGGATCGGGCGTGGATCTGGAGAGCCATCCAGCGTTCCCGTATCCGGAAGGGGAGACGGTGCATTTCCAATTTACGTCCCGTATTTTAAAGGAAAAGGGAATCGACCTGTATCTCGCTGCTGCCAAACGTATCCATGCGGAGTACCCCAACACGGTGTTCCATATCTGCGGCGGCTGTGACGATCCTGCCTACGAAGAGATCTTGAAGCAGGCACAGGAAGCTGGCGATGTGGTCTATCATGGCCAGCAGAAAGATATGATCCCATTCCTGAAACAGGCAAGCTGCATCGTGCATCCGTCCTACTATCCGGAGGGAATGAGTAACGTGCTTCTGGAGGGTGCGGCCAGCGCCCGGCCTATCATCGCCACAGACCGTGCAGGCTGCCGAGAGACGGTGGAAGATGGAGTGACCGGATTCCTGATTCCCATTCAGGACGAGGAAGCCCTAGTCCATGCGCTGGAACGGTTTATGCAGATGACGCCAGAGCAACGGAAAGCCATGGGTCTGGCCGGCCGTGCAAAAATGGAACGGGAATTTGACCGAAAGATCGTGGTGAAAGCGTATTTGGAAGAAATTCAGGAAATCATGAGAGGTTGAGCATGGATACCACACCGATACGAGTGTTACAGGTTCTTGGAGGGCTGGAAGCTGGTGGAGCAGAATCCTTTGTCATGAACTTATATCGAGCGATTGACAAGGAAAAAGTCCAGTTCGATTTTGTGAAACACATCGAACATAAGGGCGTTTTTGAGGATGAAATAACGCAGATGGGCGGCAAAATTTATCGCTGTCCTAAGTACACCGGGAAAAACCATTTCGCATACTGCAAGTGGTGGGATTCTTTCTTTAAGGAGCATCCGGAGTACCATGTGATTCACAGTCATGTTCGAAGCACTGCGTCGATTTATCTGGAAATTGCAAAAAAGAATGGCTTAGTAACGATTGCACACAGCCATAGTACCTCAAATGGAAGCGGCATTTCGGCCATCGTGAAGGATATGTTGCAACTGCCAATTCGGCATACAGCGGATTATTTGTTTGCTTGTTCCGACAAAGCAGGCAAATGGCTGTATGGAGAAAAGGCTACGAAACAGTCGAATTATCGGATGATTCCCAATGGCGTTGATCTGAAGCGGTTTGCTTTTTGTGAGGAAAAGCGGCAGCAGATGCGTCAGGAACTCGGAATTGCCAAGGATACCTTTGTTCTGGGGCACATCGGGAGGATCACAGTTCCAAAAAACCATCAATTCTTAGTGGAACTATTCGCAGAGTACCACAAAGAGAACCCCAATAGCAAGTTGCTTTTGGTAGGTGATGGCGAGCTGTTTGAAACGGTGCAGCAGCAATGCACGCAGCTTGGGATAAGTGATGTAGTTATCATGGTCGGCAGTAAAACCAATACGGAGGATTACTACCAAGCCATGGATGTATTTGCGTTTCCATCCTTGTGGGAAGGGCTTGGAATCGTTGCCATCGAAGCACAAGCGAATGGATTGACCTGCCTAGTATCGGAAAATGTGCCCGGAGAAGCAATCCTTACGGAGAACACAAAGGTGCTTTCGATTCAGTCCAAGGGTGAGTGGCTGGATGAGCTGAAAAAGGTGTCTGTGGGTGAAAGAACGCAGACAAAAAACAATAGCATACAGCAGTACGATATTTGCACTATTGCAGATTGGTTACAGCAATTTTATTTGGAACAGCACGAAAAGGTGAGACGATGAGCCAATATATTATGCGATTGGACGATGCGTCTGAATATATGGACGTTGAAAAGTGGCAGCGGATGGAAGATCTGCTGGACAAATATCATATTAAACCGATTGTGGGTGTGATTCCAGACAATCAGGATTCGGATATGGTTGGAGTCTATCCGAAGGACGAACAGTTCTGGAAAAAGGTCCAACGTTGGAAGGAAAAGGGCTGGATCATTGCACTCCATGGCTATACCCATGTGTTTGAAACCAGAGAGGGCGGTTTGAATCCGGTCAATGACCGCAGCGAATTTGCTGGTGTGCCGCTGGAACGCCAAAAAGAGAAAATCTGTGCAGGTATTCGGATTCTTCGAGAGCACGGAATTGAACCTGAAATATTCTTCGCACCGGCGCATACTTTTGACGAAAATACGTTGAAAGCACTGAAGGAAGAATCTAACATCCGAATCATCAGCGATACCATTGCAAATGATGTGTACTTTGAAAATGGATTTTACTTTATACCGCAGCAGTCTGGTCGGGTAAGAAAGTTGCCGTTTAAGACAGTGACCTTTTGCTATCATCCGAATATTATGAGTCAGCAACTCTTTGATGAGACTGATTATTTCATTAAAACTAATAGAAGTGAATTTGTTGAGGCCAGCTATAAAGATTATTTGAAAACCAGAAAGATAAACATAGTTGATAGAATCCTAAAGAAAATTTATTTTTTGAAACATAAAAATTCATGAGGTAAGTAAAGATGGAGCACGAGGCAATTATTATTGGAGGAAATCACCATAATGGCTTAGGATTAGCTCGAATACTAGGTATAAACGGTGTGAAAGTCCATGCGGTAGTTGTAGATGAATGCAAAGATAGCTTTTTGAGAAAATCAAAATATATTTATTCTTGTATTGTTTTTCGAAATATCGATGTAGCTTTAGATTATATAAAGCAAAGCTACGCAAATCGTCAAAATTATGTTGTGATACCATATTCAGATGTTGCGGCACATGGTCTGGACAATAGATTAAATGAATTTGAAGGATATCACATTCCCTCTATCGGACAACAACAAGGTCTGATTGCAAAGTTGATGCAGAAAAACGAACAATGCGAATTTGCAAAGAAAAATGGAATAAAAATGGCAAAAACGTGGGTTTGTTCATTGAAAGATGAAATAGATATTCCACAAGATATTGTGATACCGTGCATAGTTAAACCTGTAATTAGCTCAGAAGGGAACAAAAAAGATATTAGAGTTTGCCGAACACTAGATCAACTGGGAAAATGCTTGTACTCATATAAAACATTTGGCTATTGCAGAGCACTAGTTCAAGAATATCTGAAAATCGATTACGAAATAGATGTCTTTGGTTGTACTTTAAAACAGTCTCCATATATTTGCCTTATTCCAACAAAGACAATTCGATCATGGCCACCCGAAGGCGGAACGAATTCTTTTTCCCAAATAATAACGAATCAGACTATCGTGGATAAATGCAGAGCAATCATCGAGAAGCTGGAGAAAAGCGGTTTTTACGGTTTGTACGATATTGAATTGTTTGTGGTTGGAGATGAAGTTCTTCTTAATGAAATAAACTACCGAAATTCTGGTGACGTATATATGGGAATTCAGCAAGAATATTATTATCCGTATGCTTGGTTCCTAGATTGTATTGGTGAAAAGGTCGATATTGGCAGTAATCCACACGGTGATAGCTATGCTATGACAGAATTTGCAGATTTTCGCAATGTACTAAAGAAAAGAGTGAAATTGCTGGAATGGGTAGATGACTTTGGAAAAACAAAAGATTTTGCACTGTTCTTTAAAGGCGATATGCGGCCTGCCTTTGATAGATCAATATATTACATCAAACAGTTTTTTTGTGGGAAGAAGATGTAACTGAATTATCAGGAGAATTACTTTTAAAATCAGATTTCACGAGGAAAACAATTGGGAGATAAAATGAAACTTCTAGTTCTAACGGATAAATACTTCCCCCGTCCATACGCAAATGCAATGTGTGCACAAGAATTGATTCGGGTCTGGACACAGCAGGGCGATTCCGTTGATGTATTGGCGTATGGTGACTTTGATGGGATGCCTGACCGGTGGGAGGGCAATGCGGTCTATTATGTGAAGATCGATGAAAGATTGCGCCTTTTTTATTATGCGGATACCTATCGCAATACCCAAAAGGGTAAGATGGCACATATATTAGCAAATGTACTGTCAAAAGTCAAAGGAACCATCCTTTTACCATGGCAGCCGTTTTACTCATTTTCTTTTCCTCGCAGAATCTATAAAAAGATGTGCGAACTTCAGGAGAAAAACTGCTACGATGGTGTAGTTGCTATATTAAATCCCTTGGATTCCAACATTGCAGCATGCAAATTCAAAGCCCAATATCCGGATGTTCCGTATGTTGTGTTCTGTGTGGATACGCTGCGTAAGACTTTTGTTGAGCAGCATATCAGTAAGACGTTTGCCGATGCCTTTATCTGGGAGAAAAAAATCCTCGAAAACTGTGATGCGTATTTTTATATGCATTCACGAAAAGAGGATTATGAATTGCCGAGATATGATTCGTATCGCAGTAAGTTGAGAGAGTCTGATATGCCACGCTTCAAAGTGAAGGATATCGATAAGATTCCACGGTATGATTTCGGCGAGGATGGCGAGCACTGGGTATATGCGGGTTCTATTGGAGGGCCGCACTATAATCCCAATCAGCTTTTGGAAATCTTCAAGAAAATCGAAAATTCGCCGAAGAGAGTGTTACATCTGTATACACGAGGAGCAGAGGCAGATCGCATTGCCGCAATGGCAAATAAGGAAAAGCTGAATGTCCGGGTCCATGGATATGTGGATGCTGCTACGCTGGAGAGTATTATGGCAACGGCCGATGTGATTGTATCGTTGAAAACCAGCGATCAGATTTCTGCAAAGATATTTGAATGTATGTCTTACGGAAAACCAGTGGTTCATTATTCGGGTCATCTGGATGACCCGGATGCATATTATTTGCATAAATATGCATCCGGGCACGTTGTGAAAATGTACGCAGAAAATCGTGACGCGGAAATTAGCGGGCTGCTCCAATTCCTGAATAATACTATAGGGAAAAAAGTAGATTCAGTAGAACTGATGAAGGAATTTGAGATGAGTACACCGGAGTATTCAGCTAAAAAAATAACGGAAGAAATAATGCGTGCAAAAAATGCGTAAACAAAAAGAAAAGACGGAGAACTGAAATGACGAAAAAGTCGATTGAGAAGTGGTATAGTATAATACTTCCGCTATTCCCGATGCTAATACTATATGGATTTGAAATACTACCGTTCTTGACTTTTTCGGATTATCTTTTGCTGTTTTTTGTGATGGCAGAAATAATTAAAAGGGAATATAGATTGGTCTATGATAAGGCGTTTGTACCATTGATCATATATTTGGTTGTACAACCTATACTTCTTCTCCTTTTTGCATCAGACCAACTTGATTTTATAGATGCAGCGGGAACGGCATGGAAACTGGCGCTTTATATATTTGGAATAGCAATATTGAAGAAGAACTTACAAAAAGAATATTTTGTAAAGACAGTTAGATTTATTGGTGTATCCAGCACGGTCTATGGATTTTTGCAGTTCTTTCTCGGTACCTATGCCCATATTTCACTGAGTCCATATCTTCCTTTTTTGCCTGTATTGCGTACAGGGTTAAAGGAGCAGCAAGACAGTTGGATTGCGTATAACTGGACCGTTCGTCCGCGAGCGTGGTTCTCAGAACCTTCTACATTTGCCATTTTTCTATTGATGGCGCTATTGGTTGAACTGTTTGTTGTATATAGAGATAAACGAAAGAACGTACTTTGTTTGATTTATGTGTTTGGCATCGTCATATCGCATTCTTCTACAGGTGCATTTGGTCTTATTATTTTGCTACTGGCGTGGATGCTGATTTACCCGCAGGATTTTCTATACCGATTACCTAAAAAAATAATAATTGTAATGTTGTTATTGCTGCCGCTATGTGCCTTTCTTTTGTATAAAAGCGGATATGTGGATTCTTTTATTGGACATACATTTGTAAACGGCCAGGGGCTTTCATCACAGTCGCACTTTATTGATATTCAAGCAGCAATGTCTGAAGGTACGAATGTTTTGCAATTTTTATTCGGACACGGTATGCAGGATGTGGAAGCTGGTTATCTTCCGGGATGGATAAGAACATACTACTGCCTTGGGACAATAGGAGTATTGCTTTATGCGGTTGGTTTCTACAGGGTTTGTAGACGATGCTCCCGGCGTGCACGAATTATTGTTTTAGCATTTATTGGTCTTAATTTTGGCACTGAAATTATGCTGGGCGTGTTTATGTTGCTATATATGTCAGCGGCATTGCTACAAGACGATAGTTGTGAGGATGAACGGAATGAGCACTCTGCTAGATGCATCGATATTAAAAACGCTGCGCTTTAATTTTCACTATTTTGGAATCAAGGGATTTCGCCTCCCTGTATTGGTCGGCAAGAATGTTATGTTGAAAAATTTACGGGGGGGGGGTAAAAATTGAGTCCTATAAGACAGCAAATGTACGGATAGGCTTTGATGGTACTGGAATTTGCGATCCTAAATATCAAAGAGGTATCTGGCATGTGAGTGGGACAGTCTGCTTTGGAGAGAACGTTCGGATCGCAGCCGGTGTGAAGTTGAGCTGTGCTGAGGGCGCAACGCTTCAAATCGGAAAAAACTCCAGCATAAATGTTAATTCGCAGGTGATTTGCATGGAGCATATTGCTTTGGGCGAAAACGTGATGTTGAGCTGGGACGATCTGGTGATGGACTCGGATTTTCACCCGATTCGAGAAGGAGCAATGGAAAAGCCGGTTTCGAGACCAATTATGATTGGCGATGATGTCTGGGTGGGCTGCAGGACAACGATCCTGAAAGGGTGTACAGTGCCAGATGGATGTATTGTTGCAGCAAATAGTACGGTAACAAGAACTTATCAGGAAAAACACTGCTTGATAACAACAAGCGGTGTTGTAAAGCACAATGTGTTTTGGAAACGGTAAAAGATGAGGGACTGAAAGATGTCTATTCGCGAAGGTGCAAAGTCTCTGCTAAGGGAAACTGCAAATTTGGCACAATGGCTACGCTTCAACTTAAGCAGCAGCATTGAAATTGGCCGAGATTCAAAAGTTCGAGGGGCCAAAATTGCAAAAAATGTAAAAATTGGATCTCATTGTAATATTCAAGGAGGGGGGGTAAGCAGTTTCTCATACATGGGAGATTACTGCGAATTGCCGCAAGTAGAGATCGGCAAATTCTGTTCAATAGCGGCGCATGTGACGTTAGCCGCAGGAAATCACCCAATGAATTATTTGAGCACATCTCCCTACACCTATTCCGCTATCAGAAATTCTTTTACAAAAAAACAGCTATATACGCAAGAGTTCTTTTATACCGATGAAGACCATAAATACCTCTGCAAAATTGGAAACGATGTATGGATCGGTACGGGAGCAACACTTGTGTGTGGAAGTAAAGCGTTGAATATCGGTGACGGCGCTGTGATTGCAGCCGGATCAGTCGTTACAAAAGATGTTCCACCGTATGCGGTAGTGGCTGGGTGTCCTGCAAAAATTTTGCGCTATCGTTTTTCGGATGAAACGATTTCTGAGATGGAAAGAGAAAAGTGGTGGGATAAAAGCGAGGACTGGATACGCAAATCAGTTGAGAAGTTTTCAGATCCGAGTGGATTATTTGCAAGAGAGGAAGGATAAAATGTGAAGACAATTTGGTTTATGAGGCGGTTGATTGAAAAGTGCTGGAGAATACTCAAGTACACTCAATTATCAGTGCTATACCACCCGGATGGATTTGTTCATATTTTGGGAAAAGTTTATCTAAATAATCCCAACATTAAATTTGGGCGCAACGTGACACTGTATCCAAACGTTCATATTTTTGGACCTGGAAAAGTGACGTTGGAGGACAATGTTTCAATCGGGGATGGAACGATTATATGCGCCGCACAGGATATAGTCATTGGCAAAAACACCATGATTGCAGCGCAGTGTTATATCATTGATTGCAACCATGGAATGCACATGGGTAAAAATATGCGTGAACAGCCCTTATCGGTACATCCGACGAAAATTGGAGAGGATGTATGGCTTGGTTGTGGGTGCAAGATTTTGGCAGGAGCAGAAATATCTGATGGTGCAGTAATTGGAGCCGGAACCGTAATATCGGGCAAGGTGGAGGAAAACACGATTTGCTTTACCAAGCGAGAATACTGTGAAAAAGCGAGAAAATAGAAAATGATTCAAATGAAAAAGGTGCTGACGCGTTATTTAGGGGATAAAGATAATCGAACGTTATTACTCAATGTGGCCGGAAATTATTTGGTAAAGGGTGGGGCAATGCTGGTGTCGCTTCTGATGATGCCGGCATACATGCGATATTTCGAATCACAGGCGGTTCTTGGAATGTGGTTTACGTTGATCCAGTTGCTGAACTGGATCATGCTTTTGGATTTTGGAATCGGAGGAGGTCTGCGAAATAAAATCGTAGAGCCGTTACAGAAGGGAGATAAAGAAAGAGTTATAGAGTTGGTCTCTGCTGCTTATTTTTCGGTTGCAGGAATCGTTTTAGTTTTAATTGCATTGCAGCAAATTGTTGTGGGGCGGCTGAATTGGTATAAAATTCTAGGACTTTCGTCGGGCGATATATCAGAAGATACCTTGGTGACCATGATCCATATCTTGGTAATTGGAGTTTGTGTCCGTTTCTTTTCAGTGTTGGTATGCCATATCTTGTATGCGCTACAAAAAGCAGTTCTTCCGGGGGTTATAAGTCTGCTATCCAGTGCATTGATAATGCTCTACCTTGTTTGTTCCAAACCCACGGGCAGTGAGTCAGATATCATTACGTTAGCGTATATCAATACGCTCGCAAATAATGTACCTGCCTTGATTGCGACAGTATGGATTTTTGCAACCATACTTAGAGGAATGTGGCCTCGCTTCAGAGCGTTTACATGGAATGCTGCACAAGAAGTTTTGGGAACAGGTGGCGCACTGTTCTATCTGCAAATCATCATTATGGTTCTTTTTAATGTAAAAGAACTTTACATTTCGTGGTTTGTGGGAGCAGAAGCCGTTGTTGATTACCAAATTTACTATAAACTGATTGGCATGATCGGAGGATTATTCTCACTGGCACTGAATCCGGTATGGTCCGCAGTAACGAAGGCGCTTGTGGAAAAAAAGGAACAATGGATTCGGGGTTTGTATCGAAAAGGAATAGGACTGATTGCGTTATTTGGACTAGCACAGCTTGTTTTGGTCGCAGTAATGCCGATGGTCGTTAAACTCTGGCTTGGAGAGAATGCAATTGAAGTTTCCCGAGTAGCGGGGCTGCTATTCTGCGTATACAATCTCGTGTATATGTGGATGATGCTTAACTACAATTTTGCGTGTGGCATGGGAAGAACAAAAGTCATTTCCATATGGTTGACGGTGGCGGGTGCTGGAAACTTGCTCTTAACAATGTGGGGATGCAGTGTTTACAGAAGTTGGATCACGGTAGTTGTCGCAACAGCAGTAGCCGCGATTCCATGTGCCTTTTTTGTTCAAAAAGATATCTTTGGCGTAATAAAAAGTATGAATTCTGAGAAAGAAGGAAATTAAAATGTCTGCATTTGATAACGCAACCCTTATGATCACTGGTGGTACTGGTTCTTTTGGTTCTACCGTTTTGAAGCACTTCCTGGATTCCGATTTAAAGGAAATCCGCATCTTCTCCCGTGACGAGAAGAAGCAGGACGATATGCGCCATGAGCTTCAGGCCAAGCACCCGGAGAACGCCAAAAAGGTGAAGTTCTACATCGGTGATGTCCGCAACCCCCAGTCCATCCGTGACGCAATGCCCGGTGTTGACTACATCTTCCACGCCGCCGCCCTGAAGCAGGTCCCGTCCTGCGAGTTCTTCCCCATGCAGGCCGTCCAGACCAACATCATCGGTACGGATAACGTCCTGCACGCTGCCATTGATGCCGGTGTCAAGCGTGTTGTCTGTCTGTCTACCGATAAGGCTGCTTACCCTATCAATGCCATGGGCATCTCTAAGGCTATGATGGAGCACGTCATCTACGCCAACGCCCGTGTGGCTGCCGAGCGTGGCGGCACTACCATCTGCTGCACCCGTTACGGCAACGTCATGTGCAGCCGTGGCTCTGTCATCCCTCTGTTCATCGACCAGATTAAGGCTGGCAATCCCATCACCATCACCGATCCCAACATGACCCGCTTCCTGATGAATCTGGACGAGGCTGTGGATCTGGTCTTGTTCGCTTTCCAACATGCAAATCCCGGTGATTTGTTCATCCAGAAGTCTGATGCTTCCACCATCGGCGATTTGGCAAAGGCCGTCCAGCAGCTGTTCGGCGATACCGGTACGAACATCATCGGCACTCGTCACGGCGAGAAGCTGTTCGAGACTCTGATGACCCGTGAGGAGCGTCTGCGCAGCCAGGATATGGGTCATTACTTCCGTGTTGCTGCTGACAACCGTGACCTGAACTACGACAAGTTCGTGGTCAAGGGCGAGGTACATACCATGGCGGACGAGTCCTACACCAGCCACAATACCGAGCGTCTGGATGTGGAAGGCACTGTCAAGAAGATTCTGACCACCGAGTACGTCCAGAATGCACTGAAGGGCATCCCGAATGTCTAAGGAAAAGCTGCTGCTGATTGGTGCCGGCGGCTTTGGGCGCATGGTGGCGGAGCAGGCGATGTTCCGATATGATTGTGCTTTCATGGATGACGGACAGCCTGTGGGTGCCGAGATTTGTGGTATTCCGGTGGTTGGCGGTCTTGCTGATTTGCCGGAGCTGCGGAAGGAGTATGGCCTGTTGGTGGTGGGTATCGGCAACAATCGGTTCCGGGCACAGGTGTATGAGAAGGCGAAAGCCCTTGGCTTTGCTTTTCCCAATATCGTTGCGCCCAGCGCCTACATCAGTCCATACGCAAAGTTGGGCTGTGGCTGCGTGGTGCTGCAAAATGCCTGTGTCCAGAATGGTGCGTCCGTTGGCGACGGTGTTCTGCTGAATGCCGGAACGGAGGTCCACTGTGATGCGACGGTAGGGGACTACGCCCTTATCTACACCAACAGCGTAGTTCGCACAGGCGCAACGGTGGGGAACTTTGCCCGCATCGGTAGCAACTGCACCATCTGCAATCATGCAACCGTGCCGGATGGCGCGGACATTCCGGACTGCACCGCAGTACACTAAGAGGTGAGAGAATGAACATTCTAGTCACAGGTGCCAAGGGCATGGTGGGAACCGCCCTGTGTAACAACCTGAAAAACATCCGGGATGGGAAGAACAAGACCCGCCCGGCATTGCATATTGAAGAAATCTACGAATATGATTTGGACTCTACCCCGGCGGAGCTGGACGAGTACTGCCAGAAGGCGGACTTTGTCTTCAATTTGGCTGGCGTGAATCGTCCGGAAAACCCGGAAGACTTCATGAAGGGCAACTTTGGCTTTGCATCTGACCTACTGAACTGCCTGAAAAAGCACAACAACAAGGCAACCATTATGCTGTCCTCCTCCATTCAAGCTACATTGGCTGGCCGCTTCGGTAATAGTGAGTATGGTCGTAGTAAAAAGGCTGGCGAGGAGCTGTTCTTCCAGTATGCTGAAGAAACTGGGGCTAAGGTTG
>OMBP01000638.1_pt1 | contig 21121 bp, 12 predicted proteins | sample 1644911 | NCBI WGS metagenome assembly OMBP01 (sample SAMEA103958122, study PRJEB25191) | human gut metagenome | biome: human-associated habitat [ENVO:00009003]; feature: intestine environment [ENVO:2100002]; material: feces | place: Germany | collected 2013/2015 | reverse complement strand
CAGGCTCAGGGAGATAAAAAACTTCTGCGCCGATAACGACGTCGATCTTCTTATCTTCGACAGCGAGCTGACTCCCTCACAGCAGAGGAATATTGAAGACATAACCGACGTGCGCGTCGTTGACCGCACGCAGCTGATACTCGATATCTTCGCCGCGCGCGCAAGAAGCGGCGAGGGCAAATTGCAGGTCGAGCTGGCTCAGCTGAAATATCTGCTCCCGCGCCTCGGCGGCAAGGGAACGAGCATGTCGCGTCTCGGCGGAGGAATCGGCACGCGCGGACCGGGCGAAACAAAGCTCGAATCCGACCGCCGCCACATCCGCCGCAGGATAAAAAATCTTGAGGACGGGCTTGAGGCGCTCTCGCGCCGCAGGAAGCTCGCGCGCGAACGCCGCGAAAAGGACGAAGTCGAAACGGTCGCCATAGTCGGCTACACAAACGCCGGAAAATCAACGCTGATGAACGCGCTGACCCAGGCGGGCGTGCTTGCGGAGGATAAGCTCTTCGCGACCCTCGACCCCACCTCCCGCGCGCTGACTCTGCCGGACGGCAGAAGAGTTATGCTCATAGACACGGTCGGATTCATCCGCCGCCTGCCGCACGGACTTGTCGAGGCGTTCAAATCGACTCTCGAAGAAGCGGCGAGCGCGACGTTGATACTCAACGTCTGCGACGCTTCGTCGCCGGACTGCGCCGAGCATCTTGAGGTCACGAACAGGCTTCTCGAAGAGCTCGGATGCAAGGGCAAGCCGATAATCGCCGTGTTCAACAAGTGCGACGCCGCGCCGGATCTCTCGTGGCTCTCGGCGGGACTGCACAGCGTCAAGATATCCGCGCTCACGGGAGAGGGACTGGACAGGCTTTTAAACGAGATGGTCAGGGCACTGCCGCCCACGCGCAAAAAGGTCACGCTCCTGCTCCCCTATTCCATGGGGTCGGATGCCGCTCTCCTGCGCGAAAAAGGCGCGCTCGACCGCGAGGAATACCGCCCGGACGGACTGCTGATGACCGTCACCGCAGACGCAAAACTCCTCGAAAGATACAAAGATTATATTGTATAATAAATTGTATAGTAAAACACCGACCTCCGGGATATATCGGGGGTCGGTGCTGTTTATAGTGGTTGACTGTATCCGTCGCAACGAGCTTTATCGCCGCGTCGCTCACACTCCTGCGCTCGCCGCTCTATGGGCTCGGCTACGCCGCAAACGACATTGTATTAATTATTATGTGGATAATGGCGACTGTCGACGACCCGTTGTATCTGCCGATGATAGTCTGTTTCTCGGTGTTCTTTATCAATGACTGCTACGGCTTCATCAACTGGAGAAAGATCAGGCAGCGCCAGGGAGAAACTGCCCCGACGCAGTGAACTTGCGTGTGTAGTCCGCTATCTCAAGCGTGCGGTCGGATTTTTTGGCGGCGATAAAGATAAAGTGATATTCGCCGCTTTTCTCGGGGAGGGTGTTGAACTCACCGGTGTCGGCATTATAGAGAAGACAGAGGTCGTATTCGCCGAGCGTAAAAGCCGGGGCGCAGCCCTGAAGCTCGGTCGGCAGCTCTTCTTTCCAGCGGTCGTCGCTTTTAGCGTTTTGAAAAAATGCGTCGAAGCTCGTCTTTTCGCAGAGCACCGATGAGCGTACCTCACCCTCGAACAGCTTGTTGATTACGCATTTTTCGCTCTTCGGAAGCTCGATATTTATCTCCGCGGCATATTTTTCGGCGGCAAGATTGTCGGATATGTACGAATCTTTGAAAATCGGCGTAAACGAGCCGTAGACTGCGAGGATGACCGCGAGAATCAGCCCGACAACTATGTTTCTGATGTTGCGTATGCCCTTTTTGTTTTGATAAAAGCCGAAGATTATTGACGCTGTCGGTATCGGCAGGAAGAGATAGAAAATCCACATTCTGTTCACGGCTTCGCCCAGAGCGAAGCTTGACGGAACATCCGGAACTGCGGCTTCAAGTGCGGTGAGCGCGAAAAACGGGCAGAGTATGGAGAGGATTATCAGCAAAATCGATATCACTTTCCCTTTGCCGGACGCTGCGACTGTGTTTTTTCCCGCGCCTATATACGGCCTGACCGCATCGCACAGCGGCTCCGATTTGCGCAGGATGAATAAATTCCCCCCGTAGACAAATACAGCATGCGTCTGATTTTCGAGAATCTTTGACACATCTCCGTAGCGCACGACAAATCGGCTCGAAAGCTCGCCACGGCGCATGACGGTTATCACCATTCTGTCCGCATAGAGATCGTATTCGTATTTTCTGTCCGCACTTTTTTGCAAGGCACTCTTTTTGTAAGAGACGGCTCCGATTATCTGTTTGATAAGGACGGCTATAGTGAAAATCAGCGCGGCAATGCAAAAGCCCGGAATGTCGATTCTGTCGTCGCCGATGACGGACGCAGAAAGAACTATGGTAAAAAGCACCGCGACGAACAGCGTTCTTAGAATACGCGGCATGAATATAATGCGCGTTGCGGATTTTATATCTTCCGGAGTGTATGTTATTTCGCCGTGCTTATGCGGGATTACTGCCGCGGGTGCTTTTTGCGGACTCTCCGTCTGCTGCTCCGACATGAGCGCGTCGAACGACACGCCGAAGATATCTTTTAATGTATATATGTTGTCGATGCTCGGCGCAGTCTGCCCGGTCTCCCACTGGCTGACCGTCTGGCGGCTGACCGAAAGTTTATTTGCAAGCTCCTCCTGAGACATACCGCGCTCTTTTCGCATAGCCTGTATCCGTGATCCGATCGTCATAGCTTTTCTCCTCCCTTTTGTGGTTCAATTATATCAGAGAAGCCTGCTGTCCGCAAGAAAGCGGCGTTTGCATTTGTCAAGCGGCGCTTGCGGAGCCGTAAAAATTAAATAAAAAATAAACATTTGAAAATATGCTCATATTTGAAGTAAAAAAGTCGAATCTTCTGTTATATTATATAGAAAGCAAAGGACAGGAGGCGATACCGTGAAAAACAGGCATGAGGGTCTTGCCGAGATGAAGAAGGACGGCGTGACCTACTGCAATATGTTCTGGCTGTTCATGTTCGGCAATGTGCTCGGCGTTCTGCTCGAGGGTACATGGTGCAGGCTGATTTTCGGCCACTGGGAGACGCATGTCGCAACCATCTGGGGACCGTTCTCTTTGATATACGGCGTAGGCGCAGTGATGTTCTACATAAGCGGCGAAAAAATACGGAGCACCGGTTACAAGGGAGTTGTCGCCCGGTTCTGCTCTATCGCGATAGTCGCCACGGTCTTTGAGCTCGCCTGCGGGCTGTTGCTCGAATACGGCATGGGCATGAAAGCGTGGGACTACTCAAAGAACTTCATGAACTACAAAGGTCTAATCTGCCTGAAAATGACGCTGCTCTGGGGACTTGCGGGCGTTATCTTCGCCTATATGGTCGTGCCGAAGCTCAAAAAGGTGTTCGCGCGTATGCAGGGCACGGGCTGGAAGGTCGCGTGTGCCGCGTTATCGATATTTATGATAATCAATCTCTCGTTCACTCTCGTGTGCATGGTGCGCTGGAGAGACCGCCGCGCGGGGATTGCCGCGACAACGCAGATCGGTCAGTATGTCGACAGCAAGTATGATGACGCGATGATGTCAAGCCGCTTCTGCGAATGGCATGTTATAAAAAAATAAGCAAAGCTATTTTGCAATGCGGGACTGCTTTCGGGCGGTCCCTTTTTTGTTGCGACTTTTTTTGTTGTGTGGTATACTTTGGCATATAAATCTTACGGAGGAAGAAATATGCAGTGTATTCTCTCCGCCATCGTGACGATCGTTATCGCGCTCGCGCCGGTGTTCAATATTCCGCTGACCGTTGTGCCGCCCAAAGGCGAGCTGCCGCACGAGAGCGAGCCCGCGCCGTCGGAGCTTTCGGTATATGACAAAGTCGTCGGCGTTGACGACTCGGTGTTCTATATCTCCCGCCCGAACGCGGAAAATATGAAAATAATATATGCTTCCGATTTCGGCATGGACAGCAACTCGCAGGACAACACGGACGCTTTCTGCCGCGCGATTGATTACTGCCGCAGGAATCCGGGCGCGCGTCTTGTAATAGACGCCGGGGAATACCGCTTCTCGCCGAAGAATACTATCGGTCTAAATTCGCTCAAGGATGTTCTCATCGACGCCGAGGGCGCGGTGTTCGTCTTTGACTGCGACAGATATTTCGAGATAAGCGGATGCGAAAATTTTGAGATAAAAGGGCTTGCCGTCGACTGGGCTTGGGACGAATCCCGCCTTGCTTCCGTTGTTAAAATCGAGAAGCGAAACGCAATAAAGCATACGTTCGATATGCGCTTTACCGAGCTTGACGAAGTGCCGGAGGATATCGCCGTCATGGTGATGACCCAGCTCGACCCCAGGACGCTGACCTTCGGCGCGGCGGGCGAGAGCAAAGAAAATTATATTTATCAGCACCCCGAGATAATCAAAAGCATTGAAAAAGTCGGCAAAAACGTTCTGAGAGTGACCCACGACGGCTCGCTCGACGAGTTCAAAAACCGCGAATATTATCTTGTGCGCCACTATGTCTACGGCTCTCAGGTTTTCTCGGTCTGCGGCGCGGCGGAGAATATTACTTTTGACGGCGTGAAGATATATTCCGCCGCCGGCATGGGCTGGCTCTTCACTCAGCGCGTCAGCCGCTATCAGATACTGAACTCGTCCATAGGCATCCGCCTGGGATATGAAAAAACGCGCCACATCTCGGCGACCGCCGACGGCGTGCATATCGCGGACACGAACGGGCATTTCAGAGTTTCCGGCTGCGATTTCAGTTATATGGGCGATGACTCGCTCAATGTCCACGACAATCTTCTCTATATAAAACAGCGTGTGTCCGACAATGCGCTCACGGTGTATGCTAATCAGTATCTGCTGACTATCGGCGACACGATGAAATTCAAGCTCGGCACCTATGCCGATATAGATTTTGAGGCTAAAATAACCGACATCTCCGCCGACGGCGTGATAAGTTTCGACAGAACACTGCCCGAAGAGGTAGCCGCCGATACAATAATGTATATCGCCGACTGCGACAGCGGAAATTATGTCATTTCAAACAACTATTTTCACGAGCACCGCGCACGCGGACTGCTGCTCCAGAGCGACAACGGACTCTGCGAGAACAACCGATTCTATAAAATAATGGGTCAGCAGATAAAAATAGTCATGGACATCATGCCCGGTCTCTGGTACGAGGGCACGGGAGTCAACAATCTTGTTATCCGTAACAACGAGTTCAAGCTCGGCTGCTACAGCGGCTGGGATTCCGCCATCAGAATAGAGACAAATATCGCGGGCAATGGGGCGCAGGTCACGGCGTTTTCAAATATAACCGTCGAATCCAACCGCTTCATAAACTGCGAAAACTATATACTCCGCGCCGACAATGTCTCGGGCTTGAATATTACAAATAATAAAATAATCAACACGCGGAGTATCGACGGCATTGATTTGAGATGCGGGCGTATTCGCCTCGGCGACTGCTGCTCGGCGGTGAAGATAAGCGGAAACCGCTGGAACAAGACGCCGCTCGCCCCGTTCGGCGATATAATCGCCCTCGACCACGGGCTCAAAGCTTTTCTTTGAAAACCTCCCGGAGGGATAAAATGAGCGAAGTAACAATCAGAAAATATAAAAGCGGCGATCTCCCGGAGATGATCGCCGTATGGAATGAGGTAGTCGAGGGCGGCGTGGCTTTTCCGCAGGAGGAGACGCTCGACAGTGTCAGCGGGGAAAAATTCTTCGCCGCGCAGACTTACTGCGGCGTCGCCGAGGTTGACGGAAAGGTGCTCGGGCTCTATATCCTGCACCCGAATAACATCGGCAGGTGCGGACATATCTGCAACGCGAGCTACGCAGTCTCGTCAAAAAGCAGAGGACAGCACATCGGCGAAAAGCTGGTGCTCGACTGCATCCGTCAGGCGCATGAAGAGGGCTTCAGAGTGCTCCAGTTCAACGCCGTCGTCAGGACGAACATCCACGCGCGCCATCTCTATGAGCGCATCGGCTTCAAACAGCTCGGCACTATCCCCGGCGGCTTCAGAATGAAGGACGGCAGCTACGAGGATATCTGCCCGTATTATATAGAGGTCTGAATAAATTAAGCCCGCCGCAGTGCTTTATGTGCCGCGGCGGGCGAGTTTTATATTTGAGTGCTTTGCAAATGAAATTTGCCGTGAAATCTATTCGCCCCCCGCAGGAAAGCTGTCGCGAAGTGGCCGAGGGGTTGTTTCGCCTCGCTTAAAATAAGTAGGGGCGGATATCATGTCAAGCGAAACATGGTAAACAGTAGTGTAAGGACATGGTATACAATTATTAATATTAAAATTTTCCATCTTTTTTTGCCCTTTGTTTTCCGGCGATAATGCCGCGCGGCGCGGAAAAAATAACGGTGTCCGCAGTGCGGACAAAATCAAAAAGGGGGCGGAGCATGAAGCAAATCATAAGATTTTTCAGCGCGGTCGCGCTCATGCTCTCTGTGGGAATTTTTTCCTGCGTCGCTTACGGCGATATCCAGCTGCCCGACGAATACAGCGTCGTCGCGGGCAGCGGCGCCTATATCGGCGAGAGCGTGTTTTCTGCGTCCGCGTCCGCATCGCCGCAGGGCGAATATGAGCTTGAGGTAAAAGCGTTCGGGGTGTTCCCGGTCAAGACCGCAAGGGTGAAAGTGTCTCAGCGCAGATATGTCACCGTCGGCGGCGAAATTTTCGGCATCAGGCTCTATACGCGCGGCGTGCTGATAGTCGGGAGCGAGGAGATCGAAACGGCGTCGGGCGCAGTTGACCCGGCGGCTCGCGCGGGGCTGAAAAAGGGCGATATCATTTTAGAGATAAACGGTTCGCCCGTCAGCCGAAACAATGATATCTCCTCCGCCGTTGAGTTGAGCGGCGGCGACGAAGTTGAGCTGCTCATCGAGCGCGCAGGCAAAAAGCAGACGGTGAAACTCCTGCCCGCGCGGAGCAAAGTTGACAGCAAGTTCAAAGCCGGTCTGTGGGTACGCGACTCGTCGGCGGGGATAGGAACGGTGACTTTCTATGACCGCAAAAACGGAATTTTTGCGGGGCTCGGTCATGCGGTCTGCGATGTTGACACGGGCGAAGAGCTACCGATATCCGGCGGCGACGCGGTCAATGCTGCTGTAAAAGGCTGCTATAAGGGCAAGGACGGTTCGCCCGGCGAGCTGTGCGGTGTGTTCGCGCCGGGAGAGATAGGCGAGCTCTATGAAAACTGCGGTATCGGCGTTTACGGCGCGTTTAGCGAATTGCCGAAAACCGGGGAGATGCCCGTGGCGATAGCCGACGAGGTCAAAACCGGCAAGGCGCAGATTATCTCAACCGTCGACGCGGACGGACCGCAGTATTATGATATCGAGATAACGAAGATCTATACAAAAAGCGGTCAGCGCAACATGATAATCGAGGTGCGCGACAAGCGGCTTATTGAAAAAACCGGCGGTATAGTCCAGGGCATGAGCGGCAGCCCGATAGTCCAGAACGGTATGCTGGTCGGCGCGGTGACTCATGTTTTTATCAACGATCCGCTCAAGGGCTACGCGATATTCGCCCAGACGATGACGGAGGAGGCGGAGCGCATTTCTTCGCCCGGATATTCCGCCGCTTCGTAGCAAAATTGGAGCATAAAATAAAAATTGCCAAAAAATGGTAATTTATTATTGACATTTATTCCCATATATGGTAAAATCCAATTGAAAAATCAACCCGGAGGTACTAATTATGGGAAAAATGTTAAAAATCATGCTTGCACAGGACACGGACACTCAGACGGGCTGCGCCGCGGCACTGCGGGCAAACGGCTTTGAGGTCGAAACAGTCCGAAAGGACGGCGCGCAGATACTCCGCCTTTTCAGGCAGGGAAGCAGACCGGACGTGCTCATCATGGACGCTTTCATGCAGGGCACGGACGCGATAGGCGTGCTCGGCGGACTTGCCGACATGCACCTTGAGCCGCGCCCGCTGGTGTTCGTGACCGCGTCGAACGCGAATCCGCGTCTTGAGCAGGAGATAACGCAGAGCGGCGCAGACTACTATTTCATCAAGCCCTTTGACACGCAGATACTCGCCCAGAGGATAAAACAGCTGACCGGGCTTTCCGCCCCGGCGCAGGGAAACATAGTTGCTTTTTCCGCGCAGGACAACGGCCTCGAGGTCACCGTCTCCGAGATAATGCACCGCATCGGCGTGCCCGCGCATATAAAGGGCTATCAGTATCTGCGCGAGGCGATAATCCTCGCGGTCAACGACGATGAGATTATGAATTCCGTCACTAAGCTTCTCTATCCTACAGTCGCAAAGACCTTCAAAACCACTCCGTCGCGCGTTGAGCGCGCCATTCGCCACGCAATCGAGGTCGCCTGGGACAGAGGCGATGTCGATGTGCTCAACTCCTATTTCGGCTACACCATCCAGAACTCCCGCGGCAAGCCGACCAACAGCGAATTCATCGCAATGATATCCGACAAATTGAAGCTCAACCTGAAAATTTCTTAATTAATATTGAAAGAAAACCTCCGCATGACTTTTGCCATACGGAGGTAATTTTATTAGCCCTGCGTGAGCGTGAGGCTCGCCGTTATCGGGAAATGATCGCTCGGATAGACTCCGTCGTAGGTCGTTCTGACAACATTGTAGCTGTTGACCCTGAAGCCGGTCTTGGAGATCATTATGTAGTCGATGCAGTCGTCGTCAAGACGTTCGCCCCAGTTCTGATAGGTGCAGCTCTTTATCGGATCCTTGGTCTGATATTTGACATCGAGGAAGTTCTCGGTCGCGCTGCGATATGTCTCGGTGTCCTCTTCAACATTGAAGTCGCCCATTATCATCGCGGGCAGCGAGCCGAACTGCGCTATCTTGTCGAGCACAACGCCGATGCCCTTTATCCTCGCCTCTTCGCTGACGTGGTCGAGATGCGTGTTGAACACGACGAATTCGAGTCCCGTCTGCTTCTCCTTGAGGATAACATAGCTGCAAATTCGATAGCACGCGGAGTCCCAGTCCTTGCTCATCTTTTCGGGAGTCTCGGAGAGCCAGAACGAGCCTTTGTCGATAAGGTCGTAGAGGTCGGTGCGGTAGAACACCGGGCAGCCCTCGGAGAAAGTCGATTCGTCGCGGAAGGTTATGACCGAGTCATAGCCCTGAAGCGTGCGGCACATATAATTATACTGCCACTTTGTCGCCTCCTGGAAGCCGATAATAGTCGGCGCTTCCGTTTCGATGTTCTTGACGATGAGATCGGCGCGATAGAACCAGCTCTTTTTGCCCGTGTCCATGACGTTCGCGCAGCGCAGATTGCAGCTCATGATGCGCATCTCCCCGCGCTCGAGCGGCTTATCCTCGATGACCGCGGCGTGCTGATTCTGCTTATAGTGCGGATAGTAGATGCAGAAAATGCACGCGACAGTGATAAGCGTCGCAAGCACGACACACAGCAGGCAGATAAAAACCTTCGTGCCTTGTTTCATTTGATCCTCTCCTTTGATAAAAAATTATATATCCTGTGCGCTACGCGCACTGAGTTGCGAGGTTAAATTTTTCGTTTGAGGTTAAAAAATGTGTCTTTGTAGAGTGCGGTGACCCAACAATATTATATCGTAGGTGCGGATAATATTCGCTCCTACAGCGCACTTATTCACTATTCACTTTTACTTATTACTTTGAGCGTCAGCAAAACAAACCCCTCAGTCTTGGCTTCGCCGAGCCAGCTCCCCTGCAGGGAAGCCAAAATAGATTTTTCAACAATTCCAGTTTTATCAACGCATCCCACACAACAAAAAATCCTATCCAATAGCGGATAGGATTTTTGTCTTATAATCATTGCTGAGTTTTTATACTCTGTTGCTCGGTCGGTCTTCAATTATCCTGCCGTCCGATATTCTGACAACGCGCGTTCCCTCTTCGGCGATCTCGTTGTCGTGGGTGATGAGGATTATCGTGCGCCCCTCGTCGTTGAGCTCGTGGAGTATCTTCATGACCTCTTTGCCGGAGTGCGAGTCAAGGTTGCCGGTCGGTTCGTCCGCGAGGATTATCGGCGGGCGCGCGGCGACGGCACGGGCTATCGCGACTCTCTGCTGCTGACCGCCGGACATCTGCGAGGGCAGGTGGTTCATGCGCTTTTCGAGCCCGACTCGGCGCAGTGCGTCGACCGAGAGCTTCTCGCGCTCCTCTTTCTTTACGCCTCTGTATATCAGCGGCAGCTCAACATTTCCCTTTGCCGTGAGGCTCGGGATCAGATTGAAGCCCTGGAATATAAAGCCGATTTCTTTGTTGCGTATCTCCGAAAGCTCGTCGTCCGACAGGTTAGAAACATCTTTGCCGTCGATGAGATATTCGCCGCTCGTGCAGATGTCGAGCAGACCGAGCATGTTCATTAGTGTCGATTTGCCCGAGCCGGAGTGACCGACGATCATCAGAAATTCTCCGCGGTCAACGGTCAGCGAAACTCCGTCGAGCGCGTGAACTTCGTTCTCGCCGGGATTGTATATTTTATATGCGTCCTTGACTTCGATAAGATGCGCCATTGCAAAGCTCCTCAAGTGTTTTTTATAATTTTATCGCGATGTTGTTCATCAAGTCAAGTCAACATTTGTAAATTATTTTCGCGGCGGTATATTTCTTTCGCGCGTGCAGAAAATAGACGCAAGGGAGATGAAAGTATGTCGCTGTCCGGAAAAGAATATGAAAAAATGACGAAGCGCGCCTCACCGCCTAGCCCAAAGCTGATGAACCTGCTGAAAGCTTTTTTGATAGGCGGGCTCATCTGCGCGATAGGCGAGGGCTTTTCGATGCTCTATGAGTCGCTCGGCGCGGACGAAAAGACGGTGTCGAGCCTTGTACCGTGTACTCTTGTCGTCGTTGCCGCTGTGCTGCCCGCCATGCGGGCGCCGGTACACTCGTGCCGATAACCGGCTTTGCAAATGCAGTCGTGTCGCCCGCAATGGAGTTCCAGAGCGAGGGCAGGATTCTCGGCACGGGCGCGAATATGTTCAAGGTTGCCGGACCTGTCATAGTCTATGGCAGCGCCGCGGCGGTCGTCTACGGCGTGATTTATTATATCGCGCTCAGGATAATGGGGTGAACCGATGGCAGAGAGAATTGGAAAATACACGCTGAAATTCGGCAGCCGTCCGGGAATAATCGCATCCGCCGCGATAGTCGGCAGCAAGGAGGGGGACGGACCTCTCGGCGGGAGCTTCGATGAAATTATAACCGACGGCACATTCGGCGAAAAGACATGGGAGAAGGCGGAGAGCGCGTTTCAGCACCGCGCCGTGGTGAAGGCTATTGAAAAATCCGGCATGACCGCCGCTGATATAGATATGCTCATGGCGGGTGATTTGCTCAGCCAGTGCAGCGGCTCGGCGTTCGGCGCACGCGATCTCGGCATACCGTTTGTCGGACTTTACGGCGCGTGCTCAACAATGGCTTTGTCGCTGGCATTGGCGGCGCTGAGTGTCGATTCGGGTGCGGCGCGTATAGCCGCTGCGGCAACTTCGTCGCACTTCTGCTCGGCGGAGAAGCAGTTCCGCACACCGCTCGAATACGGCGGTCAGCGTCCTCCGACTGCCCAGTGGACGGCGACGGCGGCAGGGTGCGCCGTGATAGGAAAGTCCGCGTCGCCGCATATAGAAGCCGCCACATTCGGCAGGATAACCGACTACGGAGTCAAAGACGCAAACAACATGGGCGCGGCTATGGCGCCCGCCGCGTGCTCGACAATAACCGCCTTTTTGCAGGACACAAAAACACAGCCGGAGGATCTCGACCTTATCCTGACTGGCGACCTCGGCTATGTCGGCTCAACGCTCCTGCGCGAGCTGATGAGAAAGCAGGAGCATATCGATATCACGACCTGCCACAATGACTGCGGACTGATGCTCTATCGGCTCAACGAGCAGGATGTGAACTCCGGCGGCTCGGGCTGCGGATGCAGCGTCAGCGAGATGCGCTCGGGCAGGCTCAACAAAGTACTCTTCGTCGGAACGGGCGCGCTGCTCTCAGCGGTCTCACCGCTCCAGGGCGAGACAGTGCCGTCGATAGCCCACGCGGTCCTGCTGACAAACTGAAAGGGGATAGCAATGGATACTGTGCAGAGTGTTTCAAAGAGCCTGAAGCTCGTCAGCTGCGCGCTGACCTCGATGCGCTGGCTCGATATAATCAAAAAGCTCATCGCCGCCGCGGCGATAGCGACAGCCGCCTGCTCGGCGCTGAGCATAATAGCCGCGTGCAGGGATAAAAAGTGAAAAAACGCGAAAACCGGCTGTAAAGTATAATCGCTTTACGGCTGGTTTTTATGTTATTAATAGGCTTGTCAGGCTTTCGTGCAGGGAAACCTGATTGACGAAGCCAAGACTGAGAGCTTATTTCACGAAATTCGCACTAAATTTATTAGCCTGTACCTTGTAGGGTGCGGCGACTCGACGCACCGCTGCCGCCGACGGCGGCACGAAGTTTTCGCAAGATTTGTTCTACTGACCGCAGGGGCGGACTTCGCTCGCTTGCCTTTGAAGTCTGTATAGGGGTAACGGAGCCGGTTTTTCTGCTTATCTGTGTTGCTTTTTACCCTGATAAACCACTGCCGCGATGCCATGTTACTATACATTATATATATAAGCCTTTTTATATAGCAGTTATGTAAAACAAATATAGCCTTAAAAGCCGTGTCTTTATTAATTATCAGCAAATAAAAGCCCTACTTATTTCCATAACAAATATTAATATGATAAATAGGCATTATTATTCTCAGAACTCATGATTTTTTGTGCAATTTTTACCCGCAAAAAAATAAAATTAATTCTCCAAAATCATAAAAGCGTTAATTTTAATGGAAATATAGAACAAAAATGACATTTTTCAACATATTTGTTAAATCTGTATTGTTAGCATACGATAAAAAATTGAACTTTCATTGTACAAAACGCACAAAAATGATTAAAAAATTTTAAACTTATTGACAAAGTGCCGAACGAGGGGTTATTCTTTACATGGGGGATAATCATACCCTCTTGCTTTGTATTGCCCGAACAGAGCAAAATGACTTTGTCGCCAATGTGTTCCGTCAATTTGCGGGAGACGGAATGCTCTGATATATGGTGAAATTTTTAAAATGGAGGTGTAAATTTGAAGAAAATGAAACGCTTGTTAGCAATCATCCTTGCTTCACTGCTCATACTCTCATCGGCTACCGCCGGCGCGAGTGCGTACCAGGCTTATAAGGATGACGCGCTGACAAAGTACGACTTTACTGACACTGCGGTTCTGACCACAGAGCAGTATGCGTCTGCGCTTCTTGACTACGCTGACAAGGCGCTTGCCAAAGAGAACATCACGATGGATCTTTCGATTCTCGGTAAGCTTGATGCGACGTCTATAGACAATGCTCTTTCGAGCGTCTATAAGCTGATCAACGGCAACAAGATCATCCTTTGGATGGCCGGCGATCTGAACAGCGTCAATGTCGATGCAATCAAGAACCCGCGCAGAAGCAATACCACTGATGTCGCAGTCATCAAGGCGCTCCTTCAGTTCCTTGCGGACAACAAGGGAATCGTCAAGAAGGTTGTCGTCGGCGGTGTCGGTAAGTACAAGCGAGACGGCGGTGTCTCTCTCGGCGTTGCCAACTCGTTCGTAAAGGTCGATCTGAATGTCGAAGTTATGCTCAGAGAGATGATTTGGGGTCTTGCATATCCGAATACGGAATACAACAGCTCCAATAACATCGACAGCATGCTTCAGGTCATCATTCAGAACGCTCTTGCAGGCGTTAAAGAGATTCCTGACAGCGTCAAAAATCTCGTTGACCTCAACTCGACAAAGTCTACATATGACTTCATCGAGGATCTTCTTCAGACAGCTTATAACGATATAGCTGTTCCGATGCTCAATGACCAGACAATGAAGTGGCTCGGTCAGGAGATCGACAAGGATACCACAGGTACTCTTGCGGGTCTGTTCAACAGGGACTTCAGGGTTTCGGCCTATACCGTCCCCGCGGGCAGCACTCTTGTTGCTGAGCTCAATAACATTGCCGGCGGCATTGTTAACGGACTTCTGAAGAACTACAACGGTTGGGTCTCGGGTGACAATTCAAAGCTCACCGATAATGTTGTCGCAGTTGCGAGATACATTCTCAAAGAGACCGGCGATTACTTCTTCCCGGATTGGCAGAAGCACATCGCAACAGCCGAAGAGATCGACGCAATGAGCAAGGAAGAGCTTATCGCTTATCTTGCGCGCTCGATCATCAACGCATCAGTCGGCTATATGTACATCCCCGAGGATGTCACGACTGTTATAGGCGTTGCATGGGAGGCTGTTAAGCAGCTCATGGCTCAGTTCCTTCCCGAAAGAGATTACAGCGGTTATCCCAAGACTGTTCAGGGTATCCTTGACATGCTTGCGGATTTCGTCGCCTACAACGTCAATCCCGGTATCGACCTCAACGCAGGTGATCTGAAGAAGGCGCTCAACTACGGCGACGGTATGGATAAGATGCTGACTACTGCCGTTCAGTGGCTTGCCGCTGACCCGCAGTATTACACAGGTCTTCTTCCCAGCACCACGATTGATACCTCTGACGGATGGAAAGCTCTTGATGATATCTTCTTCAAGCTGTTAGACAAATCTGTTCTTCCCGCAAAGTTTGCCAACAGCGGAAGCGAGACTATCCTCAAGGATATTGTTTATTCTATCCTCAACGGACTGCTCGTTGATCAGGATCTGACCTGCATCTCTGACCTGTTTGTTAAGAATGAGTCCGGCGCATTCGCCACTCAGACTCTCAAGCAGAGCATCGTGAGACTCGTCACCGATATCCTCAACGCAGTTCTTCCGGGAACGATAACCAAGACTTACGGCTCGCTCAATGAGATCGTTTCGAACTCTGAGCTCGGCTCGATAGTCGAGAACCTTCTCGGATCTTTGAATTCCAACAAGGACAAGCTTGTTCCGCCTATCGTCAACATCGTGGCTCAGGTCATGAAGCTGACTGATAAGGCAAAGTTCAAGGAAATGGAGATCGCCGGTTCAAAGAGAATCAAGAACAGCAGCGAACTTGATCTCACGGTTTATAACGGAAGCCAGGGCATTAACAGAGGTTATACTGATAAGAACAATAACTTCACTCAGGACAAGCTTCCCCGTTATACAATCGATAGTTGGAGCGCTGTTGCTTATAACTATGACGGCAGCAAACAAAAGGATCTTTCGGTATCCGGTCTTACTGCCAATGAGGAACTCAATGGCGGCGATAATAGGTCGGTGAAGATAAGCGGAATCGACAGTAATAATACGCTTGTTGTCTTTACTGTATATTATTTTGCCCTCGATGAGGCGGGAAATAAGCTGACAAACGATGCTTCGGTTTGCAGATTCTATTCTTACAGGCTTGATGGTGCTGATGTTGATAACAATACCAGCGGAATTAATACGGGCTCAAACAAGACAAGTGCGTCTGTTAATGATTGCCCGCCCAAACTTCTGCTGTTTAATCAGAACAACACCAACCCGCTGAAGACGATATGTGCGCAGAGTGTTACTTTCAAGGTGCCGAAGGGCAAGGGCGCACATACAGGATCTAATGCATCGGCTAATCTCGGTGGCCTTAGTTCCAACCTTAAGAGTGCGACCTCCTCGGCGTCAATGGATGGCGGAAATGCTATTTCAGGTTCAAATGCCTATGACAGCATTGATCTTTGGGAGGAGACAGCTTCTATTGCAAAGTTTGAAGTTGGCTTTGACACTACGATCAATTGGGCTGCTACGGCAAAGAAGGGTAACAAAACCGACCATTACAATGGTGCTACCCGCATTATCTGTTATAACGATTACGGACTTCCTGAGCTCTACAATATAGAAGCTGGCAAGAATCGCGCAAGAACAGATTATGACAGCAGCGCGGATGCAGCTTGGGACGCATATATAACCGCCCTTAACAATGCGGCTATATATACGCTTCTTCCCGGTACGATTGCGCTCTACACCAATAGCGAATTCCTTGCAGGATTTGAAGCTAGACAGAAGGCACTTGCCTCTGCAGTTGAAACTTTGGAGACGCATTTGGTTTCCGCTTCTGTTGACTCGCTCAAGACCGCCGTTGAGGCAGTCCAGGGCAAGGACAACGCAGAGGGCGCCGTTTATTGGGATGACGGTTATAACTATTTCGGTTATGACGATTTCAATTCAGTCACCTGGAACGGCTGGAAGGAAGCCAGAAACCGCGCTCTCAATCTCTACAACTCGACCATAGCTCCCAAGGAGCCCGTTGCTCCCGAGAAGCCCGGCGATGACGCTACTCTGATCGAGAAGCAGAAGTATGAGAAGGCATATGCACAGTGGGAGACCGACCACGCAGCGTGGGAGACCGCGATTGTCGCTTGGCAGACGCCCACAATATCCGCTATCGATGTTGCTTATGCTGAGCAGCAGGTCGAGCTTTGGGGTCCCAGACTTATAAAGCTTGCCGCTGTCAAGACGCACCTCGATGCGGCTATCAAGATGTGCACCATCGACTCCGCCGATGCTTCCAAGTATGACGCGGAGAGATGGGAAGCATATTCAAAGTCATTTGCTTATGCTCAGAAGGTTTCGACCTCGTTCAACGCCTCTACGACCATGCGCACGCAGGTCAGAGAAGCTATGAACAACCTTATCTACAACTGGAAGCGCCTTATTGCTAACCCCGTTGTCACCGTCACATTCACCTTCACCGTGAATGGCGAGACTCACGCGGTTCTTACCGGCAACCAGGGCGATCCCGTTGATCTTAGCTCCATCGAAGCTCCTGCCGCACCTGTCGGCATGCACTTCGTCGGTTGGGGCAACGTACCCGCAACGTTTGACGCTGACGCTACATTCGAAGCTCAGTTCGCAAACAACACGGATACAAAGTACACCGTGAATGTTTATAATATGGACACCACCGGCAACTATCCGGCAACTCCCGACAGCACCTATCAGGGTGCAGGCGAGACCAATTCTACAGCCGATATCACTGCCGATGCAGTCGCCGCTGAAGGCTTCTCGCTCGATTCGGCAAAGAGCACCCTTACCGGCACCATCGCCGCTGACGGTTCTCTTGTCCTCAGCATTTACTATTCACGCAACCAGTACACCATAACTTATGCTAACACGGATCTCGAACCCGATACATATTATTATGGCGCTACTGTTTCCGCCCGTACTCCCGAGAAGGCTGGCTATGCTTTCCAGGGTTGGGAGGAAGAGGTTCCCTCCACCATGCCCGCACAGAATATCACTCTTACGGCTAAGTGGAACGAGAATCCCGCAGACTACACCGATTATGACATAGCTGTTGCAGCTGCCAACGCTAAGAAGGCAGAGGCCAACTACGACAAGACCTACACCGAGGCTTCCAGAAAAGCTCTTGACGCCGCTCTTGCAGTTGACGTCTCCGGCAAGAAGCTCAGCGAGCAGGGCGTTGTCGACGCTCAGACCGCAGCTATCAACGCTGCTGTTAAGGGTCTTGAGAAGATGACCTACAACGCAACATTCTATGTTGACGGCGAAGAGTACAGAGTCGTTCCCACCAAGGTCGGCGAGCAGATCGTCGCCCCCGAGGCTCCCTCCAAGCAGGGTTACACCTTCACCGGATGGACTCCCGAAGTCGGAACGATGGGCATTGAGGATGTTTCCTTCAACGCAGTATTCTCCGCAGGCACCGTTGCTTACACTGTCGAGACATACGTAATGGATGTCACCGGCAACTATGGCGACGCTGCTATCGAGAACAAGTCCGCTACTACCGGCGAGACCGTCTCCGTTACTCCCGAGGCTCGTGAGGGCTTCTCGGTTGCAGCTGAGAGCGTACTTTCCGGCGAAGTCAAGGCTGACGGCAGCCTTGTTCTCAAGGTTTACTACAGCCGCAACCAGTACAAGCTTACTGTTGACGGCAATGTGACCAATGTTTATTACGGCGCAGCCATCAGTGTTGCCGAGCCGGCAGCTCGTGAGGGCTACACCTTCGCCGGTTGGGACAGAGATGTTCCCGAAACCATGCCCGCTTCCGATGTAACTCTTGTTTCCCAGTGGAACGAGAACGACGCTGACTACACCGCTTACAACGCGGCTAAGGCAGCGGCTGAGGCTAAGCAGGCAGAAGCAAACTTCGACAAGACCTACACCGCAGAGTCCAGACAGGCTCTCGCCGATGCCCTTGCGAAGGATGTTTCCGGCAGGAAGTACACCCAGCAGGGTGAAGTTGATGCAGCCGCTAAGGCAATCAACGATGCGGTCACAGCTCTTGAGCTCATGACCTACAAAGCCACCTTCTATGTTGACGGCGCTGAATACAAGGTTGTTACTGCAAAGGTCGGCGAAGCTATCGCCAAGCCCGACGATCCCTCCAAGACAGGTTATGTCTTCACCGGTTGGGATCCCGAGGTCGGAACCATGGGCACTGAGGATCTCACCTTCAATGCTAAGTTCTCCGCAGGCGAAGTTTCTTACACTGTTGAGACCTATGTCATGGGTCTTGACGGTCAGTACGGCGCAGCCGATTCCAAGAACGTTGCAGCAACCACCGGTGCAGAGATAACTCTTACCCCCGATGCCCGTGAGGGCTTCACGGTTGCAGGCGAGAGCGTTCTCACCGGTACAGTCGCAGCTGACAGCAGCCTTGTTCTCAAGGTTTACTACAGCCGTAACCAGTACAAGCTTACTGTTGACGGCACAACGACCGAAGTCTACTACGGCGCAGCTCTTGAGATCGCAGATCCCGAGGCAAGAACCGGTTACACCTTCGCTGGCTGGAAACCCGCGGCTCCCGCGACCATGCCCGCTAACGATGTAACTCTTGAGTCCCAGTGGACAGAGAACGGTGCTGATTACACTGCTTATGACGCAGCAGTCAAGGCTGCTCAGGCTAAGCAGGCCGAGTCCGACTACGCAGCAAGATACACCGAGGAGAGCAGAAATGCTCTTGCAGCGGCTCTTGCAGCAGATGTCTCCGGCAAGAAGTACACCCAGCAGGGTGAAGTTGATGCGGCAACAACCGCTATCAACAACGCAGTCGCAGGTCTCGACAAGATGACCTACAACGCAATATTCACAGTCGACGGCGAAGAGTACGCCAAGGTTCCCACGAAGGTTGACGATCAGATCGTCGCTCCCAAGGATCCGTCCAAGGAAGGCTACACCTTCGCAGGTTGGAAACCCTCAGTCGGCATTATGGGTACCGCAGACGCTACCTTCGAGGCAGTGTTCGCAGCAGCAGGTGACACCGCTTACACCGTCAACACCTATGTAATGGGCACCGACGGCACTTACGGCGATCCCACTTCTGAGAAGCTTACCGGTACCACCGGCTCGACCGCTACCTACGCACCTGAGGCTCGCGAGGGCTTTACCGTTGCGGACGAGAGCGTTCTTTCCGGCACTATCGCAGCTGATGGCAACCTTGTCCTCAAGGTCTACTACAGCCGCAACAAGTATACCCTGACCGTTGACGGTGTCGCTTCCGAAGTCTACTACGGCGCAGCTGTTTCCGTGGCAGAGCCTTCTAAGGAGCACTACACCTTCGCAGGTTGGGAGCCCGAGCTTCCCGACACCATGCCCGCGAATGACGTAACAGTCGTTTCCAAGTGGACAGAGGACGGCGCTGACTACACCGCATATGATGCAGCAGTCGCAGCGGCTCAGGCGAAGAAGGCCGAGACTGACTATGATAAGACCTACACCGCAGAGTCCAGAGCGGCTCTCGATGCAGCTCTTGCAGAAAAAGTTTCCGGCAAGAAGTATTCCGAGCAGAATGTTGTCGATGCAGCCACCAAGGCTATCAACGACGCAATCGCAGCTCTCGATCTTATGACCTACAACGCAACCTTCTATGTTGACGGCGCTGAGTACAGAGTCGTTCCCACGAAGGTCGGCGAGCAGATCATCGCTCCCGAGAATCCCACCAAGGAAGGCTTCGTCTTCACCGGTTGGGATAAGAAAGTCGGAGTCATGGGCACCGAGGATGTTTCCTTCAACGCTCAGTTCTCCGCAGGCGAGGTTTCCTACAAGGTTGAGACTTATGTCATGGGTCTTGACGGACAGTACGGCGCAGCAGAGACCAAGACTGTTCCCGCAACCACCGGCGCAGCCGTCTCCGTCGAGCCTGAGGCTCGCGAGGGCTTCACCGTTGCTGACAACAGCGTCCTCTCCGGCGTTGTTGTTGCCGACAGCAGCCTTGTTCTTAAGGTCTACTACAGCCGTAACCAGTACAAGCTTTCTGTTGACGGCGTAGAGTCCGATGTTTACTATGGCGCAGCTCTTAACATTGCCGCTCCGGCAGCAAGAGAGGGCTTCACCTTCACCGGCTGGAATGTCGAAGTTCCCGCCAACATGCCCGCATCTGACCTGACCCTCGTTTCCCAGTGGAGCGAGAACGACGCTGACTACACCGCTTACAACGCGGCAGTCGCAGCGGCTAAGGCAAAGCAGGGCGAAGAGAATTATGACAAGATGTACACCGCCGAGACCAGAGATGCTCTCGCAGGCGCTCTTGCCATAGATGTTGCCGGTAAGAAGTATTCCGAGCAGTCTGTTGTCGATGCAGCTACCAAGGCTATCAACGACGCAGTTGCAGCTCTCGAAGTTATGACCTACAACGCGATCTTCACGGTCGACGGCGCTCAGTACGAAGTCGTTCCCACGAAGGTTGGCGAGCAGATCGTCGCTCCGAAGGATCCCGCTAAGGAAGGCTATGTCTTCAAGGGATGGGATAAGGAAGTCGGCAAGATGGGCGTTGAGGATATCACCTTCGCCGCTCAGTTCGAAGAGGCGTCCGGCATTGCCTACACCGTCGAGGTTTACACGATGGATGTCAACGGCAACTACGGCGCAGCTGAGACAAAGACCCTTTACGGCACCACCGGCGCCCAGGTCACTGCAGACACAACTGCCGCCGAAGGCTTTACCTTCGACGAGTCGGCAGCTAATGTTGTCAGCGGTACCGTCGTAGCCGACGGCAGCCTCGTACTGAAGGTCTACTTTGCCCGTAACCAGTACAAGCTTACTGTTGACGGCGCAGAGTCCGAAGTTTACTACGGCGCAGCTCTTGACATTGCCACCCCGGCA
>OMBP01000544.1_pt1 | contig 24669 bp, 19 predicted proteins | sample 1644911 | NCBI WGS metagenome assembly OMBP01 (sample SAMEA103958122, study PRJEB25191) | human gut metagenome | biome: human-associated habitat [ENVO:00009003]; feature: intestine environment [ENVO:2100002]; material: feces | place: Germany | collected 2013/2015 | reverse complement strand
AGTCTGAACTTGAACGTTGTGCTTGCCTTAAGACCCGTTACGTTGAAGCTCGTATTCGCATTGCTTGTAAATGTCTTTATCGTCACCCACTTTTTGCCGTCATACTTGTCAAGTACATAACCGTCAGCGGATCTGTTCTTGTTCCACTGTAAGTTTGCACTTACGTTTGTCTTACTGCTGCACTTCATTCCCGTTGTGGTGTACGGTCTTGTGTTGACATTAAGATAAGTGAACGCACTGTATTCCTTGACACTGCCGAAATTCTTGTACGCTCTGAGTCTGAACTTGAACGTTGTGCTTGCCTTAAGACCCGTTACGTTGAAGCTCGTATTTGTGTTGCTTGTGAATGTCTTTATTGTCACCCACTTTTTGCCGTCATACTTATCAAGAACGTAACCGTTAGCAGATATGTTCTTGTTCCACCGTAAGTTTGCACTTACGTTGGTCTTACTGCTGCACTTCATTCCCGTTGTGGTATACGGCCTTGTGTTGACATTAAGATAGGTAAACGCACTGTAAACCGTAGTTATATCATACATCTTATATGCTTTGATGCGGAACTTGAAGGTTGTGCTTGCCTTAAGACCGGTTACGTTGAAGCTCGTATTTGCATTGCTTGTGAACGTCTTTATCGTCACCCACTTTGAGCCGTCATACTTGTCAAGAACGTAGCCGTCAGCGGATATGTTCTTGTTCCACTGTAAGTTTGCACTTACGTTGGTCTTTGATTTTACCTTGAAGCCGGTCACCTTAGCAAATGCGGGTAACTTGTCAAGAAGCACATAACTAAATTTCCCGCTTTTAGCATAGGCTTCCGCCTGTGTGTTACTGTAACAGTAAATTTTTAAGCCGGTTGTCTTTTTATTGCCGTTATCATCATAACAATATCCTAAAGCACTATCAGCGATAGTTTTAACACCGGCGGGTATCGTAATTTTCGTAAGACTTGTGCAATTGCTGAAAGCGCCCGACCTTATACTTGTCACACTGTCGGGTATCTTCACACCGGTAAGACTTGCACAATCGATAAAAGTTGCCATTTCAATTGCTGTGATACTGTCAGGTATTGTGATACTTTTAAGGCTTTTGCAATTACTGAAAGCATGGTGCTCAATATTTGTAACGCTGTCGGGTATCGTTATACCTTTAAGATATATGCAATCACGGAATGCGGCAACGCCAACAACCTTAACACTGACCGGTATACTGTAACTCATATTCTTCTTGTTTGCGGGATAACATACTATTTTCGTTTTATCCTTGCTGAAAAGAATCCCGTTTACATCGGCGTAGTTTTTATTGCTTGCCGCAACATTTATTGCTTCAAGACTTGTGCAACCAAAGAAAGAATATGTTTCTATATCCTGCACGCTTTTCGGTATCGTTATGCTATTAAGGCTTAAGCACTTATTAAAAGCACGATCCCGGATAACGGTAACACCGTCCGGTATGCTATAGCCTACATTTTTAATTCCTGCCGGGTAACAGATTAATTCTGATTTATCCTTATTAAAAAGAACTCCGTTCGCAGAAGAATAATATTTGTTCCCTGCTGTAACATCTATTTTAGTCAGATTTGCACAGTTAATGAATGCACTATCCCCTATTTTCGTTACATTATCCGGTATCTTTACGCTGACAAGACCGGCACATTCAGAAAAAGCGGCATAGCCTATTTCTTTCACGCCATCCGGTATTGTTATACTTTTAAGCGAAGTACAGTTATAAAAAGCACTGCGACCTATATACGCCACACTGTCCGGCATCGCTATGCTTGTAATCTTTGTACAATCTTTAAAAGCCAAATTGCCTATTCTTGTTACGCTCTTTTTGTTGATTTTCTCCGGAACATCAACTTTTTGCTCACTGCCTTTATAACCGGTGATCTCCACCGTACCATCGTCAAGCACACCGTACTCAAAATTCCCGTAGGCTTCCGCTCCGGCACATACAGCGCACAACACCATCATAACCGCCATAACCGCAAAAGTCGCTATTGACACCGACCACTTTTTGACTTTCATATAATTCTCTCCTTATTACTGATAATTCAATGCAAAGACACAACCGCCGTGAGCCGCCTTTATATCAATATATCTCGCTCAGATAACAGCTGTATCTTTATATTTACAGCATTTTCAGTATATCACCGCTATCAGTTATTGTCAAGTGTAATCCTCCCGTTCAGCCTGTATAATGACACCGTCTGTACAGATCGGGATATATTTACGGCGAAATTTTCATACATTGTAGCCATACACCGCCACACAAAAACGCCCCGCATAAGCGGGGCGTCATTATCGTTATTAAGCTGTCGTCAAGAATAGTCCACAACGTCAAGCCATGTAAAGAGAAGATCCTTCTCCTCCTTGCTTGTAACACCCTTTGCGAGCGTTGATGCCGCCATAATGGGAAGCCATTCCTGAACATATGTCTTTGCTGTATTTGTCTTCTTGCAGAACAGGTTGAGATACTTCTCAGCTGTTTCTGTAGATGTAAGTGCGAGCTTCAGATATGTCTTGGCAACATCTGCACTGGCATTACCGGCCGAAGCGCCAATCCAGTCAACTATATAAACCTTGTTGTCGTCTGTTACAACTATGTTCTCAGGACCGAAGTTGCCGTGGCACAGCTTAACGTGCTTGGGTGTGCTGTCAAGTCTGGTCAGAAGATCGTATCTCTTGATGTGGTCGATTACGTCAAGGCTCTCGATCTCTGCTCTGAGGTTATCCTTCAGCTTTGAAATGCCTGTAACCTTCTTTGAGTGTATCTCAAGCTGAAGCTCAACCATATCGTCAAGATAGCCGTCGCAGTTCTCAGGCTCTTCCTGAATGATCTGTGCAAGCGTCTTGCCCTTGATAAGTTCTGTAGCAATTGCCCACTTGCCGTCGATAAGCTCAACTTCCTTTATCTTAGGAACGTTAAGTCCTGTTTCTTCAACCTTTGAATCCATGAAAGCCTCATAGAAAACTACTGTTTTGGGTGCATCGGGTTTGAATACCTTTACTGCAAGGTCGCCGCTCTCATATACGTCAACGGTTTTACCTTCGGAGATTTTTTTACCTAATTTTATTTCATTCATACTTAAGTCCTTTCCGGGAGCGCTGTGCTTTATGCTGCGGCGTTTCCTTTTAATGTGACTTGATTATAACACTTTTTCGCCCGTTTGTCTATAGTTTGATTGGAAATTTAACAAAAATGCAACAAAATATTTTTCTCAGTTGTGCATTTTGACGAAAAATGTAGTGGGCGAATTTACAGTAATTTTCACCACTTATACAATCGGTTCGGCTCTGAGCGTGCCGTTACATCAGCTCGTTGCTGTCAAGGATGACCGTGAACGGACCGTCGTTCAGAAGCTCTACCTTCATATCCGCACCGAACCTTCCTGTCTGCACGTCGGCTATGCTTTCACACTTCCGGCATTGCTCAACGATATACTCGTACAGCTCGTTTGCCATATCGGGTGAGCCGGCTCTTGTAAAGGAGGGGCGGTAACCTTTGCGGCAATCAGCGTACAGCGTGAACTGTGAGATAAGAAGCAGGCTTCCGCCGACATCGGCAGGTGCAAGGTTTGTCTTTCCGTTCTCATCGTCAAAGATGCGGAGCCCCGTCATCTTGCGTATCAGCTTGTCGGCAATTTCCTTTGTATCGGTCTGCGAGATGCCTATCAGCACCAGAAATCCCTTTCCGATCTTGCCGATTATTTCGTTATCTACGGTCACACTCGCACCTGTCACTCTTTGAATAACAAATTTCATTAAAAAATCCTTTCAGAAGCGCATAAATAATGCCGCCGTGTAAACTGGCGGCATTGTAACATCACTTGATGATTTATGCTGATTAATAAGCTCCGATATATCTCTTGAGATCGTCGGGGTTCTGGCAACGGCTTCTTGCAACTTCTTCCGTAATTTTACCTGTGCGGACAAGTCTTGCAAGATCCTGGTCGAGCGAGAACATACCGAGAGCCTTAGAGGTCTGGATGGAGTTCGGAATCTGGAATATCTTACCTTCACGGATAAGCGAGCTGATAGCGTCTGTGCAGCTCATAAGCTCAAGAGCGGCGATACGACCCTTGCCGTCAGCCGTAGGAACGAGCGTCTGTGAAATAACGGCTACGAGGGAGTTTGCAAGCTGCGCTCTGATCTGACCCTGTGAGTGAGGCGGATAAACGTCTATGATACGGTCGATGGTTTCTGCGGCACCTGTCGTATGCAGGGTCGAAAGCACAAGGTGACCTGTTTCTGCGGCGGTTACTGCGGCATTGATAGTTTCAAAGTCACGCATTTCTCCGACGAGGATAACATCGGGGTCCTCACGGAGTGCGGCACGCAGTGAGCCTGCGAAGCTGTCTACATCGGCGCCGATCTCACGCTGGTTTACCATTGACTGCTTATGTGTGTGAAGATATTCGATAGGGTCTTCGACTGTAATAATATGACAGTTCTTGTTGCGGTTGATATGGTCTATCATAGCAGCAAGAGTCGTTGACTTACCTGAACCTGTAGGGCCTGTTACCAGCACAAGACCTCTCGGACGGAGCGCAAACTCGCCCATAAGTCCCGGCAGCATAAGATCCTGAAGCGTAGGAATATCGTTACGCAGAAGTCGCATTGCTATTGCGTGATAGCCCCTCTGTCTGTACACGTTTACTCTGTGTCTGTGTCCGGATGCGGATACATACGAGAAGTCGGTGTCAAGACCTTTCTGGATAGAAGCCTTGTGCTTCATTGAGGTTATCTGATTTATGATATTGACTATGATAGGCTCTGTACAGTCGGGATAACCGCTGAGCTTTTTGATACTGCCGTGCAGACGTACAACGGGAGGAAGTCCCGCAGTAAAGTGTAAGTCCGAACATCCGAGCCCTCTTGCTTCGTCAAGTATTTTGTTAATATCCACCTTTTTATTCTCCTTTTAAAAAGATATATTGCTAACACCGCATCCGTATTATACGGAGTAGGTGGCTTTTACCAGTTCGTCAAGCGTTGTAGTGCCTGCAAGCACCATATCGGTAACGTTGCTTCTCAGCAGCTTTGTTCCGTTCTTTTCAGCCTGTGCGCCTATCTGCTCGGCTGTTGCGCCGCTTGAGATAAGCTCCTTTATATCGTTCGAGCTTACTATTATCTCGTGGATAGCGGTTCTGCCCTTATAGCCTGTATTATGGCATGAGCGGCATCCGCCGTAATGAGCCTTGCATATTTCGACCGGCTCTGTCTTTCCGACAAGTCTTAAGTCGGCAGGATCGGTAAGCATTACCTTCTCCTTGCACTCCGGGCAAAGCAGCTTTACAAGTCGCTGAGCGATAACTCCGACAAGAGATGATGCAACCATGTAAGGCGCAACACCCATATCAACAAGACGGAGGATAGTACCTGCGGCGTCGTTTGTATGGAGGGTCGAAAGAACCAAGTGACCTGTGATAGCGGCACGGATAGCGATGTCTGCCGTTTCACCGTCACGAATCTCACCGACCATTACTATATCCGGGTCCTGACGGAGAATAGAACGCAGAGCCGCCGCAAATGTAAGACCTGCTTTTGCGTTTATCTGTACCTGGTTTACACCGTCTATCTTCTTTTCGCAAGGGTCCTCAACAGTAACTATGTTAACGTTGGGTTTTGAAAGCTCACCGAGCGTTGCGTACAGTGTTGTAGATTTACCCGAACCTGTAGGTCCCGTAACCAACATAACTCCGTGCGGGCAACGTATAATCTGCTTGAACATTTCGTAGTTGTACAGCGTCATACCGAGGTCGGTTATCTTTCTTGTCTTTTCATCTGCCGTTGAAAGCAGACGGATAACGCACTTCTCACCGTAAACGGTAGGTATGGTAGATACACGGACGTCAAGGTTTACGCCGTCGATGGTCATACCGAAACGGCCGTCAAGAGGTATTCTCTTTTCGGCAATGTTCATACCGCCGAGTATCTTTATACGGGTGATAAGCGAGTTATGTGCGGCAGGCTTTACCTTCATCTGCTCGATAAGCTCGCCGTCTACTCTGAGCCTTATTCTTGTTCTGTCCTTGAAAGGCTCTATATGAATATCCGACGCATTCATTCTGAATGAGGTTTCAACTATTGTATTTACCAGCTTAACGATAGGTGCATTATCAACACGCTCGCCTGATTCGGGGTCGTCCTGGATAACATTGTCCGTAGCATTGTTGTACTCTTTATTGAGGTTATCCATAACATTGCTTACGGTCTGCTGTGAATATGCCTTGCTGATAGTTTCGTTGATAGCTGTACGGGTAGCTATCATTGCGTGTATCTCCATACCGGAGATAACCTTCAGCTCCTCGAATATGTAGAAGTTGATAGGATCGTCTGTAGCAACAGTAAGACGTGAATCGTTCATCTGGAACGCTACACAGCAGTTCTTCTTTGCTATAGCCTCAGGTATCTTCTTGACTGCCTCTATATCGATCTTTGTGGTTGTGAGGTCGATGAACGGCACTTTAAGACGGATAGACAGTGCCTGCGCAAGCTGTGTTTCTGAAACATAGCCCAGCTCGAGCAATACGTCGCCGAGCTTTTTACCCGGCTCACTGCGCTGTTTTTCAAGGGCTTCTTCAAGCTGATCCTCTTTCAGAAATCCGTTCTCAACAAGAATCTGTCCTATCGGTATGTTCTTCATTAAACTGTTCCCCCTGTGATTAGTGGTATACTTGCCGCCTGTACTTGAAAAAGGCGGCGATATGTGGTAAAATATCCATACGCTGTTTTACAGCGTTCAGATTGAAACAAAAGCTAATTTTATAGCGCAGAGCGGATTTAATATCCCTATCCCCTTTAGGACACTTTGATGGCTTTGCATCATGCAAAGCTTTGTGTGTCCTTATTTCGGCATCCTTGCCGAACTGCCCCCTTTCCCCCGGAAAGGGGGAGAATACGGGGGCTGTCGCCCCTGCGACCCTACTCTTGGGGCGTTGCCCCAAACCCCATTTGTTAAAATCTGTACCGTTGTTACAGCGTTCCAAAAAGGAAAGGATGGTTATATATATGACAGGTATACTATGGTATGATACCGTAATTTGCGTGCTTGTGTTTATCTTCGGCTCAGTCATTGGCAGTTTTCTGAATGTGGTAATCTACCGCACTCCCCTGCACATGTCAATTGTGAACGGCCCTTCTCACTGCTTTTCGTGCGGTGAACGGATAAAGCCGTATGACCTTGTGCCGATATTCAGCTGGATATTCTTAGGCGGCAAGTGCCGCAAGTGTAAGGCTCCTATCTCGGCACGTTACACTGTTGTCGAGGCTCTGACGGGAATAATGTTCCTGCTCGCCTACATAAGATTTTCGGCAAGTCTGCCGATGGTGGTCGCAATCGTATTCTTCTCACTGCTGATAGTCCTCAGCTGTATCGACATTGACCATATGGAAATCCCGTACTGGTGTACGATTTCGATAGCCGTACTCGGTATCGCCACGTTCTTCACCGAGCCTAATATGCCCTGGTGGGAGCATTTTGCAGGTGCGGCTGTTATCGCAGTTCCGTTTGCTATACTCGCTTTATTCGGCGGTATGGGCGGCGGCGATGTTCAGCTTATGGCGGCATCGGGTTTTGTGCTTGGCTGGAAGATAGTTCCCTCAGCCGTTATAGGTGTTGTGGTGGGCGCTGTCTACGGGCTTATCGTGCTTTGCGTATCGTCACGGTTCACTAAGGAGCAATCCGCAAAAATCAGCGAAAAACTCACAGAGTGGTGCGAGGGCAAGGCTGCCGACAGCTCGAAGGATGTTATCATAGGCGAATTTGAACACGGCAAGTGCAAGATCGACCCTGAGCTTTTTGAAGAAAAAGCGTGGAATCTTTCGGGCGATGAGCTTAAAGCCGCAACAGAGTCACTCGGCAATGAGCTGAATGAAGTAATGGGCGACCTTCCCGACAGCAAGGAATATGTATTCCGTGCGAACGTGGAAAACGGCAAGATAACAAAGATAAAGCTGCGCCGCCGCATTGCCTTCGGCCCTGCACTGAGCGTAGGACTTGCAGTCGGTATGCTTTGCGGTGAAACCATTATCAAGGCTTATCTTTCGATGCTGTAAAATAAGCGTTATATTTCCCCCGCCGATTAAGGCGGGGGATTTTTATTATGCTCCGGGTGTGTACTTCGTGTAATCTATAATGTTATAGAAAATCACAATGTTCTTGTCTGTTCCTACAGCTGTATAATCCTTGAGAACAGGATTGCTTTCAGGTGTCGATGTTATATTCACCAGCTTGAACATATCAGTTCTGGTTTCGACCACAACGTTGCCTGTTTCCCTCTCAAGCGAGGTGATGCCAATTTTGCACCAGCCCGATTTCGTTTCAAAGGTGAAACGGAAATCTACATCATTATAATACTCGTTGTTGAAAAGCGCATATTTCTCAATGTCATTTACTCTTGCAGTGAACTGTGCCACGCTTGTAATCTTTCCGAAGTCGTATAACTGGAAAGTATCATCCTTCCTGCGAAGCACCATACAATACGAAGACTCGGCTGTCGGATTCTTTATCGAGCTGAGCATCAACTTGCATCTTTTCGCCGCACTTTCGTCAGCAGACGCATCGGCAGTAAGCGATGTGTTATCGTAAATGTCAATGTTGTACGTCGAGCAGGTGTTCACCTTTGAATGTATGTAGGTCGTCATACTGTCGGCAATAGCGTTTGTCACTACATCCTCGTCAATGGATTTTATAATGCTGCTGACGGGATTGAACATCGACATAGCCGCAACGATAAGTATCATCATTATCGCCATTGCGATTATAAGCTCTACCAGTGTGAAGGCCTTCTTTTTCAGTAATCTCGCTAACTTCATAAGCCCTCCCGTTATCTCTGGTTATAAACGCCGGGATCTTTTGAATCCTTGAACGTCGCCGAGCGCAATGTAGCCTCATCACTTCCGTCATACTCGTGATCGATGAAATATTTTGCAAACGATTTATATTCACTTGCATAATCATCATTGGATAATTCGAACTTGATCGTGAAAGAATATGACGTTGCCTTGCTTAGCGCTGTGAATCTGTAATTGGTGCTTGACAGCGGCTCATATTTCATATTGCTTCCGTTTATTGTGACCTTAGGATTTGCGTTTTTATCGGGAATTACTACCTTCAGTGAATTGCTCTCCGCTTTCATAAGAACATTTTTGCTGTCCGTTACCGTAACGCTGAGAGTGATTGTCTTTGTAGAATCGTCCTTTTCCGCTGTTGTTTCGGTGACCATTACGCTTGTAATGCCCTTTGTACCGTAAATATGGTCATGCTCGGATACCATACCTGCGTTATCTTTGTTGTCATCGTCGCCTGTTGTGTCCTTGTCGATATTCGCCTTTATGGTATTAAGCTCAAGTCTGCCGTCACCGCTTGCTTCGGCGGCGTTATTTCTCATAATATCCGCTCCGGTTATGTCGATAGAAGCGACTTTGTTGCTTCCAGTTCTTACGAAGTTGATCGCCATATCTGCCGTTTCACGTTTGACCATATTGCTGTTATACTCAACAATATCCTGAACCTGCTTATCCATATCCTTTTCGCTGTTGACATTATTCTTGTGCTGATTTATCGCTATAGCTAATATCTGCATTACGATAGCCGTCATTATAGCAAATATCATCATAGCTACCAGAACTTCGGATATTGTGAAGCCCTTTTTCCTAAGCAAACGTTTTAATTGCTTCATAGCTATCGCTCCTTTCATTAATTATAACCATAAACTCGCCACGTCTTAGCGACAGATGAGCCTATTGTTGTCGTACAGCCGGATTCAGCCATCAGCTTCTCCATGTACTTCAGACGTTCTTCTTCTTTCTGTGCCTCGTTTGCACCGGGTGTTACAAATCTGTCGTAGTAATCATAGGGTATGGTACACATATATGTGTTTGACGTTTCCTTCATTGTATAGTCGGAAACTATCATACCGCCGAGCATACCTGCCTGACCGCCCTCCGAGCTTGCCTCAAACGTCATATACGGCGCATAGATAAATCCTGCGAACATATTCTGCTGAGGCTGGAAGTTCATTGCAGCGTTCTTATCAATAGTTACAAGGAACACATTGTTATGTACATATGTCTTTGTTCCGCTGTCGCCTGTTTCATTTATGAACTCATCTGTAAAGCAAGCGTTCTTCTTGCTGGTCTTGTCATTGATAAGAATATCGTTTATCTTGCCCTTGATGCCGCCGAATGCACCGATAGCATCAAGACTGTTTGCTGCTGTAACCGTCTTGCCGGTTATCTTTTCGTAAATAGCTATATGTCCGACATAGCTCTGCCAGTTTGCTACATACTTAACGCCGTCCGGCAGTACCAGTATCAGCGAGCCCTTACCCTTTACAAATACATGGAACGGGTTGTTGTTCTTCTCGCCGACATAGCTTGAGCCCTTGGGAGGATTCCACATAAAGCAGTTGTACTTCGTAGGATCTTCCGCACGGTATTTTTCCACGCCGTTTTCTTCGTAATACTCGCAGTTGGGCTTGAGATATACATATATATCCTTATATGTTCCGCCGCCTGCGTCTGTATCAAATATTATTCCGAAGTTGTCATAGCTTATCGGGAATTTTATATTTCCCATTACATATTCGGTCTTATCCTTTGCCGAAAACGTTACAACGTGTTCAGCCTTGTAATCAACAAATTTATATTCAATGTTTGTTGCTTCCTTGAGAGTTTCGCCGTTTTTGAACTTGCTCTCAATGTTCCAGTTGATGTACTTGGGGTCACCTATCTTTCTGTTGATCTCTGCCTTGACATCGTCAATGTTGTCGCACAGCTTTTCCTGTGAGGGCCATACATAAGTATAGCCGCCATTGCCGTTTACAGCCTTTATGTCGTCTATGCTTTCCTTAAGGTCGGTGATAGTGGCCTTTTCGTCAAGCGTAAGAGTGATAGCCGAAGCACACTCGACCACTCTGCCCGAAGCCTTTGCATCGGTCAGATTACTGTAGGTATGCTTGCTTCCGTCGCTGTCAACGAATGTGATATGCTTCACATAGTTTTCCATATTGCCGAAGCCGGGCGAGAAATAGATATTTCCGCCTACATACATCTGATTTGAGATAAGTCCCTGATTGTGCGATTTATCAACGTAAACGTTGCCGTTAACGTATAACTTACCGCTGTATTTCATATTGCCGAATACAACAAAATCACCGTCAACGCATATCATATCGGTGAGATCGGCTTCCGTACTTGCACAAGCGCCGTAATAGTCGCCCATGATATAGTACATATTGCCCCTTCTGAACGGGAAGCAGTTGCTGAGCTGAGCAACACTGCCGCCTACTCTCAGTGTACCGCCCTGAAGGTTAAGACCGTCGCCGGCTGTCTGGCTGAGATAAAGGTTGTTTCCGACTGTCAGATCTATGGGATTATTGGATTTTCCGCTGTTGATAGGTGCATTGTTGAGCTTCAGAGTACCTGCCGCTATTATTTCCGAATAGAGGTCGATGTGCGATCCGCCCTGCTCGCCGCCTATCTGGCTGTACTCGTTGTCAAGGTACATCGTCGAGGTAATATCCATACCGGACATATAAACGTCATTCGGAGCGTAGCCTGTCGATGTGAAGAAACGGTCAAAGTTATACGCTTCTTCCTTTACCTTGAATTCGCCGACTGTTGATATGGTGGACTTTTCGCCGTTTACGGTCACATCGGTCGTAATACGAACGACCTTTGTGCCTTCCTCTGTGCCGTCAGCTACCTTGGTAACGGTTATCTTGTAGTCGCCAAGACCCGGAGCAAGCTCGCTGAAGCCTTCAATACCATCGGCACTTGTACTTACTATCGTTTCGCCGTTTGTTTTCATTCCGGCGATTGTCTTTACAAAATCACTGTTGGGCTTTTTGGTTATGTAGTCGGAAATTATATTGTTCAGCGCAATCGCACTCTGATAGGACTGTTCATCGCCGTACTCAATCTCGACCTGCTTTCGTGCGGAAACAGTGGAATAGTAAACCGCAGATGCAAGAACTATCATAACCGACATTATAGCGATAATGAAGAATAAAACGCTTCCCTTGCCGCCTTTCAGCCGCAGTAACGCCCTTTTCATCATTAACGCTTTTCTGTTATGTTTGTTCATAGCGTTTCATCCTTTCATTTCTTACTTGTAAGCAGCCGTTTATTCGGCTGTGCTGTTATTAGCAGCAAAGGGATCTGCAACAGGCTGTATGCAGAGCAGATTTACGGAGAACTCCATTGTGTAATCGCTCTCGGAGCTGTTCTCGCCGGACTCGGCTTTTGCCGTTTCTCCCATTGCATAGCTGATTGATCCGATAGAGATTGCTTTTGCCTTTCCGTTCTTTTCATACTCGCCCGAGAAAAGAAGATCCGCAAAATCGTGGAGATTCTGGAGCTTGTTTGAGTGAGCGGTGAAAGAAACCGTTATCGAGCCTACCGTTACAGGATCGCTTGCGGCAAGAAGTGTCGCCTGGAGCTTCTTTGCGTACATAACAAGCTCTCTTGTGCTGAGCTTGCTGAAGTCTGTTTCTTTATCGGGTGTTTCAACAACCGTGTTTGCAAAATCCTTAAGGGGATATGTTACCTCTGTAGGTGCAAATACCGATACAGAAAGTGCCTCTGTCGAGAAGGGGGAAATCGAAAGGCCGTCGATGGTTATATCCTTGCCCTTTGCGATGAACTTACGCATAATCTCGTCAGCCTCGTATTCTGTGAGGTCGTTGAAAAAATTGTCGGCAAGGTTCTTACCGTCTTCATACGCCTGGCTGATCTCGGTGTCTATTGTTGACTCATGCTCGAGCTTTGTCAGTATCTCCTGATACTGCTGCTTTACAGATGCGAGCTGCTTATTGTTATCGCCTATCTTGTTAAAGTTGGGAAGAATAAATACAAATATGCCAACGCCTACAATTGCGGCAACTAAAAATACAACTATTAGGATTCGTTCCTGTTTACTGATCTTCATGTTCTGTATGTCCTTTCCCCATTACTGTGCAGTAGATTCTGTAGATGAAGTATCATCTGTCTGATCGCCGTTTGCTTCATTTTCGATCATGCTGTTGGCATCGTCCTTATTTATGGTAACATCGTTACCTGCCTTTAACAGCATCGTAAGACCGAATGTAATGGTTTCCTTCTTGTCTTCACCGACCTCAACCGCATATCCGTTATATGTAATGTTTTCGAAATAGCCCTGAGCTATCAGCGCTCTTACATACTGTGAAGGCTGTGCCTGATTCGTACAGCTGAAGGTAGCACTTACAGAATAGCCGGAGATTGAAACGCTATCTACGAGCTTCATACCGTTCAGATTCTTGCGTACAGCATCGCTTGTGACGCTTTCGATTCCGTTCTGCTTTGCCGTGAACGGTTCTTTGAGCATCTTATATACCGTTGTAGTGCCCTTAGGCATATAATTGTACATCAATTCGGCATTTGCTATTGAGTTCTTATAGCTCTGGAAGTTTTCGAGAACGCCTTCCTTCTGCTGTAAGGTCGTAAGTCTTGCCTGAAGCTCTGTATCATTTATCTGTGCCTGCACCTTTGTTATCTCGCCCTTTATGCTGTTGTTGATAACATCTACAACAACATTTGCGCCGACAACCGCAAGAACGCTTATGAGAGCCGCCGCACCAAGTCCGATGAAGAAGGTGTTAAGACCCTTGCTTTCCTTTGCCGCTGTAGTATCAAGAAGGTTGATATGCTCAAGCTCCTTGTTTACCTTATAGAGTGCGCCGATAGCGTTTGCGTATACGGTAAACTCAAAGTCAGCTCTTGACGCTATAGTCGTGGGGGCGCTCAGAATGTGACACGAAACATTGAAGCCCGATACGGTGTTCGTAAGCGCAATAAAGTCGTCTATCTCGCCATAGAACATCATTTCCTTGATAGGCTTCATATCCTTCCTTGACTGGAAGAACTGGAACATTCTGAACAGGTTATCATATATAGCCTGGTTAACATAGTCCTCTGCGTTATTATAATCAGCGGGGTCGATCTTGAAATATCTTGAGAACGAAAGAACGTTGTCTTCGTAAAGGTTGATATTCAGAAACTCCTTGTCTATCTGAACAAGCAGGAGCGGCATATAAGCCGACATCTTGGGAGTGTTCTGGATAAGACGTGAAATTGCGTTGTTTGAAATGTTTACAGCCTTGAGCGAAAGACCCATATGAGTGAACAGCTTTACATAGCCGTCAACAAGACGCTGAGGGCAGGCTGTGGCAAGAACCTTGATAAGAGGGTTCTTGTTCTCGTCTACGGTTTCACCTACTATGGTATATGAAATGTTGTAGTCGCCCGATATACCCATGTTGCTTCCTATCATAGCCTCGATAGCGGCTGTATTGGAGAGCTTTCTGGGCTTGGGGAGCATAAGCTCCTTGTAGAGTATCGAGCTTGAGCTGATTGATACGATGGTATCCTTTTCCTTGATGGCTCTTGTGTTGATCATATCGATTATTTCAGCCGCAACCAGCGGAACATCCGCTATGTAGCCGTTTGAAACAAGACCCTTTTCGATCTCTCTGAAGTCAACCTCATCAATCTTGATTTTCGAACCCTGTGAAGTACCACGCACAAGCTTGATTTGTCTGTCGGTAATATCAATAGATAACATATCTCAATAATTCCTTCCTGCTTATTAGGTTTAATTTTCGTTGCTTTTTAAGTATTGCCCATACCTTCCATACCTGAGTAAAGAATCGGGAATACACCTGCAAGCAAGCAACCTACCATGACACCCATAAGGATGATCATTACAGGCTCCATAAGGCCTACAAGTCTTGATATTGCTGAGTCGGCTTCATCATCATAATAATCTGACGATTTAGCAAGGATGGTATCAAGAGTACCTGACTCCTCACCGACATAGACAATCGATACGAACATACCGTCGAATACGTTTATTCTGCCCATCGCTACCGAAAGCGACTCGCCTCGTTTTACGTTTTCGACTACATCCTCAAACTGCTTTATGATATATGTATTGCCGAGAGTGCCTACCGATTTTTCGATACAGTCTACCATCTGAAGACCGGATGAGAAAAGGTTTGACATTGTACGGGCAAAACGTGCAGTGTAAATTGTACGAAGAAGCCCTCCGACCTTAGGTAATTTCAGAAGCATTTCGTCCCACTTGAGCTTTGACGAGGGGGTCTTGATAATAAGTCGCAGTACAATTATAATTGCGATTAAAACTATAACAAGAATATACCCCTGGTTAATCATAAAGTCACTTATTCCGAAAATTGCGGCTGAAAGCGGAGGCATCTCTGTGTCGCCCGCAAGGTCACGGAACATAGGCATGATCATCGTAAACATGGCTATCATGATACCTACCAGAAGCACAAGCAGTACGATAGGATAGATCATCGCACCCTTGATCTTGTTCTGCGTCTTGCTGTCCTTTGCGTAATGCTCGGATACACGGTTCATGATTGTATCAAGGTTACCGGACGCTTCACCTGCGCCGACCATGCTGACGAAAAGTGACGGAAATACGCCGGGCTTTGTAGCTATAGCCTCAGAGAAGCTGCGGCCCTTCTGTACCTCCTCATATATATCGAGAAGCACCTGCTTTTGTTTTTTATTTTCAGTCTGCGCCTGCAATATCTGAAGCGCCTTTACAAGACTTACGCCCGATGTAAGCATCGCCGCAAGCTGACGGCAGAAGAACGACAGATCCTTCGTCTTAAACTTATATTTTACATCCGCCGCCTTGTTCTTTGCCGCATCCTTATAGGATGTACAGAACAAGCCTTTTTGTCGGAGCTTGTCAATAAGCTCAACGGAATCTTCCGCCATTTCGGTTCCTTTTACCTTTTTACCGTTTACGTCGGTAGCAACGTAAGCAAAAGTTGTCACTGGTTATCCCCCATTCATCATAACAGAATAAACAACCTCCATATTAAATGGAAATTATTATATAACAAAATTATACCATAAGTTTCTTTGAATAGCAAGAAAACTTTGATAGCATATCAAACAATTTTCAAAGCGAAATTTTATGAAAAATTGCCGAAAAGCATTCTCAGTTTTCGGCAATTTAGGCATTTTTTCGCTATTTTTAAGTTCAGACATATACCCACAGCCATTTGCGGCATATTCTGCCGATATGGCTGTATACTATTTAAATATAAATAAAGAAAACAGCGGTTACGCATCAAGTGCGATAGTGATCATATCGGTAAGGGTCTTTTCACGTTCTTCGGGTGTGATGTCCTCCGTTCCTGTCAGAGGGTTGTTTGTAACGGTACAGATGCACAGCGCCTTCTTGCCTGCCGCCGCCGCATTCATATAAAGTGCCGCCGCTTCCATTTCTACGGCAAGAACGCCCATTTTCGACCACGCCGAAAGGCTGTTCGACGCATCGTAATATACCTCTCCCGTCAACACGTTTCCGACGTGAGCCTTGATATTTTTCTCTGTCGCAAGCTCATACGCCCTTTTCACAAGTCCGAAGTCGGCTATGGGCGCATACGTTCCGGGCAAGCCGTACTGCCTGTCAACATTAGTATCGTGGCAGGCGCCCTGCGCTATTATCACATCTCTCGGCTGAACCTGTGGTACAAGCGCACCTGCTGTTCCGATTCTTATAATCGTTTCGGCTTCATAGAAATTGAACAGCTCGTAGCTGTATATTCCTATGGATGAAACGCCCATTCCGCTTCCCATTACCGTTACCTTAGAGCCTTTGTAATTGCCCGTGAAGCCGAGCATATTTCTTGTATCGTTAACGCAGACTGCGTCCGAAAGATAATTTTCGGCTATGAATTTTGCTCTTAACGGATCTCCCGGCATAAGAATTTTCTCTGCAATTTCTCCCATTTTTGCCTTTATGTGTGGTGTAGGTACGTTTGACATACTATCATTTTCCTTTCTGAAACCATTTGAATTATGCTGATTTTACTTCTTTTTTCGGCACACAGCAAGCATTTTAATCCAAAACATACATATTATTACATTTTTTGCATTGTGAATCGGATAATAATATCCATATTCTGCATTTATAGTTACAGCAGTGTAACAAATTCGGACCTGTGTGTGTGCTTTGTTCACATATTATACACCATAACGAGAAAAATGTCCAGTTTCATTTAAACGTTTACATTCTTTTTTGTCATTCTGAACGAAAATAAAGCCGATTAAACAAATTAAGGTAAAACCCACTTGACCGTAACGTAAAATTTATGTATAATTCATTTCAGCCAAGCGAAAGACTTGGTGTTATAGATCGATACAAACTTACTGTAAGGAGATTAAAGACATGAAAAAGATTTTAGCTTTAGTAGCAGTAGTAGCTATGGTAGCAGCTATGGCAACAGCTTGCGGCAACAACACAACATCATCAAGCGTTGGTGGCTCAACAAGCGTTTCTGAGTCTAAGTAATCAGAAAAAACGAAGAAAACCGGAAGCCCGTAAAACGAGTTTCCGGTTTTTTCAGTTTGTAGAAAAAGTTTATTTAAAAACAGAATAAATTCTCTATCCCTTTAAGAACGCTTTGTCGGCTTTGCGTCCTGCAAAGCCTTTAGGCGTTCTATCTCGGCATCCTTGCCTAACCCCAAACCCCTTCCCCGTGGTGAAGGGCTGTGTATGCTTTGTTGGCTCTGCATCGTGCATAGCCTTGCGGCATACACGCCCGGCATCCGTGCCGGGGCTATATTACTGGGGCTACCGCCCCTAGTCCAAGCAAGGATGCTTGCAGTCAGCCGCACAAAGCCACTGCACGATGCAGTGGCACAAATGGCTGACGACCTGTGCGGGGGCTTCGCCCCTGCGACCCCAATTTAATAATTACGAGATTTATCGACAGGCTGATTCTGTACGTTTGCTAAAATGCGTTGTTGAATTCCTCACATATCTGCTGTGCCGACCTTCCGCTTTCTCTGTTATAGCGGTTTATCACTATCCTGCCGTTTCTGTTCATACTGCACGGCTGTTCACAGCAGGTCATAAACACGCTTATGCCCGCACTGCCGATTATCTCCGCACTCCCCTCGCTCAGCGACCCGAAGGGATATGCGAAAGCGACAGGCCTTTTCCCCGTGACCCGCTGTAATTTGTCCGACAGCCTTGCAACATCCTCATACAGCACCGTGCGGTACTGCTCGTCGCTCTCGTTTTCTTTTCTCGCACAGCCGTTTCTTTCCACGTTGTTCGAGTGCATATTGTAGGTGTGATTTCCTATTTCGACATAACCGCTGTCAGACAGCTTCTTTATCTCATTCCATGTCAGGTAAGCATAAGACAAGTGCTTTCCCTCTTCGTTGATACGGGAATATTCGTCCGTATAACTGCCGACAACATTTATGACCGCCTTCATCCCGTATTTTTTCAGCAGCGGAAGCACATAATAAAGTCCCGTTTCATACCCATCGTCAAACGTGATTACAACCGTTTTTTCGGGCAGTCTGCCGCCCTGCTCACGAATTTTCACAAGCTGAGACGGAAGAACGGAAACATAACCGTTTTCGGACAGATACGCAAGATCGCTCTCCAGCTCGCCCGGTGTAATTATATATTTTCCGGCTCTGCTTTCGTCCTTTAACACCTGATGATACATCAGCCCTATAAAGCTGTCGCCGCTTTCGTTTTCGGCATAAATTGCGGCGCTCAGTATCCCGAGCATCACCGCAATGCACACCACGCCTGCCGTGATTGCCGCAACGCATATTCTTACGCTTTTCAAGCTATCATCTCCGTTTGTTCTTTTTGTTTAATTATCAGCCTTTAAGCATATGATTATTCGTTAAACTGCCGTATTTTTTTGTTTTACAAACTTTTACACGTTTTTCCGATTGACTGCTATTTTTTTTAGTTGTATAATTTGCGTAGTAAAATTTGTTTATATCCCCGATATACCATAGTCCGAATTTTCTATCCACAGCTATTTTCTATTCAGGAGAGGTTTATATGAACACAGATAATATGCGAGAGCGTGCGGTCGCCGTAAGTGTTGTCGTTCCCGTATACAACGTTGAAAAATACATTGAACGTTGTCTTGATTCACTTGTCCGTCAGAAGTTCGGATACGAATACGAAATAATCATTGTGAATGACGGAACAAAAGATAATTCCATGACGATAGCGGACAGGTTTGCAAGCGAGTATGATTTCATAAGAATAATCACTCAGCAAAACGCAGGCCTTTCAGCCGCAAGAAACACAGGTCTTGCAAACGCAAGAGGCGAATATATCGCCTTTGTTGACAGCGACGACTTTGTATCGCCCTTTTACATTTCCGAAATGTATACGCTCGCCGTAAAAAACAACGCAGACATAGTGCAGTGCAGATACTGCAATTATTTTGAAAAATCCGACCGCAGTATAAATGTGCTTCTTTCCCACCGTAACGGTGTAATCGGCGGAAAAAAGGCATTTGAAAAGCTGATTTCCGATGTTTCGGTAAGAAATTACGCATGGAACAAGCTGTACAGACGTTCGCTCTTCACCGATAACAATATATCCTACCCTGTCGGAAAGTGCTTTGAGGACGTAATTACAACACCCCGCCTGTTTGCCTGTGCGGAAAATGTCGCCTTTACACGAAAGGTGCTTTACAGCTATGCCCACCGCCCCGACAGTATAACGGGTCTTGCAGGAAGAAAAATGGTAGACAGCTATCTTGAGGCATATCTCATCTTGTCGGAATATCTTGCGGAAAACGGCATCTATTACATCTGTCGCACAAGGATTTCCGTAATGACCTTAAAGGTGCTTATAACGCTGTACGGAATGATAGCAAGGCAGTATATGGCAGGCAAAGGAAACGGCGGCAGCTATATCTCCGACTGCCGTGAGGTGAGAAACACTGTAAAAAAACAACTGCGTCTGCTTTCTCCTGCGTATCTTAAAAGAGCGCAGAAAAAACAGCTTTCAAAAACAAACTGACATATTTCCCCGAAAAGCATTTTCGTTTTTCGGGGAATTTTCTTTGCCTGTCAGACTTAAAATCGCTGTATTTCGCTTAATTTTCACATTTTCCCTGTTGCAATCGGATAAAAACCGTGTTATAATTAGTGTATATGTAAATTGGAGAAGAAAAGATATGAGTATTGCAGTAGCTATAGACGGCCCTGTAGGAGCGGGCAAAAGCTCCATCGCCAAAGAATGTGCAAAGCGTTTAGGCTTTATATACGTTGACACGGGTGCTATGTACCGTTGCATAGGTCTTTTCTGCGACCGCAACGGCGTTGATATGGACGACCCCGTGAGAGTAAGTGCGGCACTTTCGCATATTTCTCTTGACGTAAAGATAAAGGACGGCACACAGCACATATATCTTAACGGCTATGACGTTTCCGATGAGATACGCTTACCAGAAATAAGCATGGCGGCATCCAAGGTTTCCGCTATCCCGGCTGTAAGAGCATTCCTCCTTCAGCTTCAGCGTGATATGGCAGAAAGCCGTGACGTGATAATGGACGGCAGGGATATAGGAACTGTCGTACTTCCTAACGCAACCGTGAAGATATATCTTACGGCAGATGCCGAGGTGCGTGCAAAGCGCCGTTATGACGAGCTTATCGCAAAGGGTACGGCTGTATCTTACGAGAGCGTGCTTACGGATCTTAAACAGCGTGACCGCAACGATATGACAAGAGAAATTGCACCGCTGAAGCAAGCCGATGACGCAGTGCTTGCGGATACGACAGAGCTTGATTTTGAAGGCTCGTGCGACCTGCTTGTCAGAATAATCAAAGAAAAGGCAGATATCAGATAATGTATGAATTTTTCAGGAAGATAGTATGTCTTTCAATGCACATAAAATACAGGATTAAGGTAATCGGCGGTGACAACAGACCGTATAAGAACGGCATAAAGGGCGGCTATATAATCGCCTGCAATCACCAGGATTACGGCGATCCTCCGCTGATAGCGGCTGTGAACAAGGCGCACTTTTCGTTTATGGCGAAGATTGAGCTGTTTGAAAAAAATAAATTCTTCGCCTGGCTTATTACAAAGTGCGGAGCGTTCCCCGTTGTAAGAGGAGCAGGTGACGGCAGTGCCATTAACCACGCCATAGCCGACCTTGAGAAGAACAGAGCTTTCGTAATATTCCCCGAAGGCACACGTTCTAAGGACGGCAATATCGGCAGAGCAAAATCGGGTATTGCGGTTATCGCGGGCAAGACAAATGCCCCCGTTCTTCCGATGTGCATAAAGTACGGGAAAAAGGGCTTCCGCAGAAAAGTATGGATTTCGGTAGGCGAGATGATTCCTGCGGAGCATATCGCACTGAACAGCGATGACAGAACAGAGCTCAGACGTGTTTCAAATCTTATTATGGATAATATAAAGATGCTGATGGACGGTATGAGCGAATACGGCGATCCGCTACCGAAGCAGTATAACCCGAAGCCCGAAAAGCAGACGGAAGAGGAAAGCAAGTGAGCCGTTACAATATTGAAACGGCAAAGAGCGCAGGCTTCTGTTTTGGTGTTAAGCGTGCTGTAGAAATTGCGGAAAAAGCCGCAGAAGAAAACGGCAGCTGCTATACGCTCGGAGAACTGATACACAACGGCAGTGAGATAGCAAGACTTCAGAAGCTGGGAGTATATCCCATAGATTCACCGGACGATCTGCCGCAGGGCAGGACGCTTATAATCCGCTCTCACGGCGTTGCAAAATCGGTAACTGATTATATACACGACAAGGGCATAAGCTGTATTGACGCTACCTGCCCGTTTGTCGCAAAGATACACAACATTGTTTCAAAGTCGGAATGCCCCGTTATCATAGCGGGCGACCCCGATCACCCTGAGGTCATCGGGATAGTCGGGCATTGCAGAAATCCGGATGAGGTAACAGTGGTGCGTGACTCGGACGAGCTGGAAAAAATGGCAGAATTGCAGAAATTTCCTCGTCAAAATGCACTAATCATGGTTGCTCAGACGACGTTTAATTCGTCAAAATGGCAATCTTGCGTTCAAGTTGCAAAAAAACACTATACAAATATCACGATTTTTGATACAATATGTAGTGCGACGGCTGAAAGACAAAAGGAAACCGAGGAGCTTGCACGGCGCTCGGCGCTTATGGTCACGGTCGGCGGAAAAAATTCCAGCAACACCGCAAAGCTGGCACAGATAAGTCAAAAACACTGCCCTGTAATATTTACGCAGGACGGCAGTGATATTGATAAAGCCGCAGTGCTTAGCCTGCTCCCTTTGCAGGGTGGTACGGTCGGTATAACGGCAGGAGCTTCGACACCTGCCTATATAATAAAGGAGGTTCATAGAATTATGAGCGAAATTCTCAACAATGAAGAAGGATTCGACTTCATGGCGGAGGTTGACAAGACCTTCAAAAAAGTATATATAGGGAACAGGGTCAAGGCTTTAGTAGTAGCTGTAAACAAGAACGAAGCTGTTGTAGACTTAGGCACAAAGCACTCGGGCTACATTCCTGCAAGCGAGCTTTCGCAGGATCCCAATGCAGCTCCCTCAGATGTTGTCAAGGTTGGCGATGAGATCGAAGCCATCGTTACAGCTGTAAATGACGCAGAAGGTACAGTTACACTTTCCAAGAAGAAGGTTGACAGCGTTCTCGGCGTAGAAAAGCTCGCAGCCGCTATGGAAAACAATGAAACGCTCGAAGGTGAAGTATCATCGGTAGTTAAGGGCGGCGTTATCATTATCTCCAACGGTACAAGAGTATTCATCCCTGCATCACAGACAGGCGTTCCCAAGGACGGCAAGCTTGAAGAGCTTCTCAAGAAGACAGTTCCCTTCAAGGTTATCGAAGTAACAGAGGCAAGAGGCAGAGTTGTCGGTTCTATCCGTCAGGCTAAGAAGGAAGCAAACGATGCCGCTAAGGCTAAGTTCTGGGAGAACATTGAGGTAGGTCAGAAGTTCACAGGTGAAGTTAAGTCTATCGAAAGCTACGGCGTATTCGTAGATCTCGGCGGAGTTGACGGTATGGTTCACTCAAGCGAGCTTACCTGGAACAGAATCAAGCACCCCAGAGAGATCGTTAAGATCGGCGACAAGCTTGATGTATATGTAAAGAGCTTCGACCCCGAGAAGAAGAGAGTATCACTCGGCTGCAAGAAGGAAGAGGACAACCCCTGGAACAAGTTCGTTGCTGAATATCACGAAGGCGATGTTGTTGACGTTACTATCGTAAGCATCACACCCTTCGGCGCATTCGCACAGATTATCCCCGGCGTTGACGGTCTTATCCACATCAGCCAGATTTCTACAGAGCGTATCAACAATGTAGCTCAGGTTCTTTCCATCGGCGATGAAGTTAAGGCAAAGATCATCGAAATCAACGAGGAACAGAACAGAGTAAGCCTCTCTATCCGTGCACTCAAGGAAGAAATGCCTGAGGACGAGGAAGAAGAAGCTGAAGACGCTGAATAATCGTCAATAATGAAAATATTGAGCCACCGGTCACGGTGGCTCATTTTATGCAAAAAAAAACGGAGAGAAAATGAAAAAACTGAAATCAATAATACCGGGAACAGCCGTATGTGCCGTCATTGCCGCTGCGGCAACGCTGACAGGCGGGATAAGCATAGGCGGATTTTCCTTTGAGCTTATCGGAGCGCCTGTGATAGCGATACTTCTCGGTATGATACTGACGCTTGTATTTCCGAAGCTCGCAAGCCTTACATCGCTGTCTGGCGGAATAAAGATCACGTCAAAGAAGATTCTGCAGTGGGCTGTGGTAATTCTCGGCTTTTCGCTGAATTTAAGCACTATAGCACAGGTCGGCGCAAAGAGCCTGCCGGTTATAGTCGGCACTATCTCAATATCGCTGATAGTTGCGTTTATAATGATGAAGCTAATGAAGGTTGACCCAAAGACCGCCTGCCTTATAGGCGTAGGCTCGTCTATCTGCGGCGGCTCGGCTATTGCGGCAACAGCGCCCGTTATCGAAGCGGATGATGAAGACGTTGCACGTTCAATATCGGTAATATTCCTGTTCAATGTGCTTGCCGCACTTATATTCCCGACGCTCGGACACGCTATAGGACTTGGCACGGAAGGTTTTGCGGTATTTGCAGGAACTGCGGTCAACGACACCTCATCGGTCACTGCGGCGGCATCGACAGCGGAGGGCATTTACGGATACAGCGGTATACTTTCAGCCGCTGTTACGGTAAAGCTGACAAGAACGCTTGCCATTATCCCGATAACGCTCGTGCTTGCACTCTACCGCACAGCAAAAGCCAAAAAAAGCGGCGGCAGTAAATCCGGTTTTTCGATAAAGAAGATATTCCCGTGGTTTATCCTTTTCTTTGTCGGTGCGTCACTTATAACAACGGTCTGCGGATTACTGCCCGAAAACAGCGTCACTCTGTTCTACTCATCTAAGTTTGTGCCGTTTGCAAAATGGCTGGCTAAATTCTTTATAGCAATGGCTATGGGCGCTATCGGACTGAACACCAATATAGTAAAGCTGATACGCAACGGCGGAAAGCCGATACTTCTCGGACTGTGCTGTTGGGTATCCATCACCGCCGTTTCGCTCGGTGTACAAAGCGTTACGGGACTTTTCACAAGCAATCTCTGATAATATAAAACCCGATTATTATTAATGCTGTTCAGTAAAACGCATCACCGACACCGCCGAAAACACTTTCCGCATTGACAAGTAATTAATATTTTCGTGAGTGTATCTGTGCAACTGCTCTAACATTAATCTTTCAAAAAAACGCTACTAACCTGAGATATATGTACTAACCTGCGG
>OMBP01000527.1_pt1 | contig 25391 bp, 22 predicted proteins | sample 1644911 | NCBI WGS metagenome assembly OMBP01 (sample SAMEA103958122, study PRJEB25191) | human gut metagenome | biome: human-associated habitat [ENVO:00009003]; feature: intestine environment [ENVO:2100002]; material: feces | place: Germany | collected 2013/2015 | reverse complement strand
CAAAGTCGCGGATGGAAGAAACTCCCATCACGAACAGAACAAAGATGGTGATAAAGGTGGTGAGGGAACTGTAAATGCTTCGGGTCAGGGTGTCCGTGATGCAGCGGTCAACCAGGGACTCGATCGGCTCTCTCTTTAACTCCGGCAGATTCTCACGGATACGGTCGAAGATGACGATCGTACTGTTGATGGAATAGCCGAGGATCGTCAGCATACACGCGATAAAGGTGCTGCCGACCGAAATACGGGATACCACATAGAATCCGAATACAATGGCGATATCGTGCATCAGTGCAAGGATGGCACTCGATGCGAAACGGATGTCGCGGAAACGGATCCAGATGTACAGCAGCATGCAGACTACAGCGATGATAACTGCTTTCATCGCATTCTGGCTCATTTCTTTACTTACAGTAGAAGAAATGTTGTCGAAAGTGATTTCAGAAGTATCGACACCGAAATTGTCTGCCATTGCCTGGTAAACCTGCTCACGCTCTTCCAGAGTCAGAGAACGTGTTTTGATGATGACATTGTTGCCTCCGACAACCTTTGTCATCTGAATATTGGAATCTTTTGTCACGCCTTCCACAACCGGCTCTACCTCTTTGTCCAGCTCTTCGATGGAGTAATCCTCGTTGAACGGAACGTTGATGGAAGTACCGCCCTTGAAGTCAAGGCCGAAGTTCAGTGCGCTTCCCTTTGTCTGATGCATGAAAATCATGCTGGCCGGAACGGCAAGCAGCAGAATGCAGGAGATCGTGAAGAAGATCTTTCTCTTTTCCACAAATGGAAATCCCTTGCGCTCTTTCTTGGTTCCGTAGTATTTCGCATCCTTCAGTCCCATACCGTACAGGCTGTTGACCAGCAGTCTGGAAACAACCATGGCGCTGAACATGGAAAGAACAATACCAAGAGCAAGTGTCATGGCGAATCCGCGGACACTTCCGCTCGCAAGCGCATACAGAACAGCTGCTGCAATCAGGGTCGTCACGTTTCCGTCCAGGATGGCAGAAGCTGCCTTCTTGAATCCGTCGCGGATTGCCGCATGAACCGTCTTTCCGGCACCGATCTCCTCCTCGATACGGGCATAAATGATAACGTTCGCATCGACCGCCATACCGATCGACAGGATAACACCTGCAATACCAGGCAGGGTCAATGTCAGGTCAAATGCATTTAAAGCAATCAGATTCAGCTCAACATAGATGAGCAGTGCCCATCCGGCAGCAATACCAGGCAGGCGATATACGATTGCAAGGAAAAGGATAATCAGTACAATGCCGATCGCTCCCGCTTTTACGCTGGTGGAAACAGCTGCAGATCCAAGCTGTGCTCCAACGACGCTGGAGTTGATCTCCTCAAGTTTCAGGGAAAGGGAACCGATACGGAGGGTGGATGCCAGGCTGGTTGCTTCATCCCAGTCCATGTTTCCGCCGGAGATGACTGCAGTACCATCGGAAATCACAGCGTTTACACTCGGTACACTGACGAATTTTTCATCATAGTAGATACCGATGCTCTTTCCTGCGCTGTAGGCTTCCTGGGTTGCGTCTGCAAATTTCTGTTTTCCTTCGTCGGTCATTTTCAGCTGAACGACGCTCTCGGTTGCTTTTGTGGTGGAGTTCTGCTGATGCATGGCTTCTGCGCTCTCCACATCTTTACCGGTCAGAACGACGGAGCCGTCCTCCTCGAGCTCTTCGATAGTTTTTCCGTTCAGAACGTACTCGCCGGTCGAGCTGTCGTAGGTGTAGTTTTCTGTTCCGTCATCGTTGGTCTGTTTGATGAAATACAGGCTTCCCGGTTTACCCATCTCTTCCAGAATGGTGGTTGCATCGGTTGCACCCGGGATTTCAATGGTGATACGGTTGTCGCCCTGCAGATATACCTGTGCCTCTTCGCTGTACTGCTGCGCACGCTGTTCCAGCTTGTAGCGGGTATCTGACATTTCTTCGTCTGTCGGGTTGTCCTTTACGGCCTGATAGGTAATGCTGACACCGCCGGACAGATCCAGACCCAGGTTGATGTTCTTCATCGAACCGGTTCCGGTAGGACCCCATCCTTTGATCATCGTCCATCCAAGAAGCACTGTTACAATGGCTGCCAGGACGAGTGCGATGATACTCTGTTTCTTCTTCATCATGTCGCGATTTTCCTCTTTTCTTTAATCTTCGGCCAGAGCTGCCTTTATCATCAATGCACACTCGATCCGTTTCTGCTGCATCTTGCATCCGATCTCGTAAACATCGTTGATCTTACCTGTGAAATTGTAGGAGTTTGCCGCGCATCCGCCGCTGCAGTAGAACCGTGCAAAGCACTGGCTGCACTCCTTCTTGGAATAAACGTTGCATTTTTTGAATTCGTTGACAGTTTCTGTCTTTTTCACGCCTTCGTAAACATTTCCGAGGCAGAAATCTTCCTGTCCTACGAACTGGTGGCACGGATAGAAATCGCCCCACGGTGTTACCGCAAGGTACTCGGTTCCGGAACCGCAGCCGGAAAGACGTTTATAAACACATGGTCCGCCGGTCAGATCGATCATAAAGTGGAAGAAATTGAAGCCTCTTCCCTCTTTTTCTCTCTTGATCATCTCTCTTGCCAGAATGTCGTACTGTTCGAAGATCACCGGAAGGTCTTCCTCACGGATCGCATAGTCCTCGGTCGGAGGCGCTACAACAGGCTCAACCGAGATCTGCTTGAAGCCGAGGTCTGCCAGATGGAGAACATCAGCTGCAAAGTCTGTGTTGTAATGCGTGAAGGTTCCGCGCACATAGTATTTATCCTGATGACGAAGCTCAGCGAATTTCTGGAATTTCGGCACGATCAGATCGTAGCTTCCGGCACCTTTGCGGAACGGACGCATGTGATCGTGAACTTCTTTTCTTCCGTCGATACTTAATACGACGTTGCCCATCTCCTTATTGCAGAACTCCATGACCTCGTCGTTTAAGAGAACACCGTTGGTGGTCAGGGTGAAACGGAAGTTCTTATTATGTAACTTCTCCTGCTCTCTTCCGTAGGCTACGAGCTGTTTTACAACATCCCAGTTCATCAGCGGTTCACCGCCGAAGAAATCTACCTCGAGGTTTCTTCTGCTGCCGGAGTTCGCGATCAGGAAATCAAGCGCTTTTTTGCCGACTTCCAGGGACATCAGTGCACGTCTTCCGTGATACTCGCCCTCTTCTGCGAAGCAGTAACGACAGGCAAGATTGCAGTCGTGTGCGATATGGAGGCAGAGTGCTTTTACGACGGTCGGACGGTTGGAAAACTGATCGATTGCGTTTTCGTAGATATCTTTGGTAAAGAGCATGCCGTTGTCTGTAAGTTCCTGAATTTCTTCTCTGGCTTCGGTGATGTCCTGCTCGGCATATTTACTGCTAAGCGCCTCTGCTGCCTCTTCTGCATTTTTTCCTTCGTTCATGCAGGAAAGGACATCGTATACGCAGTCATCCACAACATGGACGGAACCGCTGTTGACGTCCAGCACCATGTTGAAGCCATTGCTTTTATATAAATGTATCACTGTGGTATTCCTTTCTATAACTCTCTCTTTTTTTGATGTGCCTGGCAAAAAGAATGTTCCCAAATCCGGCGAAACCGGTTCTGGGAACACCTTTTACTCGTCCTTATGGATTACTTTTACTTATGCTCGCAGCTCTGGTTGCCTACGGTGCAAGAAGTCTTACATGCGGACTGGCAGGATGTCTGGCACTCACCGCATCCACCTTTTTTTACAGTGTTCTGTAAGCTTTTTGTATTTAAAGTTTTGATGTGTTTCATGGCACATTCCTCCTTCATTGTAGTTGACGCGCGACTTTTTTATAGTCTTCGGCCATTAGCTCTTCCCATTATAGCATAGGTTTTTCAAATTTAAAAGTCTGTTTTTTGAAAAAATATTCTGTTTTGTCCGCTTTTATCTGCCGTGTGCCGTCATTCCGCCTGCCATTCCGCCGACGGCACAGACTGCTGCCGCCCACAGAAGTCTTCCGGCTCCGGCAAATCCGCCCGGCAGGAAGACTGCGGAGACGATGATCAGAATGGCAAAATACACGATTCCAAAGCAGATGCCCCAGAGAAACCGCCGTTTTCCCGCCATGTTTCCTGCCATTCTTCCGCCGGAAAAGCTTGATGCCAGATAGATCACCACAATGCCCGCCTGCACCCAGCTTTCCTTCCAGGAAAATTTCCAGAGCAGGAAAGACAGCAGCAAAAGAAGAAGCACCGAGATCAGATAGGAAACGAGAAGCGCCTTCAGCCAGCCGATCCCGCTGCCCGCACCCACCTCCCATGTTTTCTTTTCTTCCATAAGAAAAAGCCCTCCCATACTGTAAATGTATGGAATGGCTTTTTCGGATATGCCTGTTTCTTTATTTTTCGTCAAACGGATGATTCTTTTTGAATTCCAGCCATGCGGCCATGCTCTTTGCGCGTTTCGCCTGCATCTGAAGGAATGCCATGCAGAACATAACGGCTGCAGAAAGTGCGGAGCTGATCGCCAGCGGAAGCACCATCGTCTCATCGCCGGTGTTGACCGGGATGCTGCGGATGCTTGCAGTGGTCTGTGTCTTCTTCTGCGGAATCTTTGTGCTTCCGGTATTGGAATTGGAAGAGCTGTTGTTACTGCTGCTCTTCGACGGTGTGGCTGTCGGAGTCGGAGTGGATGTCTTATTCGTTCCGTAGTTGTCCGGTCCTACAAGGATCGTTCCTGCGGCACGCAGCGTACTTACGTCATCGGCTGCACTTGCTGTCATTTCACCGGCACTCAGGTTGGATTTCTGCTCTGCAGCTGCAAGCAGTTCATGCTCGCCTTCGTCCGCCGTCTCAGCTTCTGCTGTTTCCGTCTGCTCCTCTGATACAACGCTTCCGGACAGACTTACTGCCATCGGATGGATCAAAAGAGAGACATCGGAGATCAGATAGCCGTCTTCTGTGCTGTCCGTACCGGATGGATTGGAAATTTCATCGAAATTTTTTACGGTTTCGTTTTCTTTCTGAATTTCATCTTTTACAAGGTCATCCAGATTTTCATCCTGTTTCCACTGGTCCGATGATGCATCATTTCCCGTTCCGTTCTGGTTATCCTGGTTTGTATCGTCCTGGTTTGTATCATCTGCTGCAGGATCGTCTTTTGCTGTATCATCCGGGGCAGGTGTCACGGTTGGATCTTCTGCCGGAGTTTCCGGATTCTCCGGATTTTCACTGTCATCGGTATTCTCGCCCGGTGCTGTCGTCGGAGTTACTTCCGGCGTTACGGTCGGTTCCGCATCCGGTGTCGGCGCTGCCGTTGGTGTATCCTCTGTATTTTCTCCGTTGTCCGCATCCGGTGTCGGTGTTGCCGTTGGTTCCTCCGCCGGCGTTACGGTCGGCTCTGCGTCCGGCGTTTCCGTCGGTTCTACCGTTGGCTCTGCGTCCGGGGTCACCGTTGGTTCTGCGGTCGGCTCTGCATCCGGCGTTTCCGTCGGACCCGGAGTTGGTGTTACGGTATCTTCTGCCGCATCCGGTGCCGGAGACTCGCCCGGCGCAAGCGTTGGTGTTTCCGAAACCGTTTCTTTTGCTTTTTCTGCTGCCAGAACAGCCTCATATCCGGCTTCTGTCACCACGATTTCATCTGCCGCAAAAACGGTATCTGTTACTCTTCCCCAGAAGTCTGTTTTCTGCTGTTTCTTTCGATACGTTTCCAGCTCTTTTTCATCCATGCCGACGAATACCAGATATTTTTCTGCTGCTTCCTCCGCTGCCGTTTTGCTGGTATCTGCAGCAGTGTTTTTTTCGGTTGTTTTCCCGTCCGCCTGCAGTTCTGCCGCTGCAACTGCAAGAAGCTCCTGTGCTTTTTCCACGGTTTTTACTGCTGTCTCTGCCGTTGTACCGTCTGCCGTATCATCACCGGTTTTCAGATTCACATAAACGGCTGCCCGTTTTGTCTTTGTCTCTGTACCGTTCTCCGTTCCGGAGACAGTTTCGTTCTGTACTGCGCTTTTTTCCGTTCCTGCCGATGCGCTGGCACGGAGCGGAACTGCATCGGAAAATACCAGTGTGCCCGCAAGGACAGCACCCATCACTTTCCATGCCTGTTTTTTCTTCATTGCGTTTCTCCTTATGTTCTCTTGATCTATCCTAAAAAAATCTGTCTTTTTGTGTCATAATTTCGCATTACAGCATTATAGCACAAGAAAGAATCCCGCGCAAGGCTGAAGTCGCCTTGAAACGCGGGATTCGTGAATCACTTTCTTACGCAGTGAAACAGCAAGTGTTTCACTGCTGGGTGAACAGTAACGCGGGATTCTCATCTGCTTTTATCGCTTTTTAGTTTGTTTCCATTCTCGTTGTCGTAAGCTGATCCGGGGATAAATTCAGGATTTCCATAAACTCATCACCTGTGATCGTCTCTTTCTCATACAGATATTTTGCCAGCTCGTGGAGTTTCGGCATGTTATCTTTTAAGAGCTGCTCTGCTTTGTCGTACTGTTTTCTGACTGCTGCAACAACCTTCTCATCAATCTGTGCTGCTGTCGATTCGGAGCATGCCAGGGAAGTGTCACCGCCGAGGTACTGGTTCGTTACCGTCTCAAATGCAACCATACCAAATTCCTCGTTCATACCGAAGCGGGTGATCATGGATCTTGCCACCTTCGTTGCCTGCTCGATATCGTTCGAAGCACCTGTCGTGATGGAATGGAACACCAGATCCTCTGCCACACGGCCGCCGGTCAGCGTTGCAATCTTGTTTTCCAGCTCTTCGCGGCTCATCAGGTTGTGCTCATCTTCATCCACCTGCATCGTATAGCCGAGGGCGCCGGACGTACGCGGGATAATGGTGATCTTCGTAACCGGAGCGGAATGGCTCTGCAGTGCTGCGACGAGTGCATGGCCGACCTCGTGGTAGGAAACGATCAGTTTCTCTTTGTCGGTCATGATCTTATTCTTCTTCTGGTATCCGGCGATGACAACCTCAACGCTCTCCTCCAGATCCGCCTGGGTGACGAATTTTCTTCCATCACGGACGGCACGGAGTGCTGCCTCGTTGATCATATTGGCAAGTTCTGCACCAGAAGCACCGGATGCCATACGTGCGATCGCATTGTAATCGACATTGTCGCCCACGCGGATGTTTTTCGCATGGACTTTCAGGATTTCCTCACGGCCCATGACATCCGGCGGTCCTACAACCACGCGGCGGTCAAAACGTCCCGGACGGAGAATCGCCGGATCCAGGATATCGACACGGTTCGTCGCTGCCATCACGATGATGCCCTCATTGACGCCGAAACCATCCATCTCAACGAGAAGCTGGTTTAATGTCTGCTCTCTCTCATCGTGGCCGCCGCCCATGCCGGTGCCTCTTCGTCTTGCCACGGCGTCGATCTCATCGATGAAGATGATACACGGCGCATGTTTTTTTCCTTCCTCAAACAAGTCGCGGACACGGGAAGCGCCGACGCCGACGAACATTTCCACGAAATCCGATCCGGAAATGCTGAAGAACGGCACGCCTGCCTCTCCTGCAACAGCTTTCGCCAGAAGGGTTTTACCGGTTCCAGGAGGGCCCACAAGAAGAACTCCTTTCGGGATTCTCGCACCGACCTGTGTATATTTCTCCGGTGCTTTCAGGAAATCGACCACCTCAACAAGGTCTTCTTTTTCCTCTTTTAAGCCCGCAACATCGCGGAACAGGACTTTTTTGTCTTTGTCGGTGGACATATGGGCGTTGCTTTTTCCAAAATTCATCATTTTGTTTCCGCCGCCTCCACCGCCGCCCATGGAGCGGTTCATCATCGACATGCCGAAAAGAAGGATCATACCGAGCAGCAGGGCCGGCAGGACGGATGTCATGAAAATGCTGTCTCTCTGGACATTCTGCACGGTGTACGTTACATCAGCATTCTCCAGAAGGCTGATAGCTGCGTTTACGTCGGTCACATTGACCGTATAACTGTCACCGCCCTGCTCCTGTACCACGACGGAGCCGGTCGGCACTTCTTTGTTCTGGACAATCTGCGCGGATGTCACTTTGCCGTCTTTTACGGCGGTTTCAAATTTCTGCTGACTTGGGCTGCTGCCTGCGCTGATTTTTCCGGTGATGTAGAACATGGCAAGCACGATAATCACCATAAACGCCGCGTAGAGTCCAAATCCACTGCGCTGTCTGTTCATATTTTCTTTTTACTCCTCGTCTTCGTGAAACTCCACTACTCCGATGTATGGAAGATTCCGATATTTCTGTGCGTAATCCAGACCGTAGCCTACGACGAACTCGTCCGGGATATTAAAGCAGGTATAATCTACTTTGACATCGCGCACTCTGCGCTCCGGCTTGTCGAGCAGAGTACACAGGTGTACGGATTTCGGATTTCTCTTTTTCAGGATGTCGATCAGATAGTAAAGCGTTCTTCCGGAATCGATGATATCCTCCACGATCAGAACGTCTTTTCCTTCCAGCGGCTGATCCAGGTCTTTTACAATACGGACAACTCCGCTGGACTTGGTGTCATCGCCGTAACTTGATACGGACATAAAGTCAAGGCTTACCGGCACTGTGATGCGTTTTGCCAGCTCGCACATAAAGAATACGCCGCCTTTTAAAACGCAGATCAGGTGCACTTCCTTTCCTGCGTAATCGCGGTTGATCTGGTCTGCTACTTCTTTAATTCGTCTGTCTACTTCTTCTTCGCTTAATAATACTCTGATTGTCTCTTTCATCTGTTTTCCTCCTTACCAACGCCAATCTGTATCTGCAGAACTGCTTTCGTGTCTTCCCCGACACGGCCGCTCTCTCCTCTGCGATACCCCACGACCCACCAGATCTCCGGTCCGTCGGCGAGCAGCAGAATGGAATCCCGCTCCTCTTTCGGTATCTTGGCATCAATCATATAATCTTTTAGTTTCTTTTTCCCGCCTTTTGCGGTTACTCTCAGATAATCTCCGCTTCTTCTCGTGCGGAGGACAAGACCGTCTTTTATTTTATCACAGTCAAAGCATTTCGTATACTTTTTTTCTTCAATTCTTTCGGGAAAAACCGATGTTTTTTTCACAATCGTGACTGGATTTTCTGCAAATGCGAGACTTTTTTCCTCTTCCCACCCGGCCGGAACCGGAATTGGAACTTCTTCGCCGCTTTTCCTTTTCCGTTCTTCTTTTAAATGCACTCCCTGCTTTTCCAGGCGGAGCGTCTCGTATCCGCGCACGGCGGTGATTCCATACGGCAGGCAGACACTTTTTCCGACCTGCTTTTCAAAAAGTTCCCGCACAGATTCCAGATGCTCCCTGGTAAGATCCTTCCGTTTTCCCGCCAGCTGTTCCAGAACGCGCCGGATCACGTAGCGCTGCAGAAGAGGCGCTTCGCTGCTCACCGCATCACGCAGCACAACCGCATTTTTCTCTGCGGATGCATACCGCTCCATCAGCTGATCCGTCTGCTGCTCCAGATATTCCTCCGTTTCCAGCAGGTCCAGCGATGTCTGTGCCATATGCGCGGCGGCACGCGGATTGACCTCTTCGGTCAGATACGGCAGCACATGGTGGCGGATTCCGTTCCTCGTGTAAGCATCCTCTGCATTCGTGCTGTCCTCACACCAGGAACACTTCCGGCTTTCCAGTTCCTGCCGGATCTCTTTTCGTCCGACGCAGAGAAGCGGACGGATCACATTCCCCCGCACGGGGCGTAAGGAGGCAAGTCCGGCCAGCGACGTTCCCCGTGCCAGGTGATGCAGCATCGTCTCCGCAACGTCATCCTGGTGATGGGCGAGCGCAATTTTCTCTGCCCTCTGCTCCTTTGCGCACGCTGCAAAAACTTCCTGCCGCGCCGCGCGTCCCGCCTCCTCCGTCGAGAGATGCTTTTCTTTTGCGATCTTCTCCACGGGACAGGAATAGAGATAGAACGGAACATCATATTCCCGGCACAGATTTTCTGCAAATGCCGCATCCCGCCCGGCTTCCGCGCCGCGCAGGTTATGGTTGACGTGGACAGCCAGCAGCGAAAAGCCAAGCGGCTCCTGCAGTTCCCGCAGCAGATGAAACAGGCAGACAGAATCCGCGCCGCCGGAGAGGCCGAGCAGCACGCGTTCGCCTGCCGTTACCATATGATACTGTTCCATAAAGGCTCTTACTTTCTCTCGCATCCTTCGTTTTTACTCCTATTTTTTCCAGATTCTGGCGACCAGAACCGTCATATCATCCCGTGCGCGGCAGCCGCCGAGGCGCAGCACGCGTTCCAAAAGCTCCCGGGCAAATTCCCGCGGCTCGCTGTTTTTCACTTCGAGAAGAAGCTGCTTCATCTGCTCCGTCCTGTCCCCGGGCAGCGCGTCCAGCACTCCGTCCGTCATCATCACAAGGTAATCACCGTCGTACAGCTTTTTCGTTGTGGTATCAAAATCCGTCTGGGAAACGAGACCTGCGGCAAGACTGGTCGACTCCACAACCTCCACCCACGTATCCCGCCTAAGGAACGTCGGCGATGCACCTCCTTTCAAAAAGCTGCAGACGCCTGTGTAGAGATTAATCGAAGCAACATCAAACGTGGAAAACATCCCTTCCTTTGGCTGCAGCAGAAGCATCGAATTGATCATCCGTGCCGCCATGATCCGCGGGAATCCGGCGCGCAGGAACTGTTCAAACAGCTCCACCACCGTCTCGCTCTCCCTGTTTGCCTCGATCCCGGAACCCATGCCGTCCGACAGGCAGAGGACAAACTGGCCGTTTTCGCAGAGCACACTGTAATTGTCCCCGGAGATACTCTCCTGCTCCTTGGTGATGCGTCCCACACCGTAGAGAACCTGGAATTTCACATCCTCCTGAAACAGCACCGTCTGGTATTCTCCGCTTAAGACCTGTGCCCCGTCGCGTACCGCAACCATCGGGATTCCGCACAGGGAACCGATCAGTTCCGCCGTCTGGCGAAGCGTGATCCGGCAGTGACGGCCCGCTTTGACCGTCATATAGATCTGTAAATGCTCTTTCGGCCGCTCCTGGAGCCAGATTTTCTGGACGAAAGCCCCGTTTTTCTTCATCTGGCGGCAGATTTTTTCCGAGAGCTCGTCCGGCAGACTGTTGAGGCTGTACAGATCACACGCGGCGCGGTCCATAATCCCGGCGACTTCACTTAACTGTTCTGCCACCACGCGGCGGCTCTCCGCCACACGCCCCGACCAGAGCGCCGTCTGGCGTTCCTGCTGGTAGCGGTTCCAGAACAGTTCCAGAAAGCGGGAGCCGTTCAGGCAGGAGGCGTTCCATTCGCCTTTTGCACGGCTGATCTCGTCCTCATCCCCGTCGGCGATTGTCTGAAGAAGTTCCTGGCACCGCTCGCGCGTCAGGTTTCCGTACTGCTCCCAGCACCACGACGCCTTCGCACAGCGGCTACAGACTTCCTGCTGTTCTTTTTCCAGAATCTTGTCCACCCGGCCCGTCTCCGGCATCACACTTTTTGACGGCATCTGGTAAAAGCTCTCTGCCAGAACGCGGAACGAATCGGCGTAGTGCTCCATCTGCAGTTTCTGCGGATGATTGTCATAGACGGCCGCTTCCCGGCGGCTTCTTCTGGCTTCCAAAAAAATTTTAGCCATGTCCCCTGCTGACAGCAATGCGCCGATCAGGAACATGGCAATGATCCACTCCGGCATGTTCCGCTCCTCCTCTCTTTGTTCTGGACTTCAAAGGGGACTGCGAAATCATGCCCTTTCTTTATCTGTTTTGTTTATTTCGACTGGGATTCTTTAAATAAAATCTCATTATCCTTTACCATGCCAAGTTTTTCTCTTGCCGTTTTTTCTATGTACTCATCGGTCTGCATGTATTCTTTCAAGGCGGTAATATCATCGGTGCGCTGCTTCTCCTCTTCAATCTGGCTGTCCAGACTGGAAAGACGGGATGCATTTGCATTGACCTTCTGCTGAAGGCTGATTCCCTTTACGGTAAGGACTGCAACCAGGCAGCACAGGACTATGGTAATTGAGAACTCTGTTGTACGGCTCTTCTTTCTGACTTTTTTCTTTCGGCCAGAATTCTTTTCTTCCCTTTCTTTCATTCTTTTCTTTACCCTTGCTTTCTATTTTCCAACCATCTGCAGCCAAACTATCTGTTGTTTTTCGTCCGCAGACTTGTTTCTTTTGTTCTTACATGTGTAGTTACATCTTACCGTTCTTCCCATGAAATTTCAACCTTTTTCTCTGTTTTTTCATACTTTTTACCAGCCATTTTCCTGGAAAAGCGAGGATTCGCCCTGCTTTTTTGATTCCCTTTGCCAGAAGTTCCGGAAGAAAGCGTCCAAACGATGCGTGGTACAATGCAGCGCCCCCAAGGATGCCGCCAAACAAATACCCGCGGAGAATGCCGCTGTTCTCTCCGTAAATCCGTACAAACAGATACAGCGCTGCCGCAATCCAGTAGCAGAGGTCCTCTGCAGATACCGCCGCATGGCTGTGGCGGATCAGTTTCCGCGCTGTCTTGATCAGATCGTACCAGAACCCCAGGACTGCCCCCTGCCAGATGGAACAGGCGAGCAGAATCAGCTCCCGGGTGACATACGCACTCATTTTTACCGGAACAGCCGCGCAAGCGCAGACCCCTTCTTCTGCAGCGGCCCATGTTCCGTATAGACCAGGCTGTCGATGCTGCCTTCGATATCCGCCTCTCCCTTTTCCAGCTCCAGGCGGCCCACATGCAGCTCTTTTCCGCGGATGGTAAGAACACCGCAGACGGTCACGAGCAGAACTTCGTTCTCATCAAAGCTTTTCACATCCTGCACGCCGCCAAGAGAAAGTGTTTTCCGCTGTTCCAGCAAAAGGCGGTGCACCTGTTCGTTCATCTCCCCCATGCAAAAAACCTCCATACAATGGTCTATACACCCATTATATGAAGGTTTTCTCTTTTTATTCGCTGCACATGAATCCTGCCGCACTTCTTATAAGTAGCGGTAAAGCTCCTGTGCTTCTTCTTTTTTCACGGTTTCCTGCACATTCAGCACTTCTACCCTGACGGATTTACTTCCGAACTGAATTTCCAGTACATCTCCTGCCTTGACCTGTGCGGATGCTTTTGCCGGTCTGTCATTGACGAGGACACGGCCTGCATCACAGGCTTCATTGGCTACGGTACGCCGCTTGATCAGTCTTGATACTTTTAAAAATTTATCTAAGCGCATAGATTTTTACTTAGTTCATCATGTCCTTTAAAGCTTTTCCTGCTTTGAATTTCGGAGTTTTGGAAGCTTTGATTTCCATGGTCTCGCCAGTCTGCGGATTTCTTCCTTCTCTTGCTGCTCTTTCGGATACTTCGAAGGTACCAAAGCCTACCAGCTGAACTTTCTCACCTTTCTTTAATTCTTCAGATACTACATCGATAAATGCTTTTAAAGCAGCCTCTGCATCTTTTTTGGATAAATTTGTCTGCTCAGCCATAGCTGCAACTAATTCTGTTTTGTTCATGAGTTTTACTCCTCCTGTATCTTACATTTGTTTTTTACATGGTACGCGGGCCCGCTGATACACACGACCTGCCCTGCCGGCTGTTTTTCTTCCGGATGATCAGTCTGTTACGTTGACCGGCTTTTTCGCGTAGCTGTATATATTTATATACTAATGCGTCTCTCTTGTCAAGAAAAAAGTCCCCCCTACCAGCGGTTTTATGGCGATTTCTGCCAAAAACAGACTCTTTTCCACCGCACGGTTAAAAGAAGGATCCCTTAACAAACCGCAGCCAGTCTGCCTGCTGCGCATTGAGTGTTTTTAGTTTCTCCGTATTCCGCCCGGATATCCACGATTTTCTGCTTCCGTAGTAGCGGTTTGCCAGTTTCCAGTATTTCCACGGATAGGAAAGATAGAGGCGGAGTGTCTCGATTTCCCCCTCATCGAGCGGCCGTCTGGCGCTGTAGGCGTTTAAGATCCGTTCTGCCGCGCGCTCGCTCCAGCCGTGTTTTTCCAGAATTTTCCGCATAAAATAGCCAAGATCTGCCACCTGGAGATCGAAGTTCCACTTGTCGAAATTGACCGCCGTTTCGCCTCTGCCGTTTTCCAGCAGAATATTGTGCTGGCTGAATTCCCCGTGGCAGACGGCGCCTTCTTCGTCCGCCCGCTGCCGCAGTTTTTCATAGGAAGAAGCTTTCATTTCCGCGGCCGCCCGCTCCCCCTGTTCCAGATACGGACCGGCGCTTGCCAGCAGCAGTTTTTCGAACTCATTTTTCTTCTTTTTTGTCTGCAAATACTTTCGGATCTTTCGAATTTCCACATTGTGGCGGATGCACTCCTCCACGAGGGATTCCCTCCGGTATTCCATTTTCCCGGCCCGGGTACCAGTTCCGCACAATGTACGTTCCTCCGTCGTCCCCGCGCGTTGCAAGCGCTCCCTCTTCGTTCCGCAGAATCTGATCGCACCGCAGGAGCCCCGACTCCGTGATGCGGCACTGTAGAAGATACCGCTGCTCCAGTTTTTCCGCCGCCGTTCCGAACTCGCTGATCAGCTTATCCCCCTGTTCGGTGTGGCACAATAAAGCGCCCCGCACCCGCATTGTGCCGGAAGCCGTAAGACCGTAATGGGACAGCACACTCAATCCATAATCATACAAGAGCCTGACTCCTTTCCCTGTTGTGATCGTTTTTGGGGTCACGATTCAATGTATGCGTATCCGCCCTGTGCCATGCATACTGGTTTCTGTTTTTTCTTTCATCTCAAAAGCAATGTTAAAAGTATTTTCTTTTTCTCTTATTTTATTGTTTTTAATTTCACCGCATGGTAAAATATTCCAAACTTGACAGGGTGAAAAACACCTGTTATGGGGTTCTCTAAAATCATTTTATTTTAAGGAGGGTTTTTATGATTTTCTTACCACAGCCATCTTCCCTTTCCTACGGAGAGGGCACCTTTACAATTCACTATGACAGCCGCATTTTTCTCGATTCCGAGAGCCCGGCTGAGCTTTTTTCTGCAGCACAGCTTCTGCAGCAGGAGATTGAGACACAGACGGGATTCCGTCCTGCCATCTGCCGCCGTCATCAGCCGGTGGGATCACACCTGATCTATCTGACTGCCTCTCCGGAATTATCCCGTGAGGCTTATACCCTCGCTGTCACACCGGAAAACATCACGATCTGCGGATCTCTGAAAAGCGGCGTTCTCTACGGCGTGCAGACACTCCGTCAGATGATCCGCCAGGCAGGTGCTGTTCTTCCAACCGTCCTAATCTCCGACAAACCGGCCATGGAAAACCGCGGCTTCTACCACGATGCGACCCGCGGACGTGTTCCGACGCTTTCCTATCTGAAACAGCTTGCCGACACCTTGAGCTTCTATAAAATCAATCAGCTTCAGCTCTACATCGAGCACAGCTATCTCTTCGACGATCTGACCGAGATGTGGCGCGACGATACGCCGCTCACTGCAGAGGACATCCTCGAGCTGGACCGCTACTGCAAGGGACTTGGCATTGATCTCGTTCCGTCGCTTGCAAGCTTCGGCCATCTGTACAAGCTGCTCTGCACGAAATCGTATGCACATCTGTGCGAACTGGAAGGCTCTGCTTCGGCTCCGTTCTCCTTCTATGACCGCCAGGCGCACCATACGCTCGATATCACAAACCCGGAGAGCCTCTCCCTTGCCAAACACATTCTTTCCGAATATATGCAGCTCTTCTCCTCGAAGTATTTCAATCTCTGCGCGGATGAAACGTTTGACCTTGGAAAAGGGGCTTCCCGCGCACTCGCCGAGGAAAAGGGAACCACCGTCATCTACACCGAGTTTGTGACAGAGCTTGCCAACTATATCACTGAATCCGGCCGCACGCCGATGTTCTGGAGTGATGTCATCAGCCAGGAGCCGGAAGTTTATCATCTCCTGCCGAAGAACCTGATCTGCCTCCACTGGGATTATGCGTCAAATGTTTCATCGGAGCGTCTGACCCGCCTTGCCAATTCCGGTGCCGAGCATCTGTATGTATGCCCGGGCGTACAGGGATGGAACCAGCTCATCAACAAGTATCATGAGGCGTATGAAAACATTTCCAGAATGGCGCGCTACGGCCACGAATGCCATGCGATGGGACTTCTGAACACTGACTGGGGCGATTACGGCCACATCAATCACCCGGACTTCTCCCGCATCGGCATGATCTACGGCGCGGCGTTCTCCTGGAATGCAGACATTCTGCCGGAGGAGGAAATCAACCGCCAGATTTCCGTGTTCGAATTTGGTGATGCTTCCGGAAAACTCGTTTCCGTGCTCGATCTTCTCTGCCATCAGGATGCGTATCCGTGGCGCACTGCCGTTATGGTACAGGAAGCACTCGAACTGCATCAGGACAAAGAAGAGGCTGCCGAACTGCTCCGCTCCTGCGCGGAAGGCGATGCGGATGCAGCAAATGCTTCAATCGACGCGCTCTGCGCCGTTCTGTACGAGAAAGCCGGCACCGTCCGCCCGGAGAACCGTCCGATGATCTATGCGTACCTGCTCGCCGCAGACGGCCTGAAAGTGCTGAACCGCCTGCTGCCGTTCCTGCGCGCTTCCCTTCTTTCCGAGGGCACTCTGCCGGAGAAAGAAGACTGTTTTGCACTCGCCGGAGATCTCGAGCGGTGGCTGCACAGCTATAAAGAGCTGTGGCGCACCGTCTCCAAGGAGAGCGAACTGTACCGCATTGCCCATGTGTTCTGCTGGTATGCGGATCTGCTGCGTGATCTGAACGCATAAAACCAGCAAAAAACAAAAGAGAGCCGGGGACGGATTGTTCTGTCCCCGGCTCTCTTTTGTTTGCCGTTTTGGCTTTACAGCAGTGTTTTTACGTACTCTGTCAGGTATTCTTTTGTATTCTTCGCCGGATCTTTCATCACTTCTTCCAGCGCCGCGTTCAGGCATTCGCCGATTTTCGGGCCTTTCGGGACACCGAGTTCCATCAGATCTTTACCGGAAACGGCCAGCGTTTTCAACGTAAAGCAGTCGCCGTTATCGAGAATTTCTCTGACGCACTCCCTTACCTTCCCGATCCGTTCCAGGGTTTCCTCCCGCTGGTACAGGCTTTTGGCCATCGTATCGGCTTCCTGCACGATCATCAGTTTTCCGAACAGCTCCGGGCCGAGTTTGTTCAGAATACGGCGGATCACCGGTTTCTCCGGAGCCATGCGGCAGTCATGCCATCGGATCAATGCTGCGACCTGGCGGATGGTTTCGTTGTCGAATTTCAGACGGCGCAGAATCGCTTTCGCCATTTTCTCCCCCGCCGGTGCGTGGCCTTTAAAATGATCGATGCCAGCCTCATCCGTTGTGCGGCACGCCGGTTTTGCAATGTCGTGGAGCAGCATCGTCCAGCGCAGAATCGGATCTGCCGGAACGTGCTGCAGAGCGGCAATCGTGTGCTCACCGACATTATAGCAGTGGTGCGGATTGTTCTGCGGCGTTTTCATCAGTTCATCAAACTCCGGCAGCACAATTTTTGTAATACCCGCCTCATAGACGGCCTCCATGTACTCCGGCCGCTTCGAGATCAGCAGTTTATTCAGTTCCACACGGATCCGCTCAGCGCTGATTTTTTCAAGCGTCGGCGCGAGTGCTATGATGGCATCCAGTGTTGCCGGATCGAGTTTGAAGCCGAGCTGTGCGGAAAAGCGGAGGGCACGCAGGATCCGCAGTGCATCCTCACTGAACCGCTCGGTCGGATTTCCGACACAGCGGATGACTTTGCGCTGTAAATCCCCGATTCCATCGAACAGATCCACAAGCCCCTCTTCGTTGTTGTATGCCATCGCATTGATCGTAAAATCACGGCGGCGCAGATCCTCGGCGAGGCTGGAGGTAAAGACCACTTCTTTCGGATGGCGGCCGTCCTCATACTCTCCGTCGATGCGGTACGTCGTGACCTCGTGCGCGCCGCTTCCGGCCAGAACTGTTACCGTTCCGTGCTCCAGTCCCGTATCCACGGTGCGGTCAAAAATTTCTTTTACCTGCTGTGGGGAAGCAGAGGTTGTAATATCCCAGTCGTCCGGCTCCCGCGCAAGAATCGTATCGCGCACACAGCCTCCGACCGCGTACGCTTCGAAGCCTTTCGCATGCAGGGAATCGATTACCATATTTACGCTTGGCGGCATTTTTATCTTCAAATTTGTTATCTCCTTTTTCTAAATCTGCTTTTCCAGTATAACAGTTTCCTTTTTTTACCGCAAGTGTGGTTGCGGTTGTATTTTGGGGATTGCATGTGTATAATAGAGGTTAATAAAATTCGAAAGGGGATTTACATTTTTATGAAACTGGATCGTTACCGAAAATATGTCCGGGCCGGCGTTACTGCCTTTCTGGTACTTGCAGCGTCCATGATTTTTTACTACCTGCTCTTCCACCAGACTTCTGTGCGGACCGCCTTTCACAATGTCCTCAACATTCTCTCCCCCCTGATTGCAGCCCTGATTCTCGCCTATGTGATCAGCCCGATCATTAACTTCATAGAACAGCGGATCATCGCCAGACTCTTTGCCCGGCACGGAAAAACACAGTCGGTACGCTGTAAAAAGCTTGCGCGGGCGCTTTTGATTCTTCTGACGTACGTCTCCATGCTTTTCGCGCTGTACGGACTCATTGCGACCCTGATCCCGGAGCTGTTCTCAAGTATCACAAACATCGTCTCCAACTTCTCCAACTACGCAAACAACATTCAGGATTTTGCCACAAAAGTGCTGGCGAATTACCCGGAGATGCAGCAGACGGCAGACCAGTACATCTCCACGTTCTCCGCAAAGCTTTCCAACTGGCTGACCAATGACCTGATGCCGATGCTCCGTACGTTCCTTCTGAACCTCTCCGGACAGCTCGTCAACATGGTTACGTTTTTCAAAAACATTCTGCTTGGCGCGATCGTTGCGATCTACATGCTGTACAACAAGGAAAGCTACATTGCCAAGCTGAAAAAAGCAGTCTACGCGCTGCTCGGTCTGGATCACGGAAATGCCGTGATCCGCGACTGCCAGTATGTGAACCAGGAATTCAGCGGATTCCTCGTTGGAAAAGTCATCGATTCGATCATCATCGGTGCCATCTGCTATCTTGTGACGAGCCTGATCGGCACCCCGTACGCACTGCTGGTCAGCGTAATCATCGGTGTGACGAATATCATTCCGTTTTTCGGCCCGTTCCTCGGCGCCGTTCCGTGTCTTCTGCTGATCCTTCTGATCGACCCTCTGCAGGCACTGTATTTCCTGATTTTCGTCGTTCTCCTGCAGCAGTTTGACGGAAACTTCTTAGGACCGAAAATCCTCGGCGAGACGACCGGCGTGTCCAGCTTCCTTATCATCATCTCGATTCTGATCGGCGGCGGCTTCTGGGGTGTCTTTGGCATGATCATCGCCGTTCCGGTCTGTGCCATTATCTGCACGGTCTGCCGCAACTTCGCCAACCGTCGTCTTGAAAAACATCACCTGCCGGATGACGATGCGTTTTACTTCCACATGGACCACATTGATCCGGAAACGAGACAGGCGATCCCATATCAGAAAAAGAAGATCGACGAGGCCGAAGTCTTCCACTTTCCAGGCTACCGGCTGCGCAAAGCGCTGACAAAGCTGACCACGGAAGAGTCTCCGGTTGATGCGCCGTATACACCGGCAAAGCCTTCAACCGAAGAGAAAAACTCAGATTCTTCCGATTCCGATCAAAAATAAATCGTATCTTACAAAAATGCCTTCTGTGCAGACTGTTTCCATTCTGCACAGAAGGCATTTTCTTATTTTTGCTTTTTATTTCTCGATTACAACCGTGCTGAGTGTCTCTGCCGGAAGATCGACACGCATGATATGTCCGTTGACACGCAGGAAGCAGCCGGAATCCTCTTTTGTGCGGTTCAGCAGGATCACAACGTAGCTTCCGTCTGGATTGACTGCGGCCGTTACATCCAGGTTTGCTCCGTATTTGCTCCAGCCGATGCGTTTTGCACCCGGAGCAATATATTTGGAAATGTGGCCGATGTAGTGGTACATGATCGGTTTGCGGTAATGGAAATCATCATCCACAATCAGACCTGAGGTGAATCCCATCGGTACGTGACGCGGGCCGTCGTCGATGCTGTGAAAAAAGCGGATGCCGATATCCCCGTTTGCCGTAATCCATTCGAAATTGCTCTCCATGGTGCCCTCCCGTTTCTTGTCTTTTCGTGTATACAGACGAAGCGCGTCTGAACTTTCTGTTCGTTCAGGCGCGCTCCTTCTATTATCTTTTCTGCTACAGGGACATGGTAATTTCCCGCCCTGTGCGGTGGTATTTCTGAAAAGTGACTCCGGACGCCTTCATCATCCGTTTCGATGCGATCACGGACGGGGTGTCCGCGTACTTGTCGCAGTCGTAGATCACCGTTTTGATTCCCGCCTGGATAATCGCCTTGCAGCACTCGTTGCATGGGAACAATGTCACATACAGCTTGGCTCCCTCGAGGCTTCCACCGCGGTAATTCAGGATGGCGTTCAGTTCACTGTGCGTTGTGTAAAGATACTTATTTTCCAGCGGATTTTCACTTGTCTTTCCCCACGGGAACTCGTCGTCCGAGCAGCCTCTCGGGAAACCGTTGTATCCCATGGACAGAATCTTGTTGTTCTCGCTCACAATGCAGGCTCCCACCTGGGTGTGCGGATCCTTCGAGCGCATACCGGCAAGCTGGGCAACTGCCATGAAATATTCATCCCAGGAAATATAATCCTCTCGTTTATCGCTCATACCCATTTCCCCTGTGTTTTCTTAACGTACTTTGCTTCCGCTCTTATTTCGTACCGAAGATACGGTCTCCGGCATCGCCGAGGCCTGGTACAATGTAGCCGTGCTCGTTCAGATGGTCATCCAGTGCTCCGACGAAAACATCGACATCCGGGTGAACCTCATGCATTTTCTCGATTCCTTCCGGAGATGCGATGATGCACATGAAGTGGATCTTCTTTGCGCCTTTTTCTTTCAGCATGGTGATGGCTGCCGTTGCAGAACCGCCGGTTGCCAGCATCGGGTCGGTTACAAATACTTCACGGCTTGCGATGTCTGACGGAAGTTTGCAGTAATACTCAACCGGTGCCAGGGTTTCCGGATCACGGTACAGACCGATGTGTCCGATTTTTGCTGCCGGAATCATAGCCAGCATACCTTCTACCATACCAAGACCGGCACGGAGGATCGGCACAACTGCCATTTTCTTTCCTTCGAGCTCTTTTACGGTTGTTTTGCAGATCGGGGTTTCAATTTCAACGTCTGTGAGCGGCAGCTCTCTGGTTGCCTCGTAGCACATCAGCATTGCAATCTCGCTGATCATCTCGCGGAACTCCTTGGAGCTTGTGTCTTTCTTTCTGATAATACCGATTTTGTGTTGGATCAGCGGGTGATCCATGATGACTGTTCTTGCCATTTTCCCTTCTCCTTTGTTTTGTTTAAAATTTATTCATTTTCGCCTTCATGCTCAATCAAGTGAATACGGCGTTCGTGACGCTCTTCTCCGGAAAATGGAGTGTTCAGGAAGGTTTCTACGATTTTGATTGCAAGGCCAGGGCCTACAACACGTCCTCCCATCGCCAGTACGTTGGCATCGTTGTGCAGGCGGGTTGCCTCTGCGCAGAAGCAGTCGGTGCAGAGTGCTGCACGGATTCCTTCCATTTTGTTTGCCGTGATAGAAATGCCGATTCCGGTTCCGCAGATCAGGATTCCCTTATCACACGTTCCGTTCTGGATCGCATGGCCTACTTTTCTGGCGTAAACCGGATAATCAACTGCCTCGTTGCTGTAGCATCCGAAGTCCTGATATTCCAGTCCCTGTTTGTCCAGATATGCTTTTACCTCCTGCATCAGCTCATATCCGCCGTGGTCGCATCCTAAAGCTATCATTGTTCTTCCTCCTCTTTCAGCCGCGCAAGAACACCTTCAATCAGGAATTCCAGCGCTTCATAACATTTTCCGTATTCGGTAAGCGGTTCCCCGTAAAGGGCGGGGATGTCTCCTGCCAGCCGCAGAAATCCGGCGATCGTCTGCAGATGGGGCGCATCCGGGAAGTCCTCACGGATCTTTTCCCTCTGACTGTCCTCCATCACAAGAAGCAGCGTGTCGTCGTTGATGTCCTCCGCGGTAAGCGGTGTGGTGGTGTGGTCTTTGGCCGAAAGCCCGTTGCGCGCAAGCACTGCCTCTACCTTCTGGTTGACCGGCTGCGGAAACAGAACGACAAGCCCGCGGGAACCAATTTCCATCGGCCACGGAAGCTCTTTGCTCTGCAGAATCGCCTTCGCCATCGGTGCGCGCGCGGTATCGTCCGCGTCCACAAATAAAATCCTGCTGTAATGTTTCACTGTTATACCTCTGCTACTTTGTGGCCTGCGGCTTTTAACAGGCGGTTCATGATCGCCTGCCCCATACGCGGGGTGTCGAAAGCCTCGGAATAAATCACCTCCACGCCGTCCTCATCGAAGTCGCGCAGAATCGCAAACAGGTGATGCGCGATCGTCTCATCTTCGGCGCGCAGCCCGATGCTCTTGATATCTCCTGTGGTGTACTGCTCCCGTGTCTCATCGGTGCAGATTACGCCCACTTTCTTTCCTGCCTTTTCCTGTTCTGCGGCAAGGCGGTTGATTTCCGGAATCACCCGTTCCATCTCGCCCTGGATAATCGTAAGGTCTGCCTTCGGCGCATAATGTTTGTAGCGCATGCCCGGTGCCTTCGGACGCACATGGCTGTCCTCCGCAAGGATTCCCGGATCGACACGCACGGTTCCAAGCACTTTTTCCAGCATCTCTTTGTTGTAATAGCCCGGGCGGAGAATCGTCGGAATCTCCTCTGTAAAATCGACGATAGTGGATTCGAGGCCGATCTCGGCGTCTCCTCCGTCGATGATACAGTCAATTTTGTCCCCAAGATCCTCGATCACATGCTCGGCTTTCGTCGGACTCGGCCGGCCTGATGTATTGGCGCTCGGCGCTGCGATGAAGCCGCCTCCGGCTAAGATCAGTGCGTTTGCCACTTTGTTGCTCGGGTAGCGCACGGCTACGGAGGTAAGGCCTCCCGTCGTCTCGAGCGGAACGGCATTTGTTTTCTCAAAAATCATCGTCAGCGGTCCCGGCCAGCATGCGGCTGCCAGTTTGCGTGCACTCTCCGGCACGTTTGCCGCTACGGTTTCGAGGTCCTCCATTCTTCCGATGTGGACGATCAGCGGGTTGTCCGACGGACGGCCCTTTGCCGCATAAATTTTCTCGGAAGCTTTGGCATCCAGCGCATTTCCGCCAAGACCATATACGGTCTCGGTCGGCAATGCCGCCAGACCGCCGTTTTTCAGAATTTCTCCTGCTTTTTCGATCGCGCTCTGATCTATGTTATCTTCTGTCATCCTGGCAATCCATGCCCTCATATGTTTCTTCCTTCTTTCCATCTGTTCCAGCGCACAATGTTTCCATCTGCGCACACTGTTTTGATTATACCATTTTCCGGCGCAGTTGAAAACCCTTGATTTAAAGAAGCTCTTTTAACTGAGCCGTGCGGTATGCCTCGATCAGTTCCTTTAATTCACGGATGCGCTGCCGGATCTGCCGTCCCTGATCCGTATCGCCGACTAACTGGCGCTTCATGTTGTACCGCACCGCCACCTGGCGGGAGACAATATCCTTCTCCTCCTGGATTGCTTTTTCCGTCGATTCAAACGGCTCGTGCGCGGTGAGGCTGAGGCCGTACGAGTTGTAAATCAGCGTGTAACCCGCGATGCCGGTTTCTTTGTGGTACGCCCTGCAGAAGCCGCCGTCGATGATCAGCACCTTGCCGCCGCATTTGACCGGGCTTTCACCGGCACTCTGGTGTACCGGGACGTGGCCGTTGATAATATGTACATTTTCACCGGCAAGCCCGAACTCCTGTAAGATCCGGTCCGCCGTCTCCTCTTTCTCGATCAGGCGGTAATACGCGTTTTTCACCTCGGTCCAGGTCTCTTTTTCTGCGAGGAAATACCGCTCAAATGTTGTCATCTTGTCGCGGCCGTACAGCGGGGAATTCGGCGCGGTCCACAGATACCACAGCGTATTGCGGCCCTGCTCCCGTTTTTTCGGATCGCGGCTTACAAATGCGCGGCGCACGTTGTGCTCGAGGATATCGTACAGTGCTTTTCCCTTGTATTTCTTTCCGTCGACCTGTACCTCTTTTAAGGTGCCGTCCTCATTCATCGGCATGCAGCCGTGGTACAGCAGATTTCCATTGTAGACGCGGTAGAGGCTTCCTTTTTTGAGCAGGAAATCGACGTGCGCCTGCAGTTTTTCGCTGTTTCGGAAGGCGAAGATCAGCTTATCGAGCACTTCTGCCTCTTTTTCTGTCAGCTCGTCCGGATGCGCCGGGTCGATCGTCGGAAAGCTCTTGTCGCGCAGAGCATACGTTTTCTCCCCAATCGTCACCGTTCCGTTCTGGTAATCGATCTGTTCCAGCAGACGGCGGTTTTCCATGCCGTATTCCGGGTTTTCACGGATCAGACGGTTCTCGAGCTTTAACTGCATTACGGTGATGGCCTTGTGCATGCGGCGCTCCAGCATCTGCTGGGAATTTCCGCTGTCCTCGCCGCCTTTTGCGGCAAAGCATTCGCACGGATCATCGCCGTACGTCTCGAGAGCAAAGGTGGCAAGCGGAAGCATATTGATGCCGTAGCCGTCCTCCAGCACATCGAGATTGCCATAGTGGAGGCAGATGCGGATCGTGCTGGCCACGCACGCCGGCTGGCCGGTCGCAGCGCCCATCCAGAGCACATCGTGGTTGCCCCACTGGATATCGAGGGAATGGTAATTCATCAGGCAGTCCATGATTTTATACGGCTCCGGACCGCGGTCAAAGATGTCGCCGATGATGTGGAGATGATCGACAACGAGCCGCTGAATCAGCTCTGCCACGGCAATGATGAAGTTCTCGGCGCTTCCGATTTCGAGGATAGTCTGGATGATCGCCTCGTAGTATGCTTCTTTATCGAGCACCTCCGGCTTTTCGGTGATCAGCTCCTCGATGATATAGCCATAATCCGCCGGCAGGGCTTTCCGCACTTTGGCACGGGTGTATTTGGAAGAAACGATTTTGCAGACGTCGATCAGGCGGTACAGCATGACCTTGTACCAGTCATCGATGTCCTCCTGCTGCTTTTTCTCCATCTCCAGGCGCTCTCTCGGGTAATAGATAAGGGTTGCAAGCGCACGTTTTTCCGAAATACCGAGCGTGTGGCCGAAGACATCGTCAATCTTCTTTCGCACGGCACCGGAACCGTTGCGGAGTACATGAGAAAAGGCTTCGTATTCGCCATGAATATCCGAAAGGAAATGCTCCGTGCCTTTGGGAAGGTTGATAACGGACTGCAGATTGATGATTTCGGTCGCTGCTTTTTCGATGGTCGGGTACAATTCTGCGAGATATTCCAGATAATTTTTTTCGTTTTCCATGAGGACCTCCTGCCTGGGTTGTTTTTT